>Ga0255336_100591_pt1 | contig 49272 bp, 56 predicted proteins | sample MeOH1_35cm_T3_17_FD_189102 | JGI IMG/M metagenome (GOLD analysis project Ga0255336, IMG submission 189102) | Sandy soil microbial communities from University of British Columbia, Vancouver, Canada - MeOH1_35cm_T3_179 | ecosystem: Engineered > Artificial ecosystem > Sand microcosm > Unclassified ... | reverse complement strand
ATTGCTGTCCTGGTAGACCTCTGTCTTGATCGACTTCAGGGCCGTAATCGTGTTCTGGATCAGGTTGGTCGGATCGATGACCGTCAACTGCGCATAAGCGCCCTGAGAAGCGAAAAACGTCAGGCCGACGGCCGCGGCCACGCGTACAAATAGTTTTTTCATGGTTGGTCCCCCTTTGGGTCAGTCGAGCGTCATCATTTCTGCGAGGTAATTCTGTTTCCAGTTCTGCGCACCGGACTTGAAGTGCTTGTCCAGCACCGCCTGCGCACGCCCATCGGAACGAAGCACAGCGAGCGTTTCTTTCGGGAAGCTCGCCTGCAGCATTCGGGTCTGGGTCGGCGTCACCCATAGGTAATCGCGGTTCGGCACCGCGTTGGCCACCATGTCGATCTGACTCATCGTGAGACCGAACTTGTCGCGATAGAGGTGGAGGTTGTTCCTCGCATCCGGGTTCGGGAGATAGAGAATGTTCGGGATGTTCTCCTTGAGCACCTCAAAGTCCGCGATCCGGGCGACCTGGGCAAGCGATTGCGTCGCCATCATCAAGGTAGCGTTCAGCTTCCGGATCGTCACCGCCCACACTTCCAGCCGTTTGTAGAAGCGCTCGTTCTGGAAGAAGAAGCCAGCCTCCTCTACTTCGATCACCGTATAGCGCTTGCCGTCGAGCCATTGCGCGATACGATAGAACGCGTAGTCCATGAACAACGCAGCGGCCACCGGGAAGTTATTGAACAGATCGCCCATCTCGATCGAGATGTCGTCGGACAGTTCGAATGCGTCTTCGGCGTGGTCGAAGAACCGGCCGTTCTTCTCACCCTGTGTCCACACGGAGAGCCGGTCACGCAGCTCAATGGAAAGGAGCGTATTCAGATGGGACAACGTCCAGAGTTCGGGACCGTAGCCGTCCCCGAGCGTGACCACCGCGTCAAAGATCTCCCGCTCCTGCGGCTTGGTGCAGCGAAACGTGTCATCTTCGATCGCCATTTGCACCCATTCGGCGACGTAGGGATAGTGCTTTTCGTCGTGCAGCAGGGAAAGCGGATTGACCGACGTGGCCGCCTCAAAGCGTCCGGTCGCGTCGATGAACCGTCCGCCGGCGAGCACGGTCGGTATTCGTGTGGAGCGGTCCTTGTCGAAACGAACGCGCCGTGCACCGTGGCGTCCCGTCTGCGACATCAGGAAGTTCAGCATGATCGACTTGCCCATGCCGATCGGGCCAAGCACGAGCAGGTGTGATGCGCCGCCCGGGATATGCAGGTTCACGCGCTGCAGCGTCTTGTGACGCGTCGGGAGCATGGTGAGCGGACCGGTGCGCCGGCCCGACTGCTGTGTCAGCCATGCGTTCACGTCGCTGCCTTCAGCCACGCTGCGAACCGGTGCAATGTCCGACACCGTCGCGGTCTCGACGAACTGCAACCGCCGCTGCTGGTCCCACCGGCCGGGCATGGTGGAGGCCCATGCCGCAAAGAGATTATCCCGCTCTATGATGACGCCGAAGCCGGCGTTACCGATCCGACCCACGACCTCACTAGTCGCGTCGTCGCATTCCTGGACAGTGTTGCCGTAGACGACCACAGACACATTGGCGAAGCCGAACTGCTGGCCCTCCGCCTGGATTTTCGCGAGAGCGTTTTCCGCTTCTTCGGCGAGGGTCTCCCGACCCTTGTCGTTCTTCTGCTCTTCCTTCGCAAAGTACGCTTTGACCATCGCCCACGGGTTGAACGCGGCCATCTTGTAGAACTTGCGTATCTTGTCGACGTACCCGCTCGCCTTGGCCGTATCGAGGAAGCGGAACATCACGCAAACGTCCAGCTCGGCATCCACCTCACCTAGCACGTCGAGCGCCGCCTCCTGAAATCCCATCCATTCCTTGACGGCCACAATCTTGGCAAAACGTTTTCCGTAAGCTGATTCGAACATCAACATTTCGGCGCCGATCGTGATCTCGCTCTCAGTGAGGTGAGAGTCGAGCATCGTTACCGGATATCGAACGCGCCGCGGCGGCACGGAGGGATTCGCCGACTGATGCAGGAAGGCCAGTGCCGTCTGGAGCGAAAGCCGCTTCATCCTCAGTCGGGTAACGCCGCCCCTGAAAGCATCGAGAACACCTTCGAATCGCTTGATATCGGACGTCAACCGTTCGAGATCGAAAACAAACGCGCTGCGTGCGAGCAGCGAATCCTTCGCAGCCTCAACCACGGCGACCAGCATGGACTTGCCACCTACCGTCATGTGATAGGCGATCTTGTCGAATACCCGGTTCACGCCAGTTTCAGGCGTAAAAGCGAGCGCAAGGGAGTGGGAGTTGCGGAAGTATTTGCCGCTGCCCACATGTCTGCGGTTGATTTCATCGATGTGCGCATCGATGTCGGAATTGAACTCGCCGTCTATCTTGCCCTGAATGCGCCTGTGAGAAAGCCTCCACCACGCGGTAACACGATGGTCGAAGTTCTTGCAGGCGTGGTCGAGGTTATCGCGCGCGGCAGAGATATCGCTGACATTAGGCGTGTCTGCGTCGACGCCTTCGAAATCAAAAACGGCAAGCAGCGAGCCATCCTTGTCGAGGATAAGCTCGGGCGTCACCATCGTGGCCCAGGGGGCGACCTCCTGGATTGACCGGACGGCGAGTCGTTTTTTCAGCATGGAAGATCCTGATCGAACCCATAGGGGCGTTTGAATCGGGCCGACGACTTCGATGAGGGCCACGGCCGATAGACGTCCGCGTAGCGGTTATAGACGAGCATGACTTGTCGCCACCACGGATCGCGCGCACTCTTCCAGCGCAGCAGCCAGTGCACCCCGATACCAACGACAAGAAACGTCGGGGTTGTGCTGGCGTAACAGAGCAGCACAGTCATCGTGCCGTTGGCAATCGCGAGTCCGCGGTCGGCGCCGCCCATCTGACGGGGCAGCGAAAGACCGCGGCTGACCTTTGTCGGCTTACGCACAGGTGTAGCTGATGTGGAAATGGTTTTTCATGATCGGCACCGCGCATGCGGCGATGCCAATGCCGACAAAGCATGTAGAAATAACCTTGACGATGGTGCTCTCAGAACTGCCGATAGCGACCGCGGCGAGGATAATCACTACGCAGCCAATGACGAAGAGCCACGGACCGCTGATGTACGCGGAGATCAGGCAGATCGCGTCGGTTGCAGATCCCAGGTCGTCCAGACTTACCGCCGATGCAAACGGCGCAAATCCGGCGAGGACGGCGGCAACCAGTGTGGTGCGCAATTCGCGTCGCGTCAGGAATCGGGACCAGATGAACTGACGCATCGCGTCCACACTCGTGCGAGCGGCCGCGAAAAACTGTGAGAGGTACTTCTTCATGCAATGACTCCGGTAAGTTAAAAAACGCGATTGAGGATGTAATCCCCGTTCTGAAAGCCCTTGATCTCGACGATCTCGGAGACGTGGCGCAACTCGCCTGAGCGGCGAAGATGAATGACGTAATGGAAGCAGTCCGCGATAGCCTTGCGCATGTCCGCGAGCTCCCAGCGACTACCCGTCGGGATACCCAGCATGGCGAGGCTCTCAAGCCGGCTCAGCCCGCCGCGGGCGTCGTTCGAGTGGATGGATCCGAGGCCACCATCGTGGCCAGTGCTCAGCGCCTGGATGAAGTCGTACGCTTCGCCGCCACGCACCTCACCAACGATGATGCGATCGGGTCGGAACCGCAGGCAAAGTGCGACGAGTGCCTGGGTCGTGACACCTTTGTCCGGATTCGACAGCAGGCGCACCAGGTTCGGCACGCGAAGCTTCAGTTCCATGGTGTCTTCGATGCTGATGACGCGCTCGTCGTCCGGTATATCCGCACCTAGTGCATTGAGAAACGTCGTCTTACCTGTCGAGGTGCCGCCCGCGACAAGGATGTTCTTGCGCCGGATGACAAGCTGGCGAACCGCTTCCATGAGCGCCTCGTTTTCGATGCCGGGATGAAAGAGGTCGTCGTCGTTGCGCTTGGTGCGTGCATGAACGCGGGAGAATGCGCCCATCGCGACGTAATCCTGCAAGGAGAGGTTGGACTCCCGGTGCTTTCGAATCGACATCGCGTGGCCGTCGATCGCTGTTGGCCTCATCACGGCGGCGATACGCAAGCCCTTGTGACCGGCGTTGATGATGCCCTGCGAGGTACCTGCGCGCGCTGACTTCTCGACGGAGGCGGCTAAAGACAGGATCGCGCCATTGAGGGTCGCCTGGTTAAGAGCCAGGGGAAGCCGGTGCATGACCCCGCGCCGCTCTACCCAGATGCTGTCGAAATTGTTGATCATGATTTCGGCAACGTCGGGCGCTTCGAACTGTTCGCGCAACGGAAGAACAGACTCGAAGAACATCCGCACCGCGCTCTCCTCGAGCGGGCGCACCTTGAGCAGGGGATTTTCGGTATCTTGAGACATGCTGCTATTGTTCAGACTGCCTGCCTGCGCGGCGCACGGAAAGAAGCATGAAATGAGACAGCTTTCGCGCGCGGCGAGCGTTCGTCGCTGAACAACCATAGACTTCCACGGGGCGTGTGCTCCGGCCCGCGGTCGGACGAGCCGGCTCACGGTCTTAAGTCGGAAAGAGCCCCATAATCGTGTAGCTTTTGACTCCCTTGCGAACGGAATCGTCTGTATGGAATCCGACTTCGCACTGTTTAATGTTCCGCTTGATGACCAGAAACATTCACTACTCGCGACGCCCTCACGTTACCCACGCGCGCCGGAGCAAGACGCTGTTATTGCCTATGCCTCGCGCGGCGGCAGATGAACTCTCTCTTCAGATTCACCTTGCCCTTGATGCCATGCGGCGTGGAAAAGGGAATATGAGCACCGCCCAGACACTGTGCCAGGCGATGATTCTCGTTGGTCTGTTAGCCGATCTGGGCTACGGCGCTGTAACAGTCGAGCAGATGCGTAGCGCCGAGACAGTTATCTCGGAGGCGTTCGATCGGGGGCGCGACTCGGGCGTCTGGTGTCTCGACGAGGCCGGCTTCCTGCAGTTCGCCATGATCGCGACCATGTACGACGAGCAGCTCCGGCGCGCACCCATGTCGGCGATGGCCGAAGCGAGCAACCGTCTTGACCGGTTCCGTCAGGGCGAGGCGTTCGATGCGCCAGCCTCCCCTCCACGCCAGTAGCCACAATCCGGGCGCAGAGAGACGCTCATCGACGCATTGCCAGCTTTTTCCACCAATGCGAAGAAAACTCCTGGCCGTCAGCGGTTTCTTTTGCTGCAATTCGAGGCGATGGCAACGACTCTTTTCCCTTAAACCTAGCTTTTAAGGTTGCAGATAGTTACGAGTGATGCATTAATTTGTTCGCTCCCCTTGGATCGGTGCCCTTCTATTGCACTAAATGCAATAGGACCGTTAGCCGGCTCACGGTCCTCGCGACGGGGAAAAAACCGCGTTTCCCTTGCCCAGCAAGGCTTCCACGCCAGCGATTGCTCCGACTGACCTTGTAATTTATGGAACCGCCTCGAACGCCGCATATCGATACGTCGAGGCGAAAAAAAACCCGGCTGCAGCAGCCGGGTTGGGTTCATGAGAATGGGCAAACATAAAGCCGCTAGCAGATAACTTCAACCGTTTCACCGAATGGCGCCTTCTTCGCCCGCTTAAGCGGCGTGGTCGACGCCCAAAGAACGGGGTACGACGGCGCTTCGTCGGGGAAGCGGCCATCCATGTCGGTGAGATATACGAGAAACGCCGGATGAATGCCCTCCGTTGCGAGCCGCCTGAACGGCTCGACAAACGAAGTGCCGCCACCACCGCGAACGGGTTGCAGTTCGAAATCGACTGCGTCGCCGCGCTCGAAGATCTGCAACTGGGTCACACGGGTATCGCAATCCATCACGATCAGCCGCCGCGGCCGCACGCCGTCATTTACAGCGATTATTTCCGCTGCGAACTGTGCCTGCGTTTCGTCCCATACCGAGCCGCTTGAATCGCGGACGAACACCGCGTCGCCTACCGCCGGTTCATGCAGCGAGGGCAGATACAAACCCAGGTGCAGATAACGACGGTTCGGCATCGCGTAGCTATAGTCCGTCGGCGACGAGTCCTGCGCAAAGCGATGCAGGATAGGTCGCCAGTCGACGGCAGGCTCGACCGCCTGCGCGATCATCCCCTGCAGGGCACCCGGCATGCCGCCGCGCATCTGGGCCGCCTTCGCGGCCTGATGCACGGCAACCTTCCACTCCGCCTCCTGCCTTGCGCGATCGTCGGCGACATACTGACGGACCTCGCCACAGGAGAAAGCGCTGTCGTGAGAAGGCGGCGAAGCACTCGGGTCAGGGGTTGCGGACGGTGTGTTCGCGCCGTTCGCGGATTGCGGCGGGCTGCTGCCCCCGTTCGGGACGCCTGGCTGGGAGCCAGACTTCCCTGCTGGTTTGCCACTATCCTGCTGCCCTTGACCCAGTTGCTCCTGCCGTTGCTTCTCCCTGCTCCGCTTCTCCTGCGCGAGGATGCCGTAGATCTCCTCGGCCGACTTGCCGGTGAACCGCGCATCAATCAACACACCCTTAGGCAACTGCATGCCCGCATCGATGATGATTGGATTGATCGCGTAGTCGCACGCGTCGTTCCAGAGATCCGGGTCACGATCGCCCTGGCGCCAGCAGTGGCCACCGGCCACGTGCAGCACTTCGTGCGCCAGAACCCCGCGCGTCTGAAGATCGTTCAGTTGCGATAGAAACGCTGGGTTGTAGCCGATCGAAACCGAGTCGGTCCAGAACGTCTTGCACGACGGATCTTCAACCACCTTGAGCCGCAGCGCCAGTGCCCCGAAAAACGGCTGGTCCAGCACAAGCGCGGTTCTCTGCTTCGAGATACGAGCGTCCATGGCCACCTCACGCGACCAGACGCAGAAGCGGCGTCTGCTCCTGAGTCGCCGGCTCCTGGTCGATCATCGGCTCCGGCGTGCTGCCCATGAAGGCCGCCATCAGGCCTTCGATTTCCTGGGCCTTTGCCGCAACCTGCGAGCGCAGCACACGCGACTCCTTCAGATCCGCTCCAGTGTGCACGGCAAGATGTTTCTTTGCCTGCTCGAGGATGTGCGTGAGCTTCGGGTCGTTGCTGAAGTTCAGCTTCGGCAGGAGCTCACACAGTTCGCGCACCTGATTGGTCACGTCCAGCCGCACATTGCCTTCCGCGTACAGCCGGTCGGCAAGCTTCGACGTGGCTTCGTAAAGGCGGCCAACCAGATCGTTGTTGGCCGTCGAGATACTGGCCAGAACGTGCTGGTCGATATCGGTGCGCAAAGCAGACAGAACGTCGTCGGGCAGATCGATACCAAACTGGCTCGCGTCGGGAAATGGAAGCACGGCCATCTTGATCCCGAACTTCCCTGACATCTGCGCGAGGCTCGGGTAGTCTGCCTCGTTGAACAGGCCGTTCAGCTCAGCACGTGCCTTTTCCTTCAGGTCCAGATAGTCCGTCAGGAAAACGGACACGGCCAGTTCGAACTCGTCCTTCAGCTTGCGCATCTGGTCCGCGAAGTCCATATAGACCATTGTCGGCAGAAGGCGCACGCCCAGTTGGTCGTACTTCAGCGAGTGGTCATAGTAGTACGAGCGGATGCGGTTGCCGATCGATACCACCTCCTTGTAGCTCGGCGCATGTTCAGGCATCAGACGCTTGTTGAAGCGGCCGATACCCTTCGTCTCGTGCGACTTCTCAACTTCTTCGGTCGCCTTGACGTCGAAACAGCGTGCCTGCCACGTCGAGATCGTGACCGACGACAGCATGACTTTAGACTTGATATTGGTGATGTTCATGGAATGACTCCGGCAGATAGATGAATGGATGACGTAGAAAGAAAAAAGCCACGGCGCGCGCGAAGCGGGCCGTGGCAAGGGACAACGGATGAAGCGTAAAAAAAAGGCCGGTCAGCCGCGGATGATTGATCCGAGCGGACCGCTCTGGGCACGAATGAACGCGTGAGTGTTCTGCAACGTCGGCGTGCGCCGGATGGCGTCACGCGCGAGCAGTGCGCCGAACTCGCGATGCCCGGCGTCAATGAGCCGGTCGTTGTAGGTCAGCACACGATCGAAGTTGCCTTCGGTTGCATGCGCTGCCAGCGCGGTTGTCGTTGCGAACAGCGCCGCCGGCGTTTCCGGAATGGGCGCCGTGTCAGGCGACAGCAGGATCGCATCCGGCGAGGGCAACTCGCGATAGATGCCGAGGAAGGCGAGCAGCTCCGTCGCCGCTCCCTCTCCCACCGTTCCGGCGTAGGAGGTCAACTCGAGCGACTTGGGAACCGCCTTCATCGTTCTGCCGACGAATCCCCAGCTGCGCGGGCTCGGCGAGTTTTCGATATCCCGCGTCGTCTTGCGCACCGATAGCAGATCCGGCCTGAACCGCAGGAATGCGATCAGCTCGGCGGGCACATTGTTGCGCACCGCCCAGTCCGACCAGTCCTGAATTGTCGGAATCAGTTGCACGACAGTCGCGAAGCGTGAGATGACGGGGTCAAGAATTCCTGTGACGCCCGCGTTGTCGTTGCGCCGGTTAGTCGCTGCAATGAATGTGACGTGATCCGGCAGGACGTGGGTTCCGATACGCCGCGCCAGCAGCAACTGCATCTTGGCTGCCTGAACCGCGGGCGACGCCTGCCCCAGGTCGTCAAGAAACCAGATCAGGGGCATCTTGCTGTTGACCGCCGCCTCAAGATCGCCAAACGGCAGGTGGCGTGCTGTCGTGCCGTCGGCAGACGGAAACGGCAGCCCCTTCGAATCCGTTGGATCCTCGACCACCGGATGGCTGATAAGTAGAGCGTGACGGGTTGCTCGCGCAACCTGTTCGACGATGTCGCTCTTGCCGATACCGGGACTCCCGGTAATTAGCACCGGCAACCGTTCCGGAACATAGGCCGTGAGCAGTTCGATCAACTGCATTGCAGTGACCTGGTTGGCAGGCGCCTGATCGGCGGCAGCAATAGATGCGGCGGCGTTATTACGTGCGTTCATGGGGTTCTCGCAAAAAAGAAAAGCCCCACGAACCAACGCCCCAGGGGACGTGGTCCCTGTGGGGCGAGTTAGATGTGCCGCTATCGCGGCAGGTCGATGCGTCGGATGACGCGGAAAACTGGGGATGAAACTTAGGTCTGCGCGCCAGCCAGAGCGGCCAGTTGCGCCTCGTTCAGCGCTTCACGGGGGACGTCGGTCTCGCGAAGAAAAATCATCCTGCCGTAGAGATTGGCAAGGCAACGTGCTTCGGCGCAGAGCACCAGCACATCCGATTCAAACATCGACGGATTGCGGTTGCGCCATACGTTGATCGCGTCTTCGATCTGCGCGATCGAGACCTCTGCTACGTCGGAACTCACAAGCCTGTTCATGGGGGTCCTCGATAAGGAAGTGCCCCGACGACGCCCGGAAGGGACGAAGTCCCTCGGGGCAGAATTGTTGCCGCGTAACCGGCGGTTCGATGCGTCCAGGACGCGGGTGATAGACACAGTGTAGGCATACGGTCATCTCCGTTTGACTCGTATGCTGCAAATAAATGCTTCGCTTAAATGCGCTGCTGCGTGCTCGCCGACAACTGCGGGCGAAAAAAAACCGGCGCCACGCGCCGGTTTGTTGAAAGATAGAAACATCGAGTCAGCTACCTGCAATGACGATACCGCAGGCGAGGCCGACAGTCGGATTGACACCCTCACGCAGCGCGACGTTCGAGCACCGCGCGTGCGTAGGCTAGCGTGCCGTCTTTGGCCTGCAAGCGCCGTCCCTCATTAAGCGCCGGGTTCACGAGTGCATACTGGAGGATCGCGCCAGCGCGCCAGTTGCGGATCTCGCTGAAGCCCGATGCGATCGCCTCGTCCACATGCTTGACGCCATCGATCACCACGCCGTCGTTGCGCTTGTAGCGGGCGCCAAGCGCCGCTTCCTTCGCACGCCGTGCTTCATCTTCCCGGCGCTCTTCAAGCTTGCGGTCGGCATCGGCCTTTTCCCATTGAGCCTGGGCCGGCTCGTCGAAGCCACACAGCGCGAAGACAGCCCGGCGCCGCGCTTTCGCTTTGGCACCGCGCAGCTTCACGCCATGAAACTCCTCCACGGCCCGCTTGCTGCTCTGGTTTCGCTCATCCGTCGTGTCCAGAACGTCCAGCAGCTTCGCAATGTTGCGCTCCTCGATAGCCACAGCCAGGCGATTGGCCCACTCGTACGGCTCGCGCCCATGCGAGAGAACCGCCATTTCGCATTCGAGCTTGTGCCGGCGCGCACTCATGCGGCCTTGCGCGCGCTCGATATCGGCCCGGTCCACTGCCTTGTCTCGCCGCGAGTCCGCCTGCAACTGACGCAGCCTCGCAGCAAAGTCGTTGAGCGGCCGCCCGATTGCAACAGGCGTGTCGAACATTGCTGGCAACGGCTCGGCGTTCACGATCTGCGCATCGAACAGTGCATCTTCGACCTCGATATAACCTGCCGTCTCAGGCAAGGCCGCCGTAGCGGCAACGATCGCGTCAATGTTTTCCGCCGTGAGCGACTGCTTCGCGTGACGCATGATCGAACTCACCCGTTGGAACTTGCTGGCCGACAGCCGTCCGCGGATTTCTGGCACGCCGAGAAGCGGTACCGCCCACTCGAGGTCGTAACGGAAAGGCCGTTCCATCGCACGGTAGTCATTTATCACCGCCGGCGGCACCTCTTCGTTACAAAGGAGAGCATATGCAACGTGAACCTCGTGGCGGCCGTTCACCTGGCCGCCGGCCACTGCTGGACCGCCGGAACCGAAGCCAAAGCGCGCCATCGCCGCGTCATGGAATAGCGACGACAGATTGAAGAATTGTCGAGCATCCCGCGCGGCCGCTTTTTCCGCATCGATCTGGTTGGTCGACAGGAAGCTGTGCGGCGCACGCGCCAGCTCGAAGAGGCCAAACAGCTCCTCCCAGTGCGCCGGGCGGATCTGCCACGGCCGGGCCTGCGCGCCGTAGGCGGACGACCAGAACGCGTGAACCTCGCCGAACAGCCGGGCGATGATCCCGGCGGCCGCCCCGTCACACCGGATCGCCAACGTGCCGTTATAGCGCGTCACGCTCGCCGGATCAGCGTCGCTGAGCAGCGAAATCGAGGATGTTTCCGTCTCTTTCACACGCTCGTTAGCGAAAAGGGCGATGACGCCCGCGAGCGTCGCGACGGTGAAGGTTTCACCGGGAATAGACAGTTTGTACATGAGAAGTTGGCTCCAAAAAAGAAAGGGCCAACGTCCCCGGATGGGATGTCGGCCCATCGGGGTTCAGGAAAAGGAAACTGGTCAGTCGATATCGAGCATGCGCGAAACTACTGCCGCCACCGCCCACGCCTGCGAGCGTGACAGCGACTTGATGCGAATGAGCGGCACGCTCTTCCACAACTGGGATTCACGGTCCGTGACGAATTCAATCAGGTCGACCCGGATAATCCAGCCTTCCGAGTTGCCGCGCTCGACCGACACGGCCAGACGACGGTTTGACTGCTCGACAGGCCACGGCGCCGAGGGCGGCAGGCCGAACCGGTCCGGGCAGTCCGCGTCGATGAAATTCGCGTGCGTCACCCACTCCGGCTCGATCTCGGTACGCCGTAACGCGCGGGAAATCTGCTCTACAACGCTGCCAACCGTCGCGCCGAGCGGCTCAAAGGGTGCGGCCGCCAGTGCGACCGGCAAATCAAGGGTTTCGGACATAGAGGGTCCATAAAAGCAAAAGGCCACACCCGAAGGTGCAGCCTTTCAAGAATGACGGGCCAGAAAACTTCGGCCCGGATCGAAATTAACGCCTAGCGCGAAACACGCGGAAAGCGTCGTTCCCGCTTGACCTTGCGCGCGTTGTGCTCCATCAGCGAGCCAATGCCGCACATGGCAACCGCAACGCCAAGTACCAGAAAACTGATATCCATGCCTATTCTCCTTTGATGGAAATCATGCCCTGAATGAACGTTAGCACAAAACCCGCGACCAGACTGGCTTCCAGCTTGACCTCGCTGAGGGTCCAGACCTGCGTCGAATGCCAGACGCCGACGGCGCCCAGGAACGCGGCTGCGGCAAGCGTGTGACAAAACCGACCGAATTGCTGACGTTGATCCTTCGTGGGATTGAGCAACGGTTGGAGCAGAAGGCTGATCAGGCTGTCCTCCTGTTCGCCGACAACGGGATTACCGACCGCAAAGGTACCGTCGATCTTGCTATCCAGTTGCACGGTGGCGCCGTCGATAACGACGGACACAGCCGGCGGCGCTTCGCTGATGCTGAACTCTCGAATGACAGCCTGTAGACGCTCAGACGGATAGACCTGACCGGCGTCGCGCAGGTAGCTGGCGCGATCGCTGATCGTCATACCGGACGGATATTCGACGACGATCTCAACGATTTCCATCGGACCTCCTATCGGCGTTCGCCGTCCAGACCAGCGGCCAGCCGCAAGCCGGAAAGCAGGGCATCGTAGCCCTCACGGGACGACAACTGCTCGAAGGGCACCGCGTTGTCCGCACCGCCCGACATGTCTGAGCGACCTCGACGGGTGCGAAACGACACAGCCACCCTCTGTCGCTTAGGTATGTCAGCGACCTCCAGCATGACCGCCGGCGTACGTAGCGTGACGCGGCAGCCGCGGCCGCGACCCGCCGGTTCGCTGACGATCTCGTGATCGTGCGGACGCAGACGAAGATCTCGCGCCACCCGGCGCAATATCCGCGTCGCGTGGTCAGTTATTGCGGCGTCCGACGCCGCGCCCGAACTGCGGCGATCGGCATAGAACACCTTGGGAACTCTCAACATACGGACCTCGAAAAAAAAAGCGAGGTGCCCTTTCGGGAACACCTCGCGATGGAGAGACAGGCCGGCGAATACCGGCGCGTACAGGAAAGAAGTCGGATCAGTGCGTAACGCGCAGACCCGAGTTGGTGGAAATGAGGAGAACGTGATCGCCCGGCGAAAACTGCTGATCGTCAGGTTGAGCCACAACCACATCGCGCCCTGTGCTCGTGTGCACGATGATTTCGAGGCCTGCGTGATGCGACAGCACCTGCGAAACCTTCTGCGTGATGAAGCCGGATGCAGCTCCGGACAAGGCGCCGGCGATGTAGCGACCGGTGCCGTTGCCAATCGTGCGTGAGCCAAGGAAAGCACCGACACCCGCGCTGATGAGCGACGTCAGCCCGGAGTTGTCCTGGCTGGCTTCGATCGTGATTGCGCGAGTGCGGAGAACCGTTCCCTGTTCCAGGGAGCCGGCGTGCTGAACGTCATACCGCTGGTACGTATTGGGCGAACCGAAGTCGATACCTGCGCAAGCGGAAAGCATGGAAGCGAGAACGAGACTGGCGATGATCTTGAACATTTGATTGCCTCAACGGGATTGGGGCAACCGTCCCGTCAGGGAGGTCGCCCTGACGGGAAAAGAAAGGTTTTTGAATCAGTGAACAACAGCAAGCCGAAGGCTCGTGCTCCGATCGCGAACGGCAAACCAGCGCGCTGCAGTGAGCAGCACGGCCGAAAGCGGTGCGAGAACGAACACGAACCAGAGACCGACGCCTTGCAGGCGCGCGCCGTACGCGTAGCCGCGTCCTGTAACGGACTCGACCATGAACGCAGCGAATGACAACTGGTGCGAACCGACATGCACCAGATAGGTATCGAGAGCAGCCGGTCCGGATACCCGCAGCAGGTCAAGTTGACTCTGCGCTTCGAACGCACAGCCGAAGATGACTAGCGCGCAGCCCGTTAGGGCGATAAAAGCAGCAACGATAAGAACGAACTGGAACGAAACGGCCGTGACCGCGTGATAGCGCTTCGACATTGAACAGCTCCTGCAAAAGCGGGAGCCGGCTCCCGTTGGGATTGGCTCCCAAAAGGATTGGATGAGTGCGTCAGGTGGGTTTCACCTGACGCATCGGACAGACGCGGTTACGACGAAATGCGGTTGAGGTAGTGCAGGTCGACGCGACCGCATTTGACGAGCTCTCGCTCGGTATCAAACGGGATCTGGTAGTCGAATTTCACGGTTGCAGTTCCATCTTCCCAGACATACAGAATCGTGCCCGGGTGGATCTGGATCGGCAAATTCGTAACGGCTTGCGCAACAACACGTTGGTTTTCGCGGAAACCCCACTTTTCCGAAACCTTGAGGGGACTGGCAGAAATTGCCAGAGCCTTGACGAGTTCCGGCGAGAAAGTGGCTTGCTGCAGCATGGTGCGGCTCCCAAAAAAAAGGGAGCCGGTCCCGTTGGGATGGCTCCCAACAGGGTTAAAAGACGGGTTTAGACCGTCGTGGAGGACCGGCTTTAGCCGGTCAAAGGTATGAGCACTCCAGCAAGCCGGAGTGTTCTTTCGATGCGCAGAAGCGCGGGTGATAGGGTGAGTCTAGGGCACATCTGAGCCGCCAATGCCTGGAAACCTCGTGAATCCAGCCTCGCTTTGACCTATTGGGGTCCCCGGTGCCGACGCCTTGACTTTTTCGGGCGGCTGCGAAGATGGATCATCAAGTCCACTTTCAGCGGCCATGCCATCCCAAATCATTCCCCTGTCGACACTGCACCGCTCTCTGCATGAAACGGTTGCGAGGCTCGCGCGCTTTGTGACCACCACACCGGAGGTTGATGCGCTGCTCGATCAAAACGCGGTCGTCGCGATCGGCGTTAGTGGAGGAAAGGACAGCGTTGCATGCGCGCTTGCCGTTGCACGTCATCTTGATCTGGTTGGACATACCGGCCCGCGTGTATTGGTCCATGCCGACCTTGGACGCGTCGAATGGAAAGGCAGCGGACCTGCGTGCGAGCGGCTGGCTGCCCACCTTGGCTGGGAGCTTGTAACCGTCCGACGCCAGGCGGGCGACATGCTAGCCCGTTGGCAGAAGCGGTGGGAGAACAACGTCACGCGCTATCGGGAACTGTCCTGCGTTCGACTGATCCTGCCGTGGAGCACGCCGTCCATGCGCTTTTGCACGTCGGAACTCAAGACTGCGGTCATTACGAGCGCGCTGAAGAAGCGCTACCCGGGCCACGACATCATTAACGTCACTGGCGTCCGACGTCAGGAGAGCTCGGCACGCAGCAAGATGCCAGTCGCGGCTCCCCTTACTGCCCTCACCCGGCGCAGCAACGAAGGCTGGACGTGGAACGCGATCATTGAATGGCCGATAGAAGATGTGTTTGCAGAGATCGCGTCGGCCGGCCTTGCGCTTCACGAGGCCTATACCGTGTATGGTGCGTCCCGCGTGTCCTGTGCCTTCTGCATCATGAGTTCGCTGGACGATCTGCGCGCCGCCGCTGGCTGCACTGACAACCACGAACTCTATCGCGAAATGGTTGCGATCGAAGCAGCGTCGACCTTCGCCTTCCAGGGACAGCGATGGCTTGCGGACGTGTCGCCTGACCTTCTTCCGGTCAGCCTGAAATCGGATATCGCGCGCGCCAAGGCGGCTGCACACCAGCGCCAGGCAATCGAAGCGGAGATCCCGGCTCACCTGCTGTTCACATCTGGCTGGCCCACCGTACGCCCCACATACGACGAGGCAGTGCTGCTCGCAAGCGTTCGCACCCGCGTCGCCAAACTCGTCGGCATTGACATCGGGCACGGAACGGCCGACTCGATCGTACAGCGATATGACGAACTGCTCGCCGCTCGTAGCTCCAGGCAACCAGCAACGCGCCCACGCGACGACGTAGCAGGTGCAGTCCCGACGCAAGCCGCGTTCGCCTTCTGAGACTACGCGACCGGATAGGGGGATTGGGCGGACGAAAAAAAACGCCATTCCCCGGAGGGAACGGCGCTCGTCGTCATAAGTTCAGTACAGCGTCGCCCAAACCACACGTTTTGGGCTTTGAATGCACTGATACAGCGCAAACAGCGGAAATTCAGCATCGGTGGCCAAATGCGTCCGGCGATCCCTCCCGCGCGCGTTGGCCAAGCAGCCGGACCGAATACGCCCCAGCAATGCTGCCTTCCATACCCGCAACGAGCGCCGCGACAGTGGCCTCGATCTCGATATGAGGCATGCCGCTGGGGAATGTCGCAAAGCTACCCGCCAATACATTCTCGCCCGCGCTGGTGAATTCGCCGTTCGTGAGCCACCAGCGATCACACTCGCGTTCGAATCTTAGCCAGATGCTGGCCCGCTTCGGCGCGACAACGGTCTCGAACGTCTTGCTGAACGCATCCACAATCCGGTCCTTGGCCCACCCGTGCTGCGCCAGGCAATCAACAATCGCTTGTTTCATGATTCTCCGGTTAAAAAAAAGCCGCTTCCCGAAGGAAGCGGCATATCAGATTACGGCGGATTTTTTCCGGCTCCTGCGAGCGTTCTTCTCCGCCAGCTTCGGCGCTTCGTACCCGAAGCGAGCCCATGCAGCAGGATCAGTGGCAACCGGGTTCGTTCGCCCCGTTGTGAGGTTCACGAATACCGCCGACCAGTCGAGCGACCCGGTGCGAAAGAGCGTCCACAACAGATTGAACGCCTGCACCGAAATCGCCTGATTGATAACCAGCGACTGCTTGCGCAGAGCGTCGGCCATCGAACAGGACGGCGTGTCGTCGCTTTTGTCATTCTTCGCATTCAGAAGGTCGGGAAACAGATCGCCCACATGGGGCAGCCTGTCATGCCGTGCCTTTCCGAACTCGCCGAGAATGACCTGGCCGCGATCCGTCTCATTGCCGCAGTCGAGGTAATAGCGGCACGATCCACGCTTTGCAGACTGCACAATCGCGTGGCGCGCGCGCCGGGTGTCGACGCAACCGATCACGAGGTCCGCCTGAAGGCGGACACTCGAATCGACACGGCGTGCTTCGGCCACCCAGCGCGTGCCCATCAGGTTATTGAGCCGGTTCACAAGCAGCAGCGCCTTGTACTGGCCAACATCGTTCGGATAAAACCCCTGCCGGCCGACATTCGTTTCGCTGACCGTGTCATCGTCGTACACCGTGCATTCGATTCCGCCCGGGTGCCCGAGCTCGATCATTGCGTGATGCAGGCGCGCAATGCTTGGTAGCAATGCGCTACCGGTGCCGCCCGCCCCCACGACGACCACCCGCCAGGCCTGCGTGAGCATGTGTTGACGGATGCAGTGTTTGATGGCGGTGTTCATGCCGTCGCCTCCGCATCCAACGCCACCTGCCATGTTCCGGGAATTCCGCCCTGTTTCTCGAAAATCCCCTTCACACACAAACGGAATGCCATCGACGGCAAACGATCACAATTACCGAGCACGAGCGCGAGCTTCACGTCATGCCGATCATCATCGTTGTCCGTGCGAGAGAAGAATGCCTCACCAGAACCATGCGAATGGCAGTCCACCACAACGCTTTCGCCGTCATCCAGCAAGGGTCGCTCATACCTGAGGTGACCCGGACCGTGCGACAACGAAGGCAGCGACACCGTGCGAAACTGTCCGGTGTGCTGATTCCAGACGATCCACGCCCCCGCTTCGTTCGGCAGAGCAGCCCGTGCCATCCGGTAGAACGCAGCCACGTGCTCTCCCGGTACAGCGCCGCACAGCAGTTCCGTTGATTCGGCAACCTCGCCGTACGGAATTGCCGTGTGCACGTCGTAACGGGCTATGCGGCGTACCACCCGGATCCATGGACGGAACACTTCCAGCCAGATGCCGTTAGCGGCGATCAGCAGCCGCTCGCCAGCGGCCGTCAACGGCGGCACCGCCTCATTGCGCGGGACCATGACGGACGGAAACGACTTTTGCAGTACCGCGTCCAATGCGTTCATGCTGCACCTCCGACGCGGCCGCTCACCAGCGCCTGCACCGTGAATTTCGTCGGCACGAGGCACTCGAGCGGAAACGACTCGCCGAACTTGCCGTCCAGCATGTCGCGCCAGAAGGCGTATTCACCATCCGTATAGCTCACGCGCTTGCCACCAGCGTTCGGATGGGTAAATGCCGACTCGAAGAACCCTGCTTCCCAGCGGGGGATCGATGCGACATCGACACGTTTGGGCACCCGCGCCGTTCCGATGCAGATGCCGCCCTGATCCCACGTGTTGAAGTACGGCGGCTCGAAGAGTTTCGTTCCCGCCGTGGGTCGATCTCCATCGGCGAGCGCAAAGACACGAAATCCCAGATTGGACGCCTGGAATACGAGTCCCGGATGCGGCACGACGGCGGAGCGCTCACCAAGACTAGAGCACTTGAAGAACACCCGGCGCATACCGCCCGGGCACCACCACGTCACGGCCGCCGACGAGACACCCAACACTGTCGCCGGCAGGAACTCCGCCTTCGGTGCAGCGTGCTCCGCCAGTTTCGTGAGCGCAGAAATCAGTGCGTCGCGCTGCAGCGGCCGACCTGCGCCGACCGTGGGGCGCCCGTTCACGAGTGCGATCGGGTGCGCCGTTGCAAACATCGTGCTGTCATCCTTCGCGCCATACAGAAGCAGCGCCGACTGCAGTGCAACGTCTGCACCGGCCCGGCCAGATGAGATACCAGACATAGGAAAACTCCTAGATGATGTGCGTCACCAACGCCAGCAGGCGGTCGAGACGCTTCAGAATGGAAAATGCGAGTTCCCAGTCGGCGTACTGCCGACGGATCACGCGCGCGTTGTCGCCCAATGCGATAAAGCCGTGGTAGGTCGTGGCCTCACCGCTCTGGGATTCGCTATCAAAATGGGCGTCGAGAAGGTCGCCGATGATTTCGCTGCCGTCGTAGACGATTCCGCATCCTGCGTACACAGGGTTGGTCTCGTAGGCCGCATTGAATAGCCGCCGACGCCGTGTGCCATGCATCAGGCGGTTCAACCGCAGAAGCTCAGTACATACGCGACGAACCGTCCCCCTGCTTCTGGAACGCAGCGCGAGCAGTTCTTCTTCCGTCAGTGCCGGACGAAGCCGCCAGCGGCCGCCGGAGAAAACCGAAGCTTCGGCGTCCTGCGGCGCCAGCGTGGGTCTGACGACCGACGGGAGGTAAGCCTTGCGCGCCTCCTCGTCCTCGCCGAACCGTTCCTTGAGCATCTCCTCGGCTTCCGCGTCGGTGATGCTTTCGTCGCCGTCCCAGTACCAGCATGAGAACTCGTACATGAACCAGTCCGGCGTTCGCAGCCAGACCGTGCGCAGGGACGCGCGATGGATAGTCGACATGAGGGTTCGCAGCAGCAGCGGATGCGCGGCGCGCAACTTTGCAGTGGTCGCCCCAAACGAACAGATCCATTCCTCTGGCGACTCCAGCGCGAAAAACAGTGGCGAAGGATCTTCGTCGTTGCTTCCCGTGCCGGTGTACCGAAGGATGTCGCTGATCGCGTGGCTGTCGAACAGGCACGGCCGGACCGTAATGCGCTCCAGCCGGCCAGTGTGACGCCTTGCCCAGGCAAAGAACGCCTGCTGGAAGGCATCGCCCGCGTCGACCGGCTCGTTCACGTCTGCCGCGCGCAGCGGTCCGTACAGGAAGTGCTTCGTGACAAGAGACGCGAGCGACACGTCCTCGCGCCATTTCACGCGCGCAGCGACGGGGACGTCGTCCGCGACGCTGGGCAGCGTCAGAAAATCAGCGGCAGGTCCACGTCGGGCAACGGCAACGCGTGGCGGTTGCCACGACCCACCGGAGCCGACAGTGAGGTGCGAATCAGCTGTTGAAGGATCGAAGAGCATGAGCGGGCTTCCTCGTCATAAAGAAAAACCGCCCTTTCGGGCGGTTCCTGGTTGAATGCCGCGTCCGGACCGGACAGGGCTTTGAGCAAAGCGTCCTTACGCATGGGAGCCCTTGGCACCCGCCGCGCGGACGAACGTGTAGCGCATCACCGTGTCCTTGATCTCGGGCCCGTCTACGGCGGCCGTCGTCAGTTCCGGATACTGCGTGCTGTAAAGATCGCGAACCTGGTCAGGCGTGAACGCCGGCCCGGGATCGAGCAGGTTCATGCCGTTGTAGGCAAATTCGCGGATCACTGCGGCGATAGAGATGGACATGGCTGGTCTCCTTATCCGAGAAGCGACAGGAGGTCCGTGCCCTTCGACTCGGACGATGCAGGTGCGGCCGATGCCGATGCGGGAGTCGAATCCGTGGCTGGCGCCTCGTCTTCGTCTTCGCTTTCGTCTTCGTCCGCTTCGCTGTTCGAGGCCGGCGCCGGAAGCGCCTTCTTCGAACCACCCTGCAGCGCCTTCTGCGCCTTGCCGACCTGCGACTTCTTCGCTTCGTCGAGAATGGCCGCGGTGACCGCGACCTGTTCCTCGAGCGATTTGTGCGAGCCCGTGTAGGTCAACAGTGCATTGGCGAAACCCTCGTCGAGCTCGGCCGCCGTCGCTGTGAGCACGAGCGGCTGACGCAACGCCGGGTCCTTCGCGCCGTGCGGCACGACAAACACCGCCAGCTGGTCGCCGGACGCCTGAAGGGTCATCACGACCTTGCCGGATGAGCGCACAAGCGCTTCGAGTTGCTGAAACATAAGTGACTCCAGAAAAGAGAAAAAGCCGCGCGAGGCGGCGTATACATATAGAGGGGGAACGGGGCGCTGAACGCGCCCCGCCAGATCAGAACTTCAGAACCTTCGGCAGCTTGCCCGCGTAGTCGAAACCGTCGACCTTGAGCAGTGCCTCAATGACTTCCGGCTTGGATTTCGCGAAGACCTTCTTGAAGTTCTCGCCAAGCGCGGCACGAATACCAAGCTCGTCGGCGAGAACTGTCATTTCGGACTTCGTGATCAGCTCCAGAAACTCCTTGTCGAGCTTCCAGTGCTTTTTCAGGTCCAGCTTGTGCGACTTGCAAAGCTGGGTCAGATTGGTCACGTCGAGCCCTTCGATCGCTGCAAACAGCATGGCGATCATCAGGTCGGCCTGCTTGCTTTCGTTCGTCGCCTGCACGGCGTCGATCGCTTTAGGCAGATTGGCGAGCGGCGCTTCACCCTCCGCGATCCGCTCGAAAAACTTGCGGAACGACGCGTCATCGATCTGACGGGCGTGGCCACTCAGCACGATTGCAATCAGGTACTGGCGAGCCAGTTCGTGATTCATGCCGATGTCCACGCGCAGCGCCTTGCGCCAGAGCTTCACGCGATACGCCTTCACCTTCTCGGACTCGGCGATGACCGTGACCGAGGGATTAGTGGAGGACGGTGCACTGGCCGACTTGCTGCCCGTGCCATTCGCGCTCTTCGCCGCCGGCGCCGACTTCGCGCCCTCTGCCTTCTCCGGCTGTTTTGCAGCCTTTTCAGCCTGGATGCGAGCCGCCACCTTCTTCATGTTGCAGACGGTGTCGAAGCACTGGCCGCGATAGACCTTACCGACCGAATCAGGGAGGCCGCTCACTGCCGCGCCGTAATTTGCGCAACCGTGACAGGCTTTCGCCTGTTCGAGACCAACGCCGTTCGTGCCGTCGACAGCCAGTTGCACGCGCGTATTGTTGTCCCCGGCCCGCACGATACGCACGGTCTGGAACTCATCACGCAGGCCTGCCGCTGTCGCTTCAAGTTGCTTCTCCGTTTTATCGTTGAAGCAGGTGCGGTTAGTACAGTTTCCCGTACCGATCGCTTCGCCAAACATCTGTGCCTGCGTCGACGAGTTGTGCGGGCAGCCCGCACAGTCCGTCTTGTCGAAGATGGCAGGAGCCAACGCGCACGACGCCGATTCCACCAGCTTGCGCACATCAGCGGCCGACCGCTTCTCAGCGACAACGACAGGCAGGACCTTGTCCTGATTCTCTTTTGAGAGTGCCGCCAGCAGTTCGGCGTGAGCGATATTGATCTTTCGCTCGCTCAATGCGTCGAGCACCGCCGTCGAGCAGTTCAGCAGCGCAAGGCGGCTATCCAGCGTCGCGCGAGACCAGCCAAGAATCTTGGCCGTCACGTCGCGATCGCCACCGTGCAAACCGAGCAGCTCCGCAGCGTCACGAGCTTCCTCGGCGGGAGACAGGTCGTCGCGCTGGATGTTTTCGGTAAGCGCAATACGCCGCGCTTCGACGGGATCGACATCCTTTACGACGATGGGCATCGGAAAGTCTTCGCCGTGAGCTTCCATGGCGCCACGATAGCGACGGCCACCGGCGATCACCTCGTAGTCGAAATCGTCCTCAACGACCGGACGGACGATGATCGGCGTATCAACGCCATGCTGGCGAATCGACTCGGTAAGTTCCGCCAGAGCCTTCGGATCGAAGTATGTCCGGGGGTTGCGGCCGAGTTTGATACGCTTGAGGGGAGCAGTAAGTTGTTGTTGCATTGCAGGTTCTCCAGAGAGGGAACCTGCCCCCGTTCGGGAGTGGTTCCCGATGGGGTCAAAGATGAAAAGCCGGGCAGTGCCGGCGCGGTCGATGCGTCAGAGACGCGGTAGGTATTGCCAAGATAACGTCTTAAGAAGCCGCGTCCAGACCGAAAAGATTGAGAATTCCGCCCCGCTTTCGAAAAAAAAGGCCCACCGTTATCGGGTGGGCCTTGCTCTCAGAAGAGGGTCAACTGGTCGATCGTGTCGAACACGGTGCGTTCTCGCGCACCGCTCGCCAGCGACTGCTCGAAAAGATCTGCCAGCGACGCTCGATCGCCAGCGCTTCGCTCAACCGCGGCGCTCACCCGTTCGCGTTCAAGTACCGCCACGTCCGACGTCTCAGCTTCAGCCGCGAAAGCGGCCTCTGCCTCAATCTCGTGCATTTCTGCGACTTCCGCCACGCGTTGCCGTTCAGCAGCAACGGTCTCGCGAAGCAGATCCGCTTCGAGTCGCCGCCGCAGCTTGAACGTCCAGCCGCCGAGAATGTGTGCCGGCGTGTACCAGGTGCCCCACACTTGCATCGACAGCGCGTTGCCGTGCACGACCGTTGCGGGTACATGAAGTAACGATAACTGGACGTATGTCATGTGCACGCAGCAGGCATCAATATCTATGCATGTTGCGTGCATCGCTTGCTGATAGTTCGTGCCAGCAGCGAGAAGCGAGTCTGCGGCCGCGATTACCATGCCACCCGCACCACAGGCCGGTTCATTCACCCGGATAAATCCGCGGCACGCAACCTCCGCACCGACGTCTCCCATCACCATCATCGACATCATCCGGGACACGCTGAAGGGGGTGAAGAACTGACCCGTCCGGTCATTGCCGAGCCCTAGCATCATGTAGGTTTCGCCAAGGACGTCCGTCAGTCCACCGCTAACAGGCAGGCCGTCGGACGTTTGCTTGCCTACCACCGCGACGCGCTGTTCAAACGACTCGACAAGCAGACCGAGCATCTGCGGGAACCGTTCGACTTCTTCCCGCTCATATTTTCCGACAATTTCGAGGTAGCGCTTTTCACGCGTTTCGAACTGCGCGCGATCGACACTGTTGCTGATCGCGAGCGCGCTCAGTTCCACGAAGTCGGAGAACACCGTGTGAAGACGATGACTGTGAGAAAACGACTGGATGAGTTTGACGAGTTCCTTTTGTGCGGAATCGGCAGTCAGGTCGTGCTTGCGTTGAGCAGACTTCTTACTCACAGTGAGCACTCCGCGGCACCGAGACTGGCACGGAGAACCACATGAAGCCTGTCGAAGTCGGGGATTTCGCCCAGAGCTAGCGAACGCTCGATATCGAAGCCCGCCGCCTTGAAGATTGCGGCGCGATCGATCACAGGGCGCTTCACGCCGACAGCCAGGTCGGTGCTCGCCTTGACAATGATGCGCGCGGCCAGCGTCTCGTACGTACGCCGCAGCTCGTCGACCACCTGTGCGGTGGTCGGCACGCGCACGGCAGGGTCGCGGCTATCGCCAAACAGGCGCTTTTCAGTCGCTGCGACCGCACTGTAATGACGCCATGCAGCAGTCTGGGCGTCGATAAAGGTCTGGATAAAGTGGTTAAACATGCCGGATTCCATAGGTAATCCGGGGCGCATCCCCAACGGGGCGGCCCCGTTGGGTGAGTGAATACTGCTGGCTAGACGCGGTAATGAGCGCGCACGCGACGGCGCCGCTCGGCGAAAGGACGGCCCCCGGTGATCGAAACCGGAGCGGCAGCGACCAGATGGCGTAGCGCTGCCGCGCGGAACTGTGGCGAGTAACGCTTTTTCGCGCCGACGATCCGCAGTAGCTGGTCATGAGATAGACCATGCGTCTGCCAGACCATCAGTCCGAAAGAGAAAAGACGTTGACGATTCATGCGAGCTCCTACGATTGGACGGGAGCACGCCCGCAACGGGTGTGGAGCCCGTCGGGGTAAATGAAGACCGCCGGCTTGTCGCAGGCGGGTGGTCGATGCGTCAGGGACGCGAGAGATGCAACGATGGTATCGGGGCGAGCGTGCCATGCACGCTCGAATGAGCACGACTTTGGCGTGCCTTTCGCCCGCAATCGCGCACGAATCAGAGCGAAGATATCCACAGATTCGTTTGATAACTCTGTGGATTACCTGGCCCTACGACCCCTTCTCGCCCCGCCCGTAGGGCGATGCGAACAGTCCACCTCTAACGCGTGCAGGAGCGACGCCCCCGTGAGCCGGCTCACGGTCTTAACCGCAAAAGCTCCAGAAAACCATATAGCTTTCAGCCCGGGACGGAAGCCGGCAAGCGGTGGCGATGCACCGCAGAGACGCGTGGATCTCTGTCCCTGTTGGGCGCTTGACTTCCCTGAAATCGCTACAGAATCGGTGTGGGCGCGATTGCCCTGATGCTTACTTATAGGAAAACCCCAAATGCTCAAGACCCTCCTCGTCTGTTCGATGACTGCTTCTCTCTTTTCTGGCGCAAGCGCCGCCCTCGCCGCCGACGCAGCGCCGACCTCTTACACGCTGGAGTACCGGCTGGCTGGCCCGACCGGCGAGGTAGTGGAAACGGGACGTACAACACTTTCGCGACGCAATCCCGTCCAGATGATGACAAGCTATGTGCGTGTGAGTTACGTCGAGTCCTGCCGCCCGGACTCGGGCCTCGTCAGTAACGAGCCAAAGTGCGACGTCGACACGGTCGATATCGGCAATACGCTACAGCTTGCTCTCGACGATGCAACTCCCGAGACAGTGTCGCTGACCGCATGGGTGAATCGCGAGACGCTAGACGGCATGCAGACGATCCAGCACGACGGCTTCGCTACACAGCGCCCACTTTCGCACGGCTGGAGCGACAGCAAGACGGTAAAGGTCCCGACCGGCGACTCCATAACCATTGCTCTGCGGGACCAGTACAAGCTGACGCTGCATCCGATGCGCGCGACGCAATGAGAGTCGGACTATGCGGCGGGCTTCCGGTACCGGTACCGGAAAGCTACGGCAAACGTGGAGTCTTTTGCTTTCCGCCGCCTGCGCCTGCGGCAGCAGAATGACTTACACCCGCGCGCGCGGACATGAATCCCGAGCCCAACCCAATGCCGCAATCCCCATCCCAGCCGAAGGTGGTCACGCCACTATGGAGGCGACGCGTGCGCTACCCCGCTGGGAACGCGAGGCTCCGCGAAGGCTTCGTCACTCGCCATGATCGGATCTCCGGGACGGTAATCGTGCTGGACGACTACAACGGCTCGTTCTGGCGAGGGCCGGACACCGACGTTGAAGTCATCGTGTGAGCGCGCGGTCCTTTCCTCACACTCAATCAGACACAGACCACTGGATACCCTATGGCAAACGCTAACTACCCCGTGAACTCAGCCGGCAGCGCCGCGTTCCTCACCACCGTTTCGGCATTTGTTTTCGCATTTCTCGTCCCGATCTGCAGCGCAGATGGAGTCATTCAACCCGCAGTTGTTGCCGTCCTCGCCGGCATCTTCGCAGAGATGTCGCGACGCCACGTGGTTCGTAAGCTCGTCGCCAGCCTGAACGCGACAGACGCCGATGCCGCTCTTGATGTTTATATCAACGGCGCGAAGGTCGGCACGATCGCGTCGGCCGACGTTATTTCGCTGAAGCTTGACGCGCTTCGTGAACCACGAAACTACGCGGCCCAGCTCGCGAACATCATCGGGTTTTCAGGCCGCGGCGCTCTTGTCGCGCTCGTATTGGTGCCGTTAATGCTGTTCTGGACGTGCGTGGTCTCAGCGTGGATTTCTCCCGCCAGCCTCCAGACGGCAATGTCGATGATCGCCCGCCTACAACCGGCAGACCTTGCGCGTGCGGCCACCCAGGTTCTCTTTCTCGCCCAGATCGTGTTCATGCTCGTGATCGGTACCAGTTTCAGCTTCGGCATCGACCTCGGGCTGACCAACGTGTTTCGCAGCGCCGTTCACCGCCGCATCCGGCTCAGGATCAATTGCGCCAGCGAGGGCCCGCTGCATTTCAGTCCTACGACCCGCACGGTCGGCCGTGTCCAGCCCGCGTGAGGCGTCCATGCTCGTTGATTTCGTCATCGTGCCGATGGTCGCATGCATCCTCCTGCTGACCGCCGCGTGGCGCGCGTCGGGCGCTCTTGCATCGGCCCTGCACCTGTCGTCATGGTTGCGGGTCGCTGTTGTGGCAGGTACCGCAGCAACTCTCCTGGCGCTCGCGCTGCTGCACTCGGTTCGAGAAGAGCTACGCATGCGTCGTGAACGCAGGGAACAGTACGCAATGGAGCAGCGGTATCCCGGTTGCCACGTGCTTCGGCTGTCGAATGGAAACTGGTTTCTCACGGACAGATCTACGGGAAGCGAGTATCGACCTCCCGAAGAAGCTCACCATTCGTTCACATTGGGCAGCACGCGCGACGGCTCGAGCAGATGGCTGGAGCTTGTCTCCGAAGATCTGCGCGCCTCCGATGAGAGCCGCTCCAGCCGGTGACGTAGACCGGTCCCATATCCCTTCAAACCCATGGCCGCTGTTGCGGCCATTTTCTATGGCGGTCCACTATGTTCAACGTGAGTTTCGACGGCGGCACATTCCCGCTGACCGACGTCCAGGAAAACCCCGCCCGGTACGTGCGGCGCCTTGAGCGCGCAAAGGTCACACCCGGCTATGCCACCTGTGAATGCGTGACCCAATCCCCGCCGCTCCAGCTCGTGATTCGCCGTTATGGCTCCCTGCTCCATCTGGCCGGGTGGCCGGACGACGGCCACCGGCATAACCGAGGCTGCGCATTTTTCAAGGACCCCGACATCACAAAGCCCGTGAGCGGTTCCGATACGAAGGCAGCGATACTCGCGACGCCCGCCGGGCTGAATGTCAAACTCGACGCCTCGCTTACCCTGCGCGAAGCGACAACCGGGTCACGCGGCTCGCCGGCGACGCCGTCTAACCGCACGACCCGCCGCTCGGCCAGCCTGCTCGCATTCCTGCAGACGCTATGGGCCGAAGCTGGCCTCAACCAGTGGACGGGCACGACGACCTCCCGTCATTGGGGGCAATGCAATGCTCAGCTCCTCGCCGAGGTCGGAACCGCGCTTATCAATGGCGCCAACGCACAGGATGTTCTGCACATCATGCGCCGGTTTGACGAAGCCGATCGTGCGGCAATCAACGCTGAATTCGACGCCTTTATTAGTCGCCTGGACGTCAACAACGGGAGGACTAAGCGAGGACTGGTCATCGGCGAAATCAACGAAGTTTCGCCCACTCAGTATGGGCACGCATTGAGCCTCCGACAAAGCGCACGTAAGTACTACGCCAGCGCAACCCTGGTCGATCACGCGGCGCGGACGTATCCGCACGCGTGGCGTGCGCTCGACGATCGCGCGGCGCGGGTCATTGCCCTCCTTCTCGTTGAGCGCACACCAAAGGGTCACCTGAAGCTCGTCGATCTCGCGGCCATGCTGTGCTCCCGCGCTTTCCTGCCATGCGACTCCATGCCCGAGGTTGCTATGGCCAACCGGCTGGTCGCGGAGGGCCGGGATTTTCAGAAACCGGTTCGTCTGAACGACGGCGACGACATGCTGCCGGACTTCGTGTTGCGTGACACCCCGGTTGACACTCATGTCGAGGTCTACGGGATGAACGGCGTCGAGCATTACGAAGCGCGCAAGGAACAGAAACGCGCTCTGCGATCGGCACGGCAGATCCCGGTCGTCGAATGGAATGTGGATCGTGAGGCGCTCGAAGCCGTCCGGCTTCCGCGAGCAATCAAACATCGGTAGCGGCAACGGCGTGCCCCGCTCACTTGACTTCCCAAGCAAGCGAGCACACTCGCTTCATACCCGCCCCTGAGCGGGCGACATAACATCGGAGTTCGTATGCAAGGCAAGTCGTTCTTTCTGGACCGCGCGACCTCGCGCTCGCTGGACTGGGTCGGCCGATTTCCGGCGCTCGGCTTTGCATCGCATGATCCGCAGTCCATTTCCAGCGGTCGCCAGGTGGTCGTGGCCTCCCTGCACGAGGATGGCGTACGCTGCGTCTTCTTCAGCGCCGTCGGATCGGTCCTCGATTTCACGGCCACATGGGGCGAACTGGAGCGGGCAAAGACCTGGTGGTATTTCGTCCAGCGCTGGTATTTCTGGATTGTTCCTGACGAACAGACGCTTGCCAGAATAAACGTTACCGCGGGCGCGCTGGACCATATGATCGCACCCTCCCTTCACGACGCTGCGAACGACAAGGCGCACCTTGAATGGCTCGATGGTCTCGAAGCACGCGCCCGACGCTGCGGCACCCTCGCAGCTTCACGTCTGGAATTCGAAACGGCCTGAGGATAACCGGACATGGGCACAAGCACCGCGATTGAATGGACCGACAGCACGTGGAGTCCGTGGGAGGGCTGCCAGAAGGTAGGCCCGGGCTGCGATCACTGCTACGCCGAGGCGATGAACCGATGGCTGCGTAGCGGAAGCAACTGGGGCCCCGGCGCACCGCGGCGGACCTACAGCGAGACGCATTGGAAAAAGCCGCTGCGATGGAACGCCGACGCCGCTAGAGCCGGCCGTTACAGGAAGGTTTTCCCGAGCGTATGCGACCCGTTTGATAATGCCGCACCGGAAGGAGAACGGGAGCGTTTCGCCGAACTCATCCGGGGCACTCCCCATCTCATATGGCTACTGCTAACCAAGCGTATCGGCAACGCAGGGTCTATGTTGAAAGCAATGTTTCCCGACGGGACGCCTGATAACGTGTGGCTCGGCGCGACTATTGTCAACCAGGACGAAGCAGATCGCGATATTCCCAAACTCATTGACGCCCCTGCCAGCATCCGATTTCTGTCGATGGAGCCGCTGCTCGGAGAAGTAAGCCTTTACGACTGGATCGGTCCGTGGGGTAAGCCGGGTGAGTTGCAGGCGCCACCGATGATCGACGGCGTTTTCGTTGGCGGAGAAAGTGGCCGCGGAGCACGCCCAATGCATCCGGCCTGGGCGCGCTCCCTGCGCGACCAGTGCGACGACGCCGGCGTCGCTTTTCACTTCAAACAATGGGGTGAGTGGGCACCAGGAAATAGTTGCGCCGGCAACGACCTGATCGATCGGGACCGGCGCAATATCGCCAGCGGATTCTTCGACTACAACGGTGGCTGGAACTTACTGGGGCCGAACGCATTTCGTCAGACGATGGACAGGATCGGCAAAAAGACCGCCGGTCGTCATCTCGACGGCCGCCTGCACGACGATTTCCCTCAAATTAACGCTGTCGCAGGGAAAGGTCCTTTCCAAATGTAAATTCGGCTTCTCGCGCGCGCGGTGTACGACGATAATTCAAACCAAACACCGACGCCCCCAAAATGTACGAACAGCTCTATCCCTGCGACCACTGCGGTGGCCGCGGCACGGTTGGATTCTCCCAACGTGTCGTCGCTGAGATCGGCCAGCCCGGCTTCGACTATGGAAAGTTTGGCCGCGATGCCGGCCCGCCGAAAATCGGAGACGTCACACCGCGGCCCCCATTCGCCCCTCAAACCGAGAAGCTCGCGTGCATTCACTGCGCCGATTGCGGAATGTCGACGCCTTGGGTACCGATAGGCTCGGACGAACCTGCTGCCCTGAACGAGGCCGCGCGGATCTGGAACAGGCGCCTTGCGCGGCCGAAACTCACGGAAGGCGACCTGCGCGATCTGATTGAGAAGGAATTGGGCGCGTGCGACATGCAGATGGTCATCGACATGCTCGCCCGCAACACTGAAGAGTGGGAAACACGCGGCCCCATCTTTGCGATGCTCGCGCAACGGCTGGTCGACGCCAGCGTTTCAACGATCGAGAGCTGGCCGATAGACCCCGTTCTGCAGGACGCCGCCAGATACCGCAAGCTTGTTCAGCTCGCGAAATGGGTGGATATCGACGGCGAGCGCTACGTCCAGTTCCCGAAAATCCCGACGCCACGCGAACACGACGACTGCCTGTTTGAAGACCGGATCGCTCTTGCGGTTGACGGAATGCCGGACCGCGACCGCTGGTAGCGCATTCCCCCCGGGACCGAGGCTCGTCAAGCGCGATTCTTCGACGGCGAGCCATAAACAAGCCAACGCCGAGTAACAGGCGTTGGCCCAAGACCCTCAAACACACGCCGGGTGGGGATCAGCTACCTGGTACACCGGATTACGGCAACTCCGCGCCAATTCCTTAGCACCAGCGGTACGGACGCTGGGCTCGCACGCAACGTCATCCCGGAGTGCTCACAACCTTCGCAACGTCCTCACGAACGGGCGAGACCAGAAGTCGGCAACAAGCGACTGCGATGGCCCTAACCATCCGGAGGTATTCGCGTAAGCACGTTCGCTGTCAGTAGTTCGCAAGTCCACTAAAGGCGCGGAGTGGCTGTCAACTTCACGGACAGCAGAAAAAAAAGCCGGCTGTAGGAGCCGGCTTTGAAAGTGGTTCTGGCGTTCCCGAGGGCCCGCAACCAGAACCAGAGAGACGTTTTATTGTGCCTCCTCCCCCGTCACGCGCCTGAGGTTTACCCACAAATGGCAGTCATTCGTTTTGCCTGAAGATGCGATACATTACGGTGACTTCATGCAGGGCGAGAAAGCCGCGCCATATAACGGTTGGTCCGGGCGGGCGATCGTGCTTGTGTGCGAGATAGCCACCGAGCCTGGCGATCCACTGCACGACTTGTGACAGCGATGGCGGGTCGGTGGGCAGCCTGGTCGTGCTGTGCACGCGGCAATACAGCGCGCGCCACTCGATAGATTGGAGCAAGACTTCGCACGGCAAGTCGCCGTCCAGTCGGGCCAGCAATGTCGCATACAGAATGCGCCAACTGATCACGGCAAACAGCGCGGTCGCACGTACAAATCGATCGAGATTGCCGAATTGGCGCGCTTCGACGCGACAGCCGCTCTTGAGCACGCGATGCCACGATTCAATCGTCCAGCGGCGCGCATACCAGGCCAGGCGCTCCAGTGCTTCTTCGAAGGTATGCGTGGGTACCGAGGTGAGCAACATCCATTCAAGTGGCTCGAACCCTTCGGGAGGCTCTATTTCCAGAGCGTGGACTACAAAGACCTCGACATCATGCACGCCCTTGCGGCGCCGATAGCGTGGCGGGTGCAACCGTACAGGCGCACATCGCAGTGCCAGGCTTACAGTACGCGCGATCGTGCGGCCAGAACCCGGAATCTGCAATTCGGTGTGCCCCACCACCGGCGCGGTGGCCATCGTCTCCCACAGATATTTCTCGGGATGAGCCACACCGCGATTCCAGCTCGCTCGAACCAGCCAGTCGACGCCAGCGGGGCGTTCGGCGACGAATACATCGTAGATATCGCCTTCGCGGTCACATACATCAACGATGTGCGTTTCAGGGCATTGGCCTTTGAGCGTCGACAGGTGTTCGAGGCCTTCGAGCCATCTGACGCTTTCCTTATCCCGAATGGTGCGTTTTTTGCGCGAGTGCTTTTTGCCGAATTCATCGGCCGGACGCGCCCATGTCTTCATGCCCAATACACCGAGTGGCAAGCCTTCCGGCGTTACCGCCAGCATGCTATGCATCATGAAGCCACGATCATGGCTATAACCATAGCCCAGACCTTCCGTAGCCGGCAGATGATTGAGAGTGAACTCGGTTGTATCCTGCACCGCCAACACAATGGGCACCTGACGCATACGGCCGAGCGTCTGACCAATATGCGGACCCAGTACACCGTCAGCGTCCACTTTCGGATTATCAAAAAAGCGGTACCCGGCCTTGAGTTCGGCGGCATCGAGGGACTGCGGAAACGAACATTGCGGAGCGTGCGAGAGCTGTCGCGCGAGCGCGATCAAACGCTGCGTCAGACGAGCGTCGCCCAACTGCGCCGCGCCAAACTCATCATTCGCCCAATCATCGTCATTGTTCTCGTCCGACAATGCCGCTCCTCGCTACAGGGACATCGTACGAGCGAAAAGTTAACATCGTGCGCGGCAGTTTACAAGCAGCGCCATACCGAGATGTGGGTAAACCTCAGGTCACGCGCAGGGAGTGTATGAAGCGCTCTTTCTGGTGTCATTCTTCGCGTCGCGCATCGGCCCCTGCGAGGGCATAATGCGCCCCCAGAATCCGGTACAGCGCTTGCCTGGAAATGCCCAAAGCGGCCGCCGCATGGCTCTTGTTTCCATCGGCACTCGCCAGCGCCGAGCGCACCTCGTCTACTGAGGGCAGCTTTCTCTGCAGCCGGTCCTGCCTCGCGAAAGTGGACAGGTATGCGTTTGCTTTGGTCACCCGGCTATGCCCCGCCGCCTCCACGACCCGCCGCATCGCCTCTTGATGCAGCTTCGGATCGGGCCTCGCATCCACTCCCTTGATGGCCGCCGGCACGCCAGTGGTCTCTGTATAGAGCGTCTGCAGATACTCATGCCGAAGGCCGTGACTCGTAATGCCCATCCCACGCCTGGTGATGCCATGTTTCTCGAGAACGTAGTAATACCAGTCACGCCATTGGCGCAGGGTACGGTCGGCCGGCACTGTCGATCCCGTCAACCCGTTGCTGAGCGTCGCCGCCTCTTCCAGTATTCCGATTTTCGTCTCTATCGGGACCTCGCGTGGCCGGCCACCCTTCGTGCCACGCGTCACGGCAAGCAACCGTGGATTGCGCGCGGCCTCAGCTGGACGGAGCATGAAACTCTCTTCGATGCGTAAGCCGAACGCGGCCTGCAACTTGAGCTGGACAGCCGTATGCGGGCAAGTGTTTGCGATCTGCTCGATCTTCGCTGCAGCGTCGACGCCATGTGCTATCCACGACTTGTCCTCCGTCGCCACATAACTTCGTTTAAGACCAAGAGCCTCGCGATCTGCATAGTCGTCCAGCGAGCCGACCAGATTCGTCTTGCCCATCCATTGCGCGAGCGCGCGCAGATACGTCAGCTTGTTTTCAATCGTGCCACCAGTCTGCCCGGCCGCGACCCATGAACTGACCAGATACGCGACATGCTTGTGTTTCAAAGACCAGGGCGTCCGCAGGAAGAAGCCGCCGTCCAGTAGTTCCCTGAAAGCCTTGCACAGTTTGGCCACGCGGTATTCCTGCGTTTTGATCGACAACGCGCGGCCGCTTATCCGTGTAGTGCTATGGACGCGTGCCACGTTCTCGTCAAATAGCTTGAGCAGCGCATCCCGGAGTTCGGGACCAAAACCATAGCTGTTGACGATTGCCCTCACGTTGAGAATTGCTGCCATCCGAAAATCCTTCGCAACGCTGCCGCGTTGCCGCTTCGTAAAAATGATGTGACCCGGCGGTCGCAGCATCCCTACCTGATGCTGTCATCCGCCCGCACGGGTTTGCTCTTCGTTGCCCGCCTCTCTCGGCGGCTGCGCCGTATCCCCGGCGCGGGGTCCTGCCTTCCAATCCTTTAGCGATTCCATCCGATCGACCAGACACATGGGAAGAGCATGCGTCCGACCGTCCAACCTGCTGCCTGCCAGCATGAATAGCGCTTCGCGCAATCCACCTCCGGCGTTTCGCGCGTCGCCTCGCGGCGCTTGCGCTTTGCGGATCGCTCCGCGGTGTGCAGCTTCGTGGCTGCCCTGCCAGCACTACCGTTTTTCGGCTACGTGCTCCTGCCGGGCAAATCCCGTTACGCGTTCTTGTACGGCCGCGGTACGCCGTTTCTTCTTCCGTCAGGGAATCGCGGAGATCCGGTCTTTCCGGTCCGCAAAGCTTCCCCCGCCCCCAAGTCACTCATCTCCGCCGCGGTGTATCGGGTTTCGTGAGCGCACCCAGCCGTAGCTGTAAGGGCGTGTTCAGACGCCGCTGAGACGGGGAAAGTGTCCGGTGTCCGGTCTCTCCACATGTCCTCAACGCGTCACAACGCGGCAAACCGCCGCCAATCGTATGGATATCGCAGTGTCCGGGGGTCCTCAACGTGGACCACTATGGACTTGATCTGATTCAGAAAAAGGCCGCATCACTGTGCGGCCCGGTTATTTGCTGTTTTTTGGCCCGTTGCGGGCCCGAAGGTATGGACGTGCGAGTGCCCTGCACTCTGTTTCGATGCGTCATGGACGCGGTAGGTATGCACAGAATACGACCGCAGCCGCTCAATGTTCGCGTCAAAAGGTGGGCTGAACCTGCTGGCTTTCGCCGACTTGACTTCGCCGGGGCCTCGATAGACTGGAAACCAGGCAGAACTGACAGAAAAGTGTCAGTTCGACCAGCAAACCCGTCGAGCCATCCTAACTGACACTTATCTGCCAGATATCTGATAGTTCGCCGGCTTGCGCCGATGTGAAGCTGCAAACTGCCACTTATCTGTCAGTTTTCGGTCACTTCGGCGCGGACCTCTCATATTGAATGGAGTCATCTTGAAAACTTCGGTCTTTGCAATCGACGTCGGGTACGGCAACACCAAATACGCTCACCGCGCCGGCAGCGGCACCATTGCCACCGGCATGTTTCCATCGCTCGCGCCGCTCGCCGCAAGCTACGCTGTCTCCGGACACGGAGTAGACGTGCTTGGAACCAGCAAGGTTCTCAAAGTGGTAATCGATGAGATTGAATATCAGGTTGGGCCTGACGTGCCCCTCACGGCTGCCTACGGAAAGACCGGCCGTACGCTGTCCAACGACTTTGTCACAACAAAGAGCTACGCGGCGCTCCTCTTTGGCGCAATCCATCTCGCGGGCATGACACATATCGAGCGGCTTCTGCTCGGCTTGCCTGTTCATACAATGAGTAAATATGCTGGCGAATTGCGTGAGCGGTTCACCGGGACCTTCGATTACGGCCTTGGGCGGGTGACGATTGACAAGGTCGTCGTTATTCCGCAGCCGCTGGGCTCTCTGGTTGCGGCATCGGCAAACCGCCAGCGCGAGTTCGGCCGTGATAATGCTCACCTCGTCATCGATGTGGGGTTCTTCACGACGGATTGGGTCTATGCCAATGGCTTCACTATGGATGACAAGCGCAGCAGCGGAATGCCGGGCGGCGCATCGCAGGTTTACCAGCGTATGGCGGAACTCATCGGCAAAGATCAGGAGGAGAAGGTAGAAGACATCGAACTCATCGATAAGGCACTGCGGGAGCAGAGGCCGTTCTTCTTTTATGGCCACGACATAAATCTTGACCCCTACCTTGAGAAGTCACAGCCCGTCATTGCCGGCGTGGTAGAAGATATCAAGAACAATGTCGGACCATTGAATAACGTGCGTTCAATCGTCCTGTCCGGTGGCGGCGCCGCGCTGTATGCCCCCGCCATCCGAAAGGCGTTCCCTCGCGTCGCTCTGGAGATCATCGAGGCGCCGTGCACCGCCAACGCGAAGGGCTTCCTCATTGTTGGTGAAGCCGGGCTGACCCGCGAGCGGGCGGCCGCAAAAGCATGAGCGGAAAGTTCGACATGAAGGTGGTCATCGATCCGGTGACCACGCCGCTTCTGCACGCCCGGCTCGCCGAGTCGACGTCATATCGCGAGCGCGCGGCAGTGTTACGGCACCTCGCCGAAGCGGCGCTACGAGGCGGGCCTGTTCAGACGACGACCGGCGCTGTCGATACAGCGGCGACGGCTTCCCGGGCAGCAATGTCATCGACCTATACACCGTCGCCATCCACCACCAGCAGAGATCCTCCGCCAACGGAGGCGGCAGTGTCGCTGCTGCCAGTCGCTGCCGACGCCGAGCCCGGCACCGGGGACGGCAGCCTCGATGGACACAACGTCGACGCCCTCGCCGATGCATTCGGAGGGTATTTCTGACCGGGCAACGACAGTCGCTTGACTTCAGTTTGCAGATGGCAAGATAGGTCATGGCTTCGGTGTTCATCGCGCGACGTGCGGTGCACCGGAGCAAAAACAGAATCTGGAGAATCACATGCTCGAACTGATCGATATCGTTCGCAACGGACTGCCACTGAGCGAGCCGCGCTCGTGGCTGCTGATCGCCACGGTCGCTGCAGCGTGCATCGCAGGCTGGTACAGCGGCGATGTCGCTGCGTGGTATGCAAGCCGCAACAAGGAGGCTGAATGATGGATGCTATCGACCTGCTGGTACCGTACTACAGGAAGTTCACCGCTCTGCCCTTTCTCGCGCGCCGTGCGATCATCTTCGCACTCTCGATCTTCGCCTGGATCGTTGGCGCGGGGCTGGTGAACCTGCACGTTAATACCGACTTCTGCGCGCTGATTCTTATTGCGGGCGGTGTGGGCGCCTTGTGGTCAACCGAGCTCTGGCGGCTTTGGAAACCTTTTTTCTACCTCGTAGTTCTGTGCATCGCGATCATGAAATGAATGCTCGTGATGAACAAAAAAAACGGCTCCACCATACCTGGTGGAGCCGTTTTGCTTTACATGATCAGTGCGACCGGGGAGCCGCAGTAACAAGAAGACGACGTGCGCAAAAATCCCACGCATCGCCAAAAGACTGATCACGACATGCGTATTGCATGCTGCCGCAATTCCTGCGGTCGATCACATCAAACGCGACCGCCTCCGACTTGCCCACGCGCTGGCGGCCACCTTCCGCGCCGTTCGTTGCGACGATTGCAAACCCACCCACGAGAATCTGGAACGAAGCCATTTTCCACTCCAAAGAAATTGGCCCGACGAGACACTCCCCGATGGGGAGAATATCCCCACCGGGCGGAACTGAAGAAATTCGGCCGAAGCCGCGATTGAAGATCGATGCTCGTTAGACGGCAGCGAGGTGTTCCCTATCGGATCTCGACGCGCGAGATATGTCCGCTAGAACAACATTGGCGAGACGCGCACACCATTGGTCGGTGAAATCGGTTCCTCGGACGCGAGGACGATGCACAAGGACAGTAAAACCCTCTGCCTTGAGGCGCTTCGCGAGTTCGAGCCCACCTGCAACGCCTATCGACTTTCCCGTCTTCGGGTCGATGTCGTCAAAGTCGACGAAGATATGGACAACGCGGATACCCAATCCGTCCGGCACCACAAACTGACGTAGCAGTCCGATATTCAGGCAGTACCACATTGGGACACCGGACTCCATATATGCAGCACAGGCCGTTTCCAGACCCTCAGCCACCCCGATTTCGCCGTCTACAGGCTCCATCAATCGCACGGCGCCGCCCCGGAGAGGATTGAGCGTCATGTCGTTCAGCTTGTTGTCGAGAATCTCGCCATCGGCCGACACGATCCGCGCTTTAGCTGGTGTAGATCGCTCCAGAAACGTTCGGTGCAACGTACCAAGCCGGCCATCGGGCAATTCGAACCGGGCGAGGATGCCCGGCCAGCTGCCGATAGGCTTCTTCTCATGCCGGTACTCCAGCATGCCGAGCCGCAATGCCGGCGATGATGCCATCCGCAACCCCGGTACACGTGCGCCGAGGTAACGCATCGCGAGATCGCCACTCGACACGGGCTTTGCTGAATCCCACATCGAATTGAGGCGGTTTGCGATAAAGGTCGCGTCCGGCTTGCGTTTCGGTCGGGGTGCCGTGGCCACTGGAGCGCCGGTGAGCGCACGCGGTGCAGGTCCCCCGTCCAGTTGACGCATCAGCCGATACAGCCCGATGTTATTCAGGCGGGTGATCAATCGAAGGCCATCACCTGCCATGGCCTTTCCGTTATCGCATTTACGGCATACCCAATTGCCACGCCCACGCTTGTTGTCGTAGGTGAAGCGATCGTCTCCGCCACATACAGGGCAAGCGCATGCGTCGCCGGTGAGACGGTCTGCAGGCACGCCATAGCTCACAAGGAGCGAAATCCATTGCTCCGGGGAACGCTCGAAGCCAGCGAGCTTCTGCTGAAGCCACGCGTACTGCTCGGGCGACAGCTCTTTGCCTCTTACAGTCATGAGTCACTCTCCTTAAAGTGAGTGGGTTGGGTCGGTGCCTGAGACAGGCGTAAAAACGCGTGCTCAAAAAAGCGGTCCGCGCGGGAGCGGGCAGCTTTTTTCAGCAGACGTGCTATCTGAGAAAGAGTTTTGGCGAAAACAGCCAGGCAGAAGATCCGTCGCACGACACACCCGAGGGTGTGCCGTTGCGATGGTGAGGAGATACGGGAGTGAAGGGAAAGGCTGGTGAGCCTTTACGGGATCAAATGACGAATCACCTTGCTTACAGATGCCATTTTTGACTACCTCTATTTAGTAACTGACCAAAGCCATTTGTCCCACATGACGGGCTTACCATCCTTGACCATCGCCGAACCATCCGTCCTGATTGCCGGGACTTTGATCTTGCGTAGGCGCCTGACAGACACGACGTCACCGACGACACACCTGCATTCAGCTATGGCCTCCTTCAGACCCTCGCCTTGCAGTGTCCGCTCGCCCGATGTGGTATCGATATGAATGGCAAACGACTTGTAGAACCGCCCGGGCTTCTTCCGGTCGGGAAACTTCTCTTCTCCCCACGACGCAATCCGGCCGATCACCGTCGATGCGTCAGCCGGCTGGTCGCGACGCTGGCGAACCGCACCGACATCGCCGGCATCGAAACGTTCTGCTTCTTCCTCCGGCGGCGATTGCGCTTCCTTGCGGGACGCATCAGGCGCTGCGTTCGAAGAGGCGGCCATGACAGCGTTGTTCCCTTCGCGTATGGCGGAAGCGATCGCAGCCTTGAGCGGGCAACGATGGACAGTCAACTTCGACCAGTGAGGCTCGAGGTCAGGCACGATCTTCAGGCCAAACTCGGTCTCTTCCGTGTGGTCGTCGAAGGCCGGCACGAACTGGACGATGTGATCGCCTTCGTCGACGAACAGATGCGGCGTGTCACCGATCGTTACTACCGTTTCGTTTCCGGCGCCCCGCCCCACGACGTGCGGGGCTGAACTGTGGTCGGGAGCGGGAGCGACGGCGGCCGTCGAAGTCATCGGCGACTTGGCTAAGTCTGCTGATGACTGCTGCTGCGGAGGTTGAGTGGCAGATTTGCCGGGGAAGAGATCCGCGAGGACGCGGGTGAAAAGTGTCGCAGTATTTCGCACGATGCCTCCTATAGCAGGGTGCCGAAGCACATGCGACGCAGTTCGCGAAGATCACGCTCGAGCAGCGGCGTGGTCAGGATCACATCCTGCATTGTCTCGGGGTCAACGCCGTTGACCTTGCACACATAGACATAGGGCAAGGCGCCCTGCCAGTAACCCATGATCCATCCGAGGGTTGCGTAGTAGTCGTCGATGTCGATCTTGCGATTGCGAAGCCGCTCGGAAAGCAGCGCCGCACAATCCATCAGCGACTCCGGCATGCTGTCGCCGCGGCGGCTGTCGCTCGCGAGAGAGATCAACGCATCGATCATCTTTTCGCGAACCGCGTCGGCCCACAGATGGGGGTCAGGCAAAGGCTCAGGCTTGGGAGGGGTAACGACTACCGGCGATGACTCGCCGAACATGTCCAGCTGCCAGGCAGCCACATGCATTTCCATGAGATTGCTCCGGTGGTGCCGGCAATCTCATGTCCCATGACCGGGAATGGGATTCCCGGCGGGGGTAAGGTGCCGTCACCAAGGCCGAAGCCAAGATGACGGTAGGTTCTCGCGGCGACCCGACTTACTGGGTACCGGTCTTGAAAGGAATGACGACGGCCGATTTGGCGTATTGCTTTGTCGGCGCTGGTGCTGCAACGCTGTCATTCGCTGCGGCCGAAGCGGTTACGTTCTCGACGCTTCCACTCGAGGCCATCTGACGGGACGCAAGCTTTTGCGCTTCTGCGCGTGCAGCCTCAGCTTCGGCCTCCGCTGCTTCGATTTCCTTCGCTTTCTTCTTCATCTCGACCATCACCCAGCGAGCGCTGAGCAAAAGAAGGAATGCTGCGACGGCAAATGAGATCGTCGCGAAATACACGACGAAGCACAGGGCGACCAGCTTGCCAGGCGAGGTAAGAGCGTTTCTAAACAGAACTTTCAGCATTTTTCTCTCCAGAAAAATTCACAAAGGAATGTCCGGACAACGTCCGGTGGTTTCGATGCTCAACGAGCAAGGAAACTCGGCGCCATGCGCTTTCGTCCGCGCCCGGTAGTTGGGGGCGCGCACGGAAGGGCTAGCGTGTCGTCACGTCAGGCGGGGAAGGTAAGGTAAGGGATAGGCGCGCGAGGACCTGCACGCTACTTTCGATGCGTCGAGCCGACGCGGGAGATAGAACGAGGTTACCGGGCCCGGCGTTACTGAGAGCCCGGAATGCTCGCGAACTTCATGCGGCTTACGCTCTTTCACCGCCCAGCATCTTCGGACCCAGGGACGAGCCGGCTCACGGTCTTAACCCGGAAAGCTCCAGAAAAACTGGAGCTTTCCGGGCTGCTGCGTGAAAGATCGGGACGCCCTGCCCTCGGAAGCGGTCGCTTGACTTTGTCATTCTCCTGGCAAACTTGACTCACCGTCTGATATTTGGAGTGAGTCATGAGTACAAGCCTGTGGATTCTGGCCGCGGTTGCCTACGTTACATGGCGGGTCTTACGTGCACGCGGTCTCAACCCTCGCGCCGGAAAGGAGTCGCCGCTCCCGAAGATGCGCAACGAGCGCAGTGGCGACGAAGGAGAGGCGCGCGTTCAGGCAGAGTTGGTGGATATTCTCACCTGGCTTTGCGGCCGGAACTTCTACCTGCACTGCGGCCCTCTCCTGCTCAACCATGCGCCCGGCACAGAGTTTCCCACCGCCGAGGTCGATCATCTTGCAATCACGCCCTTCGGGATTTTCGTCTTTGAGACGAAGAACTGGACGGGTCTGATCAAGCCAGGGCCGAGTGCGGAGGTTTTGATACGTATCGGCGCCGACGGTGAGCCGCAGGCGCGCAAGTCCCCGCTCAGTCAGAACCGCTCGAAACTTGCGTTCCTGCGCGGGATATTGCCGCCGGTGTGGTCCATAGAAGGCGCGGGCGTATTCGCTAGCGACAGTTGTGTCCTGTCGCCTGAGCTGCCCGTCAACATCGTACGCCGCGCCGACTTACGCCAGTGGCTGAGGGACAAACGTGCGCGGCATGCTGCAAGCACGGCAGTGACAGTGAATGTCGCCGCAGCATGGGCAGCAATTCAGCGAATCGCGAGCACTGACGAGCGTGCGCTCAGGGAACATCGTGAAAAAGTGAGAGCTCACCCCAGGAAGGCGGGATTCCAGCCCTGAAGCTTCAGTCCGTTTCGCCGGCGCCGACCTCCCATGCTGAGATCGACTAGTCGCGGTGACGACGAGGGATGTCCGTGTTCGAAGCACGGGCAAGGAATGCCCTATACAATCGTGGCCGCCCAGGAATATTGGTTGGTCTGGATCATCGATGTAATCGCCCGCTGGTCGCTTTACAGACCCGCGAAGGACGGTGCAGGTGTGTCAGCCACCATCAACGCGCGGATCGAAGCCGTCGCTCGACGAGGCTCCTAGTAGAGGGGCGGTGCAGTCCGAACGACCGGCGGCTTCCAAACCAGGGAGGCGCGCATAGCAAGCTACAAGAGTGTCATGACTTTTCTTTCGCCCGACGAAGTGCTTTTCCATGCAGGCTCACTCATCTCGCCTGACGGCAATCTCGTCGCCCCGTATGACCTGGAATATGGTGACGCCCCACTTACGGCTCACTACCCTTCGACCCACCTTCCCGGCGTCAAAAACGCAAACGCGGAAGCTTTCAGGATTGACTGGCGCGATGTATCGACCGTCCATGTCGTGAACGGCATGGGAGTGACGCTCGGGGATTCCATTATTGGCCTGACTGCAATACATGCAATAAAGGCCCGGTTCCCACACGTGCGCTTTCACCTCTATCGACCGACACGAGCCCCAGAGTACGTCCATCGCGTTTACGGCTTGGCGACAGGGCTGGTAATAGACCAGTGCGAAGACTTACCGCTCCCGGTTTCGCGTCTGCCGAGTGGAGAGATCGTCATTGACGTCGGCAACCACCTTTTTTGGTCCAGATTTGCCGATACGCCCATGATCGATTTCTTCTTGGATGCCCTAGGCACCGATCCCGGAACGGTTGCACCATCGGACAAACAAAACGGGTGGTTAAGCGCGCTTCCGCGGCAAGGATTAAGGCCAACCGATCGGCCGTACGCCATCTTTGCGCCCTTTGCCAGCACCCCGCTGCGCAGCATTCCGACAAGCGTTCACTATGATTTGGTCGATGTGATCGCACGCAGGTACGGCTTGCCTGTCCTCGGTTTTGCGCCGGTACAGCATCCTTTATACATAGACGTCACGAAAGACAGCGTCACAACTGACACATTCCTCGAGTTTATTCGCGATGCATCGTTCGTCATGACCTCGGACACGGCAGCCGTTCACATCGCGGCAGGATTTAAAGTGCCGACAACAGCGTTCTTCTCCAGTATCGAGCCCGAGCTGAGAGTGCGCGACTACGAAAACTGTACGGCCATCAAGCTGGAAGTGCCGTCGCTACGATCGCTCCAGGCAAGCGGTCGGGACGCAGACCTGCAGCTGTTGGAGGACGGTTTCAGGAAGGTTGTTGGTCAAGGCTTGGAACTGCCGTCAATCCGCCAGTAACTAGCGTCGAGCTTGCTGCGCAAGCAAGTTCGCAATCGCCTCTCTCTTTCGCATAATCTGCATAAAGTCCCCATCGCCCTCTTCATTATCGCGGGGCCATAACCGCCGTGCCAGCTCGCCCAGCAGGCGAAACTCTGCACGCCGGAAATCATCCTCTGCCGCGCCGCTCGACTCGTCGAGCTCGAGCTGCTGCTGCAGGGCCTCCAGTTTCGCCTGGATGTAAGTGAGCAATTCGAGCGTGGAAGCAGCGGGCGATGGCGCAGACATTGTTCGGACCTAGGGGGAAGCTTTTTGCAAGTCCACATTTTACCGCAGGTCGCTTCACAAGAAGCTGACGCTGCGCGGCCGTGGCTTCCCTTGGGCGAAACCACCTCGGTACGCCCTTAAGCACAGCGCATATTTGCCGTTATAAAGCACGCAGCCACTGTCGGTCGCTGCAGTCCTTGGTAATTGGCAAGATGCCCTGATATGAAACGACTCCCTGCTATCATCACTCTCGTTCTTTCGCTCTGCTCCTCGCTGGCGACGGCCGCGCCTGCAGCGACGTTGACCATTGACGGCAACATCGCCCTAACAAACGTCGCAGGCAAGCGACAATACGAGTTTCGGGACGGTGACCTCAAAGCGCTGAAGCAGACGGCAATCGTTACTTCCACGAACTGGACAACGAAAAAGACCTTCCGCGGCCCCCTTCTGAGCGAGATCCTCAGTAAAGTAGGGGCGAAGGGAGGGACGTTAGATGTTTGTGCTGTCGACGATTACTGTTACAACGTGCCGGTTTCCGATGCCGCCAAGTACGGGGTAATCCTTGCCCTCTCATCCGACGGCAAAGACTTGCCCCGCGATAGGTTCGGACCTATTTGGGTCATCTACCCACGTGATGACTATCCCGGAGTGCTCAATAGCGCGACGTACGATGCGCGGTTCATATGGCAAGTAACTCGGATAACCGTGAAGTAGGCGCTTCTGGAGACAGACAGACAACGACAAGGCGCTTGCTCTTACTGCTCCTGACGGCGCTCCTGGTCGCCGGTGCGGCCTGGAGTTATGCGCTGTATGACCTCTTGCTCGCGCCTTCCAGCATCATCCGGACGGTTGGGCCGCAGGAAAATCACTACTGGACGGTGGCCCGGTTCCAGATAGCTGCGCTCCTCGCCGAGCGCCAGCTCCTCCTGTATGAGCGCGGCGTCGCGCCGGACGTCGACGAGTTAGCGCGACGGATAGACGTGTTGAAGTCTCGCTACGCCGTCATGGCAAATCGCTCAGATGCTGCGGATATGCTTGCGACGCTGCCTTCGTTCAAACCGACGATGACCGTCCTGGGTGACGACATCCGCCATATATCCGCCGTCATACCATCTCTCGTGCGAGACCCTCGGTCCGCCGAGCAGCTTCATCCCGTCTTTGAAGACATTCGTTCGGCAGGCGATCGGTTAGCTCGCGAGATAGGCGAGGCTGAGGTTGCACAACGAGACCGCGTCTACCGAGATTTCGTCATCAAGCGGCAGAACGTGTTTATAGCGAGCGTCGCGGTTGGTGTTGCCGGAACGGTTCTGCTCGTGCTGGCCATCATATACGAACGACGCCGCAGAGCATTTGCGGCGCAACAAGCCGCCACGATCGAGGCTGAGCAGCGAGCTAATCGTGCCGCGGCTGACGCAATCCTTGCCAAGAACGCATTCCTTGGCGCAGTCGGCCACGAATTGCGCACTCCGCTTCAACGCATCACCACTGCCATCGAGGTACTGGCGAATACGACGTCCGGTCAGCCGGCAAACATGAGGGTCATGGGCCAACTCGATCGGGCAGCTCGGCAGTTGGAGACGCAGATGAGCGACCTAACCGACTTTGCAAGGCTTGACTCCGGCAAGCTCTCCCTAAAACCGTCCGAGATTGTCCCCCTCGAGGAGGTTGAAGCAGCCGTTGAAGATCTTAGGGACACCGCGCTGCGCAAGGGGGTCAGTCTGGAAACTGGGATTGAGCCCGTCGGGGACGTGTTTCTTGCAGATGCGACGCGGCTGCGTCAGATAGTGACCAACCTTGTTTCGAACGCCATCAAATACACGGACGGTGGAGGCACAGTTCGCGTACGCGCATCTTTGCAACCGGAAGGAACAGCGGCCTGCCTGCTTGTTGAAGTCGTTGATACCGGTCTTGGGATTCCGGCCGACCAGGTCGAAGAGATATTCAAACCCTTCACGCAATTGCCTTTGGCGCCGGGAGGGCGCCGCGAAGGCGTTGGAATGGGGCTCGCTATCGTGAAGGGTCTGGTCGAGGTGATGGGAGGCCGCATTCATGTCCGCAGCACTCAAGGCGAAGGATCGGCCTTTACCTTTCGCCTTCCTCTGGGTGAGGTGCTGCATAGGCGGGCGCCGCAGCCACATATGGCCCCGGCTCTCGAAGGGCGCTCAGCGCCGCGTGTGCTCGTCGTCGACGATCAGGAGTTTTCGCGAGAGGCTTTCGAGGACATCCTCGCGGCGCTCGGCTTGGAGTGCGATGCCGTCGGCACCGCGACGCAGGCTGTTGAGAAGCTGGCCACGACGCCGTACGACGTTCTTGTGTTTGACATCGAGCTGGCCGAGACGACTGGACTTGAATTAGCCAAAGAACTGCGTGCTGGTCCAGGGCCAAACCAGCACTCGCCGATAATCTGGGTGAGCGCGACACCGCCAGAATCCCATCCGGAACCCGAAGCCGCGCCCTTTGTTCATTATCTAATGAAACCTGTGAGAGTCGACGAGCTTGAGGAAGCGCTGACGGCTACACTGGCGCGCTAGCGGGTGGAGAGTTGCCCTTTGCGACGTCGTTTATAGACTTGATCAGTTCGGCCGCAATAATTTCGACTCTGTACGGCTTTTCGAACGGGTGTCTAAGGCCAAATTCACCCATCAAACGCGCGATATCGGACTCGTTCGCTAACCCGGTGTCTATATTTCCGGTAAGCAGCAGGATTGGCGGGACCGCCCCCACCGTCTGACGTATCAGCCTGACGCAGTCTTCTGCTGTCGCCCCACCAAGATACCAGTCGATTATGAAGCCGTCGAAGCTGTCGCTTTGGAGATGTGAACTCAGTTCCTCAACGCCCGTCAGGGTGATGGCCTTAAAGCCTTTGGTCTCAAGAACCATCGCTATCAGTTCGGCGGTGTCAGGATCGTCATCAACGATTGCGATGCGTGGCATTTTGGTCGCTTGTCGTGTGGGACGAATTACTATCTCTTGAATAGCGACAAGCGCTGAGCCAGGAGCTTGAGACGCCGGATAAACGCACCAGCGGTCACCTTCCCTCAACGCCAAATATTCTGGTCGGCTGATCGGGCCTGGTGGCGGACCAGCCTTTACCATGCAATCAATCTCCCACCCATTGCATCGCAGCACTGCACGGTCGAGCTGAACTTCGCTGAAATCGTCGAGTAACGCGGCCGCACGTTCGCCCATTGCAGAGGCGATCACAACTATGTCGTCCAACGACCACTGCATTTGCCCACCGAGTTTTTTATAGGCTGACTGCGGGCTGACCTCAAGAAGCATTGAGAGCTGCGCAGCCTGCTTGCGATCCGCTATCCCGTGCCGACGCAGCATGCTTTTCACCCGCTCTGCGATCGCAAGCGACTCTTCTGGCTTCATCCCATCCCCTCGGTGTTGTTTTCTTGGAACGCCAATTTTACCTCATTCGCCCCTAAGGCGAAAGCTAGTCTATTTCCGCCGTCTTTTTCGCCGGGAACGCGATTTTTCGCTTTGCATGCGACTTAAGTATGAGTAATATCGCCTTCCAAGCGAGAACGATTTACCGTCTCTACGAATCGATGTGCCGAACTTCGGCGCAACAAGGCCAACTTTGCGTGACGTAACTAGCGCCGCGCGACAACTCGGGGAAGATCGATGTTATATCGGGCGTCGACGTTGACAACTAAGTTACACATCGGTGATGCAGCGGCGGAAGCGCACGCTTGCGGCCGACATTGCGAGCCTGCTCGACTCGGGCATCCGCCTGCTGAGCCCAGCGCTCGAACATCGGACCAATCTGGATTCCGGCGGATTCGCGCCCGCCGGAGTGTTCCAAAGACGACCAAATCCATAAGCAATTGTCGAAAGGTAGCGAAAAAAACGCGCCTTTCCGGGAATTGCTGCGTCCAACAGTCGTTACTCTTTCTTACAAATACGCTAATTGGCGCCCAACGCGCACAGCGGCAGTCAGTGTCGAACCCTCACTTCGGGAAGTGAACATGAGCCATCCAAAAGAATTTCAGAACCCCAGCGATCCTGATTTTGATCCTACCTTGGATGAAGGCGACGGCGGGAGCAGCGAACACATGCCGGATCCTGCGTCGACACCGCTTGCGTTTGCTCATGTTCCGGGCGAGGCGGAGATCACACAGACCGTGCGCCAATTTTTCGGCGGCGAAATCCCCGAGTCGCTACGGGCGATCATCGCCTCCGAGAGCAATGAAATCGCGCACTCCACCCGGAAGATCCTTGAAGAACACATGCGCATCGGGGGAATTCTTTTCAATCTACGCAGCCGCATCGAGGGGCACTTCGTAGCTACCTTGGGCGAAACAAGGCATGTGAGAAACAAGGGCGCGGAACTGTTCTACCGGTACGTAGAGAAGCTGTTCCGTAAAAAACAGGACATCGTCAAGGTATACATCCGGTCCTATCTGCGCTTCAGCACGAACGCTGGCGCGGTTGAAATGCTGACAATCACGGACATGCAGTTGCTCGTAAGCCAGGACGATGAGGTCATCGACGCGGTGATCGAGGCGAAGCGAGAGAACCCCGACCTGTCGAAACGGGAAGTCAAAAAGATCATCGAGAGCTACAAGACCAAGCTCGCCGAGAAAGATGCGAGCCTTGATGTGGTGAAAAGCCAGTTGTCCGACGTCGTGGGCCAACTCGACGACGCCCGCAACGAAAATCAGTATCTCACCGAGGAAACAAAGCATCTGCGTCTGCAGATCGAGCAGGACAAGGAAAATAGCAAAAAAACGATGGTCAATCTCGACCACGCGAATCGGTCTGTCAGCACAATGCACACCGAGATTTCCAGGCTCGAGCGAGAGCGCGACACGTTGATTCGCCAACTCGCCGAAGCAGCCAACCGGGTTCAGACGAAGGAAGTCGTCGTCAGCGGCCCACCCGAGAACATCAAGCACCTGCAGGAAGCGGCCGACAGCCTCATGAACCAGGTGAAGGAAGCAACTTCGCAGATGGAAAGCCTTCAGGCCGAGGTCGCGTCGCTGGAAGAACGGCGCAAGCACCAACTGGCCGAGATCGAATCGAAAGAGGCTATCGAACGACACATCCGGGAACTCATGAACGACTTTGGTTCGTTCATGCAGAAATACAAGACGACCCAGTTGCTCGTCACGGCTGGGGGATCGGTCGCACCCTTCGCGAATCTCTTCGCAGCCTTTGCAGATCACGTCGGCAGCTTCCATCAGGAGTTACTTGCGGCCGCCAACGCCGCGTAACATCCCGCCCGCCCCGCAATGAGAGATACAGGTTGTAGAAATGGAAAATAAAGAGAATTATCGGGCCGTCGACCGCCTTTACGTCCCGGATTGGCTCACCGAACAGATCCAGGTGGCGAACTTCAACATGGTTGATCACATGAAGTGGCTGCTGCAGCAGGACAGTCGCTTCAACGAAGTGTTTAACGTCGAACTGAAGGATCTTGACCAGCTTCAGCTGAATCAATCGTCGCTTCGCAACCTTTTGCGCGCACCGTTCCTGATGGTCGAGCCAACTCTTCAGACCGTCGAGGACTGGCGCTGTTTTGTCGACGACACCGCGACCACGGTAGCGGTGGATATCCTGCGAAGGAAAACGCCGGAACTTGACGCGTTGGCGGCGTATGCTGTCGGGCACCAGAACGTGGCGTTTCTTTCGCTTGCGACGCAGATTCTCAATATGAGCGTGCTTGCCGCACCATTGCTCGGTATTACGACCGACGTGGCAAAGTACCTGCTCACGGTTCCGTCCTACCGACTCAATCTCGCCTTGCAGCGGATGAACGGCCTGCCGCTGTTCCGCTGGCGATTCAACAGCCCGTCGTTCTGGTTTGAGTTCGTGGGTAGCACATTGACCGACGAGATGATCGCGCATCAGATCATGTTCACGTCGCCCGCGCGGGCGGGTGACCTTCCAGGCGACGCGCGATGGGGTGAGCTTCGACTGGGCCGCGCAAAGAACGAGGCATTCGCCGGCGCCCTCCTCGCTTATGGGTTGCGAGCATCGACGGCCACCGCCCTGTTCAACCTCACGCAGAATCAGATGCGCGGGTTGTACTTCAAGATCCACGGCAAAAGCTCACCCTGTGGCAATACCGCAAACTCCCTGCCATGGTTCGTTGAAACTCCACAGCATCGACTGCACGCTACGGTCTATGCATGGCTTTACCGCTCGGCGGTAGCGATGGGCGCTCTGCCGCCCGAGGCACTGATCGCTACCAACGACGTGTATGACCGCCTGTTTGGCGGTAACCGGGTGATATCGGCCGATCGCGGCTGGAATCTAATCCGGTCAATGGCGGCCGACACACGTCTCACGACCGCGCCATGCCGGACGTGCACCACTCACTACGTCGTCTCGAACAACGACGCCAAGATCGAAATGCATAACCGGTTCAGTTGTCCCGCCTGCCAGCAACAGCTTGGGATGAAACGTCGCGCCGGGCGGAGAAAGGTCAATGACGCCTGACACCGCGCCCAACGAGTTGCCAGCTGGGCTCGTCATTTTCAGCACCGACGGCAAGT
>Ga0255336_100590_pt1 | contig 49450 bp, 41 predicted proteins | sample MeOH1_35cm_T3_17_FD_189102 | JGI IMG/M metagenome (GOLD analysis project Ga0255336, IMG submission 189102) | Sandy soil microbial communities from University of British Columbia, Vancouver, Canada - MeOH1_35cm_T3_179 | ecosystem: Engineered > Artificial ecosystem > Sand microcosm > Unclassified ... | reverse complement strand
CGAAGGCGGCGGCGACGCTCACAGGGCACGGCGACTCGGTCATCAGCGTGGCATGGTCGCCGGACGGCAGGACGCTGGCGTCGGGGTCGCACGACCGCACCGTCAGGCTGTGGGAAAGGCAGTAGGAGGAGAAATATGTAACGGCCGCCTCCCCACCCACCTCCATCACTGACGGCTTTCCTTATAATTTGGTGCTCCGTAGAGTCACGTCAGAATTCTGTTACTCATCAGCTGACTAAGGTAGTGCTGCCCAAGGACTAGGTCGCACCATATACAACGAGCTGATCGGAATCCGAAATCAGCTGGACCAGTTGTAGTAAGTCAGGCATCCCAACTGTTGGTCGATGGCACAGGGTGGAGGTGTTTGGAAAATCACGTTGAATACATGACAACGGAACAGGAGCGGTCATCTCTCTTTGACGGCCTGTGGCATTGATTGATTTGCCGTGACAAGCTTCTTAGCCGCTGCCAGGAAAAGGTGGCATGGACAGAACTTCTTCTCACGCCACTCAGCTTACAGTAGCGATCGTTGGTACGGCGACGATGAGGTCAGAGGACGGTGGTTGTGTGGCGGAATTAGCGACAGGGACCTTTGGACAGCGAGGTGCAGGGAAAAGTTTTCAGCAGTTGCTGTTATTTCCGGCAGCAACACAGCGAGGCAGCCGTAAGGCAGACTGGCCCAAAGCGTCTCTGGCCGGCCCCTGCCTTTCCATGCATGATAAGGCGCAAGATTTTTCATGTGAAATTTCGGTTCTGATCTCGATATCAGAACGACTGCTCACTCCAAGGCAAACATGACTGAATCCAGCGCAGATGTCTTTGCCCAAGAAGTTGACGATTTTCTTAGATTCACGGGCGCTGAACCACCCAAGTACGTTGTGCGCAGTTGATGGTGGCACAGCTAATATGACCGTGTCGGCTGAAGACCAAATTCAATCTTTGTTCTCGTCATGGGCGTCACTGGAAGCGGCAAAAGCACCTTTATCTCGCGGTGTGCCGGGAAGCACGTCGAGATTGGACATGACTTGCAATCGTGTAGGCATTCCGACATTCTCTAACTGCTGTCTTTTTCCCGCTTCTCACGAGCACCTGTTTATTTCAGGCACGTCCAACCTCTCGATTGTGTCGTTCGCACACCCCGATCAGGTTCACACGGTCTATCTCATTGATACGCCGGGTTTCGACGATACACAGCGTTCCGATATTGAGATCCTGGAGCACATTGCTCACTACCTGTCGGTTTCGTACGCCAATCGCAATTGTATCTCGGGCATCATCTTCCTACACCGCATCTCGGACAACCGCACGTCTGGGACGACGAGGCGCAATATCACCATGTTTAAGGAGCTAGTCGGCGATGTGGCGTACGAGAATGTGGCCATCGCGACAACGATGTGGTGGAAGGGCGAGGAAGAGATGAACATGCGGAAGGAAGAGCAGCTAAAGAAGGAAGATTTCCACGATGTGTTGAATGGCGGCGGCAGGATGTTCCGCTACACGGCCGGAGCTGGGGTGGATGAGGAGGCCCGAGGGAGGCAGCAAGCTTTAGATATTGTGGGGCATTTGATGGACAAGGCGAAGGCTGGGCCGGTGGTGTTGAAAATACAGGGGGAGATGGTTGATGAAGGGAAGACCCTCGGCCAGACGTCGGCAGGGGAAGTCCTGGATGTGAAGGCGGTGGAAGAGGGAAGGGAGTTTGAGACGCAGCTCCAGGAGGCGACAAAGGAACTCAGAGAAGCGTTACTGAAGCAGGACGCGGATGCGGCGCGCGAGTTAGAGCAGCTCCGGCTTCAGTTGGCCAACAAGGAGCAGCAGGCCGCTCTGGACCGAAACGAGTTGAAGAAGACGCTCGTGGAGATGTACAATAAGGAGGAAAAGCGGCTGACGGAGAAGATGAGTGAGATGGAATCTCAATGGAGAGCGTCTATGCAGAGGAAAGAGCAAGAGTTGCGGGATGCGGAAGAGAACTTGAGGAAGAGGAAATTGCAGGAGCAGGAGGTGTTGAGAATGAGAAATGAGTTGGTGGAGCTGCGGCAGAGTGTACGGACGAAGCAGCAGGCGACTAAAAGGGTGAGGGAAGGGTTTAGAAGCAGTGCCCTCCAAGGCCTCACCAGTGGGGTGGCGAGTGGTGTGATAGCCGTCGGTAAGCATCTCCTGCCCACTCTATGCCGCGAGACACTTACAACTGTTCTTGCAGTTCTTCCAGCTATTGTAGCGGGCATGTTCTGCAGCGTGATGTGAGAAGGGGATCAGCAGCAGATTGAAGATTCAGTTAGCTTTCCGGGAAGTCACATCAGAGTAAAGTATATCATATACCCCGGCAGTCCATCCGACCAGCATTGGAAGGACTAGATATATTGGTCCAGGGAGTGGCAAGACTGCAGCGTTTGTCCTACCCATCTTGCAGGCATTGACGCAGCCTCTACACTCCCTGTCAAGCGCTGGATCTCGATTTCGGCAGAGTGGCTGTCAGCCGCGACACATCCTGTGGGAGTGGATGATTTGGTAGGAATGCCAGGAGAGAAACTGTGGGAAGAGGTTCTCGGTCGTAAGAGAAGGGGAGATACCTTCCAGTTTGTTGCCATGACAAAGCTCAATATCATGTCGTTGAACAGGTCTTTAACCATCCTGATCACTGGCGCGGCAGCATGACACCTCGTGCGTCGAGGCCACACGAATGTGACGGTCTTTGACCTGGACCCGGTTCCTACCATATCCGCTGGGAACGATGTTAACACCATGGTTGAACAAGATATGTCGATGCAGACTTTATGGTGACGGCCAATGCAAAGACTCCAGGGAGATTTACTCACGGCAGATCTTGCTGGGCTTTTCCGGACGGCGGCCATGAGGTCTGGGTCAACTCATACCTGCTGAAGTGAGCCACTGAAGCGTGGTTGAATGATCCGGTCCTCAAACCTTTCTATCAGAACAGCAGAGGGAAATGTGCACCGAGCAGATTGGACCATCCTATGCAGGAGCATCCACCCCGAAGCTCTTTGATTTCGAGGGCCAGTTGAGACCGACCGCATGGACACTGGCCAACCGATCGTTTCTGATTGACTGCCACCCCACCTATCCTTCACTCGTTCTCGGCGTGGGAGGTTCAGGGCACGGATTTATGCATATTCCAACCGTTGGAGGTTTCATCGTGGACGCCATGGAGAAAAGACTGGATCCACGGCTGCAACATTCGTTCCGGTGGGAAGGCATTGGGCGGACACTCAAGGGAGATTGGGAGGTCCCAATGCGGTGGCCAATTTCCAGGATGTGAAGAGATGGACGGCCATCGTCGGTGAAGATAGACCAATGCTCTCAGTCGAAATCCACTCCAATTCTTCGACCGGCTTCCGCCAGGACTTTGTTCAGACCCTTGACTTGATGCGGGGCTTACCCATGCGGCGGCTGGTCATCTCGTCTGCTCTCTCCTGGCATCAATTCATCAATGACTGATCATTTATAAAGGGAATCAAAGAGAGACGTATTGGAAACATTAGAAACAGGCCATCCACGCTGCCGATTGGCCAGGGCAGGGTGCGGCCGAGGCGAATGCTTGGCATCGCTCTGCCAGCTTGGCAATCGGTCATGCCATCCGAGTCCGAGCATGAAAGCCCAAGCGAAAGCGCCTGGATCAGGTCAGATCCCTCGACTCTGCCGTACTGCTATTGTCATACACCAGGTGTCCTTCGGCCTCAGGCTCTGACGCTGGTCAACACCTCCTTTGACGCCTTCCAGGCCAAGACTTCCTCCAACCTCGTTCAGCAGTTCGTAAACAAAAGCTGGCGGCAAGTTGCCGAGAGCAAATCCACCCCACTCTGGAGATTTGACTGTGATCGGACGACATCTTCCTCCATCTCAGCACCATTCCGTTTCCTCCTTCTTCCGGACACAGCATCATCAATCTTCTGCCATGGACTCGATGCGGACCCTCAACACGTCGCTGCCGTCGCCTCGCCCTGCACCACCCGAGCAACTTCTGCAGGCTTTCCGAACCGCGGCCCTGTCTGTGACCAACCTCTACAAGTCGGCGGTGACGGATCAGAACAACGCCCGACAAGCAGGCTATCAAGAAGCGCTCGAAGACTTGCTCACTTTCTTGGACCGAGAAAATCTCGGCTTGCAGGATGGCGAAGGATGGCGAGTGAGGCAGTGGGCGACCGAACGCTACGATGGATCTGGACATTATCAGCAGAGCGAGGGTGAAGACGACCGAGACGACCAACCAACGGACCACCACAGCCGACGGCAAAGTACATCACCAGTGAGAGAGCAGATGCCGCCACCGGCACCGACCCCAGCAGAGGAACGACCGTCCGACCAAGCCACACCGAACGACGACGTCCGCAGCCCAGCGTCTGAACCCGTGGAGCCGGCTCCGATGTTTCACTTCACCGGTGGTCGCTCCGATCATCCTTCCGATGACATGCAAACCGATGACAATCCGACTCTAGCCGCGGTGTCACCGGAGGGAGCGCCCGGCTCTTCCTCCACCGCCAGCCCTGCTCCTCCGATCCGCGTAGAACTGCTCAACAGCCGTGGAAATCGGACGTCTCATAGACATTCCGGCCAACGCCACGGTGGACGGCCATCAACCCGAGATTTCACATTCACCGCTGGAACGAAACGAAAGATACACTTCCCAGACTTTTTCGACATCTCCAATATCGGCCCGAGAGACGGCCCCGGCGGAAGCAAGCGTGGGCGTTGGGTATAGGATCTGAGCGTGGGTCGGCAGGATTGCCGCATAGCACGATATTTGGCTTGTCTGCATTGCAAGGAGATGGACCAGTTGACCCAGGCATAATAGAGGGGAATCCTCATGAAGAGACGACAGTTAGAATAGCACCCTGTGTTCTACATAGTTTGGCACCAATATTATCGCTCTTGCAGAGCATTGCAACACCACCACGGAGCTTCCGTTCTCGCCTCCTTTGTTCCAGAAACCGTCCAATGTGGTATCACGAATCGAGTTCGGTGTCATCGACGGTGGAACCATTGTTTTCTTCAGGAAGCCCAACTCTGAATCGAAACCCAGATCGGTTGTGTCGTGCGTTCTGTTCATGATTTCAACAGGACTTCCTGCTGAGGTCGGCAAGCAGAAGTAGAGAAACAAAGGGCCTCGATTGAAGAAGCTCTTCTAATTCGGCGGTAACCTTGTGGCTGACTAAATCCTCGTCAATCGAGAGGGGCAATGAAGAGGAGGGCATTCTGACATCATGTTTGGCAGTTGTGAGCCATTTGCACAGGCCGGGCATGACATGCCACCGCCGGGTCTGAGGAGAATAATGCTGGTCGGGCGAGCGGTCGGAAGATTGATTTTCGAAGCTGTGGAGAGCTTTCAGTTCAGTGACCAGCTCTTCTGATGAAATCACACCTGATGCACCATGTAGGAGAGGAGGTTTCTGGATAACTCAGCCACAGGGTCTTGGTCGGAAAAGGATTATTTCAGATTTCAGTTTCGTAGTTGGTCCCTTTGACGCGTTCATCCCCGTCGTTGGGAGATAATATGATGGAGTGAGGAGAAAACATGGAGAGGCGTTTGTGCTTTGTTGCCACCGCAACCAAAGGCTGGCCGCTGACCCCAGACAGTGTAGACAAAATGGAGGCGCTCAGTTCAGCATGCGATAGATGCCCATGCCGCACAGCGTCGCCGACAGAGTCAAGATGCCGAGTTGTCGGGACCCGTACTTGTACTTGGACTTGCTCAATTCAATCGCTCTTCTTTGCAACTTGAGCTGACGCATGCCAGAGTAGTAGGTGTAGCCACCCAGAGAGACCAGCGCCGTGGATCCTGTAAACATTTCATGAGAGGGATCCCTGAAGTTGAAGAACAGTCTTGGTCACCTAGGACCCTACACGCCAGGCAATCATCCTGATACGCGCCGGGGTTTTCAAAGTCGTCCAACTTGCTCTGTTTGGAGCTGAATATCTCTCGAAGCACCATCTCGTACTCGTTCCTCAGGTCCGACCATTCATTCTGCCCGTGATCGAATTGTTCAGTGCGGCGCCGTAAATCTTAAACTTTCCATGACCACCAGAGGGAGTCGCGGACAAAATGGGTTGCCGCCGCCAAGATTTCGTGACACCTGAAATGACGAGTATGACTTCGATGCAAGGTGGGTGGCTGTCCATTTTCAACATGAGCGTCACTGTTGATGCATTGTACATATACGACGATCAAAAGTAGGAGACACTCATCCTGCTGTAATATACTGACGGCAGCAGCATTTGCATCCTTGAGCACGTCTACAAGGGGAGGCCGCCTTCATCGCAAGCCCTCATCTCCAGCTTCCACAGCCTCCCTGCTCCTCGACCTGCCATAGCACAGCTCTCTGACCTAGGCCCGGCGTCGACGGTCTATTCTGTATCGCACGCAGCATTACTGGTGTTATGCATCTCCAGCAAAGATACGCAGTCGCTTGCGATTCTCGAATTCCTGCATCGGGTCATCGATGTCTTCGAAGACTTCCTCGGCAGCCCCCTCCTGGCCAGCAAGATTGAGGATCATTATGAGACCATTGCCCAGCTGCTGGGTGAAATGTGTGATGGCGGGGTCGTCTGCAACACGGAGCCGAGTGCGTTGCGAGAGTCGGTAGAGCTTTCCAGCTCGATCGGGAAGCTTTTCACGCAGATGGGATTACCTGGGTATGTCTGGACTCTATGGCTTGGAGCCGTGTTGGGGAACGGGGCTGACATCTCAGTTCATCACCTGCCCTTGGACCATCGCACAATTTCGCCGCCAGCCTGCGGCCCGCTCCAACCCTTTCCAATGGGCCCGCAATCCCCTGGCGAAAGTCCAATGTCCGACATACTTCGAACGAACTCTACGTCGACATTGTCGAGAGCTTATCGGTCATCGTGGCCCCGTCCGGACGACCGATTTCGGCACGGGCCCATGGATCCATCGCTTTCACGGCCAAGATTTCCGGTGTCCCCGATCTCCTGTTGACTCTCAGTGCACCAGGAGGAAGTAGTAGCGCCCAGTCGTCAGGCATCGCCAGAACCATGCAACTTCCCGTATTCCACCCGTGCGTCAGGCTCGCCCGATGGAGAGAGCGCCCGGGGGAGCTGTCCTTTGTCCCTCCTGATGGCCGTTTCATGCTGGCTGGGTACGAGACTGACCTCTTGCCCTTCTCCTTCGATAGCGAGGATCCGTTCAGCCAGAGTGAGAAGACTTTTTTGCCGGCCACCGTCGACCTGCGGACCAGTCTCGGGGCGTCGGGGTCCGACTTCGAAGCTCGACTGACTTTGAACACGAATTTCCCGGGTGTGACATCCACGGGTAAACCGGGTTCTTCAAGTTCGAGGTCAGCGTCATCGGCTGGCCCTTTTTCCTTTGGCAGTGGCAGCGGCAGCTCTCACGCGCCCGTCCTGGAAGCGGTCGTGGTCACGATCCCCCTTCCACCAGAGGTCCGCACGGTGACCGACCTCAAAGCATCGAGAGGCGAGGCCAACTTCAACACCTGGAACCAGACGGTGGAGTGGAAGGTGCCCACCAAAGATGGCGCTTCCGTCAATGGCGTCGCCACGTTGACAGGGACCGTGACTGGACCTTTCAGCGCGGACGCCGTGGCGGACGAGGAGCTGGACGCGGCGGCAGTGGGAAAGTCAAACTCGATGGCCGGATACTACGGTGAAGAGATGGTAGTCAGCTCTGCCGAGCACCCGAAGCCGTCCGTCAATGGAGGTGGGACGAGCAGCAAAAAGACCCAAGCGACCAAAGCGTTGATGCCGAGGTCGATCGCGGTATCCTTCAACGTCAAGGGTTGGCTGCCGAGCGGCATCAAAGTGGACGCCCTCCTGGTCGACGCGAGGAAATCCAAAGGCCTCGGCGACGGGGTCAAACCATACAAAGGCGTCAAATACCTGACCATGAGTCGACAGGGGGTTGAAAGACGAATATCATGAATTGATATGCCACAGTTCAAAGATGAAGTCGGTTGATTCCTGACAAACCAATGCTTGTTTACTAATAGTGACAGTGGCATAACCCGTTATATTCCCTGGATATTATGTCCACGCCTATCGATGCAATCTTGATGGTCCAGTGCGCCATAAATGCCTCACAGGTCGTCCAGATGAGTCATGCCACAATGCGAATGCCCCTTTTCCGCTGGCGTCCCGGACCCGATCCAGATGCATATCCAGATCTTTGGTGTCGATCCTTAGGTGTCGTCCCTGTCAACGCCTCGCCAATCTCAAACCTGACCCAAACGATGCTCAGACAACAATCGATCGAACGGGCGATTCAGGACTCATCGACTTCCCGATCCTGCGATCTTCATCAAACTCTTTTTCAGACTTCTCGCGGCAATGTCGGCACCGCTCTCGGATCCGGTCATCGACGACGTCGAGCTGTCGTCACTCCCATTGCTCGGCCTCCTCATGCTCCCGTCCAGGTAGACATGCGATTCACCCGACCAGGTGGCCTTGTTACCGGCCCCGCCACGTCCGACATGGTAGACGGGGGCGGCGTGCTGCTCGCGACTCAGCTGGTGCTCGAGCTCTTCGTCAAAACTGAAGATGGCGCGCTCCGAGGGTGGGTGGACGATATTACCGGCGCCGCCGCGGCCCGTGGTGAAAGACTGATGGGATGCCTGGGGCGAGCGCCGTAGCGAGGAGAGGGGAACGCGCGCCGCGGGTCCTGTGGCATCTCTGCCGGAGGTCACACTGGCCGGCGCCTTTGTGATATTACCCGCTCCGCCACGCCCCGTGGTGATGAACGAGGAGGAATGAACGGACGGGTGTGGTTCAACGATGCTGTATCGCTGTGAAGACGACATTATTCTGGCAAATGATATGTCTGCTGTGCTTGAGCGGGAGTTGTGATTGGTCGTGAAAATGCAGTTATGCTGCCGGTTTAGATTTAGCGTGTGCCGTAGCAATCCTTGTCAGATAACGGGTTGCGATGAACAAAGGTATTAATGTTTGAAGTATTCTCCACGTAGTGGTATGAGTTTTCTGTTCACTGAGTGGTTGAAGATAAGGAGCTGGTGCCCTCACCATTTCTGTTATATATATACATCCGGAGCTACGTCTTCAGAATACGTAATAAGACACAGAAGAGAAGAGAAAAATTTGCGCCATCTCTACGCAATTGAACGTGACCAGGGACCGACCAGGTGACATGATTGCTCACTGGAAATCCCGCTGAGTTTCTAAATCAATGGAAAAGCCGGCCTGCCGTTAACTGCAAAGCGTGGTCTCTGGCTTGTGGCTGTTCTGCAACTCTGCCCTGGCCCGTGACCCCTGATGGTGACTGTGACCGCTGGGCTAGCCGGATCGACTCTCCGCTGGTCTGGGCAGGAAAATTTGCAGACCACACGATGCTGGTTCCAACGGTCATTCAGCACCACAGCACAGTTCCACCTGTCCGTCAGCATCGAAGGGAAGCGAAAACCAAGACGATGGCCGCGTGCAGTGGCGAGCCGAGCACAAGGGGCAGCGGACTTTTAGTCATGCCGAGCGTTGTGCTTAGACTCTGCACCACTGACTCAAAATCGATGGGGTAATAGCCGACTCGGCCAGCGGGGATGTGGTTTCCTGGGGGTAATGGAAACTCCTGAGACTCGCATCATTTTGCTCGGAGATGGCGGGAGACGTAGAGTCAAGTGGGAACCTAGAGTCAAGTGGAACCTACAACCTACAGTCAAGTGGAACCTACAGTCACAGTAGGAGACCCAGAGTCGCAGTGGTTATGCTGTGCGGCATTCACTCTAACCACTCATCAGTACAACCTGCAGCACTCCCCTGTCTCGTCTACAAACATGCCCGTCGCCTTATCCTGCCTTATCCAATCCGTGCTCCCTCTGCCGGGGAGACGGCAATGGGCAGGTACCAAGGCACCAAAACCATGCACAGTCATGCCAACGGACCAGGCAAGCAAGCTTGTGTTAGCCGGTGTCAACATGCTCAGATCTGGCCCGTCGTCGTCGTCATCTTCGTAGTTTTCCCCAGATTTTCGCTGTCCCCCGCAGCTTCCAGGCTGCTACGTGGCCGTTGATCACCAGATGGAGAAGCCGGTCTCACAGAATCACCGGAGGCTCGCATTATTGGCCCACCTGGGCATGCAGCTCCCGAGACGGTCTCGGGCTGTCGGCCGGTCGTTGCTGGATGGCGGGCAGGGCCTGGTTCATCGCCACAAGATGTCTGTCTGCTTTTTTCAGCGGCCCTGATCGCATTCATCCACAGTCTGGTACACGGCAACAAATCTCCAGGTCAGGTGAATTTGGTGTGAATGATGTCTGGATTCTCGTGCCAGTCGTCGATGCTCACCCACATCTGGCCGTCGTTGTTAGTGCTCGAGTCTCGACGGTAGGGATTGATTCCCACTCACCTTCCTGAACGTGCTCAGGCCTGCCAATATACTTCCGCCGATCCACGTGCTGTATTTGCGTTCGGGAGGGGCAAAGATTTTGATCCGCATGTCCTTGACCGCCAGCCGCTGGATCTCGTGGAGGAGGCGGTCTGGAAATCCTTTGCACAGTGTCGTGCCACCGCTGAGCACGATGTTGCCGAACAGGTTCTTCCGCAGGTCCATGTCGGTCCGATTGATGGCATCGACCACCATTTGATGAATGCCAGGATATTCCAGGCCGACGAGTTCGGGCTCGAACAGAATCTCGGGCGCTCTGAATCGCTCAGGCCCCACCTTGATTTTCTGTCCATCCGGGAGGACGTAGTCAACTTCTTTTTTGTCCGCTTTCCATATCCCCTGTGACCAATCCTTTTCCTCTTTTCGTGGATCCAAGGCCACGTAGGCCGTCTTCTCTTTCATCACCCGCACAATTTCCTTCTCCGCGCTGGTGTGGAACACATGGCCGTTCTTTCTCAGCAGTAATTGCATGTTCTCGGTGATGTCTCTTCCCGCCACGTCGATCCTCCGGATGCTGCTCGGGATGGCAAACCCTTCGTACACCGGCACGGCATGAGTGACCCCGTCGCCGCTATCCAGCACGATGCCGGTCGTCCTGCCGCTGGCATAGAGACTCAGCACGGCCTGTATCGACATGTATATGGCAGGCACGTTGAACTGCTCAAACAAAATTTGCGCGGCCGTGTCCCGATTTTGTCGTGGGTTCAGGGGCGCCTCGGTCAGGAGAACGGGATGCTCCTCACTGAGGGTCTTCAACTCTTGCTCGTAAACATAGGTCCATATCCGTTCCATGTCATCCCAGTCTGTCACAATTCCGTGCTCGAGGGGATATCGGATCTTGAGGAGACCGCGCAACTCCTGGGCTTTGGGTCCGATGAAGACGTCGCCCTCCAGCGCACCGGCCAGGACTCGAACATGTTTGGGACGTCCCACGTATGACGGAAAATATGCCGCCGGGGAGTCAGTGCCAGCAAAGCCCGCTCGAATGGTCCCGCTTCCATTGTCAAGAACGAGCGGAACATTGTGGAGGCTGCCGCCGTCGGCCATGATGACCGGAGAGCTGGGGAGGTGTCAAATATCACATATGCTCGAGGTTGTGTAAGGTCACTCGCACTCGCTGATGACCGAGATCATTCTGTTTGTGAAGCGATGGCCTCTGTGCAAGTGAGTTGCAGCTTCGACACCGTACCTTTGTTCAAGAGCGCGTATTGGACGCGCCTGAGGCAAACCACAGTTATTTCTGCCGCTTTACACCGCCTTTTGAACACTTTCCTATTCACCTCCCAACTCGCTCTACTAATCTCACCAACATCGACCGTTGTGGTGGCCCACTTTTGCTTGAATTTATTTGGTTATTTCCTTATTCCCGTCTAGAACATCTTCGCCTCGCTGGTGAATCAGGATGCCCAAGTTCTTCTGCGACTATTGTGATGTCTACCTCACCCACGATTCCATGTCCGTGAGAAAAGCTCACAATGCCGGCCGGAACCATTTGAGAAACGTGGTCGAATATTATCAACAGATCGGTCACGAAAAGGCGCAGTCGGTTATCGACTCCATCACCTCGTCCTACGCTGCCGAAGGACAGGTGAATCCGATGCTCCAACAGGCGGGCGCAGGGTTTCCTCCACCGCTCCCAGGATTTCCAGGTAATCACCCCTCGACTCTGGAGCTGTGATGACATGGCTGACCATGAAGCAGGAATGCCACCACCTCCGTTCGGAATGCCTGGCGCTCCACCTCCAGGCCCCGGCATGGTCCCTCCCCCAGGGGGTCGCGGTTTACCCTTCCCGCCTTTCCCACCCCAGGCTGGCGGCGCTCCACCGCTAAATCTGCCAAACGCACCTCCATTCCCGCCTCCAGGAAGCTTTCCTCCCAACTTTCAATTTCCTCCCCCAGGCGCGCCGGGAAGCTTTCCACCTCCAGGACCGCAAGGCGTTCCTGGCGGTCCCAGCCCGAGTTCGGGGGGCCAAACTCAAGGACAGGCCCCTCCACCTGGCTTCAATATGAACCCTCCACCCGGACTGAATGATAGCAGACGCTGACCGGCGCTATGTTCATGGAGATCATGATCCAAGAAAGCGATTTTGATAACGTCGACGTCGATCGGGCTTGTCTTGTGCCGCGGCCCCAGTCAATAAATCGCTGTGATACAAGCAACGGTTCACTCGATTTCAACGACGGAAGAGCACTGGGTGGTCCGATACGTCCTTTACCATATTTGCCTCTCCCCAGGTTCATGATCGCCTCACTGACAAGACGAATATTGGCGTTGTCTATCGCATCAGCCCCAGGCATCACATGGGTGGTGTCGATCTGTGAGCCAACAGATTCGTGTGAACGGCCTGCTCCCCGATCGCGTCCTTGGTTACGCTACTATGCGAACCATGTTTTTCGATATCCAGACCCTTGGAGTCAGTGGCCGGGACAGGCGGCACCTTGACGAGCGCCATGGTCTCGCTGAAGTCCATTCCAGTCGGGGAAGACATGATTGAGCTTGACGGAGGGGCTGACCACCAAGAAGTCCGTCACAAATCGTTTGAGGGACACAGCGAAGGAGTCAAGTGGTGAACCAAACACTGCTTGAGAGATGTTTATGTTGAGTTCGCCGATGGACCCAGTCTGGTGTCACCTTTGCTGCTCTGTTACCTGCGATCTCTCGACCAATAGCTCGGTTCAGCCATTGCTATGGGCGCCACAAGTGAGGTTGACGACGAGAGATGGAGAAGGAAGATGGGAACGATGAGGGAAGAATTTAAGGAACTGCACAACCAGACCGTGAATTGCATGGCTGTTAGGGGACGAGTAGTCGTCCTGCCATCTTGTCAATCAACAGCCAAATTCCCCCGGCAGCTCCAGTAACGTCTTCCAAAAGGGCTATGGAAACACATCTTCAGAGCGGATGGACAAGTGCATTATGGTGTCGAGAGATACGTTTCTTACATGAAGTAGAATACTTGGAAGCTATAGGTGATGGGAATATAGCGCGTTCACTCTGACCGCTTGGCCTCCGCCAATCCGGCAACACCACTGTAAGCAGCAGCTTAGATAGAACTAATCAACCAACTCACTTTGCTTGTTCATCAACAGGAAAGTAAAGATAATGTTGGTCTTATTTCCGTGTGCTACCCGCCAAGCCTGTGGAGCTAAACCAGGGCCACCCGACAGGCACAACTTTGGTGGGTAGACGTGACTTACTACAGATACAGAACGCTGTGCAACATTGTCCCATTCCAAGGCCCTGTATCGCTGGGTCTGGAACTGAATGTCATGGGAAGACTATTCGACGGGCTGGAACTTCCAGCCTCAGCCGACTTCCATGTCCACCTCCGTGAAGGGCAAATGATGGCAGCGGCCACTCCTACGATCTTGCAAGGTGGCGTGGATACGGCGTTCGTGATGGTACAGTGCAAGCACATCCAATAAAGCCCCGTTCTTTCAATTCGTCCTGTGGCCTAACTTGAATCGCACTCATAAGCCCAATCTCGTACCGCCCATCACGACCGTCGAGCGGGCCCTGGACTACAAGAAACAACTCGAGCAGTTCGCCCCAGACGTCACATTCTTAATGTCCCTGTACCTTCACCCGTCCATCACGCCGGACGTCATCCGCGGCGCCAAAGCAGCGGGCATTCGTGGCGTCAAGTCGTACCCAGCAGGGGTGACGACGAACTCGGCGTCCGGCGTGGTCGACTACGCTCAGTTCTATCCCGTCTTCAGGGCCATGGAAGAGGAAGATTTGATTTTGAATCTGCACGGCGAGGCGCCACCCAGTGACGGAATCACCGTCTTGAACGCTGAGGAAGCGTTTCTGCCCACCTTGTTTGACTTGCACCGACGGTTCCCGAGGTTAAGGATCATTCTCGAGCATTGCACCACCGCGGCCGCCGTCCAGGCGGTCAAATCATGCGGACCCAACGTCGCGGGAACGATCACAGCACATCATCTGTTTCTCATCGTCGACGACTGGGCAGGCGACCCGATTCATTTCTGCAAGCCCGTCGCCAAGCTGCCCAGTGACAAGGTGGCCTTGCTGAGAGCGTCAAGCAGCGGGGATCCCAAGTTCTTCCTGGGCACGGATAGTGCCCCCCATCCGCTGCGGGCGAAGAAAGGAGGGAAGGGGAGTGAGGTGGGCAAGTGTGCCGCCGGTGTATTTACGCAGCCGTACGCGACGCAACTCGTGCTTGAGGCTTGGGAGGAGGCGGTGGAAAAGAAGATCATAGAGAAAGAGCAACTGACGATGGATGTGGTCAAGGGTTTTCTTGGAACGTTTGGAAGAAGATTCTATGGGGTACCACCGAGCGAGAAGACCATAAAGGTTGTGTCCGGACAAGAAACGATCATGGCAAGTCTGCCCCTGCCGAGCGCCGAGAAGAACAACGGCGAGCAAGACGTTGTCGTACCACTCAAAAGGAATGCTCCGGTATATTCCTTGAAGTGGCTGTGATGGAAGAATAAGCAGGCAACCAGCCGCCTTGCATTCGACGACGACGACGGCTGCTGAGGCAGGATCTATCATCTCGTTCCAAATAACTCATTCTCCTTATCTTGGCCAACGCCTGATGGTTCCTTTTGTTGCTGCTGCTCCTGCGCCTCGAACCCTCCTGGAGAAGAAGCATCAAAGAACTTTTGAGTCAGCAGCGCAGCAGCGACGCTAACGTTGAGGCTGTCCACATCACGATGCCTGCCTCTGGCACCCTCTATGCTGGTAACGCCGTCCGCAAGGCTGTACAAAACACGCCGAAGGCCTTGCCCTTCATTTCCGAGCATCAGCACACAGGGGTGACGCCTCAATGGATCGCCTGCAACGGCATTGTCGACGTCTCGTTTATTCCGCAGGCTTGCCTGATGCCGTCCTTCACTTCCTGGCGCCATGGCCGCGAAGAACTTCCATCCTTTCTCCTTGGAGAGCTTGATGAAGTCTACTTCGCTTCGGACTTTCAATATGGGCAAGTATTCCGCCGCGCCCGCCGACGCCTTCACGGTCACTGGTGAGAGGGGAGCGGTGCCATGCTCCAGGATGACGACGGCATCAACCCCCAAGACGTACGCGGATCGGATGATGGCGCCGACATTGCCAGGATCCACAATCCCATCCAGCAGAAGGAGAAATGGGTAGCGGTGTTGAGACCGGATGGAAGGAATGGTTATATGTTCAGAGTCCTTGCCACCCTCGAACGCGGACATGGCTACGGACAGCGCTTCTTCTGATGCTCGAGCATCTAGCACGACCCGCACGCCCTCTTGGTCACGTCGTGCCACTCGGTCTAGCATTCGGCTGGGAAGGGTTGGTATGGGCGATGTTTCCAACACGTAACCATTGTGCGGTCGATTCTCCGTCATCTTTGCCAGTGTGCTGGTCCAGCTCCGCCCGACGTCAACGATCTCGACTCCTTGAGCTCGGGCATATCGACGGATATCGGCTCCGTGCCTTTTTTCTGTGATGTGCCGTTCTTCCTTCCCCTCATGCCGAGAGCGCTGAATATACAGCTTGTAGAGCTTCCGTCGCCGCGCCTTGAGTGCTGCCAGGACCGCTGAATATCCATAGACGAATTCAGAACCCGCTGTGGTGTAGGGCACGGATACAGGATCTGCGACCAAGAAGCCTTCATGCTTGCGGGCGGTATTCTTTCCTGTCTCTTTCTCGACGGTCGAAAGATCCCTGAGCTTCAACGCCTCCTGGGGTTTTTTTTCTTCCACAGTGGTGTATCCAATTGTTCGGCCCGACCGACCGTCATGTTGAAGTGTCCGCTCGTTGTATCTCGTCGTCTCGTGCCGTTCCTTCACATTGCCTCGCTGCTGCCAGAGCGTGTCAGATATTTTCTCCTTGCCGGTTTCATGGCCAGAAAATTTCTTCTCGTGACTGGCGACGTCTCGACGTCCCTGGCGGATCCCCTTCTCGATGGCGCCGGTCAAGGAAATGTGTCGAACAGGACAAGTTATGGGCTTCAATCGTCTACAGAGTACATTTGGAAAGAGGGACGGCATTCAGAGACGGTGCCGAACGGGGACGGAAGAGAGCGCAGATGGCATTCTCACAAAATGGTCATTGCCGACCTAGCCTCAATCACGCGTCACGCGTCGTCCGTCCAATTGGCTGCCGCCACACATGTCCACAACCTGACTGATAACACAAGTCAGTCGATTTTCGACCATTCATGGCTTATACTCCGCGATGGCAGACGTCCTCTATGGATTAAAGATCGCTTCACTGGGAGGGGTGTCTCCCGAATTCTGCCTTGGGCTTGCGATGCGGTATTGAATGAAGACCATCTCCGTGCAGCCTCGTCGTGAACAGAGACTGAAATGGGCCCACCGACAGTTGATCTTTCAGTATGGGTCAGAAAGTCTTCGGGAAAGCCTTTGGGACAGCCCTCAGCCGGGACCAGCACGGTTGAAGTCATATCCAGCCACGGTTCAAGCTGGTCGCCTAGCGAGGAAGATTCGCTTGATTCAGATGCTTCCGGCAGCATTACCGAGTCTGCATATCATCTCATGGCCGGCAGTGACAGAGACACTCAGGGTGGGACGACGGGGGAGGGAAGTGCCGATGAGAGTGACCATTTCTTGAACAAGGTGGTGCCTGAATTCCAGCACAACTTCTACGTCGAGGTTCCCTCCTTGTCAGACGAGCAGAAAGAATCCTATGAATATCTCCCCGGTCACTTTTCAGCAAAACGAATATTGTCTCGCTTCAGAGGGAATCGATACCTTGTCCGGCTGGGAAGCGGTGAGACGAATCTGGTAGGTAGCGTTGCAATTCCAGTCACTTCCGCTCCGATCTCTTGTATCTGAGTTCATGGTATAACGGCGGAGGCAAGTTCACGGGCACACATTCATGCTATCATCATTAACTTTGTTCTTTGCTGACAATTTTATTATAGGTGTCTGCCAGACAGTTACGAGATCTTAACCATGGTGAAGAGCTGTTGAAAGATTTCACAGACCAGACGTTCAGCCATAGGAGGCGCACTCAGCAGAAGCCTACCGCGTCTGGCGTGGTAGATCGGACTTTGACGAGTTCAGACTCCGAGGAAGCTTCCAACACGCAACTCACAACAACTCAACGTCGGTACATTGTTCAAGAGGATAGTAATGCTTCAGAGCCGATGACTGAGACCTGGACATCTGGTGGCGATGACAAAGACACTATCGACTCCCTGTCTCGGCCCGACGGCAGAAGAAGCGAACGACTCAGGGGAAGGCAGCGACCACCCTATTTCAAGAATAAAGTCCCGTGGCCGGAAGACCTCTCAGGTGATGACGTGAAACGCAACAGGCCAGAACAGATTCAACATCAATCGTCGACACGGTCGTCTGGATGGACACGGCGGAGGAGACGGTCACGGTTGATCGAGTCATCACCTGAACCAGTTGTGGCAGCACGACGGTCGGAACGTACCAAGACCAGACCTCACGGAGATATGAGAGAGCGACATGAAGATGACATTTCAGCCCGCTCAGAGGAAGAAGCTGGTCCGAAGATTGTCGGCACGAAGGAGTCCTTTGAGAGAATTCCTAAAAATGACCCGTTCCGAAAGCGGCACCGACAAGAGTGTGACACCTGCTGCGACACTGGCGACAACGATCAGAAAGGCCCGTTGGTCCTCTGTCAGGGCTGCACAAACTCCTATCATAAATCTTGCCTGGGTCCACGAGGCAGTCGGGATCATCTTGTCACCAAAGTGGGTGAGAACAGTTTCCTGCTCCAGTGCCGAAGTTGCATCGGCGTGTCCCACGAGAAAGATAGCACGGCTCCCCATCATGGCGTGTGTGTTGCTTGCCATGAGAAGGGAGCATTGTCCACGCCTTTACGAGCACGGCTCACGACGCGTCAGGAGCAGATCCAGCGAGACGAAAATGATGGCCACGATCCGATTGCCGTCGTGGAACCGGGAGTGATTGGCAACATTGCCAATGTAATGTTCCGGTGTGCCACCTGCCAGCGTGCGTGGCATCTACATCATCTCCCCGAACATCAGACTGCCCATTCGCGGTCTGATGACAAAGAGAAGAAAGTCAAGCGGGACGTGGACGGCACAGAACGGCTGGCCCGGGAACGGTTCGATCTCTACAGTCGTTCGTGGATGTGCAAAGACTGTGTAGAGCATCAGAGCCAAATTGATGTTCTCGTGGCCTGGCGTCCGGTGGACATCGATGCCTATACCCCCGGAGACACAGCCGATATGATGGCAGAAAGTCAGAAAGAGTATCTGGTCAAGTGGAGGACACGGTCGTACTTCAGAACGACGTGGATGCCCGGTACTTGGGTCTGGGGTGTCGCGACGAGGTCCATGCGGGCTGCGTTTCTGAAAAAGCCCCACAACCAACTCCCCAAGATGACGGCCACCGACGCGATTCCGGAGGAGTACTTTCGGGTCGACATCGTCTTTGACGTCCGATACACGAGCGGCGTCCATAACAGCACCGAAGAGATCGATCTTGCTCGGGTCAAAGAGGTCGACATGGCGTACGTCAAATATAAGGGTCTGGGTTATGACGATGCCATTTGGGAACGGCCGCCAAGTGATACCGACACTGAGCGCTGGAATGACTTCAAAGACGCGTACGATGACTACGTGAGGAAATGCCACCTCTCCATTCCACGACAGAACACCTTGCGCCGACATCTCGCGAGCATTCGTGGCCAAGATTTCGAACAGAACATGATGAGAGAGGTGCAGCCGTCCAGCATGACCGGTGGCCAACTCATGTTGTATCAGATGGACGGCCTGAATTGGTTGATGTACCAGTGGGCCACCAACCAGAATGCCATTCTCGCGGACGAGATGGGCCTCGGAAAGACGATCCAAGTGGTGGCATTCTTCGCCACTTTGGTACAGGACCATCAGTGCTGGCCCTTTCTCGTCGTGGTGCCGAATTCGACCTGCCCCAACTGGCGTCGGGAGATCAAGAAGTGGGTGCCGAGCCTGCGCGTGGTCACCTGCTATGGCTCCGCCGTCGCACGAAAGCTCACTCACGACTACGAGTTGTTTCCCAAGGACCAACGTGATGTCGAGCACATCCTCTCCAGGAAGATCCGGTCGGAGGTCAAGGACATCAAGGCGCACGTCGTCGTGGCGTCTTATGAATCAATCGTGGAAGAAAAGACCCGCAAGAGCCTGTTGCATGTGCCCTGGCAAGGCCTTGTGGTGGACGAGGGGCAACGACTGAAGAGCGATCGAAATCAGGTGTATGAGATCTTGTCCAAGTTCCGCTTCCCGTTCAAGATCCTTTTGACCGGCACGCCACTGCAAAATAATGCCAGAGAGCTGTTCAACCTGCTTCAATTTCTCGACGAGAGCGTGGACGCGGCCGAGATGGAAACCAAATATGCCAATCTCACGCAAGAGAACGTCCCCGAACTCCACGAGACTCTTCGAAAGTTCCTTTTACGACGGACGAAAGCGCAGGTCCTGACCTCTCACCCTCCCATGGCGCAAATGATTGTCCCCGTCAGCATGTCGACGCTTCAGAAGAAGGTGTACCGGTCGATCCTGGCCAAGAACCCACGGTTGATGAAATCGATCTTCTCCCGCGGCGGTCCCGTAGGGGTCAAGGAGAGACACAATCTCAACAATATCCTGATGCAACTCCGAAAGACGCTGTGCCACCCGTTTGTCTACAGCCCGGAGATCGAAGAGTGGACGCCGAACAGTGCTGTCTCCCACCGCAGCCTGGTCGAGGCGTCGTCCAAACTCCAGCTGCTTCAGATCATGCTGCCCACGTTACGGGAGCGAGGACGTCGGGTTCTTTTGTTCAGTCAGTTTCTCGACAATCTCGACGTCATGGAGGACTTTCTGGACGGGCTCGGGCTGCCGTACCAACGACTTGATGGGAGCATCTCGGCGCCGGAGAAGCAGAAGAGGATCGACGCGTTCAATGCGCCCGATTCCCCCTACTTTGCCTTCTTGTTGTCCACCCGAGCGGGCGGCGTCGGGATCAACTTGGCCACCGCGGACACGGTCATCATCTTGGACCCCGATTTCAATCCCCATCAAGACATTCAGGCCTTGTCGCGAGCGCACCGGATTGGCCAGAAGCACAAAGTGCTCGTCTTTCAGTTGATGACACGGGGAACCGTGGAGGAAAAGATGATGCAAATTGGCAAGAAGAAAATGGCCCTAGACCACGTCCTCATCGAGAGCATAGACCAGGACGACGCCGGCGTGGACTTGGAGTCCATCCTTCGACACGGTGCTGAGGCTCTCTTCGACGACCACGACGGCGGGACTGATGATATTGTATATGACGCGGCCTCGATCGACCGGTTGCTGGATCGCTCACTGCTCGAGGACACCAAGACGAGCGCAGACCAGTCGGCCGAATCCCAATTCAGCTTTGCGCGGGTGTGGGCCCACGACAGGTCGACCTTTGCGTCCGGCTTGCAACAGGACTCGGGCACCAGCACTCCGAACCCTGGCCTGTGGGACAAGATTCTCCAGGAGCGAGAGCGCGCTCATGCTGAAGAGATGGCACGAAACGCCGAGACGCTGGGAAGAGGGAAACGCAAGCGTCAGGTAAGCCGATTCTCATCCCGCCAAGGGCATGGCAGAGAACTGACCCTCGCAGACCGTTGATTATGGAGGCCGTGGCGACCTGGAGCGCGAGGTGTTCAGCTCGCCCCGCCAAGATGGGAGTGGTGGTGCACCAGCAGACGAGGCCGACAGCGACGCAGATTACCAGATCCGCGCGGAGGAGTCAGAAGGGCCCAGTACCGACGGCGAGCAGAGAGACACGGCTTCAAAGCGACAGATGGTGAAAGGTACGGACGGTCTGGTCCAGATAGAGGAGTGGCTGACTCACATTTCGTGCAGGGCCGCCGTTCAAGCGGGTCAAGATTCCCAACGGGCCGCCGCCGGATTTCAATGGTGGAGGAGTATCTCACTACGGACCCATGGCCGACGTGCCTCCGACACACCTTTGCTCTGCTTGCCACCAAGAGCATCCCATCGGATGGTGTCGACTCCAAATTGCTGGCGTCGAACATTGCGGCTTGTCGGGGCCGGCCCACCTCGGCCATGGACGAACGTGCCCGCACCTGAACAGTAAAGTCCAAGTGGCACCTCTGTTCCAGACACTCAAGGAAAGCACCGAGAGCCGGGCCTTGATCGAGCAGGCCACTCAGCGTTTGCGGATGATTCGAGGAGACCTCGTGCCGCACAATCCGCCACCCGAGCGAAAAGAACAGGAATCAACGAGACAGCGGGTTTCTGCTGAACGGCCCGCCGTGGATGGGAACTCTGGTCATATCGCCGGCATGCCTCTTGCCACGCAGAAAGGATCAACATCCATGTGAATGGATTCTAACATGGTCGAGCTTCATGGCTATGGAGCATTCGGCGTTTGGTGTTCCCATGTGATACCCCACGATATCATTTTCGGAGCAAGAAGGAGGTAGAGTGGGCAACCATTCCGGATTTGTTCTTCACCGACGCTGGATGAAGCAAGAGCAACAGCCGAAGCAGCGTGAAACGCGCCTTGAAACAGCTGTTGGCAGATCTGAAGATTGGCATACCCGTTTCGGAGATCAGCCGTCGACCATTTTATCTGAGACAGGTGACGTTAGCGGCCGCATCGCCGCCGAACGGCCGTGCTCCCTGGTTGCATTGACATCAGAAAATCACTCGGATCGGCGGAATAGGGCTCCAAGCCTGGTCACCACGGTGGCGGAGCTCTACTCCGCACCACAATCAGGTTTCTACAAGCCCAAACGGGTGTCGAGTGGCTGGCACTGACACACTCGTGGAGTTCCCAGAAAGACGGCACAGATTTGATCGCACATCTAGCAGGGGCCATGGTCATACTGCTCCAGTCGAGCAAGTGTACACATGAATATCCTTCGGGGAACAAGTCACTCAAACCCGCTCCGAGACTTTCAAACTTCCCATTAACTCCTGGCCCGACGAAGAACGATTATTGAGGAATAACCATTGAGGATCAACTCTATTGGCCAAGCACCATTGTTTGGCCAGCAATTCCTGCACCCTCGTGTTGTGGACGCGCTCAGCTGCTGCGCCTCACTATTGGCATTTTCCATTTTCCCCTGATCCAACGACTTGGCGACGCCTTGCCTATCCCTGCCTAGCCGGCGGCTGTGTCTTGGCTCCCACTCTCTGTTTCCCCTGCCTTCGCCTGTTTCGATGCCCCGGCATCACAACCATTGTCCACACCGTCATCCATCCTCCAACCACCGACCACGCGCACTGGCCGGACCCACCCCCCGTCAGTGTGCACACGTAACTGCCCCGTCCTCTTCCAGCCGCTGCATCTCCCTCACAGCTGTCAAACCTCCTGTGTGCCAGGCTCTTCACCATTTGACTGCTGCCATCAGATTCCTCTCTTCGATCACGCTCGCTATCTTCGACCTGACCTGTGCGTATTGACTGCGCTCACCCTCACCGACGACTCATTACTCTCCTGGCCGACCGACTTTTCCCGCGGTCCAAGTTTGCCTGACTCTCGCTTCATCCCCGTTTCCTCGACCTGTACCGCCACCGTTTTCGAGGTCAATGACACTGTCATTCTCATCCACCACTCGACGATAGTTGACGCGATCTTCCCATTCGAACCGGTCATTGATACCACACCCCAGCTCGACATATCCGCACCGCCCGGATCGATCTTCCGCCGGCGACTGTGCTTCATCGCACTCTTCCATCCTTTTCGGCAGCTCCGGACTGAAAGACACCACGATGCGATCCGCGGTATTCTCACACCTCATCTTCTCCCTCCTCGCGGCTCTCTCCCTGTCTCCGTTGGCATTCGCGGAGAGGGTCATCTTGTCCAACTCGTTGAACTCGTGTAAATCTGGTTCCAACTTCACCGCGACGCTGTTCAATGTCGCGTTTACACCCGGCAACAACAGCATCGGGATCGACATCAATGGTGTTTCATCGCTCTCGGGCAATGTCACCGCACAGCTCGAAGTCATTGCTTATGGCTTCACCATAGTCAATGAGACGCTCAATCCCTGCACGATGGGTCTCAGTGGCTTCTGCCCGCTCCAGACCGGTCAGATTGATATCCAGACCAACATTGACGTCCCCTCGGATGTGGAGAAGAGGGTACCCGGCATCGCGTATACGGTGCCCGATCTCGATGGAGTGGTCCGCATTTACGTCAACGAGATGACCACGGGTGAGACGATTGCGTGTATGGAGGCCGACCTTTCCAACACCAAGACCGTCTACCAGCCGGGTGTGGGTTGGGCCACGGCCGTCATCGCTGGCCTCGGCCTCGTGGCCGCCGGGATCACCTCTGGATTGGGCCATCCGAATACGGCGGCGCATGTCGCGGCCAATGCCGTCTCCTTGTTTGGATTCTTCCAGGCCCAGGCGGTCATTGGGATGACGGCGGTCAAGATGCCGCCGATTGTCCAGTCGTGGACGCAGAATTTCCAGTGGAGCATGGGTATCATTCGGGTGGGATTCTTGCAATCCATTGCCACCTGGTACCAGCGGGCGACCGGTGGCACGCCGACCACCTACCTCTCGACGCTCAGCTCCTACTCTGTTCAAGTGGAGAAGCGCTCCATCGAGGCCATGACCTACGCCGCCACACAGGGCATTCGCGCCCTCGCCAGGCGAGACAGCAGCTCCAGCACGTCCAGCACGTCCAGCACCACCGGTGAGATCAAGGTGGTCCGCGGAATCGACCGCGTCGGCTTCAGAGCGGGTATCGAACAGACCAACATTTTCATGACGGGCCTCATCTTTTTCATCGCCATTCTCTTCTTGGCCGCTATCCTCGTCGCTTTGACAAAGGCCGTCATCGAGCTCTGTGCGCGGGCCGGGTGGATGAAGTCGGACAAGTTCTCTGAGTTCCGCAATGGGTGGAAGTTTGTCATCAAGGGTATTCTCTTTCGAATGGTCAGCGCCCTGTTCCGTCGATCTCTGTGATTGCTCACATTGTCTAGGTCCTCCTCGGCTTCGTCCAGATGTCGATTCTTTGCTTGTGGGAACTGGTCGAACGTGATTCTGCCGCCGAGGTCGTCCTCGCCTTGGTGGTCTTCATCTCCATGGTCGCGGCCTTGGCCTGGGCGTCGTACAAAGTCATTCAGCTGGCCAAGAAGTCGGTGGCGATGCACAAAAATCCGGCATACATCCTCTACTCCGACCCCGAATGCCTCAACAAATGGGGTTTCCTCTATGTCCAGTACAGAGCCACGGCCTACTATTTCATGGTCCCGGTTCTCGCCCACATCCTCGGCAAAGCCGTGTTCATTGCCTTTGCTCAGAAGTCGCCGATTGCGCAGGCGGTCGGCTTACTCATTGTTGAGGCCGTCGCATTGATCGGCCTCAGCATCCTGCGACCCTACATGGACAAGAAGACCAATATCTTCAACATCTCGATCGCTGCGGTCAACTTCCTCAACGCCGTCTTCCTCTTGGTCTTTTCAGATGCCTTTAACCAGCCAGAGATGGTGTCGGGCGTCATGGGAGTCATCTTTGCTGTCTACAACGTCGTCTTTGCCGCCATCTTGTTGATCTTGGTCTTGATTGCATCCATCTACGCGATTCTGTCCAAGAACCCCGAGACGAGGTACCAACCGATGCGTGACGACCGTGGAAGTTTCATCAAATCACAAGCCGCGCTCACCACCGAGCTGGATGCCCTGGGCGCGACCGCTCGCGGTGATGTGAGATCATCATATGTCAAGGACAAGAATTTCGATGACGACGCTTCCTTCTCCAGCGAGTCACTCAAGCACAACTCTGACTTGCCAGCCGGTCAACGACCTCCATCTTCGGCACTGGGTCAATATCCACGTGTTCAAACGCCGTCTGAAAGTGCGCCAGCGTATCCCGGTGACAGCATGGGGATGAGAGGTTCGGCCCAAGGCTACGAACAGCGACCAGAGTATACCCAAGGATATAATGGGAGCGACTACAGTTATTCCAGCGGAAAACCCACAAGCATGTCACAACACCTCCAACCATACGACCGTAGCACGAACAGCAGCGGCTATGGACCTCCACGATCCGCGCATAGCGGATATGCCCCGCAGCAACAGTACAGACAGCAAAATAATGCGAGCCCCTGGCAGCGAGGTGCCGGCTATGATTGACTACACTCGGGAGAAGGAGAGGGTGAGAGCAACGGCCGCAGCAACAGTAACCACCCCATTCCAGGTGCCGAGCGGAGGGGAAGAATAGAGATGAACGAGGACCAGTTGGGAAGCGGATACTGGGATCGTGAGTGGTGGAGAAACGAGTACGGGAGAGAAGAAGGAAGGAACCTGCACAGGGGGTGACGACGGCGTCCAAGAAACTGGAATGGAGGTCACCTGATGAAACGATGATCACGACACATTAAGCGACTTGAGTCACTTGCATTGCATCTCGGGAGTGGAAGACTTAACAACACATCATTTGTTTTCACTGGATTGCTGGATTGCCGGATTGCCTCGGTGGAGAAAAGCGCCCTACCGACGGAACCCATTTTGGCTCAGGCTGGCATGGCCTGGCGTAGCCACCATCTTCATGCCTGAGGGTTCTGCATACTCTGCTCTCGGATCGGTTCTCTGCGCCTGGAATAAGCACTTTTCGCAACCTTGATTAGACGGGATATCTGGATGGCGCAAACTGAGAGCAGAATGGATAGCAGCAGTATATATCTGCACCGGAATGGAATTCGAAAACTTGTTTGCATTAGCTGGCAGCCTCTATGTTGATTTACTCTATCCTTCGCTATGATAGTCGGGATTGGGTGGACTGTCAACTGATCCCGGCGCATTCAATATCGGCACTACTTCTCACACCTTTGTTTGTTGAATCTGATCGCTTCTTCCCATCATACAGGTCTTGCAGGATCTAATTTAATTGATCTATTACTCTGTGCTCGTGTTCGGATTCTTGTTCCATGCCGCACTGGGACCAAGGTTTAATCGCAGCAGTCATAGGGAGCGATGTGTTCAGTGTCACATCTAGCCCAGCATATACCAAGCTTCCGTTGCCAAAGAACTGACACCAGGCTCCGTACAAGGTTATCCACATAATATGTGCTCTTCTCAACAGTCTGTTGGCCTCACTTGTGATGGCTACTCTCCTCCACAGTCAGTTGGCCTCACTTGTGATGGCTACTCTCCTCCACAGTCAGTTGGCCTCACTTGTGATGGCTACTCTCTTCCACAGTCAATGCCAAACTTCCCATCAAGTGTGGTTCGTACATCGGCAACGAATCAGGATCGATGATCAACGCGTGGCCGACGCCAGCTTCTCAAAACGTCTCAGTACGAAGATCCTCCTACCCACGGATGCCAAAGGCGCCAGAACCCGAAAGCGTTACAACGAAACAGCCGGCGCGTAGGCTTGGGGTTTCGGATGGTTCACAGCCACGACCAGGCTTCCGCCAATACCGCCCTGCATGGCTTAGCGAGAGACAACCCTTCTGACTTGAGAATATGCCTTGCTCGTGGGAAGCGGCGCTTAGCGGCATGAGGACTCTCCGCCTCCTTTCAGGCATCTATCTCTACCTACAACTGTATATTGGGGGCAAAAGCAGTTTCTTGGAGAAGATTGCCCCAGCTACACCAATTTTTGCCGTTGGATCCATGTCAGCAGAAGCTTTGGATCGTCCACCTGCAAGACCAAAGTAACGCTGGGTTTGGCGATTTTCACGTACGTATTCAGCTAAAGGTCTCACATGTCGGCAGCCCTACGCCGCATAGATATTTGCACAGGCGCAGTTCACACATTAGGTACTTCACGAGCATCGGCAATTCTCCGAAATACCGTTCTAAAGTTTATTCTAGGCGGCAGCATAACGTCACGGCCATTTCGTTTGGAGTTTATTGCTCATAACAGCGAGCCATGGGCCAATGGCCTCGATGCAGGCTTCATCTGATCGAAATCCTCCTGGTGTGTCAGGCTATGATGGCCTCATCTCTGTCAAAAGGAAATTCAAAACCCTGCTTCGGCAGAGGCCGGCCAAGGCCCGGTCCATCTCAGAAGAGAAGACTCGCTTGGGCTTGACGTTGCTCCATTCCCCTGCGGAACCGCTCATTGATTTCATCTTCGTCCATGGATTGGGAGGAGGTTCGGTGAAGACGTGGCGCAAAGACGACGACCCGTTCAAGTTCTGGCCCAAAGCGTGGATACCGCAAGAACCCGAACTTAATCATGTACGGACTTCGACATTTGGATACCCTGCTGATTGGTTATCGTGGAAAGACAGCATTCTCAACATCCATGATTTCGGCCGGAAGTTGCTAGGAGATCTGGTAACTTCATCCTATCTCACGCGAGATGGTGACACATCCATTGTGCTCATAGGCCATTCCATGGGCGGTCTTGTCATCAAACAGGCGTATCTGCTGGCTCAGCAAGAGTCCCGTGATATTGCCCACCGTATTAGGTGCATGTTCTTCTTTGCCACTCCGCACCGAGGCTCCGATTCTGCAGAACTGCTCAAGGACATCTTCAGCCTGTCGTGGCTCGATCGTCCATATGTTTCGGACTTGGTGAAGAGCTCTCCATTGCTGCAGGTCATTAATGACGAGTTCAGAACTTGCGCAGACCCCTCCCTTCAGCTGTGGAGCTTCTACGAGACACTCAAGACGAATATGGAGATGATTGTGGAGAAGGACTCTGCAATATTAGGCTTGAAGAATGAAGAGATTGTCCTTATGAATGCGGACCACCGTGGCATCTGCAAATTTGAAAGCCGAGAGGATCCAAACTACGTAACGGTGAGAAACGCAATGGCCCTGGTGACCAAAAGGCTCCTCGTTGGTATCGCACACGACGAAGACGATGAAAAAGGAAGGCAAATGCAGTCTATTGGATCTTACTTGAATGTCTCTGCCGAACCGGAGGCTGATCTGGAAGAGCAGCATGCTCTCAAGATACACAATTCCTGCAGATGGATTGAAAGACGAGAAACATTCCTGCAATGGCTTGAGGCCAAAGAAAGGAACACCGAATTTCCAGCAACAACCAGTGGCAACAGCAGCACTGTGCCGGAGCTCACCTATTCAACCAGAGGTCAAAGCTGCCAGATTTATTGGTTAAGTGCAAAACCCGGCGCAGGAAAGTCAGTATGTGCCGCGCACGTCATTATGCACCTTCACGAGCTCGGTCATGATTGCTCATACTTCTTCTTCAAATATGGAGTACAAACGAAGCAGGATCCAAGTGCTCTTTTTCGATCTCTGGCTTACCAAATGGCCCTTCTTCATCCGAGCATTCGCCAGGCGGTGCAAAAGCTGCAGGATACAAACAACAATTTTGATAGAGACGACGACGGAACTCTGTGGAGAAAAATCTTTGCGAATGCTATTCTAAAGGCCAAGCTCGAGCGGCCTCAATTTTGGGTTATTGATGCGCTTGATGAATGCCGTGGAGCGGGAAAACTGTTCCCATTTTTGATGAAGCTCGAGTGTGCATTTGACCTGCGCATCTTCATAACGAGTCGACTTACCGCTGAGTTAGAGCGTGGCTTCAGTCGTCTCGGCCTTGCAGTGACGAAAGATCACATTGAGTCTGCAGATACGCAGGCCGATATGAAGCTCTATCTCAGTTCCCACGAGGCTGGCCTGCCAGTTCACGACGCAAAAGCTCGCGGACAGCTGATCGACGAACTACTGACCAAGTCAAATGACTCCTTTCTCTGGTTGAGAGTGGTGCGGCAGGAGCTGGAGGAAATCTATAGTGAGGAGTCGATCGCCACCGTCCTCGAAGACATCCCAATGGAGATGTCGCCACTTTACCACCGGGCTCTCGAAGCTTTGTCGAAGAATACACGAGAGAAAAGGTTGACCCAGGCTCTACTCATCTGGTCGACGTGCAGCGTGCGGCCGTTGAGCTTGGCGGAGCTTCAAATCGCCTTGAAGGTCGATGCTGGTCTAACAGTCCGGGAACTGAAACGTGCAGTTGAAGGTCTTTGTGGGAGTCTCCTGTACGTCGATCAGAATGATCGTGTGCAGATGATTCACGCAACTGCTCGTGATTTTCTGCTCGACCCTGCCCTGGACTCGGAATTTGCTGTCAGGCCCGAGCGGGCTCACGAACGGATAGCGAAAGCTTGCTTGAAATACATGGAAGAAGAAATGCATCCGCCTCGAAGTCTATCTCTAGGAATTCGCAGGGCCATGCTGAATCCGGACCGACCGGTATTTGCCGACTACGCCAGCACAGCATTCTCCGAACACCTTGCGGGATCTTCTCCCCTGTCAGATTCGCTCATGGCTGCCGTTTCCAAGTTTTTGGGTACAAATGTACTTGCATGGATTGAGCATGTCGCGGCCGAACACCCTAACCTGTATGTGTTGACCAGATCGGCGAAGAATATCAAAAACTACCTTGAAAGGCGTACAAAGTACGTGCTGCCACTGGGCCGCGACTTCAAGATGATGGATGATTGGTCAACAGACCTCGTTCGGCTCGTCGCCAAATTCGGGTGGAACTTGAAAAATCACCCTAGTTCCATCTTCTTCCTGATCCCGTCGATTGCTCCAAAGGAGTCAAGGCTGCACCAGCAAAGTCTGACCGGCCCCCGGTGGTTGGAGATTGTTGGAGCGGCAGCATCAGCTTGGGATGATTGCATCTCTTTCATCGAGTATCAGGACAGCTGGACAACCGCGCTCGCGTGCGGCCAGAACACCTTCGCAATCGGCATGAAGAGCGGGAAGATAGCTCTGTATGACCAATCAACCTGTCAGGAGAAGCTATCCCTGCAACATCGTGCATTGACGGATGAGAAAACATCTGATCAAGCGCCAAATAGCAAGCATCCCAACATTATTAAGCTGCTGGCATTCGACTCTTCCGATGACAAGCTCGCTTCTGCCAGTCCGCAATCAATCTGCGTCTGGTCGCTTCCTGGGGCGTTGCTACACATCTTTGCAATCCAGGAACCATGTGTCACATTGGCGTTCACTGTGGATGGAGAACATCTCCTTGGCGCAACTCAGTCAAGTCGGGTGCTTCGATTGAAATTGATCAGCGACGAGAATGAGACCTTACACCCCCCGGCAGCCAACTCTCGGCGGTTGTCTACAGGAAATATGAACATCCACGAGAAGAATCTTCCTCGTCAAGCACCAGTAGCAGCAGCAATATCTCCGGACCAGACGATGCTGGCTTTGCTTTATCGCGGGCAGCCCATCTATTTGTGGAGTTTGGAAGATAATACATTGTTAGGCTTATGCGGTCGAGACGCGGGAGCGAAATCTCCAAATATCCCGGTCCAGACAGCATTATTCAACCCAAACGCTGAATCCGGCCTGCTGGCCGCTGCACACGAGGATGGAGAGCTTGCTGTGTTCGATGCTTGGGCCCAAAGAGAAGTGGTTTCTGTCGAGGGCGATGCATACTCCCTGGCTTCGACACCGGACGGGCGAACGCTCGCTTCAGGAAATAATCATGGAACGATCCGCCTTTGGGACTTCAAGACTTTGACACTCTTATATTGTATCAGGTCTGGTCTGGATTATGTCAGATCTCTGGCATTTTCCGGCGATGGCAGTCGTCTGGTCGATGTCCGCTATTCCAGGGTCAAGGTATGGGAGCCGACTGCACTGATACGACGAACCGTTGAGGACGACGCAAACATCGGCGAGGCCGTCTCTTTGCATGTTCCGACGATTGGTGATCATGAAGAACTCGCTTCGATAGCGGTCATGATTGCAGACGTGACTGGGCGATTTATATTTGCCGGTCGAAATGATGGCACAGTCGTTGCTTACGAGACAAGAACCGGACAATTGCTCACCACTCTCTACTCACACCGTGGCGATCTGTGGATAACATCAATCACCTGCGGACCGAATCTGCTTGTCACCGCAGACGTTGCCGGACGAATCCGCGTCTCAAAAGTGGTCACGACAGATGAAACTGTGGTTGCTACTGACAGTTTGTTGGAAGTTGATGTGTCTGAGGCAGTCAAGCAAGTGTTGATCGGACCAGATGGCCATCAACTACTCGTTGCAACGGCCTCAGCTGACTTTCTCTTCAGCATCGTCGATCAACACAAAATAGCAGAGTATAAGCGGCCTGCGGCAGATATGGCCTCTCAACGTCACTGGACTACCATCGCAAAGCACGCAGCGGCTGTTGTTGGTGGCGGTGACAAGATGCAGCTGCATGATTGGACGTCACTAGAGGAGGGCTATTCTGTTGATCTCGAAAAGTCACCCTCTATGGCTGGCGACCCGCTGTTGAACTCGTTAGACGATGTAACCATGGACGCCTCTGAAAAACACATCATTGCCTCGTCGTCTTTTGTCTCAGCTGGCAAATCTACGACGCGCCTGATGGTGTGGAAGAATCCAGTTGTACCCGGAGAAACACATCAATCCATTTTACCAACAGCACCTATGTTTTGTCTTCTGACTAAGAATGTCTATGCATTCTTAGGAGTCCACGCCGACCGGCTCGTTTTCCTTGATCACGAGTACTGGATTTGTTCTATTGACCTCGATGAAACCCGCACCACCACTTCTATTTACATGAAGCGACATTTCTTTATTGCGCCCGATTTTATGGGTGGCAAATCCAGTCCAAAGCCGATCATGACGAGTCAGGGCCATATTGTTTTTAGTAGAGAGGGCCAGCTCGCCATAATTAAAGGCGGTTTGGACCGGAGCTTCTGAGCAGGTGCATGGTTATTAGTAAAACCTGACGTCTCTATACGGTGAGATGGACCGTGTGAAGACGGTCAAGCCGACATGAAGTTGGATATATGTATAGAGATGGTGTATTGGATTGTGACATCATTTGGAGTTGCCGCATGATAAAGTGGAAGGCTGATGCGATGAAAGCATGGGAGAAACGCAATATGATTATAGCAAACTGCGGCATTATCTGTTGGCAAGACCTAGACCTTTGTTGAGACCGGCGTGTATCAGGTCCATGTCAACCTTTTTGGCAGAATGTCGAATCAAAAAATCTTCATCTCAGTCACTCTTCGCCAAAGTTAGGCCCATTGGCATTGTGGCCTCCAAAATGGCCTCCAAAATGTCCGTCGCAGAGGGAATTGTTGTGGAGACTGTGAACTGCGTTTCTCCTCTTCCTGGTTATTTCCTTGGTCCTCTCACAGGACCCTCCTACAGAACCGAACCGTTCCACATCGTTACTCGAACATCATCCCATGATCCTTAAGACCACCCTCGACATCCTCCAGGAAAATAATCAGCTTCGCCTATAGCCGGAGAAACGTGGTTGTATACTTACTTGATCTGCCGTATCGCGCGTGATTGCACATATTAGCACAATATGTGGCACACTGCTCTGAATTCCGATGCTCTTCAGAAACAACACGGTACCATGTGGTTCACCGCTGTGGAGAGAAGTGATCTGAGCCAACAAACGTCGGATAAGAGTGCCTGAATCCAGCGCTGGCGCAGGTGAGAAAGTCCAACCAAGGGATGTCAGGAGTTGTGGGTTAAGACGAGACCGTCACTGCGACAATCATGAAGGCAGCAGATCCAGAAAGGTCTTCCGGGACATCAGGGAGGAATTGTGTCATGATCAGTGCTCATTCTGTCATGCCAGGAGCCAGCAGCTGCAACATGCCCCTGGTCATTCCAGCTTGCTGTGCTCTGTCGACTTCTTCCCTCACACGCTTGTGTAACTTCTTCACCTGCTTTGCTAGACTGTCGCTCTCATCAAGATGCTTCGAATACAGGTCCATAATGTTCATAGAAACCTCGACACACAACGGAACGAAGGCGGTGTGTGATATGTTCTGCCATACCCAGAGCATGATCGGGTGCAGTGTGCTTTCGGTCCTGTTCTCGAGCGATGCATGTAAGGCCGAGCGGTACCGCAGAGTGTTGAGCAGGGTGAAAATGGCCATCTTGTCTTGTGTCCTCATGGCACTGTCCAGAGCTTCCCGATATCGTCCCTTGTGTAGTTCCTTTTCCCATTCTTTCTGCTTCTTAACCTTACCGCGGAGGTTACCCTCGACGATGATATCCGCTTCTTCGCCAGTGTAGTCTCGCCCTCGCAACCTCTTCTCCCAGCCTCGAGGTCGTTTCTTGGTTTGCTTCTTGTCGTATTCTTCTATGGTCCCGGCAAGTAAAGCCTCCATCTGCTTTTGCCGCTCGCGTTCTTTGGCTTTCTGCTCACCAGAAAGGCGTGTTTTGATGCTTAATTGGCCGCTGGACATTCCCACAACGACATGTTTATCTTCTCGGGTTGGTCCCGACGAAACGACGGAGAGAGCGAGGATCGGTGATGGGTACTTGGACCCTGCCACCACGTTCCATCCAATAGTCTCAAAGACTTTCATGTGCCCGTCCAGTCCGCCGCTGACAAGCCGTGAACCATGAGAAGCCAGGCAGAGAGAGGTGACGGCCTTCTGGTGATTCTTGATCATGTGGGATGGTCTTCCTGCGACAATGTCCAGGACCGCGATTTGATTGTCCGCTGAGGCCAGAATGGCGGTACCAGAGGGCATACACAAGACATCCTCGACCGATGCGATGTGTTTAAAGGACATGACAGCAGCACCAGGGGCGCGCGGGTCCCATAATCGAATGGTTTGATCGTAGCTGCCGGAGACCAGGAGGCTGCTGGCTTGACCAGGCATGAATGATCCACATCGGACGTAGTCTTGATGTCCTCGGAATGTTGTCACACTTGATTCACTCGGCAGATCCCACAGTCTCACGGTCGTATCGTCTCCGCAGCTCATCAACGATGTGCTCTCTTTTAAACTCCATTTCACCGTATGAACGGGCTGTTTCTGATCCTTCCAAGTCTTCAAAATGGCCCTTGAGTTGACATCGAATACCTGGATAGTCCCCGCCTCATCGCCGGCAGCCAGCACGCGACCATCATATCTTGCTTCCCCGCTGTACGCAATATCGTCGAAGCGCGTGATGGTTTTCAGAAGCTTGCGAGTCCGGTGGGAGAAAAGTTGAACTCTGGCCCCGGTGGTGACGACGAAGAAGTCTGGCGACGTTTGGCCACCTCCAGCACCGACAGGCTCCGGCTGCGAGATGTGAGTGACGGCATGTCGGGTAGGTGATGGTATATTGAGCGGAGATTTGAAGCTGCGCCAATACGTCTGCTCAGGAGTTAACGAAGAAGGTCGCGCAGGCAACTTCACCTGCGCGATCGGCAGGACATCAGCAGCCATTTGAAGTTATAACGGCCGACCTAGATATGAAGGGTCTGGAAGTGTGGCATTGCAATAATAGCATGGCAATGACCCGGCGCAGGCAAAGGTCCAGGTAATTTTTTCAAGGCTGGCCTATCGATAAGACATTCCAATAGAGAACATTTGTCCCGCCAAGAACTGTCTTTTTGCATATCGAATTGTCACGTGACACCATGTATATAAACCTTGGCGGCCTATATTGGCGCCTGATAGGTGCCCAGCAGATAGCTGCCACACACTCCCTTATATATTATGTCGCTGACCGAAATCCGCCACCGGTTTGCTTAGACCAGGTCTTGGCTGCCGGCTGCTTTTGACGTCGCACTAAGAACTGCCCTCCCATCCTGACGTGGCTCAGTTTCGTCGTAGCCGTGCCCGATCTGGGGCTCGCCGTCAAGTCCACCACCGTCCCGCACGGCCTCGTTGAGCGGAGTGTGTGACTGATCACGATGATCTCCCTGAGTTGTTCCAGCCCATCAACACCTTGCGGGTTATCGGCAGCGAGTCTGCCTTGTGAGCTGAGGGATTCACCACTGTCAGCCATATTTAGGCGAGTCTATCTCGGTACGCCTTGACATGAGGCAATGGCATATCATCGCAGCCCGGCATTCCTATCATTAATTGATAAATGGTGGAAGTCCAGAGGCTCAATGCAGTGAACCAAGGCTGAGTTCTAGAAGGGGGAGGTGATACCTGCAATCAACCAGTTCGCCCAGTAAGTAAGGCTTAAAGCAAGGCGTTGCAGAAATGGCACCACTACCCGATAGGCACTAACCACATACATGGGTGGCGTGAAGTAGCACGCTCTGACTGTGCCTTGGACTCAGCTCGGTGGATTTCGCAACAGGGTGGTGCCTGCCGGTGAGTTGCCCTGTTAGCTGAGAGTGCATGGTGTCTTCTGTTCTTCAGCCTGAAATTTCTTTTCCAGGCCGGTCATTCCTTTCCTGCCATCCAAATCATCCTCACCAGTGTGTACTTGTCAAGTTTCCATTCATACAGCCTACATCTCGTCAACACGACACCGTAGCGTCCTCTGACCAGGCCATGACAACTCTTCAGAGACCCTCCATGGGCCAAAGCGCCACGATCGGTCGTCTCTACGATGCACGGCGAGACGCTTTCCTTCCTGAGCCGCTTATCAAGGGCGATGTACCCGAAGATGTGGTCACGTCCGTCTCACTTGATCAAACCAAGACCTTGGTTTGCAACAGTGACTCCCTCAAGGAGAAGTTCGAGAAACTGGGAATGAACAGCGGGCTGACCGCAAGCTTCCTCGCCGGCATGGTTGAAGCCCAAGGCTCTGCCAAGTACCTGACGCAGAAGCGTGATACACTTCCCACTGTTCACCGTGCGCTGCATCATGTTGTCATGACGAAGCAGGAGACCCTGAATTTCTCCCATCCCAGTTTGAAAGCCTTGATGGATTTTCCAACCCCTCTGCAGGCACTGCCACTCATGCCGTCACGGGAATCACCTGGGGAGGAAGGACGATCGTGACCGGTAGTCACAGCTTGCCTCCTGGCTCTGACCGGGTCAACTATGAATTGAGATTGGAGGAGACTTTTAATGAGTTTGACGACATGCCCTACTCGAACCGCGAGCTTCTGGAGAACACAACCCTTTCGAAGATGATCGGGATGATGCACCCAATATCAAAGTCTACTCAGATTTTCCTCATTACGATGACGACCCTCCTGATGACCTCAAGACTGCTTTCAGACAAGCCAAGGGCCTCCGGAAGCGCGTCGAGGCAAGCTCCGGAGGGAAGGGTAAACCACTCATTTACACGCTTCTTCCGGTTGGCTTCCTCATCACGCTCGGTGCGGAGATTCTTGATCGTCCTATTGGCCAGCTCAGCATCGAGTGCCTGGAGAAGTATGTTGCTCTGATAGACGACCTTGGAATGGCCAAGCAGTCGTGGATGGCCTATCACAGAACAGTCCGGGAGCACTCCGCCGTTGTGCGATCTGAGCATCTGATTGAGGTTCAGGATAAGTTGATGCTGGTGCAGAGAGAGGAATCCGACTTGAAGAACAACTTCGCTCTTGTGCTGCCCAAAATCAGAAGCGGGCAAGCTTCCAGCCACAAAGTCTGGCAACTGGTCGAAGACACCTTGTCGGGAGATGCTGCCCCAGGAAATCTCTTGCAGGTGACAGATGAGTATGGTGAAAAATCAGAGTTCATATCCATGGCCATGAATCGAGGAGCCGAATATCTATTGGTCACGGGTCCGGCTATGCAGACCGTTCGGAAGAGTGTTCCAAACAGAGGAACATCTTATGTGTTCTTCTTTAGCAATGAAGCGATGCATTAGGGTGAGATATGGGACGCTACTGTTGAGCTCTTACAACAGCTTTTCAAAGAGAGGGGAACGGGACGGTCCATCCTCATCGCCGACTGCCATACCCGCTCTGCTCCGCTCGAGCAGAGTCAAATATCAGTCTTTTCTAATGGGGAACTGATGACGAAAGATTTGCTGAGAGAAAGAAAAGCTCTCGCAGACAAGCACTTGATGGGGTTCGAGGAGGGTCGTCTGAAAAAGGTTGCCAACATAGCAAAGACGAGCCGTGGTCATCCCATGCCCATACCTGAACTGCGACCCTGAGGCAAGTTGCGAATGGACTTGCTTCAGGTGTCACGTCAGCATGGAGTACAGTCCTTCTGACAACCACTTTTATTGCGATTGTGGGAAGCTCCCTGTTGACTGTGTGGGGTTCAACTGTCAGAGACCAGAACACGGCCCTCGATATGCCAGATATCCCCTTGGCAGGTTGAACGGACTGCTGAAAACCTTGCCACCGCCTCCAGAAGTCAATATATTGATCCTGGGGGAAACGGGCGTCGGGAAGTCGACCTTTATCAATGCGTTCGTCAACTACCTGAACTTCTCAACGCTTGATGAGGGATTGGAAGCTGACAGGTGCAAATGCGTGATTCCATGCTCTTTTACAACCCAAGTCAGCGAACCAAGGACAGGAAGACTCATCTCCAAGGATGTCAAAATTGGGTCCGATCAAGACGAGCGTGATGGCTCCAGGGGCTCATCCGCAACGCAACAGGCGACCGTCTATCCCTTATATATCGACGGCACACTGATTCGCCTGATTGATACTCCGGGAATCGGAGATACTCGCGGCACCGATCAAGATAGAGAGAATTTGGCCAACGTTCTCTCCGTCCTCCGCAATTATTCAGACTTGCATGGAATCCTCATCCTTCTGAAGCCCAACAACGCGCGGTTGACGGTCATGTTCCGGTTCTGCATCAAGGAGTTACTGGGCAGTCTCCATCGAAGCGCAGCTGTCAACATCGCCTTTGGCTTCACCAATACCCGTGGTTCCGACTACAAGCCAGGAGATACGTTTAAACCTCTCCAGGAGTTACTGTCAGAATATGATGACGTTATCCCCGGCTTGTATGACTATAACGTCTATTGCTTCGACTCGGAAAGCTTCCGTTACCTTGCTGCGCAGAAGCAGGGTGTTGACATGGGAACCATTGAGGATTACCGTCGGAGCTGGGACCAGTCGACCAAGGAGGCTGACAGGCTCATGGCCTACTTCCGGAACCTGACGCCACACGATATCCAGCGAACGCTGAGCTTGAACGAAACACGGCATCTTATTGCGCAGCTGACGGCGCCAATGCAACAGATATCGCGAGCAATCACCGACAGTATCGCTGCGAGCAAGAAGCAAGCCCAACAACTGGCTGACACACGGTTGACTGGACAAGCTCTCAGGTCTCAGCTCCATATTCAGAAAGTTGTCGTCAAAGCGACAGCTCTGAGTCAGCCCAAGACGGTATGTTCGAATGAGATATGCATTGAGCCAGTGAGACAGCCAGGAGGCGGACAAACTGTTCTCCTTCGGAAACACCTGTGTAAGTTGACCTTCCTTCCCGTGTTCAATATGAGATGTTGACATTTTACAAGGTCATGACCCCTGTTGTCTTACCAACGTCCCTGTTGGAAAAGTTGGAACCCCAGAGCTCCAGAATTGTTATGCGTTCAAAGGAACAACGTGCAAAATATGTGGTCACGAATGGCAAGAGCACGAGCACATCATGGTCGAGTACTCGTCGAATTTAGAGACCACCACCGACCCGAACGTGGAAAGGGAGCTGAATAAGAACGGCAATCTGGTGAAGGCGAAAGAAGCTCAAATCAATGTTCTCCAGACACGGATTGCGGAGCTCCAGGGCGAGCACCAGTTCATTCAAGAGGCCGCTGCCAAATTCAGCATCTATATGAAGAAGAACTCAATCACTCACTATAATGACGCCACCATCGAGTACATGGATCACCTGATCAAAGACGAAAGGTCTAAACTTCGAGCTGGAGCAAGTCGTGCGCGCTTGGAGAGACTCGAGCGTGACAAGGCCCAGTACCAGAGCTACGTCGACGCGATGGAAGCCGGGAAGAGGACCAGTTCCACACACATTCTCAATGAGCCAGGTGTTGCCTTGTTGGTGCAACAGCTTTACAACCTGAAGCATTATGGTCGTATGCTCAAAGACCTTGCTCACGTTGTCGGAAGAGCTTATGCAGCGAACTTTCGCGAAAAACCATGTCGTATTCAAGGTAAACGATTCTGGACGAGGGATTCCGGAGGGACTGATGAGCAACGTCTTGTCGTTCGGCTATCCAAATGGCAGCAGGTGAGACAAAGCCTGCTGCCTGTGGGTGACGATCCTCTAGAGGACAGTTCGAGTGGTGGGGCAATCAGGTCGCCCAGGTCCAGGCTGAAAAGGGATCTTCTCAGGTCGAACGAGAACGACATGGGAGAATCGTCGTCCAGAATACCCAGGGTGTCGCCACCTCCAAGAGACGAGAAAGGACCTGCACCTGTCAAGAGTATATTGGATTGGGTGGACGAAGAGCCTGCTCTGACGGATCAAGAATCAGTCTCCCGCAGTGGATTCGTTCGAGACAAATCGGCGCCTCCCGCCGCTGAACCGCCCCCATATACCGAGGGTCCGGAAACGAAGGGAGCTGGTGCCATGCACAACGGTGGCGCTGATCCGAAACCCAAAATTTGGTCACGGATGAAGAACATGTTGCGGAGGATTTAAGATGCTGTCATGACGACAATCCGCGAGTCACGGGGCAGGAGCAGTGTGTTTCAGGAGGAGGGGCAGGAGGGCAAACCTGTACATATACTCATCGCCCAAGCTCCTGGGTGCTGGAGGAGGCAAGCGTAGAGTCTTGTATGCGAGACGCCAAATCGTTAGCTAAACACAGAGACCTCGCCCCCTGTCGTTTATTGCTTGCCTCAGCTGGCCATCTGACACTCAAAATCGTCATCTGCTTAAGCATGTTCCGTTTCTCGAGTAGCCCAGGCAATGCATTCGTGCCATTCCGGTGGCAGAGCTTGACGGACAGCATCCACGGTCTCTTTCCCCCATCCTTCCATCCAAATATTTTTTCGTAGCCAATACAAGATGACCGCATAGTTGGCTAGAATTGCAAGCGCCAACGGTTCGCCAATGCAGACCATTGTCCAAAAATCGGTTGGACTCATGACTGGAAAGAATGTCATTGTGATTTGTCCATGTTGATATGCGATTGCAATTGTGAGATTGTCTCTCAAGGTTTGAATGGCGGAAGTATACACGTCTTCCTGAGTGGCCGCGGAGATGGTCGTCGAGGTGCGTTGCCGGAGCTTAGAGAGCATATCTTCCATCTCGTCCGGGAGTTTTGGTGTAGATTGGAAAAGGTCGGGCAGCATCAATACGGACCAACGGCTCCGTGTCAGCGCCTCATGGTCAGATTTGACGATGACAGCCGACCCACGAATGAGAATCAACACTTGATGGATTCTTGCAATTGGATTCCCTTTAGACTTGGAAGAACGTTGAATTCCAAAGGAATAGAATGCGACCACATAGGAAAAGGCGAAGATGGCGTCATAGTTATCGGCCGTGATGTTGGAAAGGTGTGGCCGAAACAATGCCACCCCGCGATCATGGTGGTGGATAGCCATAACGGTGTGCTTCTGCCGTGAGACACCACATAGGGCCAAATGTAGCGCACTTAAACTCAAAAGACCATGGAGGAGAAAATCGTTCTCGAAGGCAAGCTCGGTGACCCAATTTCTCCAAATGGATTGATCTCGGTCTTCAGGGATGGTAACTTCGGTGATACTTTTCGCGGTGTGTAGGGTATAGTGGTTCATCAGTCTGAGTCGCTCTCGTTCTATATCCGTGAAATGAGATTCCGCGATTGATTGCTCGGTGCTTGGTGTGGGCATCGTGACTGATGTGAGATCTTCAAGCGAGTCATTGCGGTGCCCATTGGAGAGGCTGGCAGAAGCTGATTTGCTATCAGACGATTCGGTGTTGGCTTGCCCTTTTTGAGTTTCTATGGGTATGGCCGGGATGAATATCAAGTCGGAGGTTTGATCAGCCAGTGAGCAATCTAATCCTATCCTCTCACATCGCCCACACTTTGGTTTATTCTCATCACACTGTGATGATCAGCATGGAAAAGGCAGACGAAATGAGACACACCTTTGTTCGATTCTTCTTGCATTGTAAACAGCCATGACGGCTCTTTTGGTGAAATCGTCTTTGAGACATGATGCGAGGTTTTGGGTTGGGAACACAGGCCGTGTCTTCATTTGGAAGCGCTTGGCCTCCGGCCCATCTACAACACCACTGTAGACGGCATCTTGGATAGAATCAATCAGCCATCATAGCTTGCTTGGTCGATCCGAGCGATGGTGATGATTTTGACTGGCTTCATTGATCATGGTATGGGGGACGGCGGCCTATTGTTGGGGATCCACTCACTTCTGCTTAGTCTGCACTTAGGCCACCGGCAGCTGCTTGGCACCTAATGGCAAGCCATCCACACCTCTCTCACAGCATTGCGACTCGGCCTAATATTTTGCGACCTTGCCCTGTCAGCACACTAATCCTAAGGCGGTATTCTTTACGACGTACGACATGGGCGAATTGAAGCAAGCTCGGTCCCAACTCATTGAGCTCCTATTGGCGAATGCCAGATGTTCATCCCATATGTTGTCCCAAATCACCAACGACCGCTCTTCATTGCAATCATATTAGGGGTTGTGCTTACGAGCATATAAGTTCTCCTGGAGAGCCAGCTCCGCTCGATGGTCTCCCTCGTCCTCAAATACACCCGACTCCTTTCACCATGGTCAAGTTGAACGTTGTCCGCACCTCGAACACGGCCTTGGTCCAAAGTCAGCCTTTGGTTGCTGTCTTTTTCGGTGGCACATCTGGCATTGGACATTATACTCTTCGTGCATTGGCCACTGCTGAGGCCAATGGAGGTAGAGGGTTTCGTGCATATGTGGTGGGGAGAAAGGCCACAGCAGCTGAAGATATCATCTCCGAGTGTCGTGGCATATGCCCGCAAGGTCAATTCCAGTTTGTCAAAGCTGTTGACCTTTCGTTGATCCAAGACGTCGATCGAGTGTGCGCAGATATCATTCAGTTGGAGGAAAAGGAAGGTCAGGACCCGAGAATCGACTACTTGATGATGTCTCAAGGCGGTTCAATCTTTCTTCCACGAAAGGGTATGTTCGCCGTGTAAGATGTGGTGGCGCTTCTGACAACGACAAGATACCAAAGAAGGAATTGACGTTACAATGTCCTTGATGTACTATTCTCGCATGAGAATGATCATCAAGTTGCTTCCTTTGCTTCTCAAGTCCACTCTTCCTGCAAGGGTCGTCTCGGTTTATGCTGCAGGAACGGAAGCAAAACTCTTTCCAGAGGATCTCTCACTTCGTGATCTGACACATTACAGTTACTCGCAAGCTCGGTCACATATGGTTTACATGCACACTTTGTTCATGGAAACTGTTGCTGAACAACATCGTGGAAAGCTCGGTCTGATCCACATTTTTCCTGGTCTCGTGTTGGGACCCGGCTTTCAAAATCCTGAATTGCCGACCTGGTTCAGAATAGTGTGGCGTTGGGTTTTCGTTCCTCTCTTAGGGCGACTGGTTACCGTCCCAGCCGAGGAGTGTGGTGATAGGATGTTGTCTCTTGCATCACCTCGCTATCCGCCACGACCAATGGACAAATCCAAGAGTCAGGAAGGGGTCGCCATAGGGACAGATGGCCAACCTGGGAGTGGTGTTTATTCTCTCAATTGGAATGGAGAGACCAATCCCAACACGATGGCTTATGAGAAGATCAACAAGGATGAGATGAGGAAAAAGGTTTGGGATCATACCATGAAGGCCTTTGAAGTTATTGAAGCAGGGCAGGTCTTTACTGAGTGAGGTGGATGGTAAATAGAGTAGACGGGCTATTGTTGACATCTATTCTAAGAGAGTAATCTTTATTGTTGAACAATGTTGAATCGCTTTTCAGCGTTGAGTCTCCATCAAACAGCAGCTTTAAATGGCCAAATTCTTCGAAGGTGCTTTGCAATATTGTATCTCCATAAAAGAGTGACGTGATTCACGAGCTAGTGGGCCACCCAAGCGAGTGGACCACATGCACCACCCATTCGTATTCATCATTGAATAGCTGCTGTCATGACGACAATCGCCTGCGACAGCCACGGGCCAGAGGAAGCGTTTCAGAAGGAGGGGCAGGAGGACAAACCTGTACATATACTCATCATCCGCGCCCTGTGTGTTGGAGGCAAGCGTAGAGTCTTGTATGGTACTCGCCAGATTGTTGGCTGAACAAAGATTTGCTCTACCCGATCGTTCGCTGCTTGCCTCAGCTAACCATCTGACAGCTGCCAACACGGCTCTCCAGAAGTTTGTACAGGCAATTAGTGGTGTTGAGGAGTTAGTGCTTGTCATCGATGACCAGCCAGTTGACCAGATATGCCGCCAGTTGACCAGCCAGTTGACCAGTTGACCCAGCCAGTTGACCTAGCCAGTTGACCCAGCCAGTTGACCCAGCCAGTTGACCCAACCAGTTGACCCAACCAGTTGACCAGCCAGTTGACCCTACCGATTGACCCGTTTTTGGTGTCTACGCTCATTGCCGTGCTGCAGCGCCGTTGGCTAATTGCTCTCCTAATGACTATCGCCCCCCTCCTGGTCTTCGATCTGTGATAGATCTACCTCTTGAGCTGAGACAGGCCTGCGGTCTTGATATAGACCTTCTCGTCCTGCGCTGTTTAGAGAGCCTGCAAACAGGTGGGCAATGCGCTGCTGTAGTAGCCTGAGTGAGTACATCATTAGCTCTGCCGCCTTGAACAGTCGTTTAGTTTGTTAGACTAGGGAGGGACGGCAGCGGTATTTTAGGGCAAATTTTGGGCAAGGTTCATTGGATGAAAGAGGACCGGCTGAATGAAGTGAGGGTAAGTTTCTAGGATGGCTACTCTTTCCCTCCTTTTGGCTTCCTCCTTCATAGTTCCCCCCAGTCGAAAGTTTCCTTCATCTTGTTCTTCATTGGGATGTCCACGATCTAATCAGACGGGCTTTTGTCGCAGCCAATACGGCCGAGGAGCTCTTTGCGGTCACTTCCAGCAAGCAGGTTGACGCCAGACGAGTGGCCGTTTTCGTGCCTCCGGCGGCTCGATCGACGCACGGAGCTGGAAGTTGGCTTCGGTGACGAGCTGTTGCTGGTTGGTGGAAACGAAAAGTTGGCATCGGTACTCAGGACTTCCTTCTCAACAAAGGGCTGAGATTCCACTCTTGCGTCATCGACTTCTTTGACCTCTTCGTCTTCTGCTTCTTCATCTTCTTCATCCGATCTTACGTCGTCAGCGCTTTGGCCGCTGATCATGCGGTATGCCACTCGGATAATTGTGACAAACCAAGTGAGGAGTATGAATTGTAGGGCGAGCAGCATGCTCAGAAATCCCCACTTAATATTGTTATTCCAGCAGACCAGTCCAACTGGATCTCGGAACGGTTCGAGAAGGTGATCCAGATCATCTGGTGTAGGAAATGGTCCTTGTAGGTCTGTCACACTGCCCTTGTAACAACCGTAGTTGATCTCTTCGGGAATGTGTGCGTAGATGGACCAGCATACACACATGTAAAGAAGATGGCGAGCAATTAGCCATGTGACCATGAAGACGCCAAAGCAAATGTCGCAAGCCAGCCCACACTTCAGGTACTTCAGAAGCTTTGCGAGAGGGAGGAAGATGTCACCCAAGTCCATGAGGCAAAGGATCAGATTGCCTACTCTGGACTGATGATAGCCGTAGGACGTAAAGATCAATGAGCAGGTAATGATGTGGTGACTGAACATCTGCCAATAGTCTTTGCGGCGCTCTTCAATGTTGACCACCACGATTTGCTGCAGCCAGAAGGCGAACTGCACGAGATAGTACCACTTCGACAACCCGTCCATCTCTCTGATGGGCCAGTTTCTCCACAATGCACGCAGATTCAGCCAGTACTCCGAGTGGTACATGATGTACAATCCCGTACTCCAGAAGCCGATCGCATAGATCAAGATCCACGCCTGCTCCGTAAATCTGACTCGGACCTTGTTTTTGCGGATGCCCAACCAACCGGCGAGCGGTGCTAGTATGTAGTCCATGACAGCACATCGCATGCCGGTGAAGACGATGATCCAGTAAAACACGAAAAAGATGTCGTCCCATCCGAGAGCAAACGTGCCGGTCACCGGGTTATAGTATGAGATTTGGAAAAACTTGGCAGTGTGATGACGGGCGCCTCGAAAGAAGAAGTGGACCGAGAAAAGCATCGAGAGCAGATGGGCGGAGATTCCTGGGCACGGTCAGTATTGTTCTCGCCATATCATTTCAATGCAGTGCTTACTGATCTGATGGTCCACGATCCATGTGCAGGCCAAGACCACGGTGCCCTTTTCTTTGCTTCTCACGCGCCATCTGGGCATTGCAGTTTTCTGAAATGGTGAAGCATTGTGTTGCTTGTGCTCAATGTGCGATGGGCCGGGTTGGTATTTCTCCTGGTCCACAACTGCGTCCTCTCTTTCACCGTTCGTTGGCTGTCCTTTTCTCGCCATCGCTGTGATGCTTGTGTGCGGGATTCTGGAGGGATGTTGGAATCAGGCCTTGTTCTTAAATGAATGTCGTGCGGAGAGTCCGGCTCATGGGCTAAGGGTATGCGTCTCGATGAGACACGCGGCCAGCGCGGGGTATGGAGGTGATACACAATCAGTGCGCACAAGCGAGCGACAAGGGCGAAGGCCACGTCTATTGGGACAGAAACGGTAACAGGGATATCATGCTAGGCTGCAGGTCATTTCACAGTGCCCGAGAAGAGCCAATAACACCAAGTGCAATTGTGCTTAACATCTGGAATCTGGCGGTGTCGGCTGCCAAGAGGATCGCCAAGTCAATGTCTGCTTTCAGCATCTCCAGTTTTTAGGTGGCTCGGCTATTCTTACTTCGCGATATGTCGATCATCAGTTCTACGAACGCCAGAAGGATTGCAATCCGGCTATCTTCTCATCGAGTATATGGGGAACCACTGCTGGTGTTCCCAAGGCGTCGGTTGTTATCTCCGGCAGGGAAGCTGGTATGTGTTTACCTTTGTCCCCTTCAGCTCTAGCTTGGTTGCCGATATACCACGTGATGAGTCACATGATATTGCGGCGATACTGGTGGGATGTGGTCAGCAATGTATAACCTTAACATCGCTGCCTGGACAGCATTCGGTGACACCGCTCTCAGAGTAGAAATACGAAAGTGAAGGCCTCTATGATAAACCGAGTGTGTAACTTGTTGATTAATTAATTCTATCAAAGACGCTGCCCACGGTGGTGTTGTAAGTGTGCTGGATGCCAAGCGCTCACAGAGTTGGAGATACTGCCTTCTGTTCCCAGCGTGGTGCACGTGAACACCACGCCAGCAACTGCCACTGTCTGACTACAGCCTGATTGAGCATTCTTCAATATGCTTCTCCCGCTTCTATCTCAACTGCCCGGGCATGCTCATATTTGAGTCTCCTAAACAGCCTCAAATCAGCCATGTCACTTGTCGATTCGCGAAACCCCTCCATCCACCCGCCCTTTGCTCTCGCACTTCGGCCATCCTGATCGCATTTGCGATCTGAATGCTCCACCAAGTCCATCCACACGATGCCTCCTCGGCCGATCAAAGACTATCAGGTGGGCTGGGTGTGTGCCCTGCCCAAAGAAATGGCCGCGGCCCGAGCCATGTTGGACGAAGAGCACGGACCCATGCCCAGTCAAGATGCCCAGGACCGCAATAACTACGTGCTGGGTCGTGTCCATAACCACAATGTGGTAATTGCATGCCTGCCCGCCGGAGTGGATGGCAACAATGCGGCCGCCACCGTCGCAGCGAACATGCTACGCACCTTCACAGGCTTGCGATTTGGATTGATGGTCGGTATTGGAGGTGGCATCCCCAACCTCGACAAAGGTGTAGACATCCGACTGGGGGATGTCGTAGTCAGTGAGCCGGCCAAAACCCATGGCGGAGTGGTGCAATATGACAAAGGCAAAGGCTTGGAAGGAGGTCATTTTGAACGCAAAGGTTCGCTGAAGAAGCCTCCATCCCTTCTATTGACCGCTCTGGCTTCCCTGCAAGCACAACGTGAGGTGTACGGCAGTCAAATCTCGATGTACCTCAGCCGCATGATCGAACAACACCCCAGCATGGAAGAGAATGGCTATACGTTTCCAGGAGTGGAGCAAGATTGTCTCTACTGTGCTACCTGCAAGCCCACATGCACCAACTCGTGCCAAAAATGTCAGAATGGCAAGGTACGCAGAGAGAAGCGGCGACATACGAAACCGGTCGTCCACTACGGGATTATCGCGTCCGGCAATCAAGTGGTGAAGGATTCTGTCGTCCGGGATCGATTGGGTGACGAATTTGAAGCCAAGTGTGTGGAAATGGAAGCAGCTGGGCTAATGGATGATTTCCCGTGTTTGGTGATTCGAGGCGTGTGTGACTATGCGGACAAACACAAGAACGACGTGTGGCACAAGTATGCAGCCACCACGGCGGCAGCATATGCCAAAGAATTTCTGTCAACTGTACCACCGAAGACGGTGTCAGAGGTATCCTGTGCTTCTGACTTGATGGGTAAGTGCCCCAGGAGTCTTCATCAGATTGAATAAGACGTTTCATAGGCAAAACGGGTAACTCGATTTGATCCGGGGCCCTTGCTTTCCAGTCGATTTTGATTCCCCTCCGATAGATGGTCAATCACTAAGTCGGTGTCAGAATACCACCTGGGTCTGAACCTCTTCGACGCTCCTGACATGGGCGAGGGCTTCTTCGTTGGTCGAGAGGCAGAACTCCATGACATGGAAGCGATTCTGCAGCCCCAGTCTGAGTCACCAGGTTCTACCAGAAAGGTGCTCATTCTGGGTGGCATGGGTGGCATTGGCAAGACGCAACTGGCCATCACCTACGCCAAACGACATCGCCATTCCTACTCCTCCATCTTTTGGTTGAACGCCGACACTGAAGCAACACTGAAGAACAGTCTGCGTGCTGTGGCCAATCGGACCCTTCCGCCCGAGACAGTCAGCAAGCTGGACGATGATCAAGTATGGGTTCACGTGTCCAATTGGCTATCCAAACTGGACAACACTCGATGGCTTCTGAATTTTGATAATCACGACGATCCTGATCAATATACCATTACAAAATACTATCCCTCTGTGACGCATGGCTCGATCATCATCACCACCCGACAGCCGGATCGAGTCAACGGAGAAAAGATCAAAGTACCATCAATGGCCAAGGAAGAAGAAAGCCTCCACATTCTGGCGATCCGGTCAGGACGAGAAAACGTAACATCAGGTAAGAGAGCCTACAAGAGGGCGTCAGCGCCTAACAGATGGTTAGACCCAGCCGCTCGTACACTAGCAGAGAGACTTGACGGCCACCCCTTGGCTCTTGCAACAGCTGGTGCATTTCTCAGCCAGTCTTCTCTCAGCTTCACCAGGTATCTCCACCGGTATGAAGCACAGTGGAAGGTGGTCGACTCCATCAGAGAGCTCCCGGACTATCCCTCCCGCACACTTTATACCACGTGGGACCTGTCCTTCACGCAGATTGAACAACAGAATGTCCGGGCTGCAAATCTCTTGAGGTTTTTGTCCTATTTGGATTATCAAGACATCTGGTACGAATTATTGCAAGGCAGTCAAGGAGGAGACCAACCAGCGTGGTTTACCGAATTGGCCAGCGATGAATTTGTGTTTGAGGACGCCATGCAAACACTGACAAGGTACTGCCTTGTTGAGTCCCACCATCAGACTGGATCATACAGCCTTCACGTGTGCGTTCACGATTGGACTCTGAACAGTTTAAATGGTCAAATTGATACCGCCCAATACTGGCTTGCATTCGACTGCGTGGCGGGCCATATTGGCCACAATGACTGGGACAATCTATCTGCGCTTAGATACCGACGATTCGTGCTTCATGCAATACGACTAGTACATGAACGGTTTCGAAAAGTGGGAAGTCAGCAGGAGTGGCTACAAAACAAACTTACTTCAACAAGTATCGTCGCACGACTACTCCGGGAGCAAGTCCAGTATCAGGCGGCGGAGCAGATGTACGTGCGGGCGCTGGCTGGGAGCGAGAAGGCGCTCGGACCTGACCACACGTCGACCCTCGACACCGTCAACAATCTCGGGATCCTATACAGTGACCAAGGCAAGCTGGCCGAGGCGGAGCAGATGTACGTGCGGGCGCTGGCTGGGTACGAGAAGGCGCTCGGACCTGACCACACGTCGACCTTGACCACCGTCAACAATCTCGGGATGCTATACAGGGACCAAGGCAAGTTGCTATACAGGGGCCAAGGCAAGCTGACCGAGGCGGAGCAGATGTACATGCGGGCGCTGGCCGGGTACGAGAAGGCGCTGGGACCTGACCACACGTCGACCCTCGACACCGTCCACAATCTCGGAAGCCTATACAGTGACCAAGGCAAGCTGGCCGAGGCGGAGCAGATGTACATGCGGGCGCTGGCTGGGAAGGAGAAGGCGCTGGGACCTGACCACACGTCGACCCTGACCACCGTCAACAATCTCGGG
>Ga0255336_100589_pt1 | contig 49673 bp, 47 predicted proteins | sample MeOH1_35cm_T3_17_FD_189102 | JGI IMG/M metagenome (GOLD analysis project Ga0255336, IMG submission 189102) | Sandy soil microbial communities from University of British Columbia, Vancouver, Canada - MeOH1_35cm_T3_179 | ecosystem: Engineered > Artificial ecosystem > Sand microcosm > Unclassified ... | reverse complement strand
AGATCACAACCAGGCCATGATGGAGCTGGGCGCAACCATCTGCCTTCCACGCGCTCCTCTGTGTCTCAACTGTCCCGTGTTCTCCATGTGCAAGACGCGGGGAGAACATGTCACTCTTCCCAGCGCGGAGCAGCGCAGCCGTCCCGCCGCTTATCTTCTCTCGCTCCGCAAAAAAGGCCCTGTCACCGAAGTCCTGCTCGAGCGTCGCGCAGACGATGTAAGCCTGATGGCGGGCATGTACGAGCTTCCTCCACTTCCCCTTGATGTCGTCAAAGACCGGGAGCCCGTGCTTCGTGTGCGTCACTCCATCACCAACACCAACTACTACGTACAGGTTTTTGTTCCACGAAACCGCAACGACCGCGCCTTACGCCGCGCCGTTCCGGCGGCCAGCTCCGACCTTCACTGGGTGCGTGCCAGCCGTCTACTCTCTCTGCCGCTCACAGGACTGGCCCGCAAGATTCTTCAGCGGCTGGACATCATGGATATTCATCCCATACGTCTTCCCGAGCCTGACCCTGAGCCTGCACGAAAAAAACGGGGCTCAACCTCCACACCCGATAGACTGAAGTCCTCGACCCGTTCCTCAGGAGCCCGCAAGTGAGAACACTCCGGTCCGCCCTCCTTCTCGCACTCGCCACCTCAGCCTTCGCCCAGACACCTCCTCCAGCCGTGAAGGCCGCCGAAGCGAATGTCGATCCTGAAAAGATTCGCGCTCACGTAAAGTTCCTCTCCGACGATCTGCTCGAAGGCCGCGGCCCGGGAACTCGCGGAGGCGAGATCGCCGCTCAGTACATCGCGACTCAGTTCGCGCTCTACGGTCTCCAGCCCGGCGGCGATAACGGAACCTACCTGCAGCAGGTGAACTTCGTCGGCACCAAGACCATCGGCGACAAGACTCACTTCTCGCTCGTTCCGAAGAGACCCGAGGGAGGCGGCATGTCCATCATGCTCCACTCCTACGACCTCAATTACGGAGACGACTACACCGTCAGCAATCGCACCCTTACGCCCGCAGTCGACGTCGACGCTCCTATCGTCTTCGTCGGCTATGGCGTTGTCGCGCCGGAGTTCGGATGGGACGACTACGCAGGCGTCGATGTCAAAGGTAAGGTCATCCTCTGCATCGTCGGCGATCCTCCCTCGGACGATCCGAAGTTCTTCGGAGGCAAGGCCCTCACCTACTACGGCCGCTGGACCTACAAGTTCGAAGAGGCCGCGCGCAAAGGGGCCGTCGGAGCACTCATCATCCATCGCACCGATCTCGCCAGCTATGGCTGGGATGTCGTGAAGAACTCCAACACCAGCGAGAAGACCTACCTGCGCGACAACAAAGATCCGCAGCTCGCAGCAGCCAGCTGGATTCAACTCGAAGTCGCACGCACTCTGTTCAAGGCCGCAAACCTGGATCTCGATACCGAGATGACCGCCGCAGGCAAGCGCGGCTTCAAGGCAGCCGAGCTTCCCGTTCGTCTTGAGGCCCACATTGAAAGCGCCGTGCGCAACTTCCAGTCCCCGAATGTGGTCGGCATCCTTCCCGGTGCAAACGTCGCCGCGCACAAGCCGGATCAGGCCGTTCTCTACACTGCGCACTACGACCATCTCGGCTTCGTGCCCAACATGACCGGCGACAATATCTACAACGGAGCCGCCGACAACGCCACCGGCTGCGGCATGCTGCTGGAGATGGCACGGGCATGGGCAGCCTCAGGCATCAAGCCGCCGCACTCCATCATCTTCTCCTCCGTTGCCGCCGAGGAGCAGGGTCTGCTTGGCTCCGAGTATCTCGGCCAGCATCCGCCCGTACCGCCGCCACAGATCGCGCTCGACATCAACTACGACATGGTCCTTCCCATCGGCATACCGAGGCAGGTCAACGTCAACGGCGCCCAGCGCACCACCTTCAACCCGGTTGTGGAAGCGACGGCGAAGCGCTTCGACCTCGCCATCGTTCCCGACGCTCGTCCTGAAGCAGGCAGCTACTATCGCTCCGATCACTTCAGCCTCTCCCGCGTAGGCATTCCTGCCTTCTCGATCGATCAGGGTGAGCTCTTCGAAGGCCACGACGAAGCATGGGGAGCCGCGAAGGACAAGGACTTCGTCGATCACGACTACCACAACTTCTCCGACAACTATCATCCTGATTGGAACTTCACCGGCAACGCCAAGCTCGTGCGCTTCGGCATGGAGCTCGGCTGGGAGGCAATCTCTTCAGCGAAGAATATCCAGTGGCTGCCCGGCGATGAGTTCGAGGCCGCGCGCAAGGCGTCGGAGAAGTAGCGGCTTACTCTGTTTTTTTCGTCCATCCACCCAGCACGGCGCCCATCAGCACCATGCCTATCAGGCAGTAGCCGGTGTTGATGGCGAGAATCTTCACTCCACGGCCTTCGAAGGCATACTCCGTCGCCCAGGTGGCAAATACCACGCAGAACCACAGTATGACTGCAACCTGCACGCCTCGCGCCAGCGTCAGCGGTCCTGTGGCTTGAATCAGCCACGACAGAAACAGTGCCAGCGCCAGCGTCATCAGAAGTGCAATGGCATAGACCAGGGCAGGGCTGACGCCGCTGGCCTGCAGCTGCTCCATCGTGCGGCCGATGCCTTCAAGCCACGCGCTGCGAAACATCGTGAACCAGGCCGCACCCAGGCCGAAGTAGCAGAGGGTCGCAACGATAATTGCCAGGGGATAGTGACGCACACTGTTCATGCAGAAACCTCGCCTCCGAAGATTCCAGCCCGTGTCGCTGGCGAAATTGTATGCCAGAAGAGGGCTGATTTGCGGACAAGGTCTGTTTCGGCGCCGTTATAGAGACGCAGATGACATTTCAGTAAAAATCGGCGCAGCTCAAAAAATATCCGCAGGTGCGGCAGACGAGCTTGCACCGGCTGTCCTCGAGCCGCGACGAGCATGTGGGGCAGTAGACCTGATGGTGTTCCACCGGCAGGGTGCACTGTTCCGCAGCCGTTCTCTCTACGCTCTCGCTTTGTACAGGGTCCGGATAGGACATTCCGTAAGCCTAGCGCACTTTGCAGAATTTTCAACTACCCCATCCCTGCAAGGATGCATCGAATCATGTACCGTCGAGACAGCGGTTTAGAAACTAAAGGAGAACTTCCATGGATCGCAGCGCAAGCGCCATCTGGCACGGCACTCTTAAAGAGGGCAAAGGCACCATCTCCACCCAGAGCGGCACGCTCAAAGATACCCAGTACAGCTTTGCTGCTCGCTTCGCTGAAGGGGTAGGCACCAATCCCGAAGAGCTGATCGCAGCTGCTCATGCCGGTTGCTTCACCATGGCCCTCAGCGCCCAGCTCACTGAGGCCGGGTTCAAGCCTGAGACGATCGAAACCAAGGCAGTCGTCACTCTCGACCTGCACGGCGAGGGCCCAACGATCACCAAGATCCACCTCATCAACACCTCCACGATTCCCGGCATCGACAAGGCAAAGTTCGACGAGCTTGCCCACAAGGCCGAGGTAGGCTGCCCGGTCTCGAAGGTCCTGAAGGCCGCCGAAATCACTCTCGACGCCACACTCGTATAACCTCAAAGGGCCGCACACCATGTGCGGCCCCTCACCTGTTCGTCCAAACTTCCTTTAGCTGCGGAACATGGCCCCGCCAAAGGGAGTACCAGTAAATCCACCGTCCACGAAGAGCTCGACTCCCTGAACATAGGTCGAGTCATCGGAAGCCAGGAAGAGCACAGCCTTGGCGATCTCTTCTGCCTCTCCCATGCGGCCAAGCGGAATGAGCTTCGCAAGCTGCTGTTCCAGGCCGGATGCCTGCTCGGGTGTGCGCGAGCCGTTGCGTGCCCAGATCGGTGTCTTGGTGGCTCCGGGCGAGACCACATTGACGCGAATGCCGCGAGGAGAGAGATCTGCAGCCATCGAACGAGCGAGGGCTCGGACACCGGCCTTCGACGCCGCGTAGGCCGCATATCCCGGCTGGCCTAAAGTGCCGATCACAGAGCCGTTCAGGATGATGGACGAGCCATCGTTGAGGTAGGGAATCGCGTCCTCCACGGTAAAGAAGACCGAGGTCAGGTTGATGTCGATGATCTGGCGGAAGAGCTCCTCTGAAGTCTTGCCGGTGATGGTGTTACCCGGGATTCCGGCGTTGGCGAAGACGATGTCGAGCTTGCCGAACTTCTCCGCAGCCTGCTTCAGCACCTCTTTGCGCGCGGTGGAGTCGGTAACGTCGGCCTTGAAGGCATGCGCATGCGGTCCAAGAAGCTTCACAGCCTCATCCAGGGTCTCCTGATTTCTGCCGGTGATAATCACCTCCGCGCCTTCATCGACAAAGAGCTTTGCCGTAGCCAGACCGATACCGCTGTTGCCTCCTGTTATAAGTGCCTTTTTTCCTTTGAGTTTCATCTCTCTTTTCCTCTTCCTGCTTGGTCTAAGTTTCAGCAGCCTGGTTTTGGATGTGGCAATATGGTTGCAAGATGCAACTAGTTTGATAAAATTGACCCTGGGAGGCGGCCACGAAACATAAATCCAATAAAGACAGCATTTGCCCCATAGCCCGATCGCTGGATGTCGTCGGCGAGTGGTGGTCACTGCTGATTATTCGTGACGCAATGCTGGGGGTGAAGCGCTTTTCGGAGTTCCAGCGCAGGCTCGGCATGGCGAAGAACATCCTCACCGCGCGCCTGAAGCGGCTGGTAGCTGCCGAGATACTGCGCGTGGTGCCGGCCTCTGACGGCAGCGCCTACAGCGAGTACGAGCTCACTAAAAAGGGGGAGGCGCTGCTGCCCATCATGGTAGCGCTACGCCAGTGGGGAGAGCAGTTCATGTTCCCCTCCGGTCAGCAGCACAGCATCCTTGTCGACAAGAAGCACCGAAGACGGCTGGCGAAGCTCGAGGTGAAGAGCGTAGACGGTGAACCTCTTGGAATCGGCGATCTCGACCTTGCAATGGATAGCAACGTCGCGAAAATCGCGCACAACTAGAAGCTATCTGCGGGAGAAGTCGGATCTCCTCCCGCAGATTAGAGAATGTAACGTGAGAGGTCCTGATCTTTGACGATCGATGCGACCTGTTGCCGAACGTACTCCGGGTCCACCACGATCACCTTTTCATTTACGCCGCCCGTCTCGCGTTCGATGACAGGGAGCGGCGACGCCGACGTTCCTCCCTCTGCCGAGATCTGGGCGACCACACCCTCTTCGGTCGCCTGCGCACGCGAGGCCTTCATCAGGTCCGGCGCCTGGAAGCTGATCTCGTCCAGAACGCGCTCCAGAATCGTATGCAGACGTCGTGCGCCGATATTCTCGGTCGTCTCGTTCACGCGGAAGGCAAACTGCGCCATCTCCTGAATCGCCTCTTTGGTGAACTCCAGCTTCAGACCTTCGGTCTCAAGCAACGCCGTGGACTGCTTCACCAGCGAGCTCTTCGGCTCGGTAAGGATGCGGACGAAGTCCTCCACCGTCAACGACTGCAGCTCGACACGAATCGGGAATCGGCCCTGCAGCTCCGGAATCAGGTCGCTGGGCTTCGAGACATGGAACGCGCCCGCGGCAATAAACAGAATGTGATCGGTCGAGACCATACCGTACTTCGTGTTGACGGTCGTTCCTTCCACGATCGGCAGAATGTCACGCTGCACGCCCTCGCGCGAGACGTCTGGTCCATGTCCGCCTTCGCGTCCGGCGATCTTGTCGATCTCGTCGAGAAAGACCATGCCCGAATCTTCCACACGTTCCACGGCGAGGCGCGTCACCTGGTCCATGTCGATCAGGCGACCTTCTTCCTCCTGCACCAGATACTCGAAGGCCTCGGCGACCTTCATCTTGCGCTTCTTGGTGCGCTGACCGAAGAGCCCCGGGAGCATGTCCTTCAGGTTGATGTCCATCTCCTCGGTGCCCTGATTGGTGATGATCTCGAAGCTGGGCTGATTGCGGTCGCGCACGTCGATCTCGACCGTGCGCTCGTCCAGCTTGCCCTCGCGGAACTGCTGACGCAGCTTCTCGCGCGTGCGCTGTTCGCGGTCGCCGGGCCTGTCTTCCGCTGCGGAAGAGGACTCCGGAGTAGCCGCGGGAAGCTGAATCACATTCGATCCGGGCTCGTGCGTCGCCGCGGCCGCAGTCGCAGCAGCAGGCGTGGGAGGCAGCAGAAGATCGAGCAGGCGATCCTCAGCAGCGAGCTCCGCCTTGTCTTCAACCTCCTCGAGCTTTTCTTCGCGCACCATGTCGATGGCGATCTCGACCAGATCGCGCACGATCGACTCCACGTCGCGCCCCACGTAGCCCACCTCGGTAAACTTCGAGGCCTCAACCTTCAGAAACGGCGAATTCGTCAGCTTTGCCAGCCTGCGCGCGATCTCCGTCTTGCCCACGCCCGTCGGCCCGATCATGATGATGTTCTTCGGCATGATCTCGTCGGCCAGCTCTGGCGCGAGCTTTTGACGGCGCATACGATTGCGCAGCGCAATCGCCACGGCGCGCTTGGCGGCTCTCTGGCCGACGACATATTTGTCCAGTTCGGCGACGATCTCACGCGGCGTCATCTCGTCGAGTGCAAGCGATTGATCGTCAGCGGTTCCGGGTAGATAGATTGCCATAAGTATTTTCCTGCCTGAGTTAGCTTTCCTGTTTCGATCTGGTCAATCGAAGCGATGCCTGAATCTCGGACGCGTCCGCCAGATCTCTTGGCCGTCCAGTTGCGATCTTGTTGCGGACCAGATCCTCCGCAGAGATATAGTTCGCCTCCAGCGGGTCGTCCGTAGAGACCCTGCCCTGAACCCGATGCTGCCACGCGGAGTCGAAATCTACACCATCGATCTTCTGGAGAATATCGATTCGATAAGGTGCCACCCCAATCTGGTAGACGCTGTCGGGATCGAGGAAGTCCTCCGCTGCATAATCCGTGAGAGGTGCTCCGAAGGAGGAGAGAGCCTGAAAGATCGCCTGGGCATTCTCAAGACTCGGCTGGACGAACAGATCGAGATCCTTCGTCGCCCGTGGCTCTGAATGAAAGGAAACGGCGTAGCCTCCGACGATCAGATACTTTACGTTATGGGCGTTGAGTTCGGACAAGAGTTCTCTGAAGTCTTTGTCCATCGTGGGCCAGACCTTTCAATTTATAGGCTTCCAGGCTGAGCTCCCACGTCGCGCGCATCCGCTCACCACTGTCGGCACTCTGCCAGTAGCGATAGTCTTCCGCCTTCTGTTCGTCGAAGCTGACCGCTTTACGCAGAACTCGTTCCACAAAACGCCTCGTCTTTCCTCTTAATTCTACGGCACGGGCTACACGCCCTAAGAGCCCGCCTTCAGCTCTTCGATCGTGAAGTTCTGGTTGGTATAGATGCAGATGTCTCCCGCAATCTTCATCGATTTTTCCGCGATCTCGCGGGCTGAAAGCTGCGTATTTTCCAGCAGGGCACGCCCGGCAGCCAGGGCAAAGCTGCCGCCGCTTCCGATTGCGCAGATGTTCTCGTCCGGATCGATCACATCGCCGGTTCCCGACAGCATCAACATCTGTTTCGCATCGGCCACAATCAGCAGAGCCTCCAACTGACGCAGCATCTTGTCGGTACGCCAATCCTTGGCCAGCTCCACTGCGGCGCGGCTCAGGTTGCCTGCGTACTGTTCGAGCTTAGTTTCAAACCGCGCAAACAGCGAGAACGCATCGGCGGTCGACCCTGCAAATCCAGCCAGAACCTTATCCTGATACAACCTGCGGATCTTCTTCGCAGAGTGCTTCATCACCGTGTTGCCCAGCGAAACCTGTCCATCAGCCGCCATCACTACCGAATTGTCCCGCTGAACACAAACCACGGTCGTCGAGCGAATCCGGCGTCCTTCGCCAAGGTCAAGCGGATGAGCGTTTCCGGATGGGGAGAATGTCTTCGGAGAGGTAGAAGAAGCCGGGAGAAGCGAAACGATATGTTTTTTGCTCACATCTCAGTATATCGCCCGCCCCTTAGGGGATATTAGCCAGAGGAATCCGCCCAGAATGGGTCGCTTGCTCCTACCTTTGCCATCTCAAGCCAACTCTTCACGTTCGCCATAGCCGACCTGGGCTATGCTTGGGCTAGACAGCCGTGTACACCACTGTTCCAGAGTACCTGTCGGATCCCCTGCGTTCTCCGCGAAATATTGCCGTGGCGGTGACCGCGGCCGTTGCCGTGGGCGGCCTCGCTTGGTACATCTTTCGCCGACCGCGCCTGACGGAGGAAGAAATCGAGCGAGCTCGCCGCAGCCAGCTCGCCTCCAGCGGACGCATCACCGACGGCAGCATCATCGACGCTCCCTTAAGCGAAGACCCCAATCGCCCCCAGCTGATCGTCTATAACTACCGCATCGCCGGTGTTGCCTACGAAGCGGCCCAGGACGTATCCACCCTCAGCGAGCTGGTCCGCGACGTCCGTACCGATCTCCCTATTCAAGTCCGTTACGAGCCGCACAACCCGGCCAACAGCATCGTCGTCGCCGAGACCTGGACCGGTCTTCGCATCGGCCCCCCTCATCCGGACACCGACTTCTCCACCAGCCACGGCGATTGAGGCCGTAGCTCTAATAGCCCCGCGAAGACTACACTTAAACCATGCACATGGTCGCCACTCCGAACAGCCGGATGCAGCGAGTCCTGAAAGCTTCTATGGGACTGACCTTCGCCTATGTGCTGGCGACGTTCATCTTCGGCGTTCGCGCCCACTCTCTGGCGCTCATCTCCGAAGCAGGCCACAACCTCAGCGATCTGCTGGCCATCATCCTCTCCTATGTTGCCGTCTACTTTCAGGGAAGACCGGCCACCGACACCAAAACCTTTGGCTATCAGCGAGCAGGCGTGCTGGCCGCCTTCGTCAACGCTGCCACGCTGGTCGTACTCTCGGTCTGGATCGCCATCACCGCCGTCCAGAGGCTCAGCACCCCGGTTGAGGTCCAACCCCGGCTCATGATGGAAGTCGCCGTTGCCGGTGTGCTGATGAACAGCACCGTGGCCGCTCTACTGTGGCGCTTCTCCGGCGACGTCAACATTCGCAGCGTCTTTTTGCACATGCTGGGCGATACGCTCTCGACGGCTGCGGTAATCGTCGGTGGAGCGGCCATCCTGTTTACCGGCATGTCCTGGGTCGATCCCGTGCTCTCGCTTCTCATCGCCGCCATGATCCTCTGGAGCTCCATCAGCATCCTCCGCGAGACGCTGAACATCCTGCTCGAGGGCACACCGGCGAACTTACGTCTCAGCTCCGTTCGCGAGGCCATGCAGTCTGTCCACGGCGTTCTCGATGTGCACGACCTTCATGTCTGGAGCCTTGGCACCCAGTCTCATGCGCTCGCCAGCCACGTCACCGTCGCCGAGATGCCCGCCTCCGAGTGCTCCAACATCCTCAACGAGATCAACTGTCGGCTGCGTGAACGCTTTCACATCAACCACACGACCATCCAGTTCGAGACCACCGGCTGCGAGACCACCCACGGCTGCAGCTCGCCCCCGGAGCCGGAAGAGGTCGGAGCGCACGCTCATCACCATCATGGCCACTCGCACTAACTTCTCTTAAAAAGCTGGGCTCTAGGCAGGGCCGAAGTACTTCTTCAACCGAAGGAACGGTTGCTCGTAGAAGTGGAAGCTCAGCCACGCCACCGGCAGCGTAATCGCCAGATTGATAAACGGGACAGCCAAATGGAAGAGCATCTTGGAGTGGAGATGCTCATAAATAAATGTCGTATAGATAGACCCGATCATCATGTGGATGATGTAAATGCCGTAGCTGTATTTGCCCAGCCAGCGCAGGGGATACAAATTCATGAAGGCCGCGGTAAGGGATCCCGGACGCAACGCCATACCGATCAAGGCAATTCCGGTGACCGCAAGTACGCTGTAGCCAACAGTGTTAATGGGGCGACTCGTCTCCCAGCCGAAGGATCTTGTCTGCATCACAATGGCCACATAACCCAGCAGTGCCAGAAAGAAGGCTGGGGCTGCGGCGCGCAAAACCATGTCTTTGCGTCTCCCACGGACGGCCAGCGCCAGCCATGCACCCGCAAGAAGCGAGTCGGATCGGCAGATCGTCATCTTATACGTGGCCTCGAAGGTAGCTCCATGAGCCAGCATGATGACACGAGTCACCGGGGCCATCAGGGCGAGTGCCAGCGCTGTCCATAGCAGTTTGCGACGGTCACGTATCCAGAAGACAAGCAGCGGCCAGACCATATAGAACTGCTCTTCGGCGGCAAGCGACCATAGATGACCGGTCAGGTCTTTGATCACCGACGATTGTGATCCATTCCACCAGAAGGGTGTGTTCTGCAGGTACAGGGGAAGCAGATAAAACTGACGGCCATCCGCCCAGGTCGGGCGAAAGACAAGGAAGAGGATCAGCAGGATTCCGTAATAAAGAGGAAAGATGCGCAGGACACGGCGAACATAGAAATTGCGAAAATAATGCTCGCTCCCCAGAGAATCGAAGAGGATCCCGGTAATGAGGAATCCGGAGAGAGCGAAGAACAGGTCCACCCCTACCCAGCCACCGCTCCTGATCTTCAGGAGCAGGTCCATCCAGGCCGATCCGGTAGATCTGGGACTTGACCACAACAGGTGAAAGATCAGAACCAGGGCAATCGCGAGTCCACGAACTCCGTCGAGCGCCTGGATATGAGGCATTCTCTTTGTTTTAGAGATCCCCGACTCCCCTTTTGGCGGGACTGCTGTAGAGAGCACTGTCTCCGTCATCCTTACCCCATCACTTCATCATGGTGTGTAAACCGCTATCCGAATCTGTAACCAGGATGGCTGGCACAGAAATAAGCAGCCGGACGACAGGGCCCGTTGCTGAATCAGGTTTGCAGACCGAAGAAGATAAACTCGTACAGCTAGACAAAAGACCGCGTCATGGAACGCGGTCTTTTGTCTAAAAAATGAATCAAGGTTTTTACTTTGCGGCGGCAGGCTCGCTGATCTCCGCGAGTCGCTTGGCAAGCGTCTTCTCGAGATCCTCAAGCGCCTTCGAGAAGCCTTCGATACCTTCCTTCAGCTTGTCGTTGGCCATGCGGTCGGCAGCGTGCATCTTGTCGAAGGTCGCCTTGTCCACAACGATCTTCTCGATCTTCAGATCCGTCGCCTTCGCCGGATCCAGCTTGCGCTCGAGCGTTCCCTCGGTCGAGTTCAGCTCAGCCAGCAGCTTCGGAGCGATCGTCAGAAGATCGCATCCGGCCAGCTCAGTGATCTCGCCCGTATTGCGGAAGCTCGCGCCCATCACCTGCGTCTTGTAACCGAAGTGCTTGTAGTAGTTGTAGATTGTGGTGACCGACTTCACACCGGGATCGTCGGCGCCCACATAGTCCTTGCCCGTGTCCTTCTTGTACCAGTCAAGGATGCGGCCCACGAACGGGGAGATCAGGGTGACCTTCGCCTCTGCGCAGGCAATCGCCTGGTGCAGACCGAACAGAAGAGTCAGGTTGCAGTGAATCCCTTCCTTCTCCAGCTGCTCGGCGGCCTTGATGCCCTCCCAGGTCGAAGCAATCTTGATCAGGATGCGCTCGCGTGAGACACCAGCGCTTTCGTATTGCGCGATGATGTCATGCGCCAGCTCGATGGTCTTTTCGGTGTCGTAGGAGAGACGCGCATCGACCTCGGTCGAGACGCGGCCCGGAACGATCTCCAGAATCTTCCTGCCGAAGGCAACGGCCAGGGTCTTGAAGGCCAACGCCGCAACCTGCTCATCGGTGGCGCTGGAGCCAGCATTCTTGCGGGCCTGCTGCAACACATCGTCGACGATGGGCTGATACTCCGGCATGCCTGCGGCTGCCTGAATCAGCGACGGATTCGTCGTCGAGTCCGTCGGCTTGAACTGTTTAATCGAATTAATGTCGCCGGTATCGGCGACCACGGTCGTCATGCCACGAAGCTGTTCGAGAATTGTCGCCATTGTTCGCTCCTTCGATGCTTGGTTTGATTTTATCAAGGCCAGAGGCGTTGTGCGTCCTTCCGAGATCTCGTCCACTGCCCCCGGCCGCGCCACAGACTGTTGCAAAAGCAGGATTTACTCCGCTGTAACGATATTCTGCAGAACTCCCAGACCGGTCACTTCCACCTCCACCCGGGAGCTATCCGTCATGGGGCCAACACCCGATGGGGTCCCGGTAGGAATCAGGTCACCGACCTCAAGCGTCAGAAACGCCGTGATATAGCGCAGCAGATGATCGATCGGGAAGATCAGGTCCGAGGTCGATCCCTGCTGCTTCACCTCGCCGTTCAGCCTCGTCACCACCGTTACCGGAGCGCCCGCCAAAGGATCGATCTCGTCCGAAACAATCGGCCCTGCCGGACAGAACGTGTCCCACCCCTTGCCCCTCGTCCACTGCCCGTCCGACTTCTGGATATCGCGCGCCGTAACGTCGTTCACGATGGTGTAGCCGCGAATGTACTGCCGCACGTCCTCCTCCGGACCGATATTGCGGCAACGGCGTCCGATCACAATCGCCAGCTCTCCCTCGTAGTCCACCCGCTTCGACAGCGCGGGCATCCGCACCGTTCCTCCGGGGGCAAGCAACGACGACGGAGGCTTCAGAAACAGCAACGGCTCCTTGGGAACCTCGTTGCCCAGCTCTGCGGCGTGTTCGCTGTAGTTGCGTCCAACGCAGACGATTTTGGAAGGAACGACCGGGGGCAGCAGAGAGAGGCTCGCCAGCGGAGCAGCCGTGAAGCCTTCCGTGGATATATCCTCCATCTCCGCCAGCCGACCGGCCAGATCCTCTTCAGGAGCCACCATCGGACGCACCGCCCACAAAGCGCCGTCCCGCTCCTCGACAAATGCGTACCGGGCAATGCCCGATGGGGAGAGATACTTGCAGTACTTCATCGTCGTTACCTTCCTTCCTTCCTGCTGTCAGGGTCTCTTCGCATCTCTCGCCGTCTCGGTCACCTCGCCCGAGGGCGAACTCTCGTTACCCGCGCTATCGACTGCCGTCACGCGGTAGGTGTAGGAGCGGTCTACCGTAACCTTCGTATCTGAAAAAGCCGGGCCGAGCACAGGTTTCTCGGTCACACGCTCGAAGCTGCCCGATGCGCCTTCCCTGCGATAGACGTTATAGCCCACCACATCGGCCTCAACGTCGGGCTGCCACGAAAGGTCGATGGTCGCCGCATCTCCCTGCGACCCCGGGATAGCAGCGAGCTCCGTGGGAGGGGGCGGCGCAAACGTATCCGTCATCGCCAGCGTCAGAGGAGCCGAGAGTTCACTACGCAACTCGAACCTGTCGCCGCGTGCCTCCACAATCCGGATGCGCTGCGCCCGATAGATATATCGCTGCCCGCGCACAGCTCCATGGTCCAGCGTTCCGCCAGGATCCTTCTGTTGCGCATCGTCCTTCCCGGACCGGAGCCGCACTTCAATCGGCTGATCGTCGGGCAAAGCCACTGCTGTTTTTTTGGGCGCTGTCTTCGCAGGCGCTACAGAGACCAGCGTCCGGTCCAGCTCAATCAGCGCAACCGAATCCACAGGCTGCCACTCGATCCTCGCCCCATTGCGCATCGCCGTGGCCTTCAGGCCGGCGACCGAAGGAGGAGCGGCACCCACCGGAGCCAGCGCTGCACTCGACAAGCCCGCCGAGTGTCCCTTCGCATTCAAGAGCCGAACCCTGTACCCCAACAGAGAGACAGGATCGGAGGTGAGCGTCGCGGGAAGCCGGTCGTCCGCCTCCGTCACCCCAGGCTTCACCGCAAGATGTAAGACCACGTCGCAGCCTGGAACCGTCTGTGCTCCGGCCTGACCACCGGCACTCAAAGGCTTCCCCGGCTGCGGATTCACCTCGCGGCATACTTCCGCAGTCATCGGCAAGGTCACATTGAGTTTGTCGGTCGTGCGCGAAGACGAGGTCCAGCGCAGATGAACTCCATCGCCAACGCGCTGTGCGCTCAGGTCCGTGACAATCTCCGGCAGGTTGAGCGACGGCGGGCGCGGCGGTCCGGGACTGGCGCACGACGTCAGCAAAGTCACAACGGCCGAGGCTGCCAGTAAGGCAACACGGCGCTGTCGGCGGCCCAAAGACAGGGGGTGAGACAGGAGGTGCATCGGTCTCCAGCGTAGCATCTTGAATCGCCCTGCTTCCTGCCCATCGGCCGGGAATCCATCTCTTACAGCTCATCGGAAACGCGCCGGTAAACTCTCCAGCACTCCGGCTTCGAAGAAATAAACTTTGCGCAGTTACGATCATTAAGGCGAGAATGGCCAACTGAGTTTGCGGAAAGGACTTGGCCCTATGATCTTTTCGGTGCTCCTGCTCTGCTTTCTAATCGGTTGCGTCGCTGGACTGCGTTCCATGATGGCCCCCGCCATTATCTGTGCGGCGGCTTATCTGCGGTGGGTTCATCTTGAGGGAACACCGGTCGCTTTCCTCACTTATCCAGTTACTCTCTGGATCTTCACCTTTCTTGCCATCAGCGAGCTGGTGGTCGACAAGCTTCCTCAAACACCGGCCAGAACCGCTCCGGTGGGCCTGGTGGCTCGCATACTCACGGGAGGCCTGTGCGGCGCAGCACTGGCGGCCAGCGGCGAAAAAACCCTCATCGCTGGGGCTCTCCTCGGAGCCATCGGCGGTGTCGTCGGAGCCTTTGCGGGCTACCGCATCCGCCACGGCCTGGTAACCCATATGGAGCTGCCCGACTTCGTCGTCGCCGTAATTGAAGATCTGCTGGCGATCTCAGGTGGCCTGTTCATCGCTTCGAGGATGTAGTAACCGGCGTGTCATAAAATGCTCGGGTCATGCGAAGACTGAAATCGAGCTGGATCGTCTGGTTAGGATTTTGTCTCGGGCTGAGCGGCACCGGACAAGGTCAGCAGTTTCAGGAGTGGTCGTTCCAGGCGCCTGCCGGATGGCAGATGACGCAGGAGAGCGGAGCCGCCATGCTTGCTCCACCTGAGGCGCGTCCGGGCACAGTGTACATTCGACTCTTCGCCGGACAAAAGATGACCGGCGATCTGTCCGCATGGATGGAAGACCGCGTCCTGCAGGATACGCAGGGGACGACCCTGCTGCGAAAATCGCCCGCCGCTCCCTTGCAGACCTCCGGCCCCGGAGTCATGCAGAAGCTGGTCGCCGTGCAGTGGAACAACGGCCAGAAGGCGGTACGGATGTACATTGGCCAATCTCCCACGCCTGGGGTCGGCGAACTGATGGTCTTTCAGGCCGAGCTGAGCGTGGCATCGAGATACACCCCCATCCTGAACGGCTTCGTAGATTCGGTTCGCTTTTCCAACGCGTCACCCGGTGATCAAACCTCTCCTGCTCCACCGGCGGAAATCACTCCGCCACCCGCTCAGCAGGAGACCTCCTCATTAGGACGTGCAGGTCTGGTGAACGGAGGAACCGCTCTGGAGGGATGGTATGCAAAATCGACGACCCAGGTCATGCCGGGCGTGAACTTCACCACCTCCGTAAAAACCGTCTGGAAGTTTTATCGCTTCTTTCCCAACGGATGGGTCTACACCAGCCTTCCCAAGCAGGGAGATCTGAACACAGTGCAGTGTCCCCAGGCGGGCACCGGGGAGGGTCGATGTGAGCAGTACGCGATCCGCGGAAGAATGATCACCATCGGCAGAGACGGACCCAAGTCTCTGGAACCGGTACCGGGACCAGACGGCGAGATACGGGTAAGCGGCGTAGGAATGTGGCCCTTGCGTCCTCTGCCAAACTCGCCCTCAGGTACCTATGAGGCTGTGAGCGGAAGCGGAATGATGGGAACGATGTCCCTGCGCGTACGTGATATGACGTTCCTTCCGGGAGGCCGGTTTACCAGCTCCCAGTCGACCGCCGTATCCAGCAACACGGCGAATACAGCAGCAGGAGCCTATCGCAACGGCGGGAGCAGCGGACAGTTCCGTGTGAGCGGCTACGATCTGGAGCTGCAGTTCGCCAACGGAACCCGCGCCTCCACAAAGATCGTCGCTCCCACACAGGACATGGACATGCTCCTGATCGGCGAGACGGTATACATCAGGAAAGGTGCACGCTGACCTGTCGCAATCGAAGGCGAGGGCGCAGACTGCTCTATCGAACCGGCGAGAAAGGCAGCGGACGCAGAATTACGTTGCTGATGTTAGCCACAATTTGAGCGTCCTTCATCTCCGGCGGCGCGCTCAGACGCTTCCACACCGGGTCGGTGCTGAAGGCCTGCCACCGCGCCTCCCGCTCCGCAAGATTGTCGAACGAGAGCATGTAAGTAATGTTGGGCTGGCGTGGCCCAACGATCGATTCGCCGATGAAGACGGGGCTCATACCGAGACGTTGAAAGATCGCGATCTCGCCGTTGTCGAACATCCCCGCTTTGCGTCTGCGCGCGGTCATCGACTGCGACTGATAGGTCCGAAGCTCGAAGATACGCACAGGCCTGCTGGAGACCTCGTTCGGGATAATAGCCTCTGGAAGGATCGCGAGGCTCTGGAAGAGACTGCTCTCCATCGTCACGAAGGGCATTCCGGCACCTGCGCCGAGAGCCTCCAGGGCCTTCTCGTACACCTCATCTGCGGCAAGCTTTGTCAGAACCTCCTGCATCGAGGCCAGCGAGGTGTACTGCGCGATGGTGAAGAGGCTTGGACCATCCGGTCCGATCAGGGTGGAGAACGCGCCTACCGGCTTCGCCCCCGCCCGCGTCAACGCCGGAAAGAGACCCTTCTCGACATAGTCCGAGACACGTCTGGCCTGCTCTTCGCCACTGTTGTGCAGGCGCCATGTGGTGATTTCGAGAAACGTCTTCGCTGCGTCCGCTGCGCGAACCGGAGTGGAAAGAAGAGCGGACATGGCTGCGGCACCCGTGATCCATTGACGTCGATCCATTTTGTCTACGGTACATCAGTCCCGCCTGTCCGGGCGATGCTGCGAAAGGCCGGTTGCTTCGAGGATAGCTTCGCCTTACTATCGCCTCAGTGGATTTCGCAAAGAACAAGTCGAAGATCGATCTGAATCATGGATCGAAGTCGGATGCCGAGCGCCTGGTCTCAGCCGGACGCGTGGACGATGACGCCACCTTCGAGTTGAAGCTGCGCCCGACGCGCCTGGCCGAGTTCATCGGTCAGGCCAAGGCGAAGGAGCAGCTGGCGATTGCGCTGGAAGCGGCAAAATCGCGCGGCGAAGCTCTCGACCACGTCCTGCTCTTCGGCCCCCCGGGCCTGGGCAAGACGACGCTGGCGACCATCATCGCGAACGAGCTGGGAGTCGGCTTCCAGCAGACCAGTGGACCGGCCCTGCAGATCCAGGGCGACCTGACTGCAATCCTGACCAACGTGCGCGAGAGGCAGGTTCTCTTTCTCGACGAAATCCACAGGCTGCAGCCGGTGCTTGAGGAAAAGCTGTACACCGCGCTCGAGGACTACAAGCTCGACATCATGATCGGCCAGGGCCCGGCGGCGCGAACACACGTCATGGAGATCAAGCCCTTCACCTTCGTCGCGGCGACGACGCGCCCGGGCCTGCTGTCCTCTCCGCTGCGCTCGCGCTTCGGCATCCTGTTGCGGCTGGAGTTCTACACCGACGACGAGCTGCGATTCGTCGTCGAGCGCTCGGCCGAAGTTCTCGGCGTGCCGATCGATCAGGATGGCGCGGCCGAGATCGCGATGCGTTCGCGGGGAACGCCGCGTATCGCCAACCGACTGTTGCGTCGTGTGCGCGACTACGCCCAGGTGCGAGCATCGGGAAAGATCGACCGCGAGACCGCGCAGAGAGCCCTCGAGCTGCTGGAGGTAGACGCGCACGGCTTCGACGAGCTCGACCGGCGGCTGCTCAGAACCATCATCGAAAAGTACGACGGCGGCCCGGTCGGCCTGAACACGCTGGCTGCGGCGCTGGCCGAAGAACAGGACGCCCTCGAAGAGGTCTACGAACCCTTCCTGATCCAGATCGGCTTCCTCGACCGCACCCCACGAGGACGCGTGGCGACAAGGCTGGCCTACGAACATCTCGGAATCGAGATGCCGCGGAAGCTAAGCCTGTTCTAGGGCAGCACCACTTTGATGATTAAGCCAATGCACGCGCGAGACTCCCTCCGGCGACTTTAAGCCTTGCCTCTGCCGCAGCCCGATCCAGCCCCAGCTTCTGCATGGCAATCGCCACCTTCACGCTTCCCGCTTCTTCAAGAAGCTTCGCAGCCACAGCCCGATCGACTCCAGTAGCTTCCACAATGATGCGCTGAGCCCGGTCGACGAGCTTCTCATTCGTCGCCTGCACATTCACCATCAGGTTGCCGTAGACCGCTCCCGTACGAATCATCACTCCCGTCGAGAGCATGTTGAGAACAAGCTTCGTCGCCGTCCCAGCCTTCAACCGCGTGGAGCCGGTGACAACCTCCGGGCCGGTGACCGGTGCAATGGCAACATCGGCAATCGCAGCCATCTTCGAGCCCGTGACGCAGGTAAGCGAGACCGTAAGCAGGCCCATCTTCTTCGACTGCTCCATCGCCCCGACGACATAAGGAGTGCGTCCGCTGGCAGCGATGCCGACCAGCGTGTCGGGCGCTCCGTTCGCGCCAAAGCCAGCAGCCAGCAGATCGGCAGCACCCTGCTCGCGGGAGTCCTCCGACTTTTCGCTCGACTTGCGCAACGCGGAGTCGCCACCGGCGATAAGCCCCTGCACCAGCGTAGGCGGGACGGAGAAGGTAGGCGGGCACTCGCTGGCATCCAGCACGCCAAGCCGTCCGCTGGTTCCGGCGCCGATGTAGAAGAGACGTCCGCCCTTCTCGAAGCGAGCGGCAATCTCATCGACGGCGCGGGCGATCTGCGGCAACTCCTTCGCCACGGCCTGGGGAACGGTCTGGTCCTCTTCGTTGATGACCGTAAGCATCTCCAGCGTAGGAAGCTGGTCGATCTTCGTCGTGCGGGGGTTGCGGGCTTCGGTGGAGAGCGTGGCGAGGTTCAGGTCGGCGGTCATCACTGTCCATGATAGGACGAGCGATGATCAGCGTGCAGCAGCCTCGCCTGAAGGAAGAGGCGCGGAGCTCGGAGTAGGCAGCGGCTGGGTAAGATCGATGTCGGCTGTCCCGATACGGCCCGAGGCGGTAACCCGGACGACGAAGCGCACGCGGGTAGCCTTGGGATCGTTCGCCAGCAGATAGTCGATGTTGAGGCGGCGCTCGAGCCTGCCGGTCGGCGGAACGTCCCCGGTAGCGTTGGCGCGGATGATCTTGGCATCGCGCTTCAACTCCTTCCCCTTCTTATCGAAGGTGGAAGCGACGAGGATAACCTCGGCGTGCCGGGGCTCCTTGTCTGTGGCGTAAGTCCACGCGAGACTACGCGCATCGACTTGAATGACGAAGGCTCCGACAGGCGAAGGCATCCGGCGTACCGATATCGGTACGCCGTCGTAGACCATGGTGCTGCTCTCAGCCGAAAGCAGATCGGCAACCAGCCGATTTGCCGGTTTGACCGGATCGACGCGGCCGGGACCATACTGCAGGTAATAGCCTTCGCGTGTGGTGACCGTAAGCCCGGGACGGTCGACCGTGACCTTGATGCGGCGAAACTTCTGCAGATCTCGTGAATCATTCGTCGGCCGATAGGTGAGGGTGTAGAAGCTGGCACCATCACGGATGGCGGTGCCGATCTGAGCGTCTACATCGTTGCGGCCATAAAGGGCGCGCCCTCCGGTAGCAGTAGCAAGTTTGGCGAACTGGTAGTTGCCGCCAAAGGGATCGGTAAAGGCAGCGTCGCCGCCATAGGCCTGTTGATCGACCTTCAGACCTGCCGGGTCCACAGTGTAAAGAGTGATGCGGGCATCGCGGAGAACGTTCACACAGTCCTGCACGGCATTATTGACACGCTGCTCGGTATCGACAGGGAAGTTGGCCATGTTAAGGTTGGGAAACCCTCGACCGATCCAGATCATATTCTTGTGGCCGGGATGACCGATCACGGCCTCGGCGACACGGCGCAGGGTAATGAAGGCGGTCGCATACCGCTCCGCGAGCCAGCCTCCCTGATGGGCCTGCCAGGGATACGCGACGAAGTGATGGTCGAGAGCTGAGATCAGGTCGTCCTTGTTCTGCGTGTAGTCATGCAGCACGGTGAACTTCTGCAGGTTCACGGCGATGAGCATCGTCGGGGTGGATAGCTTGCCGGGCTGGCGCTCGAGAAACTTCTTGAGCGAGTAGCGGGCGAAGGCCATGTCTTCGAAGCGGGTGTTGAACTCGTCCAGAAGAACGATGTTGACGGGCGCGCGCGGAGCCAGCGTGTCCAGAGCGGCGGTCGAGTTGATATCGAGATCCGGAGTTACGGTGTGAGCACCGGCAAGTTCGAAGTTAAGGATCGTCTGGGGCTCGTTGGACTCTTCGACGTGAAAGTCATCGCGCTTCAGATCGGTGATGACGTTCCCCTTCGAATCGGTGACGACCATATCGAGGATAACGATGCGGGCAGTGCGGGTAATGGTGTAGGTGCCGTTGGCATCGCGCGTGGGCTGGATTCCGTTTTGCTGGGGAGGGAAGGGAGGCTGCGGCTGAGATTGGGCAGGCTGCTGGGCATAACCAGCGGTAGAGGCGAGCAGAAAAAGTACGGCAGTCAACGAAGCTTTCATTGGCGTCCCCTTAAATGCCTCGAAATACGCGTCTAAGAGTAAACCCGGGAGGCACGGGCAAGTTTCTGGCAAAGCATCGATTCTTTTGCAGGCGAGTGACTTGTTGAAGATTTCTGCATCCTACAGACTGGGTCTGAATCTCCTGCCCCTTCAAGTATTTTTGAAATCTTTCAGGACTATGAAACGTAGATACTACGCGATCGCCGCAGTCGTTTTGGCAGGGGTGTCCCTCCTGTTGCTGACATGGAGCCTGCGGACAAAGAAGAGCTCGCCGCCAGCGGTAACCAACAGAGTAGCCGTTCAAAAAAATATGGCCTCGCCGGGCGGTGAAGACCTGACCACTGTATACGCGCACAATCTCGAACTGCGCAAAGGGCCGGAGTTCCGCATCTATGTGCGCTGGCTTCGAGGGCAGATGGAATCGTTGCGGGCGGACCGGACTTTGTCACTCGACGATGTGGAGTCCTTCGTCTTTCACATCGACCGTGGTCTCGTCCACGCGAACATCGGCGATATCCAGGGCTACCTGAACTCCGCAGTCGCTTCGCAGTCTCCCCTCAAAAACATCAAGCTAAGCGGCGAGGGAAAAGAGCTGAAGGTCTCCGGAACACTCCACAAGCTGCTGATGCCCCTGCCGGTAGAGGTTCTGGGAACGCTCGCGCCCGCGCCGAATGGACGGATTCACCTCACTGTATCGAAGATCAATGTGCTGAAGGTCCCGGTAAAGGCGCTGATGGGCGGACTCAAGTTGGAGGTAAACGACATTGTCGGCTCGAAGCCCGCACCCGGAATCGAGGTATCTCAGAACGATATCTACCTCGATACAACGAAGCTGCTTCCTCCACCGCATATCCGCGGCCAGATGTCCGGCATTACGATTCAGCTTCCGGATGTTGCCGTAACCTACGGCGACACCACTACAGACGACGAAGCCGAGCTGGCACAGTGGCACAACTTTCTTCGGTTGCGCGGAGGAACAGTGGGGTTCGGCAAACTGACAATGCACCAGGCCGACCTGACTCTGATCGATGCCTCCGACGATGTCTGGTTCGATCTCGACCTCGCCAACTACCAGACCCAGGTCGTGAAGGGATACAGCAGGATGACTCCCGAAAAGGGGCTGGAGATCTTCATGCCCGATGTCGGCGGCGAGATGCCGGCCGGCTCCGTCTCGCTGGATACGTTGAAGGATCGCAACCGTCCGCTCCCCAAGGTCGCGCCGCAAAAATCGAAGCGATAGCTACGGAAGAATAACCACCGGACCGTCGGCTGTCTCATGTTTCACCGCCTGCAGGGCATCGTTCGCCTGATCGAGAGGGAAGGTCCGAACCCGGGGACGAATCCCGATCTCCTGCGCAAGCGCAAGAAAATCACGGGCGTCCTGGCGAGTCATGTTGGCAACGCTGCGAATCTGCCTCTCGCCCCAGAGCAGCTTGTCGTAGTCGAAGGCAGGCATCTGGTCCAGATGGATCGCGTTGATGGCAACAACGCCTCCTTTGCGCAGACTCGAAAGCGCGGAGACGACAACCGCTCCGGCAGGAGCGAAGGTGATAGCGCGGTCCAGTGCGACCGGCGGAAGGTCGCTCTCCCCACCGACCCAGGTCGCTCCAAGCTGCTGCGCCTGAGCGCGATGTTGCTCGCCCCGCGTGGAGACATAGACCTCGCATCCCCAGTGGTGAAGGACCTCAATCGCAAGAGAGGCCGAAGCGCCGAATCCGAAGAGTCCCACACGCTCACCCGGCTGGGTTCCGGCAACGCGCAGGCTGCGGAAGCCGATGATACCCGCGCAGAGTAGAGGTGCCAGAAACTGAGGATCGATCCCGGAGGGCAGAGGAAAGGCGAAGTCGGAGCGTACCAGAGCATACTCCGCATATCCACCATCGACGGTATAGCCGGTAAAGGTGGGATTGTCGCAGAGGTTCTCCTCTCCACGATGGCAGAAAGGGCAGGTGAGGTCGGCCCCTCCAATCCAGGAGACCCCGGCGCGCGAGCCCAGCGGCAGCTCGGCCGTCGCTCCATCCACAACCTCGCCGACGATCTGGTGGCCGGGAATCAGCGGATCGCGCAACGTGGGCAGGTCATGCTCGAAGATGTGCAGGTCGGTACGGCAGACCCCACAGGCAAGCACGCGAAGCAGCGTATGGCCCGGCGTAACCTGCGGGCGCGAGACCTCTTCGATAGAGAGTGCAGTAGCGGAGGCACGGAGGACAGCAGCTTTCATCGGACGGTACTCCCTCGAGAGATAGTATGGCCGGACAGGCGATACGTTGCCACCGTCAGAGACTCGCGGCAACGGCGCGGGCAACCTCGGCGTGGATCGCGTTGCGCTCGTCGGTGGAGATGCTGATCTCAGTGAGATACGACGTGACGAGAATAGGTTTGCCGGTTGGCGGATAGAGGACACCGATGTCGTTGTTGGTGCCATGCTCGCCGGAGCCGGTCTTGTCTGCGACCTTCCATCCGGCAGGCAGGCCCGCGACAAACTTGGGTTTGCCGGTTGTGTTGGCGAGCATCCAGTCCGTGAGCTGTTTGCGCGAGGCCGGCGAAAGGACCTTGCCGAACAGAATGCGCTGCAGGTTGCCGAGCATAGCGTTTGGAGTAGTCGTATCGCGCGGGTCGCCGGGAGTCCCTTCGTTGAGAGTGGTTTCGTTGCGGTCCAGACGCGTCACATTGTCCCCAAGAGTGCGGACAAAGCCAGTAACGGCAGGCGGACCTCCAAAACTGGCCAGCAGAAGATTCGCAGCCGTATTGTCGCTGAGCGTGAGAGCCGCGATACAAAGCTCCGCGACCGTCATGTGTCCCTCAGCGACATGCTTTTCCGTGGTAGGAGAGTAAGAGACAAGGTCTTTCGCGGAAAAGCTGATGGCGCGATCCAGCTGCTCCTTCTTCTGGTCGACGCGCTGCAGCACCAGGGCGGCTGCAAGAAATTTGAAGGTGCTGCACATGGGGAAGCGCTCGCCGCCACGATGCTCCACACGGCGACCCGACGGAAAGAGGACGGAACATCCGAGCCGTCCTCCGCTCTTCTTTTCCAGAGCAGCGAACGTTGAAGAGAGTGAATCGACAGGCGCAGCCGTCAAAGGCCGCGGCAGAACAGAGAAAGCGAAGAGGGAGGCGAGTGCGCGTCGTCGGGTGATCATGCAATTGACTGCGATTCTACGCACGAAGAACTGTGGACGCGCTGTGAATTACTGCGAGGTTCTCCTCTGCACACGGTTCCCGGCGGCTGTCTCTGTTCGCCACATCGACACGCCGCCGGGGACTCGAGATCAGCCCTTGATCAGCGAAAGAATCTTCTCCCGCGTCGGGGCGTCGTCGTCGAAGCCGCCATGAGTCGTGCTCTTGGAGGACTGCCCCGGAGACTTGAAGACAGTGATGTTGGGGAGTCCCTGCGACAGAATCTCGCTGTTGAAGTATTTCTCCATGCCGAGAATCGGCGTGGTCTTCCCCTTCTCGAACGACTGAGAGACCAGGTACAGCAGCGAGCGGCTGTAACCCAGAATCGGCTCGCAGGTCGGATCTTTCAGCTCCATGTCGTCGGTCAGCTCAAAGTGGTTGTAACGCTTTACCTTTCCACTGCGAATCGCAGGGACCACCTGTTCCTGAAACACATCCGTGCGCACCGCGGGAGCCATGAAGTTCACCGTCTCGAAGTTCCACTTCAGCCGGTTCACGATGTAGCTGTGAACAATCGCTCCCGCCGAGTGGCCGATCAGGTGCAGCCTCACCTTCGAAGGATCTTTGAAGTAGGGCGAGCTCTTACTCGCCTCATACAGCTTGAGACCGCCGCTCTCCTGCGCGCTCGAGATCGCATCCGCGTTCTGCTTCATCTGGCCCCACACGCCCGATCCCGGAACCGCGAGCAGTCGCTCAAGCCGGGCGTTCCACCAGCTCTTGATCTTGTCCATCACTGCACCGGTCGTGCGCGGCTGGTTCGCCTGGATGTCCGCCCAGATGTTCCTCAACGTGGACCAGAGATCCGTCTCCCACATCAGGAAGATGGGAAAGATCTGACGGTCGTACATCGCAGGAATCCACTGCGCAGCCGTCTTCGCCGCATCGTTCTCCGAGGTCAATCCGCCGTGCGCATAGATGGCCACATCGACCGGCTGGCTGTCCCGCAGCCCCCACTTCTGCCGCGCCTCGCCAAGCTGCTGGTTCAGCAGAGCCGTCACATCGCTGTCCTGCGTGCGGAAGTCGCCCGTGTTGCTCAGCTTGCCGTCGTTCTCCATGTCGATCACGAAGGGTCCGATCTCACGATTGCGCAACGTCTCATCGCTCGACAGTTGAACGCGTCCCTGCTTGACCCGCAATGTGGTTGAGCTTGCAATCTCCAGGTGCACATCGGTCGTCACGCCAAGCTGAGCCACCCAGCAGTCCATCGCGTTCTCGATCCAGTCCTGATAGGTCAGGATGGCTCGTCCGCCCGTGCCCCAGTTCGTATCCCAGGAGTTCTGAATGATGAACCCTTCGCGCGTATAGCCCACAATCGCAAACGCGTGCGCCCCATCCTCCGGCGTCGCCTTCTTTCTCGGAATCACCCAATAGTCCGCGTTCGGCTTGGCATTGAGCCCCTCCATCCATCCGGAGTGACACACGGCGCTCCCATAAAGAACACCGATCTCGTTCAATGCCACCTGCATATCGGTCACGCTGCGAGTATCCACACGATAGTAGGCGCCCAGCGGACGCCGCACCGCGTCGAGCCACCAGTCATCCTCAGGATTCTCCGCTGGCGCAGGCATATCCTCCTTCGTCCATAACCGCTCCGCGCAGGCGCCGTACTTGTACCACCCCTTCATCGCACCGCGCAGGCTCGAGCCCGTATCTTTATTCGGATCGCCCGGAAATTCGTCGTACCGCCGAGCCATGGAGTACAGCATGAAGGGGGAGACCCTCTGCGCCACATGCTCTCGCTTCGCCTTGTACTGCAGATGAAAGATCACGCTGGCCAACGCGAATCCTGTACACGCGTTGGTGTCCTTCTGATTCAGCACGGGAATCTCGATCGGGGGAGCGAGCACCTCGGCAGGAATCAGCATCACCGAAGGCATGTACGGCCTGTCGCGCAGATCGATGCTGTCCGGAACAACATTCCTCTTCGGCCATTTAGGTTTTATTGTTGCCTTCTTTGCAGCTTTCTTTGCAGCCTTCTTTGGCACAGCTTTCTTCTTTGCGGAAACCGCTTTCTTCGTGGTCATGCAGACGCTCCTCGGATGAAGTAAACGAATGGGCCCGGATAAATTTGTGAATGGATATCCGCTCTACAATAACGCAGACAAACGCAGTCGCAATCCGCTCCAGGCAATTTTTTGTTGGACATAGCGCTGCAACGCGCCTGCGGACGAAGAGACGCCATCAGCCGCCGCTGGACGATGCGCTAACCTCCGTGACCGGCTTCGACGACCTCGAACGGCCGCATCATCTCATTGTCCTCGTGCTCTAACAGATGACAGTGCCACACATACCGTCCCGTGTACCCCTCGAACGGAACGATAATCCGCGTTACATGACCCTTCTCGCAACGCACCGTATCCTTCCACCCGGCTTCTTCAGGGCCGGGGGAAATAGCGCGACCCGCGTAGTGCATCTCCCCTGTGTCCTGAAAGTGAAAGACGTCGAAGGCCCTTCGGTCCAGTATCTGGAATCGCACCATGTGCAGATGAATCGGGTGCGTGTCCTCGGTCAGGTTCACCAGCTCCCATATCTCCGTCGTGCCGATCACCGGCTTCTCGGTCACAGGCATATGCCAGGGAGTATTGTTCAGCAGCATCCCCATCGACTCCTGCACCTTGTTCATCGACTCGTCCAGTGTCAGCCGTCGAGTCCTGACGGCACGACTCTCCGGAATCCGTTCCACCGTCCGCAGCGTCGGCGGCAATGAACTATCGTCCTTCGGCCCCGATGCCGCCACACGAAACTGCATGATGTCGAAGCTGTCGCTCTTCAGCAGAATCTTCTCTCCCGCATGCGCGCTGAAGTCGAAGACAATATCCGCCCTCTCCGCCGGGGATAGCAGCGCCCGCTTCGTCTTTACCGGAGCCTCCAGCAGTCCCTGGTCGCCACCGATCACCTGCATCTCCAGCAGATTACCGAACGACAGCCGGAAGAATCGCGAGTTCGATCCATTCATCACCCGGAACCTGTATCTGCGCGGCTCCACCTCAAGGTAAGGAGCCAGCCTTCCGTTCGCCAGCATCACATTGCTGTAGACCTCCGGAACCCACGGAGACTTGGGATCACCGGAGACCGGATACTCCAGCTGGCCATCCGACTTCAGAAACCGGTCGAAGAGCATCAGCGGAATCTCATACTTCCCCCTGGGCAGGTTAAGCGCATCCTCCGTCTCGTCGCGAACGATGAACAACCCCTGCAGGCCCGCATAGATGTTCAGCCGATTAATCCCCATCGTGTGGTCGTGGTAGAACAGCAGCGTCGAGTCCTGCTTATTGGGATAGTGATAGACCAGCGACTTTCCCGGCACGACCCAGTCCTCGGGATATCCATCGCTCGCCGCCGGAGTCCGCCCTCCATGCAGATGCACCACGCACCGTACCTCGGGCTTGTCCGCTTCGGCTCCATGCAATGTGTGGTCGATGGGAAGGAAGTGCTTCAGCGGCAGTTGGTTCGCCCACTCCACCAATATCCCCTGCCCGCTTCTCGTCTCGAAGACCGGCCCCGGGGAGCTTCCGTTGAAGCCCCACATCCGCGTCGGCGGCAGATCGCGATGCACCTTCTGGTGAATCTCCTGCATCGCCACGCGATAGAACGGCAGGCTCTTCGATGGATCGTCGGGATCAGGCCGCACACCGTTGCTCTTAACCATCACAGGCAGCGGCAAAGGATCCACAAACGGCCTCAGCGTATTGGGATCGAACGCCGTCGAGGCCGGCACCGCGCCGCTCGCTCTCAGTGATTTTTCAAGGGACAGTCCCGTTGCCAGAACACCGGCGCGGCGCAAAAATCTTCGTCGAGAGATCAAAACCTGTTCGCCTTCTTTCTTCAAAAACAAGAGACGAGGGGTGCAGGACTCAACTGCCTCCCGCACCCTTCGTCGATCCAGCTACTTCGCTTTACCGCATCAGAACTGGTTGTTGGCCCAGTCCCCGCCGTGACCCTTTCCATCGTGGTCATTGCCGGGGAAACCCGCGTTATGCGATGGAAGACCGGTGCTCTCGTCCAGCAGGAAAGATCCGTTCTGCGGATTCCTGAAGTCGAACAGGTTCAGCAGAGAACCTGCACGGCTGTCGAACGATCCCTCGATCCTCTGTCCGCCAACCCAGTTGTCCTCGATGAACCGCAGGATCGAGCTCTGGTCCGTGATCGTGTGATCCACGAAGTTATGCTTCGCATACGGAGAGACCACCAGCAGCGGCAGTCTCGGTCCATATCCGCAGCGTCCCTGCGCATGCAGCGCCGTCGTGCTCGAGAGAGCCGTCGTGCCGTCTCCGCACGATCCCGGTCCCACCAGCGCATCCGCCGCCGAAGAGGACTGGTTCACGATCGGAGCCATCTGGTGATCGTACCAACCGTCCGAGTCGTCATAGGCGATGACCACGGCCGTGTGCTCCCAGTCTCTGCTCTGCGTCTGAAGGAAGTTGATGACATGAACGATGAAGGCCTGCTCGTCCAGCGGATCGGAGTATCCGGCATGTCCATCCTGATAGCCCGGAGCCTTCAGGAAGCTGACCGCCGGAAAGTTCCCCGCCTTCACCGCAGCATAGAAGTCGTCCATGTCGTACTGGTGGTTGGCCGCATCGCCATCGAATCCGATCGAGCGCACCGACGAAGGCCGCAGGTGCTTCGGGTTCGCCGTCGAAGCGTAGTACTGGAACGGCTGGTGGTGAGGAATGTAATCTGCCTTCTTCGTCATCGTGACCGTGGAGGTCGTCGAGCGGCCGCAGCCCGTCGATCCATTTGCGTTCGTCTTCGACAGATCGAAGCCGCCCTCGAAGAAGCCCCAGGTTACGCCGCGGCTGTTCAGCAGGTCGCCGATATTCTGGCCGCCTAACTGCACAGTACCCGTACCCGAGCAGATATCGCCGATGGGGTCCGCATCGCTGATCAGCGTCTGCCCGCCGTTGCCGTCCGGAACCACCGAGTCGCCCGCGCTTACCGAGTCGACAACTCCGCCCGTCTGTCCTGAGACCAGATTGATCGCGCCCGGAGTCGAAGGCCCGAAGTTCGTGTCATAAGAGTTATCGCTCATCGCAAACTGCTGAGCGTAGTTCCACAACGCGGTTACCGTGTTGCCGTCGTAGTAGCCCATCACCAGGGCATTGGTCGTCTGTCCGGTTGGCGGAGGTCCGGGAGTTCCCGTGTACTTCGGAAATCCGTCCATCAGGCCGCCATGAAACGCCTGCTGCTCCGGAGTGTAATCGTGGTCCTGATCGGCCGTCGCCGCCTCCGAGCGATCCAGCCGGAAGGGATTCGATGCCGCGGCTCCATTCAAAGTCTTATTCAGAAAGTTTGGATTGTTGTACAGAAGAGCGTCGGTAAAACCATTCACTGCGGGGGTTCCCGGAGCAGCGACGAACCTCGGCTCCCCCTTCGGGTTCAGAGCGTTCGGATAGGTACCGAAATAATGATCGAAAGAGACGTTCTCTTGAAAGATCACCACAAGATGCTTGATCGGTGTGGATGTCTCTCTATAGCTGACTTGCGCGTTCGCAAGTGCGGGCCCCAAAACCTGTCCCGCCACAAGCATAGTGGCGACAGTACTCGCAAAAAATTTCTGCATACAATCTCCTTGAACTAAGACCTGTCGTCTGGCCATGCCCAAAGATGTAGCCGTCAACTATGAATAAACGGTAACTGCCGAATGAATTGTTCTCGATGTCTCAAGGAGGAGGTAAACCATCCATCTCCCGTCATTCTGAGCGAAGCGAAGAACCCCTGTATTTTGTCCGTACCTCCAGGAATCCTCCCCCTAGACAAAAGCGGCGAAGACCGATGTCCTCGCCGCTTCCTGCATCACTGCCTGCTGCACTACTTCGCTTCACCCGGCGCTGCGTTCGGATAAATCCCCGGCAAGGGAGCCGTCTTCTGGCGCTCCAGCTCCGGATGCGGGAACGGCTTGCGCGGCATCATCGCATCGCGCTCACTCGTGTTGTAGAGAAAGATCGCCTCGACCACAGCCGCTTGCTGAAGATCGGCCGCGTGCAGACGGTCGAACGTATCCATGTCCGAGTGGTGCGTGCGCGTCTCGTAGTCCATGGGGTCCTGAATGTACTGGAAACCCGGCAGCCCCACCGCATCGAACGAGAGATGATCGGTGCCGCCCGTATTGCGGAAGCTGATCGTCGTCACGCCCACATCCTTCAGCGGAGCCATCCACTGTGCGAAGATCGGGGCAATCGCGTAGTTCTCCTGCGTATACACGCCGCGAACCTTGCCGGTTCCGTTATCCAGGTTGTAGTAGGCGTCCAGCGTCTCCCACTCCTTCGTCGTCGTCAGCTTGCCGCGCTGCCGCATGTAGCTGGGCGTGCTCGGCGGATCAGGATGCTCCGGCTCGGCGAAGGTTCCGAAGTGCTGCTTGACGTAGCCCTGCGATCCATAAAGCCCCTGCTCCTCTCCCGACCACAACGCGATCCGTATCGTGCGACGCGGCTTTACTCCAAGCGCCTTCAGGATGCGCATCGCCTCCATCGCCACCACAGAGCCCGCAGCGTTATCCGTCGCGCCCGTCCCCGAGATCCAGCTGTCGAGATGCCCGCCCACCATCACCACCTGGTCCTTCAGCTTCGGATCGCTGCCGGGAATCTCCGCCACCGTATCGAAGCCATGTTCATGACCGCCGGTGAACTTCGTCACGATGTTCAGCTCCAGCGTCACCGGAACGTTATTCTCCAGCATCCGCGCCAGCCGGTTGTAGTGCTCGATCATCATGACAGCGTTCGGAATCGTCACCGCCGTCTCCTTCACCTGAGCGCTGCGAATCAGGTTCGCCCCGTTGTCGTCGAAGATGATCCCCGTGCCGCCACCCTTCGAGCCATCGCGTGAAGGCGTAATGATCGCGGCCACACCCTCCTCGGTCATCATCTTCAGCGCGGTCGCACGCAGCTGCTGTTGCCGCAGACGCTCCGCCATCAGCTGTTGAGGCCGCGCGTCGCCCACAGGAGACGTCTCCATCTCCGCCAGCTCTTCCGCGGTGTAGCGATGAAAGAGAGGATCGCTCAGATCGGGCGTCGTGCGAATCGCTCCAAAGAGCACGATCTTGCCCTTCAGCTTGCCCTTGAACTTATCGAGGTCCTTCTCCTCGCCGATGCTCACATAGACCGCTTCGCCGGAGATCGTTCCATTCGTCGCCGGAGACCACGGCGCGGCCTGCAGCCACAGCGGCTCCGGATCGGGCGTAATCATCCTTCCCCACGTATTGATCTGCTGCCAGCCCATGCCGAACTCGCCCCAGTCCTCCAGGTGCGCGTTCTCGAGCCCGATCTTCGTCAGCGTATCCTTCGTCCACTCGTTCGCCTTCGCCATGTTGGGCGAGCCGGTAAGCCTCGGGCCGATCCCATTCGTCAGGGCATCGGCGAACTCCATCACATGCGAATGCTTGAATCCCTCCTCGCGGATGCGTGCATACATCGTCAGGTCGATGTTCTCTTTTGCCGGCTGCGCGCCGTAATAGGAAGGCGTCTCCGCGGCGGGCTCATTTTTGACAGGCTTCTTGTCAGCCGCAACAGAAGGAATCGCAAGACTGGCGGCTGCGGCTGTACAGAGACTCCAGCGCGCAACAGTGCGTGTGAATGACATGCTTGATGGTCCTCCCAAAAAGGTCAAAAGAATAGCAGGATATTTTTTTCAGACGACCCGTGCACAGAAATGGTTTCTGCCGATCTTTACTCAGCCGTATAGCTCCGTAGACATACCGAATCGATGTACGTACTTATGCGTATTCCATCCTGCAACGGCAAGATCGCTAGCTGCGGCGCATCATCCGCTTCACCCAAAGCCTACCCAGATACCCCCAGGCCGCCACCAGCATGATCACCCCGGCGATCAGACCGCCCCTCTGATAGCTCAGCGCATAGTCCACCGCCTGGTGCGCCGTCGAGTTATAGATCATGATGCTTACAATCCCCACAAAGGTCGCAGCGAAGAACGCCACGAAGCCTGCGGCGGCTCCAATCAGGAGGCTGGCAAACCATCCCAGGTCGCCCAGCGGCACTCCAAATAAACTCGCCTTTGCGCCCTGCGCCTGCTGTGATACACCTGCTCCCTGCGATCCTTGCGTCATACCAGTAGAATACTGCTTTATGGCAGAAGGCGTTCAAAACGGTCTCTTACGAGCGGTGCAGGTAGCCCGCGAAATCGCGGTGCAGCACGCCCCCAACGGCATCGCCTATGCGGCATTCGGCGACAACAGCCTCGAGGGGCAGGACCTCGAGCGGATGGTTCAGGCCGTTCCCTCGGCCATCGCCGCCGCGCTCGCCCGCAAAGCCTACTACTTCGTCCCTCTCGCCCTCAGCGAAGGACGCTCCGGAGACTCCACCCTCGTGGCTCCCGCCTACACCACCGAGCTGGGCGATCAGGCCATCTGCCATCGCAACGTCACGCTGGACAACGCGGAGGGTGTCTTCATCTCCACCCGCCTGCTCGGCGACCGCTTCGCCCTCGCCTTCGAGTTCTTCATCAACGTGGGCCACGCCTTCGTCGACGCCGCCGGAGTCCCGGAGAGCTTCCAGCAGCTGGTCTGGTCCCAGGCCCTCGCCGACATCCGCGGCGAGACCTCCCAGGACGCCTGGGAGAGCCGCAATCTCTCTCTCGCAGGCAAATCCGAAGGCAAGTCCACCATCGACGAGCGCGCGAAGACCAGCTTCCTCGAAAGCTCCTTCTCCGACGCCATCGCCATGTACCTTCTCTCGCTCTCCATCGACTTCGACTACACCGAGCTCCGCGAGCGCGAGTACCCCCTGCTGGCCCCACAGGCCCTCGCCGACCGCCTGCGCCACGTAGCCAAGCTCTTCCCCCCGAACTCCGGCTACGAGTTCGCCATCCGCTATCGCCGCCGCGTCTAGAGCGGTCCCCAATGGCGTAAACCCGGACAGTCGAGAGCCACCCCCCAAAAGCCGTCATTCTGAGCGAAGCGAAGAATCCCTGTATTTGCCGTTGCTGTTGCCGTTGCCGTTGCTCTGTTCCTCTACACCCATCCCGACAATTCTTGACGAACAAGGAACTCCGCTCCCTGTACCATCGAAAAACTCCACCCTGAAGCGGAGAGACAAATGCTTGCGAATCGTTCCGCGCCCTCCAGCACCGTCATCCCCGAGCTCGCCTATCCCGACCTCACCCAGGCCATCGACTGGCTCTGCTCCGTCTTCGGCTTCACCCTGCGCCTCCGCATCGGAGATCACCGTGCCCAGCTCAACGTGGGCGACGGGGCCGTCGTCCTCACCCAGCACACTCAGGCAGGCGCAGTCACTCCACTTGCCCACTCCGTGATGATCCGTGTCCCCGACGTCGATGCCCACCACGCCCACGCCCTGAAGCACGGAGCCCGCATCCTTCGTCCACCCACCACCTATCCCTATGGAGAACGTCAGTACACCGTCGCCGACCCTGTTGGCCGCGCCTGGACCTTCTCCCAATCCGTCGCCGACATCGATCCCACAGACTGGGGCGGAACGCCCGGAACTCTCTGAGAGCGGCCTCTTACGCCGCTATCGAATCTCTCGTCCGCCGCCGCATATCGTCCAGCACCGGCACTCCCGCCAGCAGCAGCAGCACCGCCGCCAGCGGCAGCGTAAAGAAGAAGCCCACATGCTTGAACCCCAGGGCTCCGATCACTCCGCCCGTGAAGAAAAGCACAATCAGCGATCCCAGAAGCCGCAGCTTGGCCAGATCCTCCGAGACCGTATCGCCGATCGCCCGCGTGCCCTTATAGACCATCCGTCCCAGCGCAATCCCGATATCCGTCACCATGCCCGTCAGATGAGTCGTACGGATCACCGCGTCGGAGATCTTCGTGATAATCGCATTCTGCAATCCCATCGTGAAGCACAGCAGCATCACCGTGCCCAGCACACGCCCGCCAGCGAAGACCCTTCCCGTAAAGCCGAAGAGCACCAGCAGCACCGCCTCGATCATCAGCGGCAACGCGTACTCGCTCTCCATCTGACGCTCTCGAGCCCACCGCACGAACAGCGTCGTCAGAAACGCTCCCAGAAGAAACGACGATACCGCAGCCAGTCCGCTGAACATCAGCGACAAGCTCCCAACGGCCAGATTGTCGGCCATAGCCGACACGATGCCCGACATATGTGAGGTGTATTGCCGGACCGCCAGAAAGCCACCCGCATTCGCCGCCCCGGCCACGCACGCCAGATAGCGAGCCAGATGCCGATTGGCGGTCTCCGTGCGTTTGCTTCCAGTCAGCCGGCGCAGATAGAACAATGGCATACCTCTATCATCGCAGGTCAGGCAAGCTATGATCCATTCCGCGGTTGTACCCTGAGTGCGATCTCCCGCATCCAATCAGACCGGAGCCGAACGCCATGCCTCTCATCCGAAGCTGTCCCCACTGTGGCCAGAAGAACCGCATCCCCGCCCAACACCTCGCCGATACCGGCCGTTGTGGCAACTGTAAGAGTGAGTTAGCGCCCCTGAGTGAGCCCGTCGCCGTCGACACCACCCTCTTCGACGAGATCGTCCAGCAGGCCCGCGTTCCCATCCTCGTCGACTTCTGGGCCGACTGGTGCGGTCCTTGCCGCATGGCCGCCCCCGAGGTCGCCCGCACCGCCGCCAACACCCAGGGACGAGCCCTCGTCCTCAAGGTCGACACCGAGCAGAACCCGCAGCTCTCCGCCCGCTACAACGTGCGCGGCATCCCCAACTTCGCCGTCTTCTCCGGCGGACGCCTCGTCACCCAGCAGGCCGGACTCGTCGGCCACCAGCAGATGGAAAGCTGGCTGGACTCCGCCCGCACCTCCTGACCGCAGCAACTCACCGGAGAGTCTCTGGCAGGTCTGCCTCGCGTTCATCTAAGATGGGCTTCCCTGTAAGGAGAGCCCATGCGCCCTTCCGCTCTGTTATGCCTGCTCTTTCCTCTGAGCATCCTCGCGCAGACTCCCGACACTCCCACCCTTCGCACCGGAACCCAGCTCGTCGTCGTCGATGTCACCGTCACCGACTCACACGGAGCCCCCGTCCACAACCTCAAGCAGTCGGACTTCAGCCTCCTCGAGAGCGACTCCCCCCAGACCATCTCCCACTTCGAGGAGCACACCGCGGCAGAGCAGGCCAAGCTCCCCGTCATGCCCAAGCTCGAACCCAACACCTACACCAACTTCACCCCAACCCCTGACGATTCCCCGATCAACGTACTTCTGGTCGACACACTCAACACCTCCGTCAACGATCAGGCCAACGTCCGCCAGAAGCTGATTGCCTTCGCCAAAGACATCAAGCCTGGCACATCTCTCGCGGTCTTCGCCCTGTCCACTCGTCTCACTCTGCTGCAGGGCTTCACCTCCGATCCAAAGCTCCTGCTGGCCGCAGTCAGCAAGACAACGAACGTGCAGGACTCTCCGGTCCTTCCCGACGAGATCGGCGCCTCAGAGTCTCTCGCCGATACGGTCAGGATTCCGTCCCCTCAGATCAAAGACGCGATGCGCCAGGCCGAAGCCGCACAGACCGTAGAGCAGAATCGCTCTCGCATCCTCACCACCCTCGCCGCGATGAACCAGCTTGCCCGCTATCTCTCCGGCATGCCCGGCCGCAAGAATCTCATATGGCTCTCCGGCTCCTTCCCTCTCAACTTTCTTCCCAACGCCGGGCTACGAAACGCCTTTCGCGCTACGGGCTCAACGCAGGCCGAGGTGCGCGAGACCACAAACCTCCTCGCCCGCAGCCAGGTCGCAATCTATCCCATCGACGCTCACGGTCTCCAGAACTCCCCGCTCGCCGACGCCTCCGCCGGAAGATACGCCATGGGACCGCTCCGTGTGGCGGGCGACGTAGACACCTTCTCCACGCAGAAGCTCGCCGAGCAGAACACCATGCGTCAGCTCGCAGAATCGACAGGAGGCAAAGCCACCCTGAACGACAACGATCTTCGCGGCGCCGTAGAGAAGGCCATCGACAACGGCTCCAGCTACTACACCCTCGCCTACACCCCCCACGACAAAAGCAAGGCCGGCTACCGCAGGATCGCGGTCCATCTCAGCTCGGGCAACTACAACCTCTCCTATCGCGACGGCTACTACGTCGACGACGCCAACCAGAAACCAGCCGCCAGCGCAGGCAAACAGGCTCCCGCGCCCGTCGACTCCATGCAGATCGCCATGCAGCGCGGAGCACCTACGCCAACCCAGATCCTGTTTAAGGTCCTCTTCGTCGCCGGCGACAAACACAGCGACAAGCCGGCCGAGGGCAACGTCGCCTCACCCAAATCCAGGCCGCCGTATCGCCTCATCACCATCGCCTACGCAGCCAGCCCCGGCGACATCACCATGCCCACCCAGCCCAACGGCCTCCGTCACGTCGATCTCGACTTCGTCGCCCTCGTCTACGACCGCGACGGCCAGATCTTCACCCAGCAGACCAATCGTGTCGATGTCTTCGCCAGGCCCGAAGCCGTTCAGGACTTCCTGAAAGAAGGCGTTCGCTACCAGCAGCAGATCGCCGTTCCCGCCAAAGGCGAGTACTACCTCCGCTCCGGCATCCACGACCTGATCGGCGACAAGATCGGAGCCATCGAGGTCCCAACCTCCTCCATCGCCACCGCTCCCCCAACCACTGCGACAAAATAACCTCGCCGAGCGCACAAGGGCGAACCTCCGCCGTCGCTCCCGCGTATCCTGTTCACGAACCCATTATCCTTACACTATGTGCCGTCGCGCCCGGTCCCTCTGCACTCTTCTCTTCGCCATCCTGGCTCTGCCCGCCCCCGCCCACGCCATCGAAGTCGGCATCTCGGCCCAGGCGCTCGAGCGCACCCTCAAGACTCAGCTCTTCAACGGCCCCGACGGCCGCTACTACCTCCGCGGCGACGCCAGGTCCTCCTGCTTCGTCTACGCCGACTCGCCCCGCGTCTCCTTCAATCAGGACCGCGTCGTCGTCCACATCCACACCCGCGCCAAGCTCGGCACCGGAATCTACGGCTCCTGCGTCGGCGTCACCCTCACCCGCGACGTCGACGTCTCCGTCCTTCCCGACGCGCAGGGCGAGACCATCGGCTTCCGCGACGCCCGCATCGATCACCTCAGCAACTCCCGCGAGCTCAACTTCCTCCTCGTCCCCTTCCTCAGCCACCAGCTTCCCCAGCAGATGAAGGTCAACGCCGCCGACCTCATGCGCCAGCTACTCAGTCGATCCGCGGAAACCACCGGTTACGCCTTTTCCCTCACCGCGCTCAAGATCCACTCCATGCTGGTCCAGGGATCTCTGCTGGTCCTCGACGTCGACGCCCGTATGAGCGTCGACTGACGCCACCATCCCCGCCTGCTTCGAACGCCTCCGCGCAACAATTGCGCGCGCATTCTCCCCCGGCAGCAGAACCTCCGGCGCATCCTTCGGAGGCGTAAATCTTCCATCCGTCAGATAGGCCACACCCAGCGCCGCCGTAAACTCCGGATACAGCACTCCCAGCGGAACCACATACTTCTTCGACTTCACCAGCGACTCCACCACGCCATCCACGCGATGGCTGCGCGGAATCTCACCTTGAACCTGCGGAATGACGAAGACCGTAAACGGCAGCTCCGGATTCTTCTTCGCATACTTCGTCAGCGAGCGCGCCACCTGCTTGGGCGTCGTCATTCCAAGATCGACCAGCATGTTGCGATGCACCGCATGAGGAAAGTAGAAGTTCAACACCGTGCGAGAGAAATCGGCGCAGTTATGAAAGAACAGGTTGAAGTGGCTGACATTCTTGCGGTCGTTGTAATGAGCGATAAAACGCTCGTCTTCTTCCTGCGTCGTCTCTACCTGAAACCCGTAGATCGTACGATCGTAGGACGATCCCACCAGTTGAATCCAGTCTCCCTTCGGTGTCTCTGTCTCGCCTTCTTTTGTAACCGAATCGGGAGCAATCTCTGCAAGATGCTTTCTTCGGTACTCGTCGCGCAGCCTGTCTCGCAACACCGAATCTGCCGTGAGCGGAACGTCCCGCACCTGCTCGACCGCATACAGGTAAGGAACAACCGGGACTGCCAGCCAGTCGTATCCCCCGACCTTGTGATACCGGCTGATGACGACTCCCCTCTCGCCCGGCTCACACATCCTGAGCTGTATGGGTGACTCTGCGCAGATGTGGTTGAAGTAGACCGCTCCATGTCCAGTGGGATTGACCCCGCCAAAACCTCCGTACGGTTCCTCCATCAGAAAAGCAATATCCGCCCGCGCACTCGAAGTTCCTGCTGCAAGAAAAAGGAGAACCATCGCGGCAGTCGCACAAAGAGCCTTCGAGGCCTGAAGCCTGCAGAACCCCCTGCGAAAATTCCACGAAGTGACTCTCTTAAAACCCATCATCCTTATGAGAACCAGATACGGCTTCCGAAGTTGCGCGGTTCCCCCTGCCTGCAAAGGCACCTGAAAAACACTGCCTCTGGAAAAGTGGGAAATCTATCCCGCAAACGATCTGGTTAGGAAGGAACTAACCCCTTGTTTTCAGCGATATCCAGGCAGAATGGGTCGCCATAAAAAGACGCCCTCTCCATGTGGAAAGGGCGTCTCCAAAAACATATTTCTAGCTTTCGATCAGGCCATCAGCTTACGTCGCAGGGTTCCGGCAATAGCAATCGCTCCGGTTCCAAGCAGGATCAAAGAGGAGGGCTCCGGAACAGCAGGGGTGCCGGGGCTCAGTGTGATGTTCTCCGAAGTGAGACCGTTTTGCTGGCCATCGACCGTGACATAGAGCGCCTTCACCGAAGCCTCGTCGAGTCCGGTAAGCAATGCCCCCGGCGAAGTCAACGTAAGCTGCCACTTGAAGGTGTAAATATCACTTGGATCGCCAACGGCAAGACCGAGGCCCGAGCTCTCCGAGCAGAAGAACCCGCCCCCGCCGCCGGCACAGCCGTTCGCGTTCAACCCCGAGGAAACCGTCGTTCCGAATCCAGTCGGAATCGGCGACACCAGACTGACCGAGCTGATGCTCGAAGACTGGGAGACCAGCTTCAAAGCAACTGCGTTCAGCAGGTTCGAGGAAGGGTTGGTGTAACCCGAAGTATCTACCGTCAGGTAGATGTCGAATACATCGGGATTTGCCGTGGCGTTATAGCTCAGTGTGTAGGTAGATCCAAAACATGAGCCACAGGATGGACCAATCGTATCGGCATTGGCCAAAGGAGCTAGCATCAACAGACCAGCAGGGATAAGAAGAAGAAGTTTCTTAAGCATCTCAGGATTTCCTTTCGACTTAAAGGGGCTCTCCGTAAACGCCTGCCATCCCGAAGCTCGGTAGGGTATGCAATCTGCGGATGGTTGATTACTAGCAATCCGATAGCCAGCCTGCCTGAATTCCGCCTATCGACGGAATCCGCAAAATAGGCGGCTAACTACGATCACCTCAGCCGAATCCCGGAATCCGCAATCTCCGGAACATGAATCATCTTTCACAGGTAAAGAGCACTCCCACGGTTTATTGCAAGCCAGGATCGGACTAACGAGCGGCAGACATATCTCGCCCGTCGCTGTTCACGCTTCGTAAGTCCCTCGTTCCTTCGCCATTTACCTGCTTTTGACCATAAGGGCATAGCTTCAGCAAAGGACACTGCGCGCACTTCGGCTCAGAAAACGTGCAGAGCGTCTGTCCCAGCTTCTTGATCAGCTGATGATGCTCATCCAGCATCTCCGCGTTCCACGTCTCCGGGACGATCCGCATCAATCGCTCCTCGGTTGTCGCAGCATCGGCCCTCGGAGTCAGCCCCAGCCTCTGCGTCACCCGCAAGTGATGCGAGTCCACACACATCGCCCTGCGACGCAGCGTGCTGAAGTTCACCACCGCCGCGCTCGTCTTCGGACCCACGCCGGGAAACTGCTCCAGCCACGCCCGAATCTTGTCCGTGCGATAGCGAGCCAGAAAGTCCAGCGTCAGGCTGCCGTATCGCTGCGTGATCCCTTCGAGCGACGCCTTCAGCTGCACCGCCTTCTGCTCCGGAAACGTCACGGCCCGTATCCCGTCTTCAATCTCGGCAAGCGGAGCGTCGCGCAGGTTCTCCCACGTTCCGAACCTCTCTCGCAGATGACGTACCACCTCATACGTCGTCTCCGTCTTCGTCCGCGAAGACAGCAGAGAGTAGATGAACTGCGACAACGGATCCCACGGCTCGCGCGGCTTCTGCTCGCCAAAGTACTCCAGCAAAAGCTTATGAATACGTACCAGCCGATCGTCGGGCTCAGCCTGATGTTTGAAGAGAGAATCGATCATTCCTACTGCTTCAAGTTTACGCGCCTCACAACAAAAACACTCGACACCCCTAAGTGGGGATGCCGACACAAATCATCCTTCCACGCCCCAATCCCGTCATTCTGAGCGAAGCGAAGAATCCCTGTATTTCTTTGCAGGATGCCAAGGTGCGCACCTTTCGCATCGCGAAGAGTGGCATGAAAACCCTTCTCCTCACCGCAAAACAAATACCCATCCGGACAAGCCTCAGCCATTCCACGTAACGCCAATCCGCGCTCCCTCAGCCGTCCTCAACCCCCAGGCCATGCGCGGAGTATTGTGCGCCAGCCCAAAGCGTCCATCCCGAGCCAGCAGAATAATCCCGCCGTGCCCACCCAGCCGCGCATACAAATAATCGATCGCCGCCTGCGCCGCCTCTTCAGGCGAAGCACCCGCAGCCACGCGGTCGACCGCCCACTTGCCCAGCACCAGCTTCATGATCGGCTCACCCCACCCCGTCAGCGAGACCGCTGCCGACTCATCATCGGCATAGCATCCGCACCCGATCAGCGACGAATCCCCCACACGCCCCGGCGCCTTCGACAGCGTTCCACCCGTACTCGTCCCAGCCGCAATATGACCATGCTGATCCAACGCCACCGCCCCCACCGTATCGTGCGAAGCGATTGTAGGATCGTCAAGCAGCGGTCCCGAGAACGTCGTATCCACCGCCCCCTCCAGCTCCGCCTTCTGAAAGGCCATCAGCCTCTCGCGCTCACGCGGAACGATCAGCTCCGTGTTATCGATCAGCCCCATGCCATGCTGCATCGCGAATCGCTCTGCGCCCGTCCCGACAAAATAGACATGCGGACTGTGATCGAGCACCAGCCGAGCCGCATGAATCGGATTCTTCAGCCTCTCCACACAGGCCACCCCTCCCGTGCGCAGATTCGCTCCGTTCATCAACAGGGCGTCCAGCTGCACGCGCCCATCGCGCGTAAGGAACGATCCTCGACCTGCATCGAAGGTCTCGTCATCCTCCATCACAGCCACCGCGGCCTCCACTGCGTCCACCGCACTGGCGCCGCGTTCCAGCAGAGCGTACCCGGCAGCAAGCGCATTGGCGATTCCAACCTCATGGGCCGCAATCGCGTCATCCGGCATAGCCCAGGCTCCGCCGTGGATCAGAAGAATCGGTTGTGTCGGCATGGATTAATTGTATGCAATTCAATCCGCTCCGTGGCGAGCGATCCCATCCTCCAAGACCAGAGAGATCCGCCGACCGAAGTCCGTCAACCCCAGCCTCCAACCAACCCAGCGCTCCCACGAAAGCGCACCCAGAAAGACGCATCAGAAAAAATGCACCCAAAAAAACACATCCAGAAAACGCACAAAAAACGTGTCCAGAAAGCACACATCCAGAAAAACACTCCCGAAAAAAGTGTCATCCCGACCGGAGCGAAGCGCAGTGGAGGGACCTGCGTTTCGCCCCCATCCCACCGCACAAAGCCCCTCCCACCGAAATAACCATCCCGAAAACAGTGCGACGAACCGCAGCATCCAACCTTCCACGGGAGTTTGCCGCCATGCCGTCCAGCGTGATCGCCGCAATGCACTATGACGACCGTGCCCACACCCTCACCCTCGTCTACTGCGGCAAACGAGGCACCTACCGCTACTTCGGCGTCTCACCCGAAGAGTACAGCGAGTTTCGCGCCGCCCCCTCCAAGGGAACTTACCTTAATCAAATCTTCAAAGCACGCCAGCATCCCTACGAGAAGCTTTACTCATCTCACATCATTCATCCCGTAAGCTAGACCCCAGACAATAGGGAGTGAGCATGGCAAAGACAATCGCAGAAGTCCTCGTAGAGAGCCTCAAAAACGCAGGAGTCAAACGCGTCTACGGTCTTCCCGGCGACTCCCTCAACGGCTTCACCGACGCCCTCCGCAAAGACGGCACTCTCGAGTGGGCGCACGTCCGCAACGAAGAGGTCGCCGCCTTCGCCGCCGGAGCCGAAGCCCACCTCACCGGCACTCTCGCCGTCTGCGCCGGAAGCTGCGGGCCCGGCAACCTGCACCTCATCAACGGGCTCTTCGACTGCCATCGCAGCCGTGTCCCCGTCCTCGCCATCGCCGCCCACATCCCCAGCAACGAGATCGGTACTGGCTACTTCCAGGAGACTCACCCCCAGAACCTCTTCAAGGAGTGCAGCGACTACTGCGAGATGGTCGGCGTCCCCGAACAGATGCCGCGCCTGCTCGAGATCGCCATGCGCTCCGCCATCACTCGTTCCAGCGTCTCTGTCCTCGTCATCCCCGGCGAGATCTTCCTCCACGACGCCGTCAACGGCAACCCCGTGCTCCCCATCCACATCCCCGCCCCCGTCCTCCGTCCCAACGACGACGAGTTGCGACAGGCCGCCGACCTCCTCAACACCGGCAAGAAGGTCACCATCCTCGCCGGAGCCGGCTGCAAGGACGCTCACGCCGACCTCATCGCCACCGCCGCTGCCCTGAAGGCCCCCATCGTCCACGCCCTGCGCGGCAAGGAGTTCATCGAGTACGACAACCCCTACGACGTCGGCCTCACCGGCCTCATCGGCTTCAGCTCCGGCTACCACGCCATGGAGAGCTGCGACACCCTCCTCATGCTCGGCACCGACTTCCCCTATCAGCAGTTCTTCCCCTCCAAAGCCAAGGTCATCCAGATCGACGCCCGCGGCGAGCAGCTCGGCCGCCGCACTCCACTCGCGCTCGGCCTCGTCGGCTCCATCAAGCACACTCTGCCCGCGCTGCTTCCGCTGCTCATCGCTAAGACTGACCAGGCCCGTCTCGACACCCACGTCAACGACTACAAGAAAGTCCGCGAAGGCCTCGAGGAGCTCGCCCAGCCCGACAACAACCAGACCCCCATCCACCCGCAGTACGTCGCCCGCCTCATCGACAAGATCGCAGCCGACGACGCCATCTTCACCTGCGACGTCGGAACCCCCACCGTCTGGGCCGCTCGCTATGTCGGCATGAATGGTCGCCGTCGCCTGATCGGCTCCTTCGTCCACGGATCCATGGCCTCTGCCGTCCCACAGGCCATCGGCGCTCAGGCCTCGCACCGCTCTCGCCAGGTCGTCGCACTAGCAGGCGACGGCGGACTCGCCATGATGCTCGGCGACCTGCTCACCCTCCAGCAGCTCAAGCTCCCCATCAAGATCGTCGTCTTCAACAACAGCTCGCTCGCCTTCGTGGAGCTGGAGATGAAGGCCGCGGGAATCGTGAACTACGGCACCGAGCTCGACAACCCCAACTTCGCCGACCTCGCAAAGGCCACCGGCCTCCATGGAGTCCGCGTCGAGTATCCCAACGATCTCGAAGCTGCCCTGCGCGAAGCCTTCCAGACACCCGGCCCCGCATTAGTCGAAGTCATGGTCAACCGGCAGGAGCTCTCCATGCCTCCCTCGATCACCTTCGGACAGGCCAAAGGCTTCTCCCTCTGGGCCGCAAAATCCGTTCTCAGCGGCAGAGGCGACGAAGTCCTCGACCTCGCAAAGACCAACGTGTTGCAGAGGATTCTGTCTTAAAGAATCGAGCTATCCATCCAGCAGCACATCAGCGGCTGAGATCGAGTCTGCCTCCGAACCGCACCCGATGGACAGTGTCCGCAAAGCTGCGAATGCTGTAGCCCAGCTGTCTCGCAAAGCTGACCCGCGCAGGATGCAGCTCCAGAGCCCACTCTTCGCCGACCTCCTGCACGTTGTGACTGAAGTGCCGCTTGAAGATCGTAATCCCCCGGAATGGGTCATCCTCCGAGTTGCCAAGCGTCACTCCTCCCATATCGAACCAGCTCGCTCCCTGTCGCTTCGACCACAGCATGAGGTCGCGAACCAGACAATGGCTGATGGGGATCTTTCTGTCTGGCGGCTGCTCGCTCCCCCCTGCCCGATACTCCCCATAACTGCCATTCATGCAACCCCATGCAAAGCCGAACATGGAATCCGGCGTCACATCCGTCTCCGACAAAAACAGCCCGACGACATGAGACAGCCCGGGATTCATTCGCGAGAGGTTCAGGATGGAGTCCCATTCCTGTCTTGCTCCACTGCCCTTCGTGCGCCTCATCGCCGCCGCCTGCAACGACGCGATACGGTCCGCATACACAGGATCGGTAAGTGTGCGCACAAACAGAGAAGATCGATCCGCGTCGTGAAGGTTTTTGCGGGCCGACTTGTTCAGCCCTTTCAGAATCTCGCTCTCCTCCGGTCGCAGATCGATCATGACCGTATGCCTGTACGACATCGGCCTGTCGACCTTTTGAAAACCGTATTGCTCAAGCGACAGACCGACTTCGTATCGACGCTCAGGCGAGAAAACTCCGATGCTCAATCTCAGGGCGCCGGGATCATTCCGCGCGAACCTCACCAGTGAAGCGACCATCGGATCCAGCGACGAAGGCGGCAGGCTCTCACCAAACCGGACCACTCGCAGATAATGATGTCCGGGAAGGACACGGCATCTGTCGATCTGAACAGCAACGCCGCCCAACGGGCGGCCCTGGTCATCGCAAACCGCAACAAAACAATGTTTGTTTTGATGACTATGCTCCGCCCAGGAAAGACGATGAACCAGCGGCAGCCAGATACCCACACTAAGGAGCTCGTCCTCGATCTGTTTCCATCGGGGCCCGGGTCTAAAAGCGTACGCTCGTTCACTGCTGCGATTGATCGGCACGCCAGCACCCTAATCCTTGAGTACAAGGTATCCTAGGTTAGAGTTCTTTCGAATGTAAACAGGAATTACGATCCGCAGAAATATTCGCTGGATCTAGTTCGCCGGTTGCAGCTTCCGCCGCTCCGTCTCCAGGTAGGTGTATCGAATCCGGTGAATCACCGTAATGGTCGACATCACCGCCAGCACCCATAGAGCCGCTGCCATCACGCCCCACTTATTGCAGAGCGCGCCCAGAATCACGCAGACGATCCGCTCCGGCCGCTCCATAAAGCCGACCTTGCAGCTTCCGATCAGAGCCTCGGCGCGCGCGCGCGTATAGCTCACCATCAGGCAAGCCGTCATCACGAACGCCACCAGACCAACGTAGAACAGACGATTGCCGCGAGCGTAATACACCAGCAGCCCGAAGAAGATCGCAACGTCGGAGTAGCGGTCGATCACCGAATCGAAGAACGCTCCGAAGACCGACACCTGGTTGGTCGCCCGCGCCACGCGGCCGTCCACCATGTCGAAGACGCCCGCGCCGATGATGATCAGCCCGGCGTAGAGAAACATACGATTCGAGTTCGGACCGCGCGCAAAGCCAAAGAACAGCGCCGCAACAATATTGATGATCAGCCCAATAAACGTCAGGGTGTTTGGGGAGATGCGGGAGAGCGCAAGACCGTTTACGATCTTCTGCAACAGCCAGCCACTGCCCTTGCCAAATGCGCTTGTCCAGGTCAACCTTACCCTCTACCGCTTCCGTACACGGCCCAGCGACCGCGCGCTTACCCTACTCCACTGCGTCGTGAATCGTCACCAGTTTCAGGATCTCGAGCTCACGCTTACCGTTCGGCGTGACAACTGTCGTAGTATCGCCGACTTTCTTACCCAAAATGGCACGCCCAATGGGAGACGTTGTCGATATTAATCCATTCGCAACGTCCGACTCTTCGCTCGTTACCAGTTTGTAAACAAGCTCCTCGTCCTTCGAGCTGTCGAAGACCGTTACCGTCGCTCCGAAACCGACCTTGTCGCGGGGAATGTTGGTCAGATTCACCATCGCCAACTCGCCCATACGCTTCTTCAACTGGCCCAGACGCGCGTTTACGAACACCTGGCGCTGTTTGGCCATGTGATACTCGGCGTTTTCACTCAGGTCGCCCAGGGCGACCGCCTTCTTAATCTCGGCCGGAAGCTCGGTCGTCAGCTCATACTCCAGCTGCTTGATCTCTTCTTCGAGCCGCTTCTTGATCTGTTCTGGCATGGTGCCTTCCTATTACCCGGCGTGCTTTTAGCCCCGGGCATCTTCAGCCACAGGGCACCCATCGCGTGCAAAAGCTCGCATAGGGTCGAAAACATGATTATACGACTTCAGCGCAAAGCCTCCCCTGCAATCGGTCTTCCCGTCCACCTGCTCAATCCATAAACCCCGTAAAATCATCATCGCCGCCACCGAACCGGCCCTCCTTTCTCTCCCTTGCTCCAGGCCTGGGGAACCCGCGAAACCTGAACTCCTTCAGCAACTAAAATAGAGACAAACAGTATGGTGGAGGCACATATTGAAGTTTCTCGGGTCCCTGTTGCTCCTCATCATCCTCGTAGCCTTCATCGCTGCAGGGGTCGCTAACTATTTCATCTATATGCCCTTCGGCCCCTCCACCGAGACCTTCGTGGAGATAGCCCCGCACACCGGGACCGAGGCCATCGCCGCCCAGCTTCAGCAGAGCGGCATCATCCGAAATCGCTACGCCTTCGAGGTCCTCCGTATCGCCCGCGGCGGAACCCTCAAAGCCGGCGAGTACCGCTTCGACCACCCCGCCCCCCTCACCGAGGTCTACCGCCGCATCGCCCAGGGAGACATCTACACCCGCGCCCTCACCATCCCCGAGGGCTACAACATCTTCGACATCGCCCAAGCCGTCGAAGCCGCCGGTCTCGGCCAGCGCGACACCTTTCTTGCCGCCGAGCGCCAGCACACCGAGCTCATCGCCGAGTGGACTGCAAACGCCTCCACTCCGCCCTCTTCGCTCGAAGGCTATCTCTTCCCCGACACCTACCACTTCGCCCGTCACACCCCGCCCGTACACATCCTCGCCGCCATGGTGCGCCGCTTCCGCCTCGCCACCCAGCAGCTGGGCCTCGAAGGCGACATCCCCCGCACCGTCACCCTCGCCTCGCTGGTTGAAAAAGAGGTCAGTCAGGACAACGAGCGTCCCCTCGTAGCCGGAGTCTTCCTCAACCGTCTGGCCAAATCGATGCCGCTCGCCACCGATCCCACCGTCATCTACGCGGCTCTGCTCGACAACCGCTGGCGCGGAGCCATCCACGTCTCCGACCTGCAATCGCCCTCGCTGTACAACACCTACCGCCACCCCGGTCTCCCGCCGGGCCCCATCTGCAACCCCGGCATGGCCGCCTTCCGCGCCGTGCTCTCCCCCGCCCAAACCGACTACCTCTACTTCGTCTCCGACGCTCAAGGCCACAGCCGCTTCTCCGCCACCCTCAAGGAGCACAACCAGAACGTCCAGGCCTATCGCAAGACCCAGCAACACTAAGCGCTTCCGAACCAATCCCTCATCCCGCAGTCCGTCTCTATCCCGTCACTCTGCCTCTCATCCCCGTCATTCTGAGGCGAAGCCGAAGAATCCCTGTATTTCGCCTGCACGCCAAGAAAGCCCGAACAAGGGCACCCCTTTCTCAAGCAAAAGAAAGAGGAATCGATGGTCTTCGTAAGCATCCCGCAGAGGAGATTTGGCTGGCAGAAATTTCTGCCAGGACCAAGGCTCAAGCTCTTTACCTTCCCGGAACCCCCGCACTTTCCGGAACCTTCTCTTGTCCCACACACATCTAAATCATCTGTAGCCGCAGCTTCCTCGAAATCGGACGGATATACTTAACCTTCGTGCGCATGAAGATACGACAAGCTTTTGCGCTTGGGACCATCGGCGTCCTGCCAGCGCTGACAGGGTGTTTTAGTCACACTCGCATCGTCCCCAAGACCCGCGTCGCTGATGTCATCATCAGCACATCGCTCGATGCCATGGCTCGCCAGCTCGCGGCTCGCTACGAAGCCATGCAGAGCTTCAACGCCGGCGTCGAAATCTCCGCCACCACCGGCGGCGGTCTCCAGGGCAAGGAGACCCAGTACACCAGCTTTGCCGGCTACATTCTCATGCGCAAGCCCGAGTTGCTGCGCGTCCTGCTCCTCGTCCCCGTCGTCCGCACCCAGGCCCTCGATATGGTCTCCGACGGAACGAACTTCAAGCTCCTCATCCCGCCGCGCCGCCGCGCCATCGTCGGAACCAACACCGTCACCACGCAGTCCAAGAACGGCCTCGAAAACCTGCGCCCCGACGTCTTCTTCGACACCATGTTCATCCAGGGTCCTGAGAAGGACCAGATCATCTCCATGACCACCGACATCCGGGTCATCGAGAGCGGCAAGAAGAAGAAGGACCTCATCGAGGAGCCTGCCTACGCCCTCCAGATCCTCGCCAAGCCCGAGGGCCAGACCGTGCGCACCCTGCGCGTCGTCCACATCAACTCCACCGACCTGCTCCCCTACCAGCAGGACATCTACGATGTGAACGGACAGGTCGTCACCAAGGCCTACTACAGCAACTACCAGTACTACGGCAACACGCCCTATCCCTCGAACATCGTCATCGAGCGCCCCCGCGACCACTACTCGCTGACCGTCAACATCACCAAGCTCACCTTCAACAGCAAACTCGACGACGACCAGTTCGAACTCAAGATCCCCGAGGGCATCCCCGTAGAAACCTTAAAGTAACGAAGTAACGCCCTCCCTCGCCCACCCAAAACCCTCATCCCTTCCTCACCACCGTCATTCTGAGGCGAAGCCGAAGAATCCCCGTATTTCTTCGCAGGACGCCCGGACGCAGGCCACAGAATGCCGGATACGGATGCGGGGTACAGAATGCCCGGGTGCGGGTGCCCCATCCTTCGCAAAGCGAAGGGTGGGATGAAAACCGTCCAATCCACCACAAGAACCCCACAGCTATCACCCCGAAAACTGAGGGTATCGGATGCCGGATACGATGCGGGTGCCCCATTCATGCAGCTTCATCGCATGAGTGGGCCCTTCGGGCAAAGCCCGAACCGCACCTCACATTGCATTCCCCCACAAACAGGTCCATAATCCTCAGCACGGAGCGGAACATGAGCCTACGCAAGCCATGCCTTCCCTGCATGATCGTCGCAGCCAGCGCACTCTCCCTGCTCGCTCTTGCCATCTCCGTTCCTCTTCGGGCCCTCGTACGCAGATCCATCTGACGTGGAGGTAATCCCCATGGCCAACCGCTGGGCTCGTGCATCTGCTCTCCTTCTGGGCGCCATCGCCGTCGGCGTTTATATCGCCGTCTCCCAGTCGCAGCACCGCTCCGACACCACCGGCCCCGCGCAGCGCCCACGCGATCCGTTCAACGAAAACGAATCCTCCCGCGTCCTCCGCGACTTCCTCGCCGTCATGTACAACCAGAGCGACAACGCCAGGGAGACCTACGCAAAGGCCCTCGAAAACCTGCGCGCCAGAGCCGAAGGCGTAGTCCCCGAGATCGCCCGCATCGAAGCCTCTCTCCGCGAAGCCGACTACCCCACCCGCTTCGCTCTCATCTTCACCGCCTCCGAGCTCCACCATCCCTCAGCCCTCCCCTGGCTCCGCTCCATCGCCCTCAGCCGCATCCCCGCCGAGCGCTCCAGCAACCCGCACTCCTTCTCCACCGTCGCCGAAGAGACAATCCTCCGGACCACTGCCGCCGACGGCATCGGAGCCCTCGCCCGGGACGGCAACGCCGAAGCCATCGAGGCGCTCTTCCAGTGCCTCGCTACACCCTCCTTCTCCATCCGCCGAGCCGCCGTGCAGCAGCTCCTCCAATCCCCCAACATCCCCCGCGAGCACATCGCCGAAGCCCTTCCCGAAGATCAGCGCTTTCTCCTCGACCTTCGCCGTCTCGACATCCGCGACGTCCCCCAGGTCCGCGATCCCCAGCAGTTCCTCACATTCGGAGTGGAAACTCACGGCCTCACCTCACCTCCTCCCTCCGACAGCCCCGGCGAACGGCCCTCCCCTCGCTCCTCCAACCTCTCTCTCCACAACCCTCCCCCCACCCT
>Ga0255336_100588_pt1 | contig 49737 bp, 55 predicted proteins | sample MeOH1_35cm_T3_17_FD_189102 | JGI IMG/M metagenome (GOLD analysis project Ga0255336, IMG submission 189102) | Sandy soil microbial communities from University of British Columbia, Vancouver, Canada - MeOH1_35cm_T3_179 | ecosystem: Engineered > Artificial ecosystem > Sand microcosm > Unclassified ... | reverse complement strand
TTCAATATCCGGGACAGCCCCAGCTGGTCCAGTTGCCCCAGGGTCAGATCGTGATGGCGCCTCAGATGTTTACCGGCCAACAACTCAACGCGCTGCAAATTGCGCAACTGCAAGCGATGCAGGGCGCACAGCTGGGGGGTCTCCAAGCGAGTCAACATGCTCCTCCGCAGCTCGGTTTGCAGCAGCAGCAACAGCAGCAGAGAAAAACACTCTTTACCCCGTATTTGCCTCAGGCGAACCTGCCGGCGCTGTTGGCCAACGGCCAGCTGGTGGCCGGCATTCTGCGGGTCAACAAGAAGAACAGATCGGATGCGTACGTCACGACCAATGACCTGGACGCGGACATTTTTATTTGTGGGAGCAAAGATCGGAACAGAGCGCTGGAGGGTGATTTCGTCGCCGTGGAGCTGCTCGACGTCGATGAGGTGTGGGGGCAGAAACGGGAAAAGGAGGAAAAGAAGAAACGGAAAGACATTACCGATACTCGCGGATCGAGCAACGCTCAGAACGGCAAGAATGATACCGCGTCCACCAGCGAGACTCAGTCCATCGCCCCGGACGGCAGCATCAGGAGGCGCGGCAGTTTGCGTCAACGACCCACGCAGAAGAAGAATGACGATGTCGAAGTCGAGGGCCAGAGTTTACTCCTGATGGAGGAAGAAGAGATCAGCGACGAGCAGAAGCCACTCTACGCCGGCCACGTCGTGGCCGTCATTGAACGTGTCGCCGGCCAGATGTTCTCCGGCACCTTGGGTCTGCTGCGGCCCAGCAGTCAGGCGACCAAGGAAAAGCAAGAAGCCGAGAGGCAGGCCCGCGACGGAGGTCACTCTCGGACGCAGTCCGAACGGCAACAAGATAAGCCGAAGATCGTCTGGTTCAAACCGACCGACAAGCGTGTGCCTCTCATCGCCATTCCGACCGAGCAAGCTCCTCGAGACTTTGTCGACAAACACCAAGAATATGCCAACAGAATCTTTGTGGCCTGCATTAAACGATGGCCCATCACGTCGCTGCATCCGTTCGGCACTCTCGTTGAACAGCTGGGCGAGATGGGTGATTTGCGCGTCGAGACCGATGCTCTTTTGCGGGACAATAACTTTGGGGCCGATGAGTTCTCTGACGCGGTCCTGAAGAGTGTCGGCTGGGAAGACTGGTCTCTCGAAGCCGAAGGTGAGGCCGTCCTGTCTGCCCGTCGCGATCTCCGAGATGAGCGGGTCTTCACCATCGATCCGAACGGCTCGCATGAACTCGATGATGCCCTTCACATCAAACCGCTGGGTGACGGCGTGGTGGAACTGGGAATTCACGTCACTGACATTGCCCATTTCGTCAAGGCGAATTCCCTCGTCGACCGAGAGGCCAAGAAGCGTGGAACGGGCGTCTATCTGGTCACCCGGGCCGTGAACATGCTCCCGCCGCGCCTGTCGTCCGACATTTGCTCTCTGCTCCCCGGCGCAGGACGTCTGACCGTCAGCGTGATCTTGAAGGTCGATACCGAGACCGGCCAGGTTGAAGGGGAACCTTGGATTGGCCAGAGCATCGTCAAAAGTGTCGGCAAACTGGCGTATGACCAGGTGGACGCGGTGATTCAGGGCAAGGCAGATGTCGACTTACACGGACCCACGATCGAGGACATCAAGACTCTTCACACGATTGCGAACAAATTCCGCGAGGCCCGATTCGGCCACCGGTCTGGGACGATAGCTCCGCTGCGACTGCTGTACCAGCTGGATGACGAGAACGTCCCGGTGGAGCAGAACATCTTCAACACGTCGCCGGCACATGAAATCATCGAGGAAATCAGCCACAAGGTCAACTTCTTCGTGGCACAGAAGATCTTGGCGGCCCTGCCCGAGAAAGCTCTCTTACGGCGACAAACACCGCCGAATCCTCGACGACTGGCCACGCTCGCGGACCGGATGACGAGAGCGGGCTACGGAATCGACACGTCCAGTAGTGGCACGTTGCAGAACAGTCTGTTCCAGGTTGAGGATCCCGATCTGCGCAAAGGCATGGAGACGCTGCTGATCAAGACCTTGCAACGAGCCAAGTACTACATTGCCGGCCAGGTGCCCGAAGAGCAACGCCAGCACTACGCGTTGAATCTCCCGATTTACACGCACTTCACCAATCCGACCCGTCGTTACGCCGACATTGTGGTCCACCGTCAGCTCGAGGCCGTTCTGTCGAATGGCGCCACGGATTTCGCCGAGGATGGCGACAGCCTGGTCAAGACGGCCGAGCAATGCAATAACAAAAAGGACTCGGCTCACTGCGCCCAGGAACAGAGTGTGCACATCGAGTCTTGCCGTCTCATGGACAAGAAGAGCAAGGAACTGGGCGGCGACCTGGTCAGTGAAGGCATCGTCATCTGCGTCTACGAGTCCGCGTTTGACGTCCTCATCCCGGAGTATGGGTTTGAGAAGCGGGTGCATTGCGACCAACTGCCTTTGAAGAAGGCCGAGTTCCGCAAGGAAGAGCGCGTTCTCGAGCTTTATTGGGAGAAGGGAGTCCCGTCGTCGGCCTACGTGCCCGAAGATGAGCGGCCGAGCAAATCGGTGAGCACCAAAGGCACCAATGGGCCCCGAGATGCAGAGGCTGCCAAGCATCGTGCCAGAGAGCGTTACGAAGCGCAGCGAAAACAGCCAGATCCGGGAACCATGTCGACGGACGCCGTCGACGCCCTTTTCGACGATGACGACGACGATAGCGCCTCTGAAGTGACGGAGATGGCTGCCGGAGTTTCGCTCAATTCGTCTGCCGATCGTTCATCTCACAGCATGCCACCGTCGCCGACCCGCAATGGGCTGGCGTCTCAAGGCCCGACGCGAACACAATCCGACCCGAAGATTGCCACCAGTGCGGGTGATATCCCCGAGAACAATCTCTCTGATAAGGAGAAGTATCTGAGTTACTTTAAGCTTCGGGAAGAAGGAGGCGAATACATCCAGGACGTTACCGAGATGACCAGAGTACCCATCATCCTCAAGACCGACTTGACGAAGAGTCCTCCGTAAGACGATTTCACGCTGTCCATCCGCAGAATGAGATGACTGACTGGAGCAGATGCCTCACGATCCGATCGATGAACCCCTATGCATTGTAAGCCATCCCAATCTGAGACTCAGATGTCCATGATCGAGCACGCATTCCTTGCCACAACTCGACAATGCAGAGCAGAGAGGCTCTGTACTGTCAGACCGGTCATGTCCTCCAACGAGTATATGTTACTGACAGCGATCTTGAATTAAATTGTTGGAAGCGTACGGTATGGATCAGACTACTATGCCAGCTGGACCCCGAGCTTGGCTTAATAGCGTTCTTAGCGTAGAATGAGAAAAGTTCAGTCACTTGTCCTCTTATTGTTGCTGTCGTCGTCATCATCATCATTACCGTGTCTCCTACCGTATGGTGAAGTTACTCTCCTTTGGTGATTTTTTCAAAAATAGGTACACCGTACCGTCCTAGCGCGCTAGCACAGGCGACTGCCACTGCACCGACCTTCTTCATCCGGTCAAAGCCAGCCTTGTCCTCGACTCCGCCCACCCCGATGATCATGACGTCTTTTGTTTCGGGATGAAGATCCAATAGCTTCCGGAACGTGGCGACATTGCCGAGCGCCAACGGATGCAATGCCGCTCCTGCCAGGCCTCCAATGCCGGTCCCCGCCTCGCTGCTCAACGCTGGATTGCCGTTCTCATCCAGGACAAGGGAACTTCCGAGAGTGTTGGTGCAGGTGATGAAGTCGATCACACTCCCTTCACCCGGTTCCGTTGACTTTGCATTCTTGAGGCTGTTGACGACCATTTCGAACTGGCCCGAATATGTGTAAGGAGGCATCTTGATGCCAACTTTGGGCACGCTGTCGGGCGTCGCCATGCGGCCGCGATACGTGCTCTTACTATCGCTGACGGCCTCCAGGTACTCCGCCAGCCTAGCGGCATCGTAGGCCGGCGGGGGTTTGCCGGCAATGTTGGGGCATGACAGGTTCACCTCCATGGCGAGACGCAAGTCTTCGTCCATCTCAGCGGCATTGGCGATGAGAGCGTAGGCCATTTCGATCTCATCGGCCGTGCCCGTCACCGAGAGAATAAATGGTTTCTTGGTCGGCGTGTCGGTACCGAGATGACGTTGGCCCACGATTTCATTGATGATGCCCAAGTATTCCGAGAGGGTGAGAGGGGAGTAGCCTAAGGTGTTAAGGGTGCAATTGTTGGACGACAAGGCTGAGGCCGAGGCGTCGCCGAGCGTCGGATTGGCGGGCACTGCTTTGCTCGCAGTGAAAAAAATGTATTGGTGGTGGGCGTCATTGTGTGTGAAGCCTTCCAGCAGGGACGTCCGTATCGTGACCGCACCCGTGTAAGGCGAGTCATAAAGAGCTTTGATCTGCTCGAGCGTGGTGGCCCAGGGTGAAGCTGAGTTGAGGAGGGGTGGGTCAATCTTCAGTTTCGTGCTCATCGTGAGCTCGTCCCGGGCTGACCTGCTTCTTCCGCTTGGGAGTGTGCCGTCGGCAAACCAGGACTGATTGACGTGAAGAATGATCTTGTTGGTGGGAAGTAATCGGTCGGTCGAGCCAGGATCGAAGATGGAAATCCGGCCCGTGGTAATTTCGTTTTCTGCAGAGCGGGCACGCCGGCGGGGGTCCCGACTATGTAGGCAGGGACTATCAATCGACAATCTAGAAATCTCTGTGGGGAAGAGCGGAGAATTGCGCAACCATTTATAGTGATCCACTGCTATTATCAAAGTCCGAGACTGTAGGTACAAACGGGACGGCGGCGTCCGGGTCTAGTTGAATCGACTAATCAGTGCCCTAAATCTTAGATAAGAGGCGGCACCCAATATTTTCCCAGGACGAGGTGCAGCCACGATCACGAGGGGCAAAGACGAGAGGGTATCCATTTGCTTATGCTCAGGTTTCATGCATGTCGTCTATCGTGAAATGGACTCGAGGTCTAGAATGCACACTTTGTGTCCCACCTCACCCCGCGGGCACAACGCTGGAAGCGCAGAGACTCGATTCACAGGTCGGTGAAACCGCGAGATCCTCGGATCGTTTACAGCTTCTGCATACCAACGATATCGGTCGACTGAACGTGATCCTCGTCTTCCTCGATCTTTCCCTGCAGGTCGACGAGAGACACCTTCTCGTCTTCGACGACCAGGTTGATCTGGAGCTTCTTGATGCCGAAACCAACGGCGACGAATTTCGAAGCACCCCAGACCAGCCCGTCCATCTCGATGGCCAGGACGTTCTCCTTCAACTCGTCCATATCCGTCTCGTCGTCCCACGGTTTGACGTCTAGCGTGACAATGGATTTGGCCGCCGGCTTAACCTTGCCCTCCTTCTTCTTCTTGTACTCTGCCAGTCTCTTTTCCCGCTCCGCGACGACCTCAGGGTCCTCTTCCTCCTCGTCGCTGCCGAACAGATCAACATCCTCTTCCTCTTCTTCTTCGGCCTCCTTGGGATTGTGTGTGACGGTAACGGCCTCTGGTCCGTAAGACGTGAAAGCTTTGGACGGGTCGCCGGGGAGAGTCGAGAACTCGGGCTCGTAGGACTTGATGTGGTTGTACCAGCGGTACGCATACGGGTACTTCGCGACAGCGGGCAGTTCCTTGACGGCCTTGAAGCTCACCACATCAGCTTGCGAAGGCGTGTAGCTATAACACAGTCAGTGGATGCCCCGCAGGAATGACCAAAGGCAATATTCTCGTGTGCCATCAATCAGAGGTGCAAATGCATGCAATTGGAAGTAGTCATGTTGCGGTGTCTTAAGCCGCCTCATCAACACGGACCAATGTCTTTCTCATCTCGAAGGAGAATGGCCGCCATCAAGAAATTTCATGCACCAGAACGTACCCAGAGATGTAGGATCGGGTCTTGACCCAGTTGTTCAGCACTAGTTTGAGTCAGAGCGGCCGGTCCGATCAGGTGCAACAAGGACATACGAGTCAGGCCGCTGTCGGAAGTGAAGTCGGTGAAACCCATGGCTTGGTCCCTTGTTGAACTGTCTCGATCTTGAGGCGAATCGGATGGGAATTCCCGGGCGGCTGAAGACAATGACCGTTCCGTTGTTGCTGGTCAGGATGCATTTCAAAAAAATGCATGGGCGCCAAGCCAGGACATTCCAACGGCGGGACCGCCGCCTTGGCGCTCTAGGTGGGTATGCCCTGCATGCGGAAGTCGATGCCAGTACTTTCCAGAAACTGAGTCTCCGTGGTACATCAGTCGCTCTCCACCTGTTGCGATGTCGATTACTCTATCCGACCACCGATAACAGGTTGTGCAAGCGCACCGCGCCGAAAGAAGCTTCGTTACGATCACCATGAATACTGCACGATCGACGCTCGCCAGACGAGCCGTGGCCGTCAAGTCATTAAATTCTCCGCCCTTGGTCCGATGCGCGTCAACGCCGCTTGCGGCGTCATTTGCGAGGCCCCAGGTCGTCTCCAGGTCATTAGTACCAGCGCTCTCCTCGATACGCACATACGCCAATGGCCGGCCTCATCCGCCCGGGGGAACACATCGAATGAATTTGGGAGGCGAGCCGGAAAAGCCTGCCCTGGAAGAATACGGCGTTGATCTAACAGCCCGGGCGAGAGACGGAAAACTGGATCCGGTCATTGGTAGAGATGGAGAGATTCAACGGACGATTCAGATCCTGTCGCGGCGGACCAAGAACAATCCGGTTTTGATCGGTGCCGCGGGGACTGGGAAGACGGCGATCCTCGAAGGACTCGCGCAGAGAATCGTCAAGGGCGACGTGCCCGAAAGTATCAAAGACAAGAGGGTCATCTCACTGGATCTGGGTTCATTGATCGCTGGTGCCAAGTTCCGTGGCGATTTCGAGGAACGGCTCAAGAGAGTGCTGAAAGAGGTGGAAGACGCCCACGGCGGAGTCATTCTGTTTGTGGACGAACTGCACACTCTGCTGGGGCTTGGGAAGGCCGAGGGTTCCATTGACGCGAGCAATCTTCTCAAACCGGCCCTCTCGCGCGGCGACCTGCAGTGTTGCGGTGCCACGACGTTGAACGAATACCGCCTGATTGAAAAGGATGTGGCTCTCGCTCGACGCTTTCAGCCCATCCTTGTGGGTGAACCATCCGTTCAAGACACCATCTCCATCTTGCGAGGGATCAAGGACCGATATGAAGTGCACCACGGCGTGCGCATCACGGATGGAGCGCTTGTGGCAGCGGCAACCTACAGCAATCGATACATCACCGATCGGTTCCTCCCGGACAAGGCCATTGATCTCGTGGACGAAGCCGCGTCGGCATTACGCCTTCAGCAAGAATCAAAGCCCGACTCGATTCAGAAGCTCGACCGGGAGATCATGACCATCCAGATCGAGCTCGAGTCCTTACGAAAGGAAACCGATATTGCGTCCAAGGAACGGCGGTCTAAACTCGAAGAAACACTGGCAGAGAAGCGTCAAGAGGTGGAACGCCTCACCGAGATCTGGAACCGCGAAAAGGCTGAAATTGATAATATTAAGCGGACTAAAGAGGAGTTAGAAAGAGCAAGGCACGAATTGGAGCAAGCCCGGAGACAAGGTAATTTTGCTCGGGCCGGTGAATTACAATATGCCACAATACCGAAGTTGGAATCGCAGTTGCCGCAGGACGGCCAAGATGTGTCGGCAACGGGCAAAGATGGAGAGACACTCATCCACGATTCTGTGACTTCGGATGACATTGCAAGCGTCGTGAGTCGGACGACTGGCATTCCGGTGACAAAGCTCATGGCCGGCGAAGTGGAGAAGTTGGTCAAGATGGAAGACACACTTCGCGAGCACGTCCGCGGGCAGGATGAGGCGCTGGCCGCCGTCTCGAACGCCGTACGCATGCAACGTGCCGGATTGAACGGCGAGAACCGGCCACTGGGAAGCTTTATGTTCCTCGGCCCGACTGGCGTGGGCAAGACCGAACTGTGCAAGCAGATTGCCAATTTCCTCTTCAGCACGGAGACCGCCGTCGTCCGATTTGACATGTCTGAGTTCCAGGAGAAGCACACTGTTTCGCGGCTCATTGGTGCCACGGCTGGATACGTCGGCTATGAAGATGCAGGCCAGCTCACCGAAGCAGTCCGGAGGAAACCATACGCGGTATTACTGTTTGACGAGTTTGAAAAGGCGCATCGCGACATCTCGAGCTTGCTCCTTCAGGTCCTCGATGAGGGCTACCTGACCGACAGTCAAGGCCACAAGGTCGACTTCCGGAACACCTTGATTGTGTTGACGAGCAATTTGGGTGCTGAGATCCTGATCGGCAGTGGCGCCGACGTCGAGACCGTGACACCGGAGCAGAAGAAGGCCGTCATGGAAATCGTGCAGGCCAGTTATGCTCCAGAGTTCCTCAATCGGATTGATGAGTTTATTCTCTTCAACAAGCTCAGCAAGTCTGCCTTGAGGGATATCGTCGACATTCGACTCAAAGAGTTACAGGGCCGGCTGGACGATCGCCGTATGACGCTGGAAGTGTCGAATGACGTCAGGGATTGGCTCTGCGAGAAGGGCTACGACCCCAGGTACGGGGCCCGGCCCTTGAACCGTTTAATTCAGCATGAAATTGGGCGTCAGTTAGCGGACAGCATTATCCGCGGCGAATTAAGGGTCGGTGGAACGGCAAAAGTGGTGACTGACTCAAAGGGCGAAGGTTTGGACCTCGAGGTGTGAAACGACCGACATGATGAGCTCCGAATACTGTTTGCCCTGCCGCTGTATAACGAGCGGCATTGGGTAATAATGCGTCTCATTTGAGAAAAGTCCCCAGCATAGCGGGTGTCTATACGGGTCGGCTGTCAGCATTCATCAGAAGATTTGGGTTATTATGCGCAAGATGGTGGACATCAGCTAGACAAGGCGAAAGAATGTGGAAAAGGAAGCAGGAAGCCGACGCTAGAATTCTGTAGTACTATGTATGGTTGTACTCTACTCAGCATGGACCAAAGATCCCTCACCTCAATTTTAATCACATATTGTTCAGTGCTCTGCTCAGGATACCTTTATCTCAAGGATAAGCCAGTCATGTACATGAATTGTGCTCAAGATTCATACCCCACCTTGTACATGCTGTCCGAAATTATACTGCCAAAGGTGTGTCTGAGGATATTTTCTCTTCTTTTTGCTTTGGTGCGAGTCCTGTCTGACGATGGAAGAGCGATGCACGACGTGCGAGCGCAGAATTTCGGCCAGGCGGAGGGTGGAGCAGATCTTATGATCCATTTGTCTGGCATGTGAGAATGCAATAGAGATGGAGAGGAGAGAGGGGAGAGGTAATAGAAAAGAATATCCAGCTTGACACTTCATAACCATACACCATGATATCTGCGACCGAGTGAGCGAGCACTAAGAGAAGAAACCTGTGTGAGCCATTGGTCCAGAAGAGAAGGGAAAGGGAAGGTTGTAGTATCATGAATAGTTAGGTGTCGACTTTTGGCTTTCCTGCAAAACTTCTTACCAGTGAGTCGATACCATTACTTTCTCTTACCACTCTCGTCAAGCTAGGCAGTGTCGCGCTGCCTCCTCTCCTCGGTCTCTTAAACACTGCCCACCAATAATTATCCGACTATTTAGCTGATGTTCTTGGGACTCCCTCCATGGGTCGAAATCTTGGCATCGCTGGACGATATTGATGAACCCTGTGCTGGAAATTGGAGAGTTCTGATCTTCTTGCCTTCACCAACGGTGGCCATAGGAGTACAATTGGTCGAACAGTTCCAGCCCCACAAATGGGAAAACCGTCACGCATTGGCTCAAGTTTCGCTGGATTCAGTTGCTCCCAAGTACTCATATTCCGATCCCAGTTGCTTTTCTTCCGATGGTGGTATGAGGGACCATTCGCTCACTCGATATGATTTATGATCGTACTTCGTCGTCAGTGGCAACTGGCGGTTGGTGAATTGAGGATTCTGGCCGCCTCCGCAAGGAAAGTGAATCGAGAGAAGACGGGCTCCACCGTCAGCAATGCTCTCTTCTTCCCGTATATTGTCGCTGTCCATTGTGTCATGCCTTTATTTGGAGCACTCGGGAGGTTCGAGACAAAGGAGACATCTGCTCGACTGATGCGGCAAGGCTGGGTGCCCCCGACGTCAACAAAGAGCCAAAACGAGCAGAGGTATCTAATAAAAAATTAGAGACCACCCACAACGCCGTTTGTGAGAAAGACCACTGAGGGGCGTACTTGCGCAGTTTCATGGTCCAAATTCACGAACCGGATCCACGCCGCTTGCTGCCAATAGTCCCGTAGAGATGGTGTGTGGAAAAAAGGCAGCCATTGAAACAATGGAGGTCAGTAACGTTCAAAGTCGGCCCAGGACAATGGGAACGTGTAGATTCCAGCCAGCCGCTGGGGGTGAGCAGGCAACATGATCGCAATGTTGGTGAAAAGAAGGCCAGTTGGTTCTCTGTTGTCTTGCCGCCGGCTGAGATAGAAACAGCTCTGATGATGCGATAGAGCAGCTCATGATGGCCGTCTTGCGCGGTACAACACCTCCAGTAAGCGCGGGACTTTCATTCTGAGCCTGACCAGCACAAGGCCAGGACGGACAAGGGAGCGGTCAGTAGAATGAAAACCCCCGGCGCGATGTACGTAAAACTCAGCGAGCCTAGCAAACTTCAACAATTCTTCAGCCGCACTGAAAAAACTGCGCAAAGAGCCGCTCACATACTGAGACAGATGGTAAACCGGATCTTTGCCCCCCATGGGGCCGGATCCGAAGGTTGCACACCCCTTCAACTCCTCGGGCCGAATATCATTTTCGCAGAGCAACACGACGACTTGTCCTCCTCCTTGCCCTGTCATCGATCGAAAGCCAGGTCGTATCCACCGCGACGAGAGCAAGACAAGTTTGTGGCGAGTCGGACCAAGCGGGCCATCGAGAGAGAGGCGGTGCCTGGCCAGCGGGAAGCAGCGTGGCGTCCCGCGCACGGCCACGATCCAACTTCGCGTGGATCATGCCGTGCGGGTTATGAAAGACAAAGGCGGAGGGATATTACATGCATAGTCGAATACATATTGTACAAACAGCATTGCGCACCAAAGCTTTGTTGGGCGACCAGCGCCGGTCTCAAGATGGAGTGCGAATCGAGGCTGCTCTCGCAATACCACGGCGTGAAGTCTGCAGCCATGTGCGCTTGTCAAGCCAATCGAGTTCTGCCGCAGCTCCCGCTAATAGTTGTGAAACTCTTGTCAAATCATCCTCGTGCGGATGCCGTATCGAGCGTCCTGTCTTTTGAGTACAATGGCCGGTCGAACCATTCTCCAATGATAGGCAGCAACCAAGATTCCACATGGATCAATGGCTTCGCACTGCCGCCCACCGTTGGCCCGCCGCGCATGGCGATGGCGGGCCTTCAAAGTCATCATCATCATCAGTCGTAGCCAGGCAGTATCGGCGCACCTCTTTGCCGTCGCCAGAAGTTGGCTCTCTGCCCCCACTCGGGAGTCAGTAGCCAACCTCCCCATCTTTCCAAGACGGTGGCCGAGAACTCCCAGGAAAAGTCATTGAGCCAGTCTTCTCCCCAAACGGTCATCTGCCCGGTGTCCTCAATGTCACACGCGATTGTGCACACCTCGAGCAGAAAAGTATTAGAATTGGCGGGCCCGATCGCGATCAGCCGGTCCCGGAGCAAGGGCGACGGGAGCAGATCAATGTATGCATGATGGGGGGTCGTGAGCTGGAGCTGGGTCGGTTTCAAGGGACTGGGCAGCGTCGGTTCTAGCGCGGCCAGCGTGGCCAAGTGACTTTGAGGATTGGAAATGACCGAGATCTCGAGAAGAGGGGCAAAGAGCTGGTGGAGGGACCGACGAATCTCTCGAATGTTGTTGGGGACGACGACGACCAGGTTGCCGGGGTCGTTTGTCGCCGTTGGACCTGGCGTTCCCGCCGCGGATGGGAGGGATCCGGTGACTGAGCCGGAGGCAAATGTCGCCGTTGGGGCGGCCGGACCCAGATAGACACCTGGAGCCCCATAAGGCAGAAAACTCGATGGCGACCCTCGCACCTCGCTCGGGCTGACCGACGGCCCTGGTGAACTGGCTTGAGAGCCGTAGGCGGCCTTGAGAGACTCGTTCTCCTGAGCGAGGGCCTGGTTCTCGCGGCGCAAACGCTCGACTTCTTCAATCTGTATGTTGCTCTGTTCGCGCTGGGCGGCTTCGAGCTTGCTTAAATGCTCCTTCCGTCGCTGGCCTGTGGGCATGCGGTCAGTGCCAAACGCTCGGATGGAAAAATGGCCCCGGGAAGCAGGACGGGAACCAGCACGGACTACATACGGAAAACCCGCTGCGCATTGCGGTTGTATTCCCTGTGGAGGAGGTCAGAAGGGATCGATTGCCACGACCGTCATGAGGAGAACGTCCTCCGTACCTCTTCTTTTCGGCCTTGCTCTGCTCACTGCTGGACTCGGACATAGCGATAAGCTGAACGGCTTGGCGGTTGGCTGGACAGGCGGTCTCTGTGGCGACGGACATGATTCAAGTACCTTTTCGAGGCCCAAGCACTGACGGGTAGCATTCAGCACTGAGGACACGTGAGGGTCCGACGCATGAGGGAGGAGGCGCGGAAGGAGAGGCGTCCGCGCCGGTCCTAGTCGTCCAGTGACTATACAGGGATGGGGAGCTGAGCACAGCAGGACGGGGGGGCTTTGGATGCTGAATCGTAGAGGCCCGAAGTTGGTGAAAGGCGAAAGTCAAGGAAGGAGGGAAGTGAACCGGCTGGTACCAATGCCCGGCTGCCCTCTGATTGGGCCGCCACCACGTTCGACAAGACAATGGCTGAGGTGCGATCGCACCACTCACTGGCCGTCCGCGGACCACTCTTTTGACGTTCGACAGACCTGAAAAAGGCTATGGTTCAGGTTCTATGCTTCTTTGGAACGGAGGGCAGTATATCTGTGGAGCACTGCCGTGATGCCATCTGGTGGGGACAGGCTGGCCGGACCAGGGAGAAACACGCGCAATTGGAGTCGCCCACTTGGGCCAGGATATTTCCCGAGAAGCCAACCAGACTTTTCATCCGCTACCATCTTCCTGGTCGGAACTGGCCGGATGGCTGAAGCCGACATTAGGACGTTGGGACGAGGGCCGTCTCCGGCTGCTGGCCAGACCTGGGCGTGCCCGCGCAAAGGCGCAGAAATCTGTCTAACCTTGGGACCCAGTCGAATGAATGGATGGCGACCGGGGGATGGGAATGAGGTGGGCGTGGTGGGTGAGGAGCAGGTGAACATGGGTCATGCTAGACAGTCCGACTTAGTTCGAACAGCCGCGGAGAAAACGTGCTGGAGGAGGCCATGACAAGTAAGCGGAACTCTGCGCAAGCACCGCTAGACTGGAGGAGGCACTGGGGCTAGCGCGTGCGAAGGCCCTGATCTAAGATCAGAAAGCCCGCTCTGAAAGGGGACAGGATCTGAGATTCTATGGACAGGGTGGTCGTGAAAGGCTTAGCACGGACCCGTAGTCCTTCAGACCGCGCCAGCGCTGGCGTCCGCACCACAACCTGTCAACCTTCAGCCGCGGTGGACACCGCTGCAGCGGTTGCCGACAGGGTGGTGTGCCACAGGCTATAGGCTACGCCATCAACCCGGACCCTGGTTTCCTCTTGACTGTCGACAGCACGAGCGGCTTTCGATGCCAAACGAGACACAAGCGAGGCACAAGCGACATCGTGCTAGCTGTTCAGCGGTGGCAAGAGTGGGTGCCGGGAAGACCAGTCGCACGGCCTCAGCTCATTCTGGGTTCAAAAATCAATAGATCGGACTCGACCCTAGCTGACCCATGTTGAGCTGGGACGATCGCTAGCCCTGGGCCCTGCGAACTGGCGAGAACCAGTAACCTCATCTAAATACCGTTTCGCCGGCTCTCGCGCTGCCCGTTGCCCCGGACCTGCAGGTCCTGCAGCTGCAGCGTTGTCATGCATGGTAGGTTTCCGCGGAACTGGGTCACGGAGACGGCCGACCACAATGCTGGGTTTTGCGGACACAACAGAACGCATTCGGAACTCTGAGTATACGTACTTTGGCTCAGTTCTCCCGCCTGGTCACAAGAGCCCACAACATTGATTGGTGGGATGGGATTCGCTGAATGCAGATATGATCGTCATATACAACCCTGCCGCCCGTGCAGCAGGCGTTCGCCGTCCTCCTCAGATGCGCTTGAGGGTCCATGACCTGGGTCAATGTTCAGGTTTCACCCTTGACCCAGAGTCTGTTTCGCCCAGAATGGAAGGTACACGCAGTTACTCTGCTCACAGGAAGCGGCTCAGCCTTCGCGGCGACACGACAAAAATTTTCTCACAACGCAATAGCTCGACTTTGTCCCGTGGCAAGGCCTGGTGCGACTTTTGTACGGGCGAAATTAGCCTTTGTTTTACTCAGAAATTCTCCACCGGGCGCAAGGACCGGAAGAAGTTTCCGAGGTCCATGGTATTCGATGAATCCCCCATCATCGCGGACGGAAACCTTCGATGTGACGTGGCCTCGCCTCACTCAGCAGAGGTAAATGCTCTGTTGTTCCCACCTCCCACCCTTCTGGATCAGGTCATCCTGGATCGGGTCCTGCTGACGAGCTGAACATCAGTCCAAAGCTGAAAAGCCATTTGTTTTTTGGTCAAAGATTGCCGATCGCCTAATTTACTCAGATTTGCCGATCGCCTGTCCAGGTTGCCGATGGTGACCTCGCTGGTCGACCAATCATCTCGTTCGTTGTGACTCCAGATGACATGACCATCAGCGTCTTGTCGCTTTTCGACTTTCACATCAGATCTCCAATTACAGCCACAGACTATTTTTGCCACGGGCAGGGGGGACCGCTTTTTCACCTCTTCTCGGCTCTGACAGACAAATCGAGAGGGAGGCATTGGCGGTTGTCGTTCATTTGCAAGCCCCAAAGCTACGCACCCACAATCGGATAACGCCGGAATGCAATCATTGGTTGACAAGCCACAATGACAACATTGTGAAAAGAGCTGCGCATCTATTTGCATCGGAGCTCGTTCTGGTGTCTGCGCAGAGACGATGCTTCCGCGGCTGGATTTGTGGAGGAGACAAAGAGGGTGGTGTCAGTTGAGCACGGAAAGAAAGGACGGCAAGGCGCGTCTCTCACCGGCAGTTCGGCAGAGGTTCAACTTCATCCTGCTCACGTCGTTCCCGCATTTGAATCGCTTCCTCGAAAGGAGTCCATCAACCCGAATCTGTGGTCACAGTCAATTCAAACATGGATGTCAGAGGTTGGCGCACCATTCTATGATAGAGTGGACAACGAACTCGTTATTTCGCCCTCCTTTTGCTATGGATGATGGTTCTGCATGAGACCGATCTTCATCCTCTCTGGCCTGTCATTCATCCTCTGCCGCCGTATCCTCGGCCGCCGTCGCCCCTCCCGCTCCCCTCGTCTTCCTCCTCATCCTCCTCCTTTCCCGTCTTACCTGTCCGACCAGATTGGTGGAGGAGCTCCGTCGCTGGACTGCGTCATCACCCCGTGGTAGCGACTCAGAACAAGATCGATTGCGGTGTAAAGACAGTGAAGATTCGATTGATTGCCATGGCTCTGCTTCAGTACACGTCGAGCAGCGCTGGCTGCAATGCCCCCTCCAAAATGCACATGTCGTACTTTTAACCCATCTTTGAGACTAACCAACCCAGATCCAAATGATGCCGACAACCACGTCAAGCCCTTTACTGTCACCCCCTGGATACTTGAAGCTCCACATGCCATCCTTTTCGTTGTTCCAGTAGGCCCCACTGGCGGCATGCATCCCCCGCCTCCCGCTCGTGGCCGGTTTTGCATCGTCTTTGGAGCTAGACGCGGCGTGCTGGATGATGGTGCTGTTGACCACATACTTGAATTGGGGCTGTGCCGGTGATGTGCCGGTCGACGACGTCGGGGTCGTCTCTTTCACCAGCTCACCGAGGATGCTGTTGATAATGCTGGTGTTCCACGCTTCGGTGTCGGGATGGGAGTACGACGTGACTCCGGCCAGAGCAGCCTCGCATGCCTATCGTGTTCACAGTTAGTCCCGAGTCCCGGCCATGATGAATGGGAGCAGACCAACACTCTCGGTGATTTCCTTCAAGCGAGTGTATGGGACGGGTGGTGCTGCTTGCTCTGATGCCATTTTGATCCGACTTTGTCCTTGGCTGGAAATCTGATCAAATGCCACCTTTTGAGTGCCTCGCCGTATAAAACCACAAAGTTTCCGCTAGCACTGACGCGGCCGAGATAGTCCACGGCACTGCAATGGGTAATGGCTGCGGGGCTTCAGGTTGAGCAATGATACATCCGTGCTCAGGTACCTGCGGCCGGGGTCAATGTTGGGGTCAATGTTCTGGTCTTGATTCGTCGCTGTCTGTTGACTTGCTCTCCTTCACCGTTCCTCCTCTTGCTCTTTGGTCGTGACCCTCCCGCTCCTGGTTTCAGATTCAATGTTGGTCCCTTCGGCGGTGCAAGCGTCTTCGTGAGCGGTGATTGATTTCTCTATGAATAGTGGGGTGGGGTGATTGAAGAGCCTGTGATGGCTCAACGCGAATGCTCAGGTCTCTGGGATGATTTTGTCCGTTCTGCTCGCGGAGATGTTTGGGCGGTGTCGTGAACATTAAACGCCTATATTTGGAGAATCAAGGAATGACATTGGTGGCTGATTGAGCCTACCGTAGTAGGGCCGATCTTGAAGCCAAATGTGAAAAGGCACGTGCCCAGCGGTGTAACCCCATTGGCAGGGAGCTGCGGTCCACCGCAACAGCCCCCAAAGGTCTCTGGAGCTCTCATTCTTTGATTGACCTCTCTCCAATCAATTTTGCTGCACCTTTGCTGCGGTCTATTAAAGGGTATGCCCGTGGCGTCTTTTTCAATGTATAATTTTACCTCTAATTTGAGTCACAGGTATCCTGCACCGTCCCCCTCAAGTTGTTCTTGTCCCCTTCGGTGGTCTTCCAAACCTCCAGAAAGGCACCTCTCTTCGTGAAGGCCCGGTGCTGCAAGTGGGTATTCAAGAGGAAGACCGAGACAGTCGCAAGACGTCGCCACTGGAGCAGGGACAAATACAACAAGCTCCAAATATATCGGATCGAACGCCACTCAAACCATAGCTAGGGCCGGCTCCGATATGTCTGAACAACCACTACTCCAGAGTACTCCCGGTAAGCAGATCCGTGATGAAAGCCAAGTCCTTTGTGCTCCTAACACTGGGATCTACAGGCAAGCGTATTGCCCTGCCCACTCGCGTTGAGCCCAAAGTCTTCTTTGCCAACGAGCGGACCTTTCTCTCATGGCTCAACTTTACCGTCATTCTTGGTGGGCTTGCCGTGGGCCTTCTGAACTTTGGCGATTCGGTCGGCCGCATCTGTGCCGGCCTCTTCACGCTCGTCGCCATGACAGCCATGCTCTATGCTCTATTTACGTTTCACTGGCGCGCGAGAAGCATCAGACGGAGAGGCCAAGGCGGATTCGATGACAGGGTTGGGCCCAGTGTTCTCGCGTTGGCCCTCTTGGGAGCCGTCGTGGTCAACTTCGTTTTGAGAATTGTGGAGTGAAAATATTGGCACGAGAAAGAGGTTCCAAATAAAGGAAAGGCGTAGCAACGGATCGCAAAAAGGAAATGCGCACACGGTACTAGGGAATTGACATTATCAGCCATCAGAGCGGGGAACCAGGGGCCCATGGTTTGATGTGGAACACGGAAGGGCAGGCAGTCTGATTTCACGAGAAAAGGCACAGAAAATGAGCACGATGTCTTCAGCGAGCTTGTCGAGTTCACTTAGCAACAGCACATGTATGCCACTTGTAACGTCTTGGGTATCATTGAGAACAGGTTCGTCAACGCCGTAGTGCACCTTGAAATGCAACTGCCTTCATCCCGGCCATTACGGTGGGTTGGAATAGTCATTCAGTGCCACACAGACCGCCCCTCGGTGGTGCCCACTATACTGGCGAATGATGGTGGCCGTGGACAGCTCCCACAGTCGGGCGTAGTGATCGCTGCAGACGGTCACCAAGTAGGCTGAATCGGCAGAGAAGGCGCAGTCCCAGACCCAGCGTTGATGGGCCTCGAGAACGGTGTCGCATGGGAGTGGTTTTCGCTTTGCGATCAGATCGGAGATGACGTGGAAAGAGTTGGTGTGGGTCGTCTGGGTCCGCGTGGTGAGGGAAGAGCTGCTTCGGGATTCAGGGCCGAAGCCGCCAGATGACATGCTGCCATTCGTGCTGCCGGTCTGAGATGATGACGACGTTTCCGGCCGGGTCGGCTCCGGCAATGCTTCGAGGTTTTCTTCATTCATGTCAATCTTCCAGATCCGAACGGTGTGGTCGGCCGAACAGGTGGCCAGGAGTTTGATATCGGGGGAGAGGAGGAGCCGGGTGAGATAATCTTTGTGGGCTTTGAAGACTCGGCAGGGAAGCAGCGTGGTCGAGTCGTGGTTCTGGTACATGCGCCAGATGTAGACGTCTCCCTATCCTCCGGGTTAGCAGAATCACGAGCGGAGAACCGGATATTGGTGTCTTGCCTTGTTGTTCCCCGCCGCGAGCAACGAGCCATCACTGGCCACGCTCACGCTGGCGACCGAGACATCTTCGGCGGGGATGAGCTGGTGTGTGCACTTGCTTTCTCCCAGGTCCCATATTCTGATATTCCCTCCACGGTCTGCGCTGACGAGTTCGCCTTGGTTCGGGTGGATGACCACGTCGTTCACCGGGTGCGAATGTTGGTAATTGCGCTGGACCAAGCCAGTTCTCGTATCCCACACCCGAACCGTTTGATCCTCGGAGCTGGTCACCATCCATTTTCCCTCGCAGTGGAACGCAACACCCGTGATGTTATTCGTGTGGCCCTCGAATTGCATGATCGGATTGGGATTGCTGGATTTTATATCGTATAGCCGGACCATATGGCGCCCGGCGGCCGCGAGGAACTTTTTGTCCGGAGTGATGCAGAGACGGTTGACCTGAGACTCGGGGTGCTGGATCGTGCGCGAGCATATTCCAGACAGCGCCTCCCAAAACCTGCGAAACTCGATCAGCCTCGTCCAGATCCATCCCCGCGCATGACGCAGACCGGATGGTATGGTCATAACCAGCTGGACACAGTCAGCAATATTCTCGCCTCGCTTCCAGAGGCATACCTGTACACAAAATGACACTCATGGTGCCTGCCTATGGCGTCCAATAGTCGGCTGATCTCTAGATGCGCCTTACTCCATCATGGACAAGAACAGGACAGCTTAGAGTGGGACTTGCCTGCATCTAATGGTGCTGTGCCAAGACGCCAAAAGACGCCACTTGACCTGGACAAAGTCGTCATTTTTAGCGAGAATTCCTTGTTGTACTTGGCCTGGTCACGTCCAGACGCAGAAATGAATGGAACATCCTGCCTCGCCGCTTTTCACTACCTTCGACCCTCCGGACCAGTTCAGTTCTTTCACGGCCGTCTTCTGTGGATGGCGCGGCTGACGCGAGCTCAAGAGGATTGACCAGACAGGCCCGACCCATACCCGACCTAGTTCTATTTGTATTCGATCCTGGATATTCTCAAAGACCAATCTCCATCATTCCTCCTTCCGCGCCTGGTTCACGATCGAATCAAGGGCTTCGCGTCCCGGCCCTGGAGCGCCATGCCTCCTTTTACTCCCACTTCAAGTAGTCTGGAAAATATGCGTCGTGTATCCTGCCAGCATAGTCCAGAATGACTGGAAATTCCTTCACTACGCTCTGAGACTCGGGGCATCTGCATCATCAGCATGGCAGCCATGCGAGCAACACGCCTTGCCGGGAACTTACGCGGTACAAACCAAGACGGACACGATGAATCCAAACAAAGAGGCGTCCGCTTCGGTGGGGGACTCTCCAGCTAGAACCCAAAATGGCCTGCCGCTGGCAGCGGTGGCTCTGGCAGATATCAAGAGATCATTGATACCTGTCCAAATCTCCCGCCGGAAGGCCCTGATCTCGTCAGTGGTATAGCGGCCAGTTCCTTGTCCATGCAACGTTCGGGTCGCGTTGCGGTATATCAGAAGTCCTACGACCACTCGTGCTGGGTAGGACAATGTGGACAGAATATGTTCTCGCATCGGGTAATAGTTCTCCATCCACCGTTCCCAGGTCTGGTCAGTCCAAGAGGAAATGTCAGCACGGACACTCAGATTGATTTGCCAGCGGTCATAAAGAGGTCAACTGGAGGGGAAATAGAGGGGGTAAATGGCTAAACGAACATGGTAAAAGTACAGCTTGTCCTCCAACAAGGCACGTAATGCAAGATCTTGCACTTTGGCTGCAGGCGAGAGAGTAGCATTATTGTCCGGGAGAATTCCCCACTCGATCAGGTGCTTGATGATGAGAGTGGAATCACCAAGAGTAACTCCCGGTGATGGGTTGCCGTCCAGCGGGGCCGAGCCCTGGGGAAGGCTGGAAGCTTGTAGACCTCGACACTCGATGTAAGGAATTTTCCCTTTTGGAGCCTTGAATGTTGAACCTGCTTCTGTGGCATAGGAGACTCCAGCGAAACGAAGCCGGGCTTCCAGCTTAATGACGAAAGGAGACCAGACGTATTTACCTCGATCTAACCAGCCTCGATACACGATGACGTCGGCTTCTTGATGTACATTCGTCTGTGACATTGCTCCGTGGTCTTGCAGCCGTGGCCACTGAGAGTGCTTTACCTTGCAAAAGAGATACTTGAAGAATGGGAGTGGTTCAAGACTTAACTTTTGCCCATGACCTTCTCATTTAATCCAACCCAGCCGTTGGCACATAGATGCCTATTAATGCCAAACAATACCATTTCGGTGTCGGAGCTTGTTTGCGCCGGAGGGGGCCACTTGGTTCGTGGCGGCTGCGTTTTGACCCGAGCCCAAATCACGTTCCTGAGTCGGAGGCGGTGATTTATGGCCAGCCATAATCTCTTCCGGCGAGCTGGCTCTGGCGCTTCAGCGGCTTCTACCGTATCCACACCAACTATGACCAGCGGCGTGGTCGCTCGACTGCTTAGCGAGTCAAGGAAAAGTGAGTCTAAACTTCGTTCAATCTTAACTTTGATCCCTCACCACATCTCGCGGGCCAGCCGAGGCAGCACGACCTGACTGAGAAATCCCACGGGCCGGTCACACACGTTGCATTAGTCGGTCTCGTCTGCTCCGATACGGTCTAGGTAGTCGTTCAGTCGTGCTTTTCCCGTTCGGAGTTGCGTCATGACACTCGCATCTTCTCTGCACAGGTTGTCATAGATAGCTTGGTGTGTCGTTGCAGTTGTGCTCGGTCGATGTTATTGGTGTGTTTACCTTGTGGAGTCCTCCAGAATCTGGTCCGGCCCTGATCGTGTTGTGGGGGGACGTTGCGGGGGGCCAATGTTCTCAGCTTGAGGGAGGGCTGTATTTTGACCTGATTGACAGGCTCGCCGTGCTGCTTGATGTGCTTGTCTGTTGCCTGGGATTTTGCTGCGCCCTGGGGCCAATCGAAAAGACAAGTCTCGGGGCCGTCGCTCCTCCATGTTGGACACTAGGTTCATTATTCGGTGAGGAGTCAGAGACCGCGGCAGAGTTATATGGACAAACGCGTTCGCGTGTTGAATCCTGCTCGAAAAGTAAACAAACCACATTCATTTACGCCGGATTCTGTCACTGCATCTAGGCTGGACATTAAGTCAGGTAAAGGTCGAATGATAGAAGACGCGAAAACAATCATGATAACGGTATCCCATGCTCCACTGGGCACTCTGCGTCCACGGGGTGCAGATTCAAGAGGAAGTGAATTGCGAACTGGTACGTCACTCCCCATGTGAATGCCTTCATGACTCATTAAAAACAGGGAACCATTCTGGCGTTAAAGCAAAGACATCCACCACCACCACTGGCCAGCCAAAGACAGACCTACCTCGACGCTCGAGACGAGGTCACTCCTCCCCACACTTGTTTGCCAATAAAATTCAGGAAACAGATCCCTATCGAATCAAACGGCTTTGGCGAGAGGTCATGGCACCAAAGACTCCCTCGTACTCCGGCCCAACGACGTCCAGCAAACTCGAAGATACCGCGACAAATCAAAGTCCATCAGGCTCTTTTACAGCACCTACCTCTGTCACAGCTTCCACCAAAAAGCAGACTGTCAAAAATGCTACCGTCCGCGACGCTGACTTCGAAGACACCCAGTTAATTCCACGGGGGATTGAGATCTGCAGAACGTCGGATCTGAGTCTAGGCTCGGTGGGAGGAGCGCATGCCTATTTTGGCTCCGAAGCGCCTTCGAACTCGGCACGTGAATTTTACAGATCCATCCTTCAGAAGAGCTTTGCAGGAAGAGTTGAACGGGATATAGACGATGGGATATTCCTGTCAGTGGATGCTGACTTTGTCCAATCCGTGCACCGGGCATATCGCAGCCTAGGAGAGGCAAAGGTTCCAGGACATGAGTTCAAGTTATGTGCTTGTCAGCATCTCTTCATTGGGAAATATGTCATCCTCGCAAATGACGCTAGAAGACAGCTTTGTGCTGTACGAGCGGCGGAATGGTCTCTCAAGCCCCATGAATCCGACCTCCATCCGTGGTGTGCGCCTCCACTTCTCTCTGGGAATCATTCTCCTCTTAAACCCTTTGACTTCGATATTTACTCTGACTGTCAATTCTGGCTTTCCAACGAGATCTTAAACGCCGATTATCGAGAAAACATCAGCCATCTCGTTCATTGCAAGGCCTTCGGCGCATTCTGTCCCTATATCTCGATTGAGTTTAAAGCGACAACTGATGACACACGGGTCGTGGAGAACCAGGTAGCCGCGGCTGGGTCGATTTCCCTGTTCAATCGATGTCTCTTGAAGCTCGATGCCTATCCTCACCCCACTCCAGAGCAATTGAACCTGGTTCGTCATTATGGACTGACGATGGAGAAAGACAAATGGACAGCATGGCTCTTTGAACCCAAAATTGCTGATGACAGTTGGGCTGGCTGCAAAACACGAAAACTTGATGGTGGGACTTGTCTTACTGAACAAGGAGTTCGAAGGTTGCTGTCATGGATCAATGAGATTCATCGGTGGGGCCTTTGTGAGTACGCTCTCGGATGTGAAGAGGATATCAAGCATATTCTGAGCAGAGCTTCCATTCACTTGCGAGTATCTGCGATAGGATCCTAAATCCAGGTCAGGAAGGTCATGATGCCTTCTTTGGCGGCTTACACAACGCAGCGAAGCTTACCATCCCAGAGAAAGCCATCGGTAGCGACGGTGGGTCCCAAAAGAGTGAGGCTCATACTTTGTCTCATTCATCTACTTCCTAAATATTTTCTTTCGTGGAGTCGGAATGCTTCTTCGCTGTCCCTTTCCCAACAACTTGTTGTCGGTGTTGTCGATCATCTTCAGGAGAATATTGGGTTGCGGGCCTCTGATCTAAATTTGGCACCGCCATCGGTTTCCACAAAACCATCATCCCTTTCAACGCCATCATCCTCTCTCAGCGGGAGCAACTGGTGCGAGGCAGTTACTTGCATATAGGATGGTAGGGTCACTCGAGGGGTCTTTCATGTCATGGAAAGGATAGAGTCGGGGCACCCGGCCGGTGTCGACGGAAGCTTGAGAAGAGCTGGCCAAATGTGTGAAAGGAGATGGAACTGTCGACGACGCGGTTGAGCTGTGAATTCGAAAGAGTTCCTCCTTTCTCGGTGGCAGTATGAAGAGGGTTGGGAGCAACCCTCCATATATGTCCGAGAGGGCCATTGTTAAGAGGCGGTATAGCGGAGGAGTCGAGGATTCCGTTGCTAATTATGACCTAGACGGGAGGAAGGTAGGTGTTTGGAGCCAGAGTAGCGTTAAGGGAAGAACGCTGCCAAAAGCGGTGGCACCACCCACCCTGCAACCTGCGTTGATCTGTAGTACTACAACTCCGAAAACACCGGCAAATAGTCTTCTGTCCCCGAAACTTGACAAACTTTCTCGAGATCGAAAAATGGAGTCGAAGAGGATTCCGGTTGACCCTCAAAATCCGTCAGCGCTTCTGGTGGAGGGGGGCCTGTGTGAGGGGGTCCGTTCGACCCTCAGAATCTATCACTTCTGGTGGAGGGGGGCCACGTTTGACACGCCCTTCAACAAGTTAGCCTGCGCATTTCTGTACCACCTCCACTCTTCCTCAAAGAACCCGTACCTGCGAACTAACGCATAGTAATGAAGTTCACCATTTTCAAAGCCCCGTCATTGTGAAGGCGAAGTGTTGCTGTAGCTTTGTAGCCAAGTTTTGTACTAGATTTGGTTGCTGGACCATGAATTGGCACGTGATTTGCGACCAAGACGTGCAGCATGCCAATAATATCTTGCTCAGAATCGATCTCCAATCTCCTTGGAAAGTTGATCCTCTTCAAAGCACCTGGCTAGTTGTGTGTACGGCCTTAGTTGTCCTCGCTTAAGTTGAAGTTCACAACAAAGTTCGGGACATCAGTAGTCTTGTAAGCCCTTGCCGTCTAGAAATTCAGGTGCAATTATTGTGAGATCGAGTCCGTCTTTGGCCTCAGTCTTCTGCTTCGGTCTTCTCAATAGTCGACGAGGTTGTTCACTGGGGTTCAGTCAGGATTCGAGTCCAGTCAAACTTTTTCCACTTCTTCCGAAACTCTTCGACCCGTCCGTCAGAACCTTTGTGCCAACGGCCTTGCCTTTTGATGATATCGGGCTCGAGCCCGAGCATGCCTCCAATGACTTCGCGGGCAAACAAATCACCACGCGGCCATCGGTCCAGATCTTCGACGACGTGGCCGATACCGCCATTCAGGTCGAACCACACATGAAAGTAGGGCATTTCCTTGACCAGACTGCGCCTGAACGCCAGCTTGCCGAGCCCTTGCTTACTCTTGGCTAGGGTGTCGATGATCTTTTTGTGCTGACTCCACTCGTCCTCCGTCGTGAGAAATGCTTCCTTGAAGAAGGCCGGCGCGGTCTCGCCGAGACTATAGGGCAGTGGGACGGCCATCAGAGCGGCATGAAGCTTCCTCTGCGGACGAGCTGCGTTCTCGTAGAAGATGACGTCTCGGCCCTGGTCGTGGTAGAATCGCGTCAGAGACTTCATGAAGTTGCGGATTTCTTCCCATTCGTCATCGTCACACTCGAGCAGGTTCGTCTGATGTTGAATGGGGACAATCATGGCTCCCCAGGGAGAAAGCTCGGGCTCGGTCGGCAGTGTCAAATACGTCCTGGTCGCGAGGGACACGACAGGCGCCACGGGCGGGGTGTCCGTATCTTCGTGGTAGCAGAGCGGACAACTGTCCAGGATCTTGTTCAGCTTCTGGTACTCGTTGATGGCCACATTTCGGAGGTTGATGTCTGACCGGTGCACGCGCTTGGCCAGCTTTTCGGCATTTTCGTCCAGGTAGTCGAGGTCATTATCAAACTTGGCGTCTTTCGCAATCCGCTCCGCGAACCGTTGTGCGTCTCCTCCAGCTTCGCCCCGGGTCCGGCGTTCTTCCCGGACCATGTCTTCAATACTCATGTCTTCATTTTCTTCCACCTGTCCACGTTCCGCACCCCGTCGGTTCTGCACTGCCTTGACCTCATTCCGGGGGGCTGAAGAGAGCATCCTGTGGTCCATGGCGGACAACGTGATCACGGGAGCATCTTGCTTGTTGAACGCTTCCACGGCCGTATTGTACTCCTGTTCGAGCTCGGCAGCCCTGGGATCCTTCCTCAACTGGGCCTTCATCCACTGTGCTTTGAGGCGGTTCAGGGTCGTCTGGTCTATCTTCTGAGCACTGCCATCGGGAGCAGGGCCCGGCGCGACCACGACGTTCTCCACTCGCGCCTCCCCTTCTCGTGCTCCCTCCCCGGAACGAGGTGCTGCCCTCTTGCGCTCTTGAAAGAGCTCGCCACTTGGTCGATCTTTTCCCACGTAGCTGTCACCGTACGCCTGGCGGCGTTCGAGCTCAATTTCCTCCTCTCGCGCATCGTCGAACTCGCGGAGACTGTCGTATCGTTCAAGAGCAACATCCTCGACCTCCCGGCCGAGTTCTCGGGCCTGCCGATAGACCGACTTGAGCTTGGTCATCCTCCATTGAGATCCGGCGTCACCAAAGGTGTAGTCCACCTCGTGCGTCGCAGGCTCTTCAGCAAACCCACCGAGAGGTGTCCCATCCTGCAAGTCGCGCAAGTGGTGGTTGAGCTCTTTCTCGTGGAGCTTGAGCTCGAAGCCCGCGTTCAAGGAATTTGCTTTTGGCGTTGACGGCTCTTTTTGCTTTCGTTGGACATAGTCGACATCCAAAGCGGACGGCGCTTCCATCCAAGAGTCCCGCTTCAGCTCGCCCAGACCTGACCTTTGGGAGGGTGCGTTCTCCTTGGAACCATCCTCGCCTTCATTCCTGCTCGTCCTCCGCCGTCTGTGTCTGTGTCCATGTCGGTCTTCTGAATGGTCTTCGTCCCTTGAATGCCGCGAGCGCTTTGAGCGACGATCATCTTCGTCATCAGAATCGTGGTGCCGGGAATCGTGGCGCCGGGAACCGCGGTGATGGTGTCTGTGATGTCGATGCTCCGAACTTTCGTGCTCTTTTCGGCGCTCCCCTTGTCGTCGCTCAGCCTCTTTCTCCTCCGCCAACTGTCTCTCAAAATCTTCTAGGGCCATGATGCCGTGGTGTTGTGGAATAAAGAATGGAGGAGAACTCTAGCAGGGCGGTGTTCTGCGCGGCAGTTGCGTCATAGGAGATCTTAGTTCAATATCTCTCCACCATGGCATGCATTCTTAATTCTACCTCCCAGACTCCATTTGCTGCATCATGACAAATTAAGGGGTGAGTATGGCCTGCAAGATGACCGAAACCAAAGCGGCGATTCTCCTGGATCTGCCCTGTGCCTGGTGTCGGTGTCACAGACCGAATGACATTATGACTTCTAATGGGGGTATCTCATGCTAAAACAAAAGAGGCATGCTCATGAAATTTCGTCATCCTGAACGCCGAGTCTCTGCCACCATTCGCGCCAGATACGGATCATTCTCGTCTAATCCACCTTGCTCTTTCAAAGCATTCTGGTAGCGCCTCTTCAGACTGGCCTCCTCATCGTCGTCCTTCTCTTGATCGGGGTAATCATCGGGTTCCAAACCATCATCCTCGTCATTCTCAGAGTCCTCGGCAGGAAACCTCGGAGCAGGTTTGCCTCTTGACTCCATGTTCATGTCCCTCATGACCTTGGTCAACTCTTCTTCTTTCCTATTCGCACTCTCTTGCTCGCGCTGTTTTCTTCTCTTCTCCAACTCCGGCCGATAATCTCTTTCAAACTCTTTCCGCTTCTCTTCGACAGCCTCGAAGAAGTCATCGATCCCCTCTCCCGTCATGCTTGACACCGCCACCATGTTGAGATGAGAGTAGAACTCCTCCAACATCAAGCTCATGCTGTTGAGGAAACTGCCCATATAACCGCTGCCACCAAAGCCTTCCCCTCCAAAGACGCCTTTGCTCTCTTCCTCGTGCAAGGCCTCTTGAAACTTTTCAAAATCGGTCATCCATTCTCTTGCAAAGTCGGCGTCTTGGACATCTGTCTTGTTGAACACCAGAATCATGGGCAGTTTCGTCTTGTACAGGATCGAACATGCATACAGCATATTCGACATAAATGTGGATGTGGACGAGGTGCGGGGAGTATCGATGATGTAGGCAATGACGGTCGGAAACGACGAGGCCAGAGACTCTAGCAGAATGCTGCCCGAAGCCGACCACACAAAGACTTCAATCTGTCCGGGGGTGTCGACCAGGAAATGCTGCGGAGGCACCATCTTGCTCTCTGGATCTGGCTGAGCGCGCTTTTCCAGGAGGCTAATGATTTGATCGATTTTGGTCGCAAAGAGATTCAGCGACGTCAGGATGCCGCCGTTCGGTCCTAGGTGATACTGCTTCATGACCTCTTTGTAGTTGATGCTGTCTCTGATGTCGATGTTCGCCTGAAATGGAACGTTGAGGACGGCCGGATCGAGATTGAGTACATAAGGCTTTTTCTTATGGACGTGGAGGTAGTTGTTTATGCGCTGCATAAACGTCGTCTTTCCAGAGCCTCCGAGTGTCAGTCCGAGTGCGGTCATAGAGACGAGTCTGGACTTACCGGCCATGCCGATGCAGACGACGGCAACAGGCGACGGTGCTGCCATAATGCCGCGGATGCAAATCCAACCGAAGAAAACACAATGTTTCCATTAGCCTTTGAAGGCGTCTCTGGTCGTGCTTATGAATGGGTTGAACCCAGAGCCTTTGAACGGCCGCCACCAGAGCGGGATCGCGCCAAGGCCGGTCCCACCACCCACCCGCCAAGACTTCGCTTCACACCCATCTGCACACAAATCTGAAATTCCGCCAGCGACATCGAAGCAGGGCGCACAAGCTTTGGAATCACCACACAGCCCGCCCAAGATGAAGTATATCTTTTCGGACGAGCAGCTGGTCATCCCAGAGGGTGTCAAGATCCATATCAGATCCCGAGTGGTCACAGTTGAAGGCCCACGAGGTACGATGACACCGACCTTTTTCCCATCGCCGGGGATCGTCTTCGCAAATAGACGGGCTGTGAACCAGGATGATCGCTAACTGTGTGGCACTTCACAGGCAAGCTCACCAAGGACCTGTCGCATATCGCCGTCACATTCTCCCTGCCCAAGAACAAGAAGGGTCAGCAGGTGGTCCAGATCGAGATTCACCATGGCTCGCGCAAAAACGTCGCAACCCTCCGCACAGTCAAGTCAATAATCGAGAACCTCGTCATTGGGGTAACCAAAGGGTACAAGTACAAGATGCGATACGTCTACGCCCACTTTCCCATTAACGTCAACATCGAGAAAGACAAGGAGACTGGTCTGTACAATTTGGAGATCAGGTATGTGGACACCAATTGCCAACGTTCCAAGTCGGGCAAAATTGCAGAATCGGCATAAAGGCCGACACCGAATACTGGACTGGAAGCGCTGACATCCGACAGAAACTTCTTGGGCGAGAAGATCGTCCGACACGTCACGATGCATGAGGGTGTCGACGTCGAAGCCTCCAAGGGCATCAAGGATCAAATCGAGCTCACCGGTAACAACCTCGAGAACGTATCACAATCTGCGGCCGATATCCAGCAAGCCTGCCGTGTACGGAACAAGGATATCCGAAAATTCTTGGACGGCCTGTACGTGAGTGAGAAGGGCAACATCGTCGAAGAATAGAGGATTTGGTTTAATTGCTCCCCTTGCCTGGCGTGGTGTGGTGTGTCCCTTTGTGTGTTGTGTGTCCGGACCGGGCCTTTCGACGACGACACCGCTGGATCAGAAACCGAAGAAGGCACACACCACAGGTTTGTGCGTGCAGTGGTGAAGACGAATGGAGCAACAGGATGAGCGCTCCGCCCCGACCGCAGAAACGGAATACAGATTCCAATGAACATTTCAAAAGTTCAAAACCAAACCATGCCAAAGAACGGTAGTGTCTGTGGCGTACATATTTTATTTCTCTTCCTATCGTATCCGCCTGTTGCCAAATATCTCGCAATCAAACCCGGAACCCGGAAAGTCGCTGTGCATCAAATTAGGCCTTTGGCTGTGCGATATACTTGACACACATCCTTACGTCCACGACTGCGAATACGGTCCCCTTGGATCCGTTACAGGCATCTGCTCTGGAAAGCCTTCCATCAATTGACAGTCGAGATGGCTTTGGCCAGATTTGAAGTCAGAACCCCAGGCCCATGCGCCGCATAGATTGACAGCGATTCTGTGCCATCATGTTATGGCCATCGGCATCAGCTCTTCTCCATTCCTTTCGCGCCTGATGGCGAGCGGCAGTGTCTACCACCGTTTGACCCCTCGTCAATACTCTTCAGTATCAGCTGGCTTGCCAGACACAGTTGCCCAGAATGCATGAGATCTCAACATTTCATCCCCCCAGGCTTGAGATGATAGACGTTGAAACAGCATACTGGTCCGTTCCGCTGGCCATAGTATATTTCCACCAAGAGCGAAGAGTAGATAGGACTGGAGTTAGTTCACTCTATCATGGGAAGCTGCAGAAAGGCCGTAGCTGTGAATCAGCGAAGAGGGGGAGTATAATTCAGGATAAAAAGGAACTAACCGGCATAACCAATCGCCCAATTCCAAGAATCGGTGAAGCCCAAAGTCGGACCATGAAAGCCAATTACTACGCCAATGTCGTTGGCAGCCGAGGAGAAAATGCAGCTTCAAATGACCAAAGTGAGAATTGCGGAGAATGTTAGTTTTGTACGGCTATACAGTCTTTTGGAAGCGTCAGTAGACTATCATCATCTCGATCCATTCAAAGCCCCGTTCAGATGCGGCGGTGCCCTTTCTTGGGTAGCTGATGTACTGGTCTCCTTGCTTGGTAGTGTCGTCTTCAACGGGGGCAAGAGATTCCGTGCAGTTTCTCGCGCTTGTTGGGCCATCAGAGCATCGATAAGCACCAAAGCCGCCATAGCTTCTACAATCGGAACAGCCCTGGGTACCACACAAGGGTCGTGGCGGCCCTTGGCTTCTAAGACGCCGTCCTCGGCGTCGTAGGTGGCCGTCTGCTGAGCTTGACCAATGGTGGCTGGCGGTTTGAACGCCACTCTAAAATAGATGGGCTGGCCATTTGAAATGCCGCCCTGGATGCCACCAGAGTTATTCGTCTTGGTGGTCAACTTTGTCCTCGTGTTGCTGTCGCTGGACAAAGATTCAGGGGCGGCGACGAAAGGATCGTTGTGTGTCGAGCCCGGGATTTCACACCCGCCGAAACCCGAGCCGATCTCGAAGCCCTTTGTGGCGGGGATACTGAGCATGGCGTGGGCAAGCATGGCTTCGAGTTTGTCGAAGCAAGGCTCGCCGAGCCCGATGGGGCAGTGGCGGATGACGCAGGTAACGGTCCCGCCAATGCTGTCCTTTGCATCGCGGAAACGCTCGATGACTTTGGTCATGCGGGCTGTGACGCCGGCGTCAGGGCAGCGCACGGGGCCAAATGAATCAACTTGTTGGCGCTTGATGGTTGAAATCAGGGAGAGAAAGGCGGGGTTGGTCGCTGGAGTTGGGTGTGTGGCCGTCGGGGGGAAGAGGTGCTCTGAGCCGACCGAAGAGACGAACGCGATGATTTCGACGCCGTGGGCGAGGGAGAGATATTTTTCTGCAATGGCCCCTGCTGCGACTCTGCCTGTGGCAAATATTAATGCATGTGCTAAGCAAATGAAAGAAGGGTGTGAGAGGAACTGACCGATCGTTTCTCGGGCGCTGCTCCTCCCGCCGCCGCTGCTGGCTTTGACGCCGTATTTCTCCAGGTAAGTGAAATCGGCATGGCTCGGCCGGGGATACAGATCCATCGTACTCCCGCCATAGTCCTTGGGCCTTTGATCCTCATTCCGCACGACCATGCCAATCGGCGTCCCGAGCGTGACGCCAAATTCAGTGCCGGACTGGATCTCTACACGGTCCTTTTCGTTCCGCGGAGTCGTCAGCGACGACTGGCCCGGTCGGCGCCGAGTCATCTGAGGCTGGATGTCGTCTTCTGTCAACCGCATGCCGGGCGGACAACCGTCGACAATGCAGCCAACGGAGCGGCAGTGTGATTCGCCATAGGTGGTAACGCGGAAGTAAGTGCCAAATGTTGACATGGCGAGCAGGGTGCAACGAGACGGAAGGTGACTCTAAGCTGGGAGCCGTTAAGGACAGCGAAACTGGTTGCGCACTGTGAGTCGTGCTGTGCTCATCCGAGATGCAAGGCTCGTAGAAAATTTTAGGAGCGATGAGTCAATGGTAAGTGGGCGGTGGAGTGCGCAGAATTAATCCGAGGGAGAGAAGAAATTTAGCTTTGTAGTGAGAGCGTGTCCCGGATCCACATGTACAATCTAAATTGCCAACTGTGCAACGGTTGTGATTCAAAGGTATGGGTTTTCTGAGGTTGACTAGAGTGCCTTTACTCCAGTTTCAAGGGATGCCGCCAAGTCTTAGATCACGTGACAATGACAGTACCTGTTACCAAGGTCCTCTGTTTTGCCTCCCAGGCTTGTGTCCTGCTTCCAGTGATTCAGCCAGATATTCTGGGACGCAGAGAGGCGTTAGGCCTGCCTAGTCTCCATAAAGATCACATACCATGGTGCCACCCAGGAAGGCTTCAACTTCGATCTTACACCTCCTTCACAAGCCATAGTTCATAAATCTCTCCGTTGAACCTCAAATGAGGGATCCAGCAGGTCATGGGAGCCATGAATAGAAGAGATACCCACACACACGGCGGCCGGGCATGATCCGAGCGGGAATCTCTTGAATGGTAATCGCTGGTCTAAGTTTAAGACAAGTAGAGAAACAATTTGTTCTCGGATTGCAATGATTGAAAATCCCATTTCCGACACCTACTATGCAAAACCATCAGTCGTCAAACTCGCCGAGCTCAAAATTGACCTTAGTAGTCCTCTCCTCGACTGACAACCTCTTTGACGGTCGGCCTGAGCAAGATTGTGTGCTCAAACTGTGCGGTGTAGCTTCCCTTGATATCGACCAAGGGTGGGTAGGCCTCCACAATGCCCGACGATACCAGGTTATTCAGTCCGAGCAAATACTTCTCCTGGCCCAACCGGTCCAGGTACCTTCTGCAGAACGGCAAGGTACCGAAGTTCTTCTTGATCACGTTTAACAAGCTTCGGGCAGACTGGACGCGAAGAGGAACGTTGGGAGCGTCGGCCCGCAGTGCGTAGTGTGAGACCTCCAGATCGTCCGTCACATAGCCGCGACCGGTGCTGCCGAAGGTTTCAATGGCAAAAACCTCTCCTTCTTCCATCTTCGTCTGGTCGCCGCCCTTGACAATGGGCACACTCTTGCCCCCGTGGATCGAATGCTGCACGATGTCGTGACCGTTCAGGTTGCGGATGGCCTTGACCGGGTATGTTTTGCCGTCCAGCTCGACCTCATAGCTCTCCATGACCTCTTGAACGGCGGCACCGATGTCGCAGACCCGGACATCGATGCCAGCTTCGCGCACACCCGTATTCGTGGCATCCTTCACCGCGGCGAGTAAGTTGTCGTACTTGGGATCAAACGCCATGGTAAAAGCCGAATCCACAATGCGGCCATTGAGATGGACGCCAAAGTCAACCTTCAGGACATCCTTCTCGCCCAGCACCCACTTATTGCCCGCGTTCGGAGTGTAGTGTGCGGCAATCTGGTTGATGCTCAAACCGGTCGGGAAACCCACACCACCTTTGATGTTATCGCCTTCCTCGAGGCCGGGGTGTCCTGTCAACGCCCGGGTTCCGTTCTCAATGCCTTCAGCGATCTCCGTCAACGTCATCCCCGGCTTGATGTTCGCCTGCGCCCACTTCCGTACCTCCCGGTGCACCTCGGCGCCCTGGCGGTACTCCTGCAGGAAATCATTATTCATACGGTCCAAGTGCCGCTTCTCCTCGTTCGTCGTCCTGTAGGCATTGTCGTTCCTGTACTCGACCTCCTCGCCGACCGGATACTCGCCATTCGCGAAGAGTTGCGCCACCGGCACCCGCGGCGGGTCAGACTGCACGGTGGCAGCGCCGGCGCCAGCGGCCTTCTTCTTCTTTTTTGGTTTCTTCTTCTTTTTCTTCTTCGCTGCCGTACTGGCGGCCGTGCCGTTCGGGGTTGGTCCTGCCCCCCCGTCGTCCTCTTCCTTGTCGTCGTCTGACTCGTCCTGATCTGAGAGGTGACCGTTCAGTCCATTTGTGCCGTGGCCCTGCGGCTTCGATGTCGTGCTGCTGCCGTTTAAGCTGAGCTTCGACAGCTCCTCGGCAGTTTTGGCCGCCATGCTGGGTGCAACGAAGCGGATGCACAAGTCGTGGACGATGACAATTTCAAAACGGCCAAGATCGGCTCCCAGGATGCCTTTAGTTGGTGGGGTCGGCGCAGCTTCAGGGCCGAAAATCCTGGCCCAAAGCCGTAAGACGTCACACCCACCAGGTCTGTTCTCATTGATCCTTTATCGTCAGGCGAACGAACCTTTCTTGTAGCCCATACGCACCTTCAACTCTCATGTCTACCCGCCGTCACAAGTATGAGTGATGCTCCTGCTCTCGAGCCCCTCCACGACTCGTCTCCTGGGGCGCCCCGGTTCCTCGGCCGTGTTCGTCTATCAGCAAGTCAGTCTCCCTCACCTCCAGCCACGGAATTTCTCCACGACGACTTTCCGTCTCGATGACACGTCGTTACCAGCTCCGAGCCACTACGACGTACTGAAGGTTTCACCGAACGTCTCGAGGGCGGAGCTGAAAAAGCAATTCTATGTCTTGTCCAAGGAGACGCACCCAGACATCAACCACGGCGACCCACATGCGGCGAAGCGCTTCGCCCAGATCTCAGAGTCTTATTCTGTCCTCGCGGACCCCGAGAAGCGCAAACGATATGACCGGGACGTGATGAGGACACATGAATCTCATACGCGGCACCATCATGCCCACGGACACCACCACCACCAGAGAGGCACCTATGCCGGCCACCGACCCCCGTCCGGCCTGAGCAAACGACGCAGTCCATTCAAAGGACCACCGCCCAGCTACTTTGCGCAAGGCAACATGTCCGCGAACACGGCCCGACCGGAAAAGGCCAGCAGCCCGTCGTCGTCCAGCTACCAGGCCGGTACGTTCAACGCGGCCGCATTCACGCCAGAGGGCCGCTACGATCCCCATTTCGATGCCAGCCGTGTGTTCCGGACGCAGACGCACGAAGATATGCGGCGTGCGAACCGACGGGCCGCTGAGTTGGCCGCCGCGCAGCAGGAGATCGAAGACAGGGACAACTTTTGGGCCCGGTTCGTCATCGTCACCTTCGTCATGATCTTCGGCGTCACGGTGGGATCGTTAATCGTGGGCAGGGCCAACACACCGAAAGGTGGTTTGACCCGGGCCGATGGCAGCAGGAGAGACGGCGCCAGGAACGAGTGGACCAAAGGATGACGAAGACAGGTGGAAAGGGGCTCCTGCGGTCCAAGGAAAAATTGCCGAAAACAGTCAATTCACAAGCCATTTCCACAATGGCCTGACTCGTCTTTTTCTATCTGACTATACAGTCTGCTCGACCCTCAGGCCCGCGTGAGGGCTTGGCTTGAAATACAACAAGGGCCAGAGGAGGAGAAAGTGGCGGCGGTGGCGGCGGTAGTGCGAGGAGATCAAGTTGTTGATTTATCCCTCGAATGTGAATGAAGCACCCACCTTGTGTGCGGCTTGGTTGAGGTTCTGAGTGTCGAGAGAAGCACCAAGACCCAAGGTGACACCGGTGCCGAGCTTGACGTTGTAGGCCAGAGCAGCAATGCCGCGGTCATTGATTTTGGCCTGTAACAATTAGGACCTGCTGAACCTTGTCCCAGGGAGGACCAACCTTGGCAAATGAGCTGGGATCGAGCTTGTACTTGCTCGCGACCTCTAGGCCCACATTGGATCCGGCGGCCGAGTCCCAGGTGGCCTTGGCGCCGGCCTCGACCTCAGGAGTGACCTTGTGGTAGTAGCTGGCAGAGAAGATACTCAAGTTGTTGGCGGCAGTAATGGCCGCGGCGTATGAGCCTTGGCTGTAGCCCGCAGCGAGGGCGTACTTTGTGACGGCAGCCTTTCCCACATCGTAGCCAGCTTCGGCGCCGATGAGGAATCCTTCATGGCCCAAGGTCACATCAAAGGTCGCCGTGGGGCCTTTGAAGACGTCGGTGAAAAGACGAGTGTGGATGTTGGGTTGCTTGTAAAAGATGTTCACCTTGCCTCCATAGTTTTTCGCCGCCGGCAGATAGTTTGTCAAGACCTCGGCCTTGAGTCCTTTGGTCAAGTTGTCCTCGAGTTCGAGCTTGGTGTCGAGGCTGTTTGCCGTGGTCCATGTCTGGGTCAGAGTGAGACCTGGATTGGGAGAGCGTCAGCGAACGTCGGACGCAGAGAGAACGAAGACAAAAGGTGCAAGCATAGACAAACAGACACACCAACCGAGACGGTGGGTTGGGTGCAGGAAAGATGGCCCCGGGGTCGACTCCCCTGAGCTTCAAGAAACTCGGAAGGGAGCATTACCAGTTGCTTTGTCGGAATATTTGCCTTCGATCTTGCCGTGTCCGTTAATATGCGATATCCTGAAGTGATCTTTTACGATATTGGTGCTCACCGAGCCAGAGATGGGACCATCATGGGCGGATTTGCCCTTGACGTTGAACCTGCGCAGGAGTGAGCACGGCTCGCCGCGCTGCGGCACGACAACTCACGTCACGCCATTGGGCGCCTTGGACTTGACCTCGAGGTTGGCCGCGGTAGCGTGGTAGAAGTCTTTGTTAAGGAGCTAAGTCCCGTCAGAACACCCATTGGATTGGCGTCGAGCTTGTCTCACGTCATTGGCGGGTTTAGCGATATCGCTGAATGGCACCGGAATACCAGACATGATGGCGAGGGTCAAGGAGCGAGCGAGCAGATCGATGCGCCGTGAGCTGATGGGGCAACGGAAGGAGAGTTATGGGATGAATGAACAGCGTAGTCAAAAAGCTCAAGAAAATGGGTCGGGATGCCGGGGAACCGCAGCTAGCCATGGACCAATCATGAAGCAGATCAGAACATGGTGGCCTCGGGGAAGTTTCCCTCTGGCCAATGACGCCATGACATTGCATTAAGAGTCAACGCGGTCAGGGGAAAACATCAGTGGATAAAAAGGCGACCGACCCTGCGGTGGAATGTCGTAATCTCCTTATTGTATCAAACTTTCTCATGTACAGTCGAACACTATCCCCTGGGGAATCATGCTAGAATGGTCTCCAAGAGCCGCCGGCCACCAACGCCCGCATCGATGTCGACGTCCTCTACGGTCACGACGATTTGTCGTACTTTGCAATATGGGTTGAGATGGCGCGGCCGCTGGGATCGGTCTGTTGCGACCAGGTCGGTGTCCATCGCATGACGGTGGATGCACAATAGGGGGGGAAATGCTGGTCGAACATGATGCGGTACCAATACGCCTCCTTGCTGTCCGGAATGTCGTCGCCCCATTCCGGCTTGGGGTTCTTCATCATCTCGTCGGTCACGTTGGCTTCGGCGTTGTCCTTGAGCGCGTCGATCCAGCCATATCCGACCCCGTCGCTGAACTGTTCTTTTTGTCGCCACAGGATATGCGGGGGCAGGTAAGGGTCGACGTCGGGCTCGTCCGAGGTGTCAAACGCTTTCCGCAGAATGTATTTTTCTATCCGGTCTTTGGTGATCATCTTCTCGGCGGGATCAATGTTCATGGCCACCTCGAGGAACTGCTTGTCCAGGAAGGGCACTCGTGCCTCCAGGCCCCACGCCGACGTCGATTTGTTGGCGCGCAGACAATCGGCCAGGTGAAGATTCTTGACCCTCCTCACCGTCTCCTTGTGGAATTCTTCCTTGGTCGGCGCCGCGTGGAAGTAGAGGTAACCCCCGAAGATTTCATCGCTGCCCTCGCCACTCAACACCATTTTGACGCCCATGGCCTTGATCTTGCGACTCAGCAGGTACATCGGCGTCGACGCACGGACCGTGGTCACGTCGTATGTTTCCAGGTGATAGATGACGTCGGAAAGCGCATCCAGACCTTCTTGAATGGTGAAGGTAAAGTCATGGTGTTTGGTGCCCAGGAATTTGGCCACCTCGATCGCCGCTTTCGTGTCGGGCGCGCCGGGAAGGCCGATGGAAAAGGAGTGCAGTTGCGGCAGGAACGTCACGGTCGACAGTTCGTCATCATCGTCGATACCCACCAGCTGGGAGGGCCGGCCTGGTTTATGACCATTGACGCGGCTGTTCGCGATGGCCCGCTGCCGCAGCGACTCTCGCTGGGCGATCGACGCGGTCAAGCTCGAGTCGAGGCCACCGGACAGCAGGACACCATATGGCACTTCGGCCATCAATCTCTTGAGCACCGATTTCTCCAGCGTTTTTCGGATGAGCTGGTAGTCGACCGGCGTCGTGGGGATCCGGGTGGGATCCCACCAGCTGGGGTGGAAATATCGGGTGATTTGGTCCGTCTTGGAGTCGTACACACAGCCCGGAGGGAACGCGATGATGTTGTCACAGACCGACGCCAGCGCCTTCAGCTCCGACGCAAAAAAGACCGCCCCCGGTGTCTGACTGGAGCGGCCCAGGTAAAACGAGGTGATGCCGATCGGATCCCGCGCCGCAATCGCCCGGTCCCGGTTCTTGTCGTACAGGACGAAGGAGAACATGCCGTCGAGGTGTTTCGGTGCGTCGAGGTCATACTGGGTATACAGAGGAATGATGACCTCACAGTCGCTGTGCGTCTTGAAGTTATACGGCGTGTCGATGTGCTTGCGCAATATCCGGTGATTGTAGATTTCGCCGTTGACCGCCAACGCGATCGTGTTGTCCTCGTTGACCAAAGGTTGGGCACCACTGTCCACGCCGACGATGCTGAGTCGCTCGTGGCAGAGGATCGTGTTGTTGCCCATCCAGTTGCCCGACCAGTCCGGGCCGCGGTGACGGAGGCATTTGACACATTGCAGCGCGGTCGTTTTGAACGATGTTATCGAAGGGTGGCTGCACCCAGTTAGCAAGGAGCACCGACACTCTGACCGCAAAGACAGACCCATGGCAGGCGAAAATGCCACACATGACTGCGCACGAGCTAGCTTTGCGAGGGACGCCGAGGGAGTGGTAGCAGAAGCAGGAGAAGCAGTAGAACCGGTAGAAGCAGTAGAACCCGTAGTGGTGGTGGGGTGGGTAGGAGTAGAAGTAGTAATAGTCGGTCGTCACTGGTGGAAGTAAACGGCAGCGAAAAAGTGTGGACGTGGGAGGCAACAAAACTGTAGGGCCAAAAAATTAAAGCGGGATGAGTCAAAGGCAGCACATGGCCGCCCAGATAAGCGGTGGATCTGACTAGAAAACGAACTAAGCTTTCTCAATACCGTGCGGAAAAAGACTCCAGCTTGCGGTGGCTATTCGGCGTTCCGGCCATGTTTGCAATTTTTGCGCCTCAGGCCGGCATCCGGCACGCGACTGCAAAATGCTGGGCTGTGGTGTGAGTTGTGTGGGAGTGCGGTTGAGCCCCGACCATGACCTCGTCCTGCAGCAACACCATTGCTAAATCCTCGTATGCATCCCCGCACGGTCACCCCACGCTTACGCTCTTCGGGTCTTTACAACCCGACTGTGGACAGTCATTCCAAAAGCAAAGTAGTCGCCCGTCCCGCTCCGGACCTGGGAGCAAGAAATGTGTTTTGCTCCGCACCCAATTCCAGCCTGTCATGACCAGCCCCTCTCCCATGCGCCAGTCCTCCCAGCGCCGCTGCTCATGAGACGTCAAAGAAAGATGAATACGCGAATCCAGGCGACCTCCCCGAGCGATCGCCGCCTCACGGCGCGGGATTCTCTTTGACGATGCTCTTGACCTTCCTTTCGTATGCGGCCCGATCCTTCTTGAACAGGTTGTACGCATCCGCCTGAGCGGGAGACTCCGGATTGGGGTCGTTCAGCAGGTCCTGAATGCCGAGGAGAATTTGTTTGATCGTGATCGCGGGCTTCCAACCCTCCTCCTCATTCAGGATGGACAGGCACACGGTGCCGGAAGGGTAGACGTTGGGGTGGAAGAGCGGTGGCACGAATTTGCCTGAAAGAGAGTCAGTCAGGACATGGAACGGCATCGTCCGTCTTACATTTTGGTGGTTTCGTGGGATATTCGTCAGGGAACGTGAGGGTCAGCTTGAACAGACCGCCCTCCCAGATGGTCTTCTCCTTGCCGGGAATTCCCACTTCCCAGATCTTGAGATCGACCACGCCGTTCGCGCCTCGGACCGGTTTCGCAAAGAATCCAAACGGGTGATCCTTGCGCCACTGTTTCCTGAACGTGTTTTAGTATGCTGTCATTCCGTGGCGGGCTCCGTCGTACCGTTCTTCTTGCAGCCGGTTCAGGCACAGCGTCATCGTGAAGATGGTGTTGAGGGATATCGGCCGCGGCGGCGGAACAGTCAGATGGGCGGGCGGGCGTGACACGTTTCGGAGGAATGGGAGCCACCACCACTCCACTCGTTCAAGGCCGGTTTGACAACGAGGTCAGGCCAACAGCGCAAGTCACAGCCGCACTCGACCGGGAAAACCACCTCAGTCTTGGCGATTTTCCTTCGACCCGAGATCGAGTTTGTAACCAGAGTCGGGCTAGTGAGGACTGCACTAGCGCCATGTCATTGCAGTCGCAACGCCGTGATTGGCTCATGCGCTCTATGATTCTTTCAAAGATTTCTCTACCTGGCGGCCAGGTCCGCGTCCAGACATCCTCAACATCCATATCGCCAAAACTCGACGAACTCGCGATGGCAACAGTCGGGAACAGAGATTCCCAGGTGGAGGTCGAGACGGAGCCCATTCCTTCTGTCAAGGATCTGGCTAGCAGTGGTAAGTACATTTACGTCGACCTTGGACCGTTTGTTCGAGTTGTGGATGATGGCCGTCTGGTCATGGCAACCAGAGAGCCGTGTACTTCTGCCTGGAACATGGGTATTTCTTCGTGTCCTCCGCCAGATCCAGTTGGACCAGTCGGCACCGTCCAATCATGATGTATCCCAAACACCGAACGAACGAACCAACTCACTGATCACCCTTCTCACCCAGAACCTGCTCTCCGCCGCGGTGGTATTCAAGCCATAACGACCCATCTGATGACTCGTTCTCCAACCCATCCTCTAACAACGACGCAATCCCTCCAACTCTGGCGCGGCTTCTACGTCTGCCTGTACATGCACGACTCCAAAAACGCCCTGTCCGTTCAGACCCTCATCTCCACCCTTGCATCGACCGTGGCCACCATCTCGGCCAAAGACGACGACGAGGAGAAGGAGGGGACCGATGATGATGCACCGTCTTGGTCGGCTTCTTTCCCAAGACCCTGGCTCACGACCTACAGCACTGCCTTCTGGCTCACCATGGCCCGCGAATGGCCAAACATCGACCAATGGCGCATGAATAAAGTGCTCCTCCTCATCCGCGTCGTCCTGAGACAGCTCTTCGCCCTCTGCCTCTCACAGGCCTCTCACCCTCCTTCAAGCCCGACGACGACGACGATTCTGGACTCCCAACTGGCGATTTTCCGCTCCCACCCCCTCAGTCCGCGCGCCCGATCCGTCCCCGACGGCCTACGGCTGCACCTCCTGGACATCTGGGTGGACGAGCTCGAATCTCAGTTCCAAACGGCCCGCGAATCGGGCCCGTCTGAGGACGGTGGACTCCAAACCGAGACCCTCGAAGCTGCCGTCGGCAAGCTCATGTCCCCCGTCGAAGACATCAGCAAGGAGACCCTCAGCAAAGGTGTCAAGATACGGGCTAAAGAAGCCTTGAAGAGTTTCCACGAGCGTTTTCCGTCATTCTCTTCCTCCTAATCCACAAGACCACGAACTCAGAAGCGAAAGCCAGCGACATAAAGAGGACATGCATCGCATCTCACATGGTATACTTCAGACCTGTCATCATGATGAATGAAATGGGAATCAGCGTATGGCCTCTGCCTACGACCAAGGAACGCCCATTAAAATCGTCATCAATCGCCACAGCGTCCGTCCCCAGTGTCTTCATCGACCTGACCACCCGCCGCCACTATATTGTCCACACTCGCCAGAAGCATAAATGAAAGTAGAAAATGGCAAGCGAGACTGCGATAATCCGCTTCGATAATCCGCTTCGAGTATGACGCTTAATTCGAAACCCATGCCGCCGAGTTTACACACCTATACGCCATCGCTTGCGGAACCCAACAACTTGAACCCACACCCACGACAAACGGCGAAATGCCACTTGATTGAGATATCCCAAGCACGCCCCGGACACGGACTTGTCTCCCGCATCATCTCGCCCGAACGAGCATTCAAAGGTCCAAGTCCATTAGTTGACGCTGTAGTGCAGAACCACCCGACAAAGCACGGGAAAACAAAGAACAATCACACCACCGTATACTGGGGGCTGATTCGAGTTTGAGACCAAATTCGGAATCATCAGGTGGTCGAAAAAATAGCGGGTTGCCACCAACTGCCTCCCTCGTTGGAATCCTTGTTGTCATTATTCGCCTCCGAGGTGGTGGTAGCAGAAGTGGCCGATGTAGCCGGTGCCGTTGATGCTGGTTCGGTTTCTGCATGGCCTCCTAAATAAGTCTCCCATCAGTCCGAGCCTCCACGGTCTTCAGGCATCTAGAAATAACGTACCAGATTCCTTCTGACCATCTCCATCCCCCGTGACTTCTGGGAGCTGTGGCGGGCCATCGGTTGTAATGCCATGTGCGCTATCCTTCACGGGCACAGACGCTGGCGTCTCAGCTAATGGAGCCTGCACGTTGTCTTCATTTCCAGCGGGGGATGCCGCCTCGTCTTGTTGTGATGTGTCATTTTCCATCTCTTGTGCAGTGCTCTCTATGTGAGCCTTGCCATCTTCCTTGGCAGCCTCGGTAGCTGTTGCAGCCGCCTGTCGCCTCTCCATGTCCGCCTGCCTGGCTTGCAGACGCTCCCAATTCTCCTTGCGGGCTCTTTCATCCTTCAGCTTCCTCATCCGCTCGACCTCTTCAGCACCGCCGGTCTTTTTGAGCCTGCCTTCTTCCACAAATTTCTCGACTTCCCGCTGGAATTCCCCCCCCTTGCGACTCTCCAGTTCCTTTTGGCGGGCCTTTTCCGCCCGCTCGATAGCTTCGAGTCGATTTTCATGATTGGGTTGCAGCGCCCGCACCTCGTCGAGCATTCCGTTTTTGGCTTCATGAGGATCGATAGCCGAGTCAAAGGCCAAGTTCTTGGAGGTACTGCGGAGGGCGCCGACGGGTGTGTTGGCCTGCAGATTCTGCTGTTTGGTGGCTTCCTCGACCAGCTTAAAGACGCTGGTGACGTCGTCCAGGTCACCGTCGAGGTCGTTCATCAATTCGTCCTGTTGTGTCAAGTCGTCCCTCTCAGTCATGACCACTTGGAGTTCTTGTTCCCAGATCTTGGTCCAAATAGGCTTTTCACGCTTCATCACTTCTTTCACTTTGGCCAATTGTTTGGCTGTGGCACTAATTTCCTTGTTGATGTCCTCCAGCTGTCGCGGAAGAGGTCGAACGCCGCGAGTGACGACGTCCTTGCGCAGCTCTTCGACAATGTCTGAGAGATCGTCGACCCTATTGACCAACGCTTCTGAATCTTCCGACAGGGCCTTCTTGCTCTGGTTGATGTGCGCACGACCGGCGTCGCCCTTGTACGACGGTTGCGACGCGTCAATGGCGGCCGCCTTGACATTTGCCGCTTTCGCTTTGATGTCGCTCATCGCGGCCGTAAAATCGGAGGACATGGTCGAGTAGGTTTGGCGCAGCACGGCGATGTCACGCCGAAGACTTTGCACTTCTTGCAGGCCTCTCTCCGATGTTGTGGCACCAGGAAATGGCCCGGGGGCCAGCGTCGGGGTCCGAGACGGTCGCTGGCTGGGCATGGCGGACATGCGCGCCATCTCTTTCGAAGTTTGAAGTTGGCGATCCGAAAATCGTTGCATCATCATACTTTGGCCATCGAGCAAAGACCTGACACCGTCGAGCGTCTTTTGCAAAGTTCCCAGCCCTTCGTCGATGTGCTTTTTGACTTCATCCAACACTTCCACGTTGAGAACGAGAACCGACCGGTCTTTGACGTCAGAGAGATCTTCCAACTCATGCCGGACGCCAGATACGGGATCCTGGATATACATTTCGGGGAGGTCGACTCCATTGTGGTGCGTGTTCCAAGCAAACTTTTCAATGAATGCGAGCTGCAATCTCGGTATTGTGAGCTCGTCATATCCTTCGGGAAGAATGAACTTCTTGATCTTGGTCTTGTACTGCAAAAACAGGGTCAACTCTTTCCCCTGGGGGGGCGATGTGTCCACCGCGAGTATCTGCGATGGTGGCGGCGTCACGAGATCCCGCGCTCGGCGTTCCCCCGTCTCGAGGCCTTTGTCCGTGCTCAGGTCGACAGGCTCCTGATGCTGGGGAGGTGACGGTGCACGCTCGAGATGAGGTGTTGCAATGTCCCCCAAATCTTCCGGCGGGGAACTGATAGGTCCATTCAGAGTCGCACCCACAATGGGGCTGTCAGATTTGTCGATCGTGGAACCCGGAGGCTGATGATATTCATCAGGAGTCTTCGTGGTCGGACTATCCACCGGCACCGATTCTGGACCGGCCTTTATTTGGGGTGCTTCTGGCAAGCTTACACCGGCCAGTGCGTCTTCCCGTTCTTCCGATATCCTCTGTGGTACCTTGCCCGCGCCACCGCGACTCGGCGAACCATCTGGCTGACGCACCGATCGAGCTCGTGACTGCTGATATGACGTCCGTGATCTGACCGCATTGAGTGATTCACGAGCTTCTCGACCACGATTGGGAATCGGTGAGTTCTGTGCAGGAGGGATCCCCCGAACCCCATTCGACGAGGGGCCCAGATGCTTCTGTATTTGATAAGCCGAAAACCTTCGCGATGCACGCCTCTCGAGGTCTCCTCCACGCTGCAGAGCCGTCAGAGCGTCCTGCGTTTTTGGAGGTGGCGGCGGAGGCGGCGGCGGCGGGTGCAGGAACGCTTTCGCTGGTAACTGTTGGGGTCCTTTATACGAAGGTTGACCTGCGATGGTCGGAGCCGTCGTGCTGACCGTGAACGAAGGAGACCCGGATTGGGGGAATGGACGGCCAATATCTCGTCGTAATGACTGACGATTCATTGCTCCTCCGTCGGCTGGCGCGTATGTTTGGTCGTCTGTGGAAGGCACACTGTCATGCCTCTTTGCGATCCGTCCTCCTCCTCCTGCGGCGGTCGCGCCTGTTTCATCCTCCAACATCTGGGTGAGTCCCGTTTCATTGCTTCCGGTCCCCGCGACGCCGGCCGGGCGTCCTGATGGTAGTGGCGGGACGCCAGAAGTGGGTGGTGCTCCACCATCTTTGCTCCCTCGACCGCGTAACCGGCTTTGCTTCCTTTTCAGACCGTGCAGCAAATTGATAATGATATCCCGAATCCGAGGAAGATAGTTGTCTAATGCCTGAGGGGATGCTGGCTGACTCAGTGTGTCCTCGAGAATGTGACGGAGGAGGTCAGGCACCGGTCCGAGGTCAGATGTTTCAACTCCGATCGAATTGAACGCTCGGCATGCCAGGTTGAACTCGTACCCCAGACGGACGTACACATCAGAGACCTCCTCTTCTTGTGCTTGGCCGCGCGACCATTGTGTCAGCGTTTCGAGCAATTGCTTGGTTGCTACCAACAAGTGAGTGACGCTCTTTTCGATCTGGGAGATTTGCTTGTCGGTCTACCATGCACGTCAGTGGGGGAGAAACGGCCCAGAGGCAGAGCACAAACAGGTAGCCATACATTCGTAGTCCGCTGAGAGCGCCCCGAGCCTGAGGCGACCCGAGCCTGAGGATTGGCGGCGGATGCGTGATTCATTCCTGGAGACGGGGACTGTGCAGCATCTGGGAGGCTCTGCTGTCGCCGCTGTGACGGACGCTGACCTGTGGCAGATGGCTGCATCACGAAACCTACGCCTCGATGGAGTCGTAGGCGGCCCGAGGTGAGAGCTGAGCCATTATCAGAAGAAGGGCCTTGATCGAAGGGAAGCTGCCACGTCTGAAGTCACGGCAGACCGCGAAAGTTTCAGGATAGGTGTAGTCAGGTGCAGCAGTGCCAAGGTGTCCGGGCTCACCCCATTGCGGCGACGCAGCCCTGTGCTCACCCCTGCTGGCCATTCATGCATATTCTTGATCTATGCAAGCACATAGCTAACAGCTTCTCTGAGCCAAGATGGGGTGGCATGCCGTGATGCCCATGGCAGGCACATAGATATATCAAAAGGCCAGTCACTCTCCCAAAACGGTGCCTTCGGACCTCTTTTCGCGTTCTCCGGTTGATATCCGCTATCCCGATTCCAAGGATGCCTCTCCGTTGGTCGTGCGTCAAGTCGAGCCCAATTCTCAAGCATCCAAACAGATAGCCCGAGCTTCGAAGCTAGAAGTCAAGGAGCTGCACGAAATGTCAGCTCCTACGAAGCTCGACGTCCAATTATCTTCACTAACCACGCATCGTTGGGATGACAAGGCGTATCAGTATAAAGTGGTTGAATCGCCTCCGACCTCCAACTGACCGAATGGGATGCATACGTAATTGTTGCCCGCACTCGCGTTGGTTGGTATTCTGGCCCCGACACAAGGCCATCGACGAATGCCGGAGAAACATGGGATAAGCCCCAAGTCCACTACCTATATCGATATCAATTTGGAAGCTTTGCGAGACGATCTGAGCATCGTGCTCAAGGATATCAAGGGGCTCAGCCTTGGTGAAGAGAAACCTGCTGTAAGTCCCACTGCACATGGCACGCGTGGGTTGGATCCGACGTTTCTGTGCACCAAATCCCTCCGGACACTAACCCTTTGATCCTCTCACAACATCACGGTCTCGCTTGTCTGCGCTGGCTTGTCAATCTCAACGTACCATCCATCGCACCCGTCGACTCGTCCATCTCCGCCGTGGTTGCCTAGCAAGCCAACGTCCATGGAGATCAACTCGGCTGCATTGCTCGCATGACAATGGCACAATGGCTCTTCCGCGAACCAGCCTGTGACCACATTGCTCATTCCGTCTCTTTCAACCCACCTTTCTGCCAACCCGGACTACCTGAAGACCACCCCGTTTTTGACGGATATTTCGGTGTCGATAGCGGGAAAGATGTTTGAGATGGCAAAGGAGTACAACGGATCAGGAGAAGGAAATGAGGCGGCGTACAATACTGCCATGGCGACTGAATTCCCTTTTCTTGCTCATCTGGCGAGGAAGCCTCCTCTGTCGGCTGAATTGGATGCGATAATGAGAACCATCAACGCAAGTGAAGAAACCATGTCAAGCATTTGGTCAATAGCTACGCCTGAACTGAGCTTGGAACCACAACAATCATCGACGTAAGTGTCAAGAGTCTTCTTCATTCCGCCCGACAACATAGGCAAATCGCCTCGATGATTGCCTCGGTGAGACTTCCCATCCGACAGAGAAATGTTGGTGGATCAGCAGGTCACGCAAGCATCGCCCTCACTCAGTCTTTCTCAGAGCTCGAGTTTGTTATCCTGGATCTTCCTGACCTGATGGTCCACGCCAAATCGACGCCGAAATCGACGCCTTGACCGCCGACAATCTCGCCCAAACCCGTCACGTTCGAACCGCACGATTTTTTCGAACCCCCACCACCGACGTCAAAATCGGACGTCTTCCTTCGGAGACTTGTACTTCAGAATTGGTCACCCTCCAAGGCTCGGATGATTTTGCGGGACATCGTAGAGGCTATGAGCTCCACGGTCAAGATCCTCTTGATCAACCATATTCTCACTCCGCCTGGAATGACTCCATCGAGAGAAGCAGCAATCGAACGATCCAGGGACAAGTTCATGATGCAAGCGATGAGTGGGCAAGTGTCTATCGATCTTTGAAGACAAATTGTGACCAATGTCCGCACCATCAAAACCAAATGTTTCCTGTGTATTGGAAACTTCCTTTGGGGGTCCATTGAGGTGGACTCTCTTTCATCTCTATATTGTTCGACTGTTCGTACATCGACAAAAATAAACAAGGATTGAACAATGACCGTACACCAAATCCAAGTTCCCCGAGAAACGAGCGTTGTGAAGAATTGTCAAAGGATAAGATCTCTCCAATCCCACCTCGGTTCACCCGAAATCAAAACTGCTTCACCGCCACCTTCTCATTGATGTCAGTGACACCATGTTCCCCGCCGACGCCGACCCATCCGGACTCGAACTATTCGCAGGCCTATGTCTCATCCCGTCTTCCTCCACGTCGATGGCGGTTCTGGACCAGCATCGATCTCCTCGGCCGGTCGGACGCTCTCACTTAGATCCTGGTTACGACGCAACAACTCCGGACCGAACGGGAAGGTCGTCGGCTTTCTCGGAACGGGTTCCTGGCTCGCATTTTCCCAGAGTCTCAACGTGAAGCTTTTGCCCACAGCTTCGACTGGAGGCGTCAGGATCGGTAGAGAAGCGAAGAGCGTGCCGTAGCAGATGATGGCGACCAGGAGACAACAGAGCCAGTACGGGAGACCATATTCGAAGAGGGTGCACATCGCCCAGGACCCAATAGACCAGAAGATAAAGCCGTGGATCAGGTAGATGGTGAAAATGTGAGGGAAGATCAGTTGTAGGATTTTGTGGGAGAGGACTTTTTGCAAAGCGGGACTGATTTCGACAATCGCTTGCATGCTGACGGTCGACAGAAGAGCGTTCAGACGTGGAATGAAGTAGTCCGGATATACGGCATCACCTGCTTGAGAGATGCTGAGGCCAGATTTCGTGTCGGGATGCCATCCGTATTCCCAGGTCGCGAAAGCGTCGTCGGTCCATTGGAACGATAAGTCTACTGCGAAACCGGCCAGAGCGATGACAATCAGGGCCCAGAGGAGAGGATAGTAGACCAAGGGTCGCGGGTGGAGCCACTTTTTGTATTTATAGGTCAGGTCGAGGTCGGCAAGCATGACTCCGGCGTAATAGTAGGAACCCCATGAGAGTCCATACCAATGGTTGCACATGCAGAAGGCGTAGAATGCAAATCGTTTCCAGGGCGTCTTGCATTCTTTCACCATGATCAAAGCGAGAAGGGTCTGCCACGCGCCTTGAAGCTGGACAGGAATGGTCCAGAGGACACCGGTACAATCTGAGACAAAGGTGAGTTTGGGGGGAGGTGATGGGTGTCATAGGACCACAAGACTCACATGTATAGGTGATCATTGGGGCGGCATTGGGGATCAAAAAGGCAAGTTCGATGATCTGGCTAATGAAGACACCCGGGTTGGCAACAATTAAGGTGTATGGCCACGTGGACCAAGTGACACTGGCAAGATATTCAAGGTAGTAGGTTGCACCGCTGTCCATCAAAAAGTATTCGAGTAACGCGATGGAAGCGACAGGGGTGAGGAGACGAAAAGGTCGAGCAACAATCTTCTGAGCCATGTTATCAAGCTTTCCGGTGCGCAAGTAGTTGGATACAAGGAAGCGTGTCGAGATCATCAGGAAAGGCCCAATCCATAGCGCGTCAAAGACGAAAGTAGCAAATGTCTTTCGGGCCCAGATCTCAGACGAGTAATGGGGAGGGGCTGTAGGTTCGATGACGGCAGGGAAAAAGGTTAGACCGAAGTGATTGAGTGTCACCAGGATAGCGGAAAGCCCAATGAAACCAGCCAGGTAGTCGACGCGCTGCACCGGTGGTTTGCCGCTCTTTTCTTCCGGTTTGGGTTTGGAATTAACGTCCACAACCTTGGGCTCTGGTTTCTCGAAGAGGGGGGGGTGGTTATCATTCACCATGGTTGGTACACCATGGGCGGGCGTTGGTGTGCCAGGATCAGTGCCAGCGGTCATTGGGTTACGAGGAATTGCCTCGGGGGCTGGCGTGTGAAGGCCACTGTCAATTCGCGCCCAGAATGGGTTACCTGCTGCGGGACCAGTTTGAGAGTTCTCTCTGGAGAACCCCGTCGGGTTTCTCGGTCCATGACGAGAGGCACTGCGAGGGCGCTGACTTCCGTGCGGACTCCATAGCCCTCGAATGTTAGCATCGATTGGCGGTGTGGCGATTGGCCGAATAGCCATGTCGTCCGATGAATTCTTCCGGGATGGCCACCGAGACGCGCTGGGAGATTGGTACTCTGGTGCAGGTGTCTGCGCTCCAGAATAAGTGGGCGGGCCCGGATATAGACTGTTGTGTGAGGCGTTTCTTGGAAGTTCTGACTTGAAACCAGAAGGCTCATCGCCTTTTCTCATCGAGTTAGAACTCGATGAGTCTGTCTCTGCAGCGTCCACAGGTTTGTTCAAATCGGTCTGTGACTCGGTCGCCAT
>Ga0255336_100587_pt1 | contig 49789 bp, 49 predicted proteins | sample MeOH1_35cm_T3_17_FD_189102 | JGI IMG/M metagenome (GOLD analysis project Ga0255336, IMG submission 189102) | Sandy soil microbial communities from University of British Columbia, Vancouver, Canada - MeOH1_35cm_T3_179 | ecosystem: Engineered > Artificial ecosystem > Sand microcosm > Unclassified ... | reverse complement strand
GTTCCTCCACTTATCAGGCCTCGTCATCAAGTCCAAAACTCTTGCCTCTAACTTCGTTACTGCATGTCCCACGGCAGTTCGCACTCTCACGGCAATTCGCACCTCACGGCAGTTCGCACTCTCACGTTTGGGCGTGTTTGACCTCTCCACAACTTGACTATCCGGTCGTCACATCATACCCTCTCCGTCGTTGACCCCCTCGTTCACGTCGGTCATGATGAGTGCTTCCAAGCATAAAGAAGCTGGGCAAGACCATGAGGAAATCCCTACAATCAAAGAGATGGAAAGATGGAATGATGACCACCTGCTCGAATGGATCCTGCGAATGCAACCAGACCTTTTTCGTAATGGCCCGGAGCTTCGGAAATTCAAAGCGGCACGAATCATGGGATCTACCTTCTTGGAATATGCTGGGGATATAAATTACTTTGAACGGACTCGTCTGCCTCTTGGCGTCTATTCCTATCTTGCGTCTCTTTCGAGAAAAGTCCTTGAGAAGAGTAAGCCCATACTATAATGTAATCCGGACACTAGCTAACAGTACCCAGACAACCAACTGAAGCAGACAGCCGGCCGAAAGAGGAAGGGTAAAAACATCTTCAGTATGGCATGCCGATAACAGCTAACAATATACAGGGGATGAAACAGAAGCGCCTGAGGAGCCACCCATTTCGCCGAAAAGACATCACTTGGAAGATGATACATTGTCGGACCTCGCCGCCAGAGCTCGTGAGCGAAGGAAACTTATCAGAGAGATAATTACAGACATGAACCGCTTTTCCGACCAGCATTCCAGTTCCGTCGCTCCCTCTTATCCTTTTCCTGGAGCCGTCGACAAACTTTCCGACCCCGCATTTGATCGCAAATTTCCATTCCCATTTGTCGGTTCCGCGGTGCCGAATCGATTCAAGTTGGCTGACGACAACTGGCAATACGTGGGAAGAACGAAGTTTAAACAACTTCGTCAAACGGTGGAGGATGTGCGGGTCAGTAAGACTTACACCACCACTTGGCTCTATGGTACTCAGGGATATGGGAAGTCTCATTTGCTAGCCGCCCTGGTGTGCTATTTAGCTGCTCAAGATGTCTGGGTCGTCTATATCCCTGACTGCCGGGAGTTGCTTAAGGAGTTCATCGAATACGTCCGGGCAGCAATGCTGTTTGCCTGGGCAGACGATATCACCACCCAAGAGGTGATCATGGCCCTGGAGACTGAGGAAGATATCAGACGCTTCTTCAGTGACAAAAGAGACGTCACGTTTGTCGTTGATCAGATGAACGCCTTAAAGATCTCTACAGAGGAAGCAAAGCACGCGGATGGTGGTTAAAGCGTTTCGCTTACCGTCACAACGTCATCTTCAGCTCCGCAAACTATACGGACTACCTTGAACAGTCGATCAAACAGAATTCGAACTTTGTGCTACAGGTCTACGGCGGGTTGGATAAGGTAAGTTATGGTAAAATGGTATCACCATGAGGCTTCTAACTCTCTTAGACGGAAATGGACCGGTGGTGGGACCGGCGTGGCGGCATTGACATGGGAGGCTACGAAAAGTCTCAGGTTGAAGACACCACCGGCCGCATCCCATTGCTCCTGGATATGTGTGTGGTGGATAATAAGATTGATTTAACTCGGACCAGCTTGAAGGAGGTCCATGAAAAAGCTGTGAGTTTTGTGCAGGAAATCAGCACAGTCACACAGGGAACTCCGAAGTGGAAGTGGTATGTACGATTTGTTCGATGCTCAGGACGTTACCGACTTTTAAGGTATTGCGACTTCATGACGGCTTGCTTCTACCATAACCCTGTACCATCTGGATGGTACGAGCACCTCACCCTGGTCGACCACCGGTATTTCTATCGGTACATCGATAACTCCGAGTGGTGTGGAGGCTACACGTGCGGCTTAGTTCGCGATGCTGTAGCAGAGGAGCTTCTTCTTGACCAGGGCGTCGATTTCGCTGACACCGACTTTCTGCTTTCGTTGGACCGCTTTATCGACAACCCGTCGGTCCTTAGCTTTATCATAGAACATGCCGTCCTCTTATCTATCCGGTCACATGGTTTGGCAATTGGTGCAGGAATTAAGAAACCTATGGTGCTGAGGCATCTTAAACGGCAACCCGAGTTCGAAAAAGACGCCACAGATAAACCGGTGCTGTATCGACCGAAAATTTTCAATTTCAAGGCCATCGATGGCATCATAATCTGTATCAAGCCCGAAGAGAACGAGATGGCGGCCAAGACGAATGAGAAGAGCGACGAAAAGAACGAGACGGCGGAGGAGATGAATAAGAAGAATGATGAGAAGAGCGACGAAAAAGATAAGGAGAAGAAGGCGAAGGAAGGAAAGAAGAAGCTGTTGATGTTCCCCATTCGGATCACATTGGCGCCGGCCTCTCACTCCGATTCCCACGCGAAATTCTTCGAGGCATACGGCAAGTGGATCACAGATATCTCCAAGTTTGACGTCGAGCTAGAGTTCCTCTGGATCAGTCCGGAATTGTGTGACAGTCAAGACCACCCAGCGAGTAAAGAACCTCCATGGCCCGCGCATAAAGAACGTTATGTTCCTCTCAAGACCGTCAACAACGACATCTGGGAAAAGTATGAACGTGTTAAGAAAAAGATGGAAACAACCCAAGATGCTAAACCCAAGGCTGCCAAACGAAAAGTTGCTCCAGCCAAAGCCGCTCCAACCGAAGTTGCTACGACCAAAGGTGCTACAACCAAAGCTGCTACAACCAAAGCTGCTACAACCAAAGCTGCTCAAACCGAAACTGCTCAAACCGAAACTGCTCCAACCAGACGCAAACCAGGAGCTACTAAATCCAGAGCCAAGCAGGCACAAGCCAACGCGTGAAGCGATAGGGGGGCGGGCGCTGGATGATGTAGGCCAAGTTCATCTTTTGAATGGAGACAGAACTTTCGAGAAGGTCAAGACATGATTTCATGGAGGTCAAGGACTTGCTACGCACCCGTGAAAGAAAAGGTCCCATCTGGCATTGGGGGCATGGATCATTAGCTGTCTGAACTCCGTTCACGAACCTTGGCTGAGACAAGACAGAAATCTATTGATGCCACTGTAACCAAGACCAAGCGGCCTGAATGGGTCCCTCAGATCGCTCTTGTCAAGAACCGCTCACCTCAGGTTCAGGTTAAAGGGATATGCCTGAGGTGCCATAACTGGAATCAGGAAAAAAAATTGATATGTCCGTCTTTCAGGGTAGGAATAGGGTCTGATTCATATACGGCGCCATTCATGTAGGCAGAAAGATAGGTAACGTAAGATACCAGTGAACGTGAATCTTCCGCGGTAGCATTTTTCTTTCCCTCGGTCCGAAAAAGAGATCCACTGTCAAAGCCGTCCCAGCAGTCAGACGCAATTTCTCTCATCTCTTAACCAAAGTGAGCTTGACATTCAGTGGCCCCTTATCCCAAACCGTGTACATCTCTTGCTCAGCCACCCAATCTTGACTTCTGTCTACGAGTTCCATATCGAAGTTCCATATCATTCGAGCCATAATGAGGCGCATCTCCGCGTAGGCCAAACTATCATCTGTGAGTGTGGGAGCCTTTTGAGGACATGGAGAGGAGAAGCGTGGACTGACTTTTTACCGATGCAGTTCCGCGGTCCAGTGGAAAACGGCTGTAAGGCCTTCCGCTGGTCCGACTCAAAGCGAGGGTCGCCAAGCCAGCGTTCAGGGATGAATGCGAAGGGGTCACGGAAGTTTTTCTCCCAGTGGTAGATTGACCAGTGATTTACTGACACCACCGTCTTCAACAGGTGAAAGACCGACGTTGTCAGCTGATTGGAGGAAGCTCTCCTGTCAAAGTTGGGAAGATGTACTTACGCCTTCGGGAACAAATTTATCGAGGATTATTTCCCCCCCTTTGGGCACCCTTCGAGGAAGGCCAACGGGGACTGGCGGGTAGATACGCAGTCCTTCATCCAAGACCGCCAACATGTATGTGAGGCCATTTACCCGTGCCAGGGTGATGTCGTCTTCCGTTTGGAAGGCGCTGCGGACTTCATCTTTTAGCTTCTGCATCGTTTCCGGATTTCGAAGTAGGTGAAAGGTCGCGCCGGATAGAAGGGTCGCCGTTGTCTCCGAGCCTGCAATGATTAGATGCCAGGCGGTGGATATAATTTCGGCCTCGGTCATCGCTTTCTTCTCATTGTGATGGAGGATGCTGGACATGAAATCCGCTCGATCCGTCTGTGCCGCCAGTCTGCGCTTGACCTTATCCGTCGTGTACTCCATATGCTCATCCCTCTTTTTCATCTCCTCCTTGGGGACCAGGAGCTTCAGCAGCTCAAGGCCACCCGGAAAATAAGCCGCTGCCGCAAAAAAGGCGCCCACTTTGACAGAGCTGAATAGAAGGTCAACCCAAGGGTGATACATGGCATCCTTCAAGCAGTTGAATGGCTCGCCAAAGGTGAGATCGCCGACCAGGTCAAAGGTCGTCCAGTTGTACCATGATACCACGTCGACGACTTCTTCGTTTTTGGCCTTGTCTTTCAGTCGGTTGATCAGAAGGTCGACATACACCTTCATCAGGGGCTCCTGGTCCCGAAGAGCTTTCTCTGAGAAGGCGTGCGAAACGAGGCGGCGGATGTGCATATGGTGTTCATGATCGGCAGTGATGATACTGTGGACCCCTCCCGGTGGAGCCGTATAGAAATTCTCTTCCTTGGGCAAGAGCGCATGGCCGGGTCGGCGCTCGTGAATGTCTTTCCAGGCATCGCCGGTGGCGTAGGACAATTCATTGGGGGCAATCCGCACAACATCGCCATATTCCCGATGAAGCTGCAAACAGTAGTAGCTAATGCGGCCGGTCAACAAAGCTCGAAAATATGGAAATGGTAGTGCGGCTGAAAACTTTGGTCCGGGATACTGTCGCAGCGGGTGGAAAAAGAGATTCCACATCACATAACTGGCCACCAAAAGGATAGGCTTCAGGCATCAAGTTAGCCCTTTGACAGCACAAGGCTGGTAAGCTAGCTCACTCCAAAAACCAATACGAGATAGAGTGTAGGAGCATTGAAAAACATCATGCGATAGATAGTTGACTCCACATGATGGATGGCTGGCTTCATGCGATGGATGACTGAATCCATGCGATAGATGGCTGACTCCATTCTTCACTTGTTCGTCGATATCCTCGGTGGATGGGTATTGAGATAACAACAATCACACAGAGTGGGGCCTCATATCCTGTGACCTGCAGACGTTAAAGCGTGATGGTCCTTGGATTCAAGTATTTAGAACCGCGACTCTCTCCCATGCCGCACTCGAGAAATGTGCCGCCTTTTTTCTTCCCATTTGGCCTTCTGGAAGAGGGGAAGAGAACCTACCGGCCGCCTACCCTTCATGGTCTCCGCTCCCACGAAGCTCGAACCACTTCCCGGCTGCTTAGGGACAACAAGGCCCGAGCGTGTTGTTCCCATGAGGGGATAAAGTTGGCCCATGACGTGTTTGGCTGGACTCATCCTGATTCAGGCTGTTCGATTAGCGGTGGCCCGGAAGGATCTGGCAGAAGTCGGCGGTGTCTTCCCTAGCTTCTTTTGCACGTATTTGGACGTATCCGATATTACCGTTCGATACCGTATCAGCCAACCTCAACCCAAAACCTTCCAGCTCAGAGTGTTCCTGAAAACAACCCCGTTTTGCCTTCACTTGGACTTGGATCCTGCTGACAGATGCCGTTGCCCTCATGTGTGTTGTTCCTGGCCCTCGCTCCTGCTTGGCACCTTTTTCACCTCTCCCTTTGGCCCTGGCCAGTGTTGGATGTGGAAGAGCGAGTTTCGTATATCTTGCAGCCGACGGGCCGATGCCATTTTGCAGCTCAACGACGAGACTCTCAATGTCCATTCGATCGCTGTAGAAATATGCGTGATGAAACTGGGAAACTGTCAACCGGTCAGCTGGTGCCTGCTAGGCGACATCATCAGCCCTCGCCTCATGGATGAGTCATCGTCGTCTATATAGATAAGTAGCCCTCCCTTCTAGAGGAAGGTTGAGTGGTCAGAGACCATGATTCATGAGTTCTGATGAACCAAGCACCGAGTAGATGGTTGATTGATTCTAAGATGCTGCCTACGATGGTGGTGAAGGTGTGCCGGAGGCCAGCGCTCATGAAGTGAAGACTGCCTGTGTTCCCAACAAGTTCGACAGAAACAGAACCTCTCTCCAGAGTATCATTAAGGACAATGGATAAGCACGAACGGTTCATCAGCTCTTAATTTCGGCCTACTGTCACATCATTGTACGAAATTGAGGATTTCGTGTCCATTGCTGGTTCAGATGAGATTACATAAAGCAGAGAGCAGCATGGTCAATTTGCTGAACAGTCAGTGAAATCCTCAATCTAGTGTAGGGTCCCCGGCGTGACTCTTGGTTGACCAGAGGTGTCTTTGTGCCTCTGCGTATAGCCGGCCATACACTGACCTGAATGGCCCTCTGACACCAGCGTTTGTGACCCACCTGTGTCTTGCGATGGAATCTCATTCTCCATCATTCACTCGTGCTGGACCTTGTCGACCATAGGTCTCGTGAAGATAATTGGAACTGGAGGGCATGCCCTCCGCAAAATCGCTCACCAAGTCCGAACTCGTCACTCTGATAGACGGCGAATCCTTGACAAGCCGTCGGAATGATCAATATACTCGAGATGATCGCGAAGAATCCGGGAGGGAGGACCCGAGCGTCAAAGTCGCCTGACAATAGCCGTCCGAGCCCTTCATCCAATGAATCCAAGCCGAGATCCTGTCTCTGGCCCCTCAGGCCAAGAGTGATGTGCTTCGGTCTCAAGGTCCTAAGTGCTACATGAGGGAAACTATCACTTTCGCGCCCCAAGGGCCCATGTCCGGAGGACAGTCACGGGACCGCTAAGTCGCCCCCCTAGGCGGTAACTTCCAGCCCCCTTAGCTTGCCCTCACTCCTCCATGCTTGTAATATCTTAACAAAGTTATTTGGACCCTCTCCCCAGAGCGCACCTCTGGCTGCTGTCATCTGTTCCTCTGGTGTGGCTGGCTTGTCAGTTTCTCCTTCAAGGTTCAGGTAACTCGGCGTACAGCCGCTGAAAGCGGCAAACACGCCCGCACGGGACACGACCTCCATGCTCCATGCCTCCTCGGCGTCAGCAGTCGGCTCAATCGCTGTTTTACCCTTCCGCGCCTCGTGATCTTGGGTGGCCTTAGATAAGAGGTAAGCGAGATGAATGGCAAATTGGTCCAACGAGTAAACCTGATTGGCGGACGCCCCAGCCTGATGTGGACCGGTGAAGAACAAGTTTGGAAAGCCGCGGGTGATGATTCCATGAAGTGTTGATACTCCCTTTTTCCATTTGTCGTCGAGCGTCTTCCCTTCGCGGCCCCGAACGACCATGTCGGCACGGGTGGCAGGGCTGTCCTTGGCCGGGGTATAAAAGCCGGTGCCAAAAATCACGACGTCGAGGTCGTATTCTTTTCCTCCGACCACCAATCCGCGTGTCGTGATAGAATCAATGCCTCGACCGTCTGTGTCCACCAGATGAACATTCGGACGATTGAAGGTCGGCAAGTATTCATCATGAAAGCACGGCCGTTTACACCATCCAGCATACCACGGCTTCAACTTCTCAGCCGTGTCCTTGTTCCTGACCGTCTCGTCAACACGCCGGCGAATTCGTTCCTGGCGCGGAAAGTCCAGCGCCTGCATGTCGGCCAGGTAAGCACCGATAGAATCGAATGCGACTTTGGGCCCGCCCGTAACGACGCTGAACGTGTGCATTTTCGTCCAATTATCCGAGACGAGATCGACTGGGGGAGGGGGAGTGATGTTTGAGATGAATTCGTTGAAATTTTCCATCCTTCTTCTCTGCCATCCCTGCCCGGAAGAGATGACTTCTTGAGCCCACCATTCAGGGTCGGTCGGTCGGTTGTCCCGAACGTCAACGGCGGATGGTGTCCTTTGGAAAACGAACAGTTCCTTCGACCATCTCCCCAGGTGAGGCACCACTTGCACCGCCGTGGCCCCCGTGCCGATAATTCCCACCTTTTTGTCCTGCAACTTGGTGAGGCTGGGGTCCGAAGGCGATCCACCGGTATAGTCATAGTCCCAGCGAGATGTATGGAACATATGGCCCTGGAAGTCTTCAATTCCTGGTATCCCGGGCAGCTTCGGGTAGTTCAGGATCCCCGTGGAGCTGATCACGAACTGAGCCTTGATCACAATGTCGGGACCACCGTTGATCTGCTTCAAGTTCACGTTCCACTCTTTCTCCACGTCATCCCACACCATTTCGCGGATCTTCACTTGGAAAAGAGCCTTGTCGAACAGTTGGTACCGCTCGGCGATCCTGTTCGCATGCTCTCGAAGCTCATAGCCTGATGAGTACTTGTGTTTCGGCATGTATCCCGTTTCTTCCAGTAGTGGCATGTAGACATAGCTCTCCACATCGCACATGAGTCCAGGATATCGATTCCAGTACCATGTGCCGCCAAATCCGCCCGCAGAGTCAACGATGCAAATGTCATTGATTCCAGCTTCCTGGAAGCGGGCGCCGAAGAGCAGACCTCCAAACCCGGCTCCAACCACCAGAACTTTGACCCGGCTCCCAGTTGGGAAGTTGACCAGTCCGGGGTTTGGTGTATGAGCATCAATCCATGGATCTTCCTGGAAACGTTTGAGCTTCTCACTCTTCGCCGGATTGATATACTGCGAGGACCCGTCGGGCCGCACTCGTTTATCTCGTTCTTGCTTATACTTCTGCAGGACTTCATCTACATGGAGAGTCCCTTGAATTTGGTGATTGACCGGAGTGGACCCTGGTTTTGATGCAGGCACCGGTCCATTGGCGGTAGGTGCAGAATCAGAGGTAAATGACACACCAGCAGACATTTTGCACACTGACGCTTCTTTGATACAGACGGTGCTCGAATTTGGGACAAAAGAACATCAAATATGCCGGAACACACGGGCAAACGGAACCTGGAAGTTGCAACATCCAACATCTGAGGGGCGGAAAAAAATACCTCACATTGCGTACTCCTGTATCTGCAAAGTGCCAGTTACCTTGGTGGCGTCGTGCAGAGCAGCAAGGTTGTCAGTCTCCGGATGTGCATAGGCATGGGCAGCGGAAAATCGGGTGATGTTGCTCAACCAACCCAATTGGATATAGATCACACAGGCAGATAGATTTCAAAAAAGTCCTCCTCTATGGGACTTGGCGCACCGTTCTAAGAGGTCTGGATCGCGAAAAAACGAGGTGCGTTGTAAATTACGCAGAAAGAAGGAGGATTGATCAAGGGGGTAGGAACAATCACTGGGTGTGGTGAGGAGACTCTGACAGACTGATTGATTTCCTACACCCGTCGCAGGCTAAGCCTATTCAGGGACTAGCTCTGGGCCATGCTCTCTTCCTGCTATGGCCACCGGTTCATTCCAGAGTAGACTCTGCCTGCAGCCTGAGGGAGAACACGCGGGTGTCACTCTCGGCAATGTCGAATATGAGGTGAGTGTGCTCTTCACCGTCATATCGCGGACGAAGGACCCTTGGCTGCCTGGCCAGTCCATTTCAGGTATCGAGCAAATGACCATCTCTTCTGTGGATAACTGTCTTCTATAGACTCATGTTTCCGTGTTGTACGATATTGAGCAGAACTGCCATATCCACATAATTGTACCTTCACTCAAAAGACAGAAAACAGGTAACAGGATAACGCCACGTGACTGCAGGTCGGCTGAGTCTTTGTGCTCTGATAGACTCACCAGAGACTGCACTGTCACGAGGCCGTCGCAACTCAGCTGGCCTCTTCGTAGAGATCTTTAGGAAGGATGGAAAGCTCTCATACTAGAACAATCCTGACGAGTCTAAGCACAAATCGTCTTCTCCAAGAACGCCAGCTCCTTTTTATGCAGGACAGTCCGCGCCCTGCTCACCAGCTCGTAGTGATCGGCATCCACGAGAATATATTCCTTGGGCTCGCTCAGAAGAGAGTAGTGACTCATTACCATATCCGGCGGACTGTTTGTGTCTCGCGTGGCCACTTCGAACAGCACAGGCGTCGGCGTGACATTCTTGACGTGAGCGATGGGCGTCGCGTATCCGGCAATGTCCTCGAGACTGGCGAGACATAGTGAGCTAGCCAGTACTTGACCTGTCAGGTTTGAGACTTTACCTGCGCAATGTCAACTCATTCCTCCATGTCGAGCCGTTGCTCTCCCACTGGGAGAAGAATGCATATGACTCGGGACTTGGTAAAGTGCTTGGTGCACTCGGCTGGTCCGATACCACCGGAACGGTCATACCCGGCTCGCCCGCAGCGCGGGACATCCTGTCCGCTTCAAAGGCAGAGAGAAATCCGGTGAAGGCATGCGGTGGTGCTAAACGGCGACAGATCTCGGTGCCCGACAGTCCAGCACCGACGGCGATAATAGCCTTGACACGGCGATCGACGGCTGCCAGGTAGACAACATGGGCACCGGAGAGTGAATATCCCCACAAGCCAATCTTGTCTTTGTCGACATCGTCTCTCATTTGGGCGTAGGTGATGGCGTCGCGGAGGTCAGCGCACTGCTGAGCCGTGTCGATCTCGCACCTGGGAGCCCCCAGTGCAGTGTCTGATGAGCCGAAGCCACGATAATCAAAGACAAGGCATGTTAGCGGCAAGTCCGCAACAAGTTTGTTGGCGATGTCCGACAGTGCCATCTCCTTGATGCAAGAGAGACCATGGCCGAAAACAAGGCAGGGCAATTTCGACGCCGAAGCCTGGGGCGGGGTGAAAAACCAGCCTCGGAGGGTAACACCATCCGAGGTCTTGAATTCAATGTCGGCGCGAGGCATTGTGGGCGGTGCTTCGAGCAATGTATCGCTCGCCAAATAGCAGATTGTTATTTGAGAAGGCAGACCGAGACTTCAACTCAAGACGCCAGACGCAAGGCTTGAGACTTACCTTAAGTAATTCATCTCACGTCAGCAATTCGCTTGATATGAGACCACGCTGACTGCGATATTATGATTGTAGGATGGATGACCTCAGATGACTTCGCGTCCAGCCACAACAGCTGGCCTGGCCAAGGCGTCTGTAGGCCGTCCAGGACATGCCAAGGCCACTTTGCCCAACCCGCAGGATGGCAACAGCGACAGCAGCATGGGAGTTGATGTCCCAAAGGTCGCCGCCGTCCATCAAGACAGCCGCGTCGAAGAGGATAACACGGGTGGAAGGCGGGCGCGGCAAGAGGTGTTTCTAAACCCTGAGTCGGATTTTTGGGAGTGCTCCGTCCTTCGCTGCGAGCATCGTCTGCACAGCGACCGAACTCTCCAACCACCCTTGCGGTCAGTTCGTCGTGAGCACAGAATGCTCAGATCCTTCCACTCCCACACCGAGACTCGCATCGCCTACGGTGTTGCTGCATCCCACCAAGTGAAATCCCAGAGACGCCACCTGCGATCGATGAGGAGACGGCTGGTGTGCGATATCTTTCGGTGGTGCAAGTCCTTTGCAAACGTCCCGCCGTGGACGGGGCCCAATACTATGTAGTAGCACAGATAGAGCCCTCAACAAGGGATCCGAAGCTCAGCAGCGTCTTGCGAGAATACGAGGAGAACGCTGCACGACACCTCGCGCGACGAGAGCGCCTGTCTACTCTGGGACCACGGAAGCGTTCCCACACACATGACCGAGGATTAGACGTTTCCAGCCGGGACAACGACTGAGAAAACATAATACGGGACATATGGTTTTGCTTTGTCCGCTCATACTGGCTGAGGATCACAAGACGGCCAACCAGAAGTAGAGGAGCACATCTTGACGAGGAAGAGGAGACGCTGAGGAGATCTATAAATACGGACCCACTGACCCGCCCCACTGATCTCAAAATCAATGGTCTGGATCCGGTGACCCGATGATCCGTGGCCAGTTGGCAACGCCGGGGCCCAGAGTTAGAAGATCAACCCCTATATAGATAAGGGCAGCACCATCCATCGTTGTCCCTGCTCCACATTCAACGATTTTTCTCCGTCTTCGCATAGGTTGGCCGAAAGCAGTTATGCCTTTGCATTTGAAAGAGCGCTTGCAAGCTTACATCGAGCTGTGGCAACCTCTGGTGTATTCGTACTGGTGTTCGAGATGAGAAGCTCCGTGTGCTGGCATAACTAATCAGGTCGTCCAGATCTGCTACAGAATCTTTCAAGTGGTCTGCGCGGAATTCGTAGCCGCACATTTGCGACATGGTATTCCACTCTCGGTCCGTCAACGTCGAGTTCCATTGACGGTGCCGTGTAATTGACTATATTGGCAGGCCACCATTTTGCTGCGTTCGAAGCAGCATGGACGCCGGTGCCTCGCTTAGTCGGAATGGCGAGTGGAACGGTTCTTGAACTTGGGCCCGGTTCGGGGAATCAGTTTGATCGATTTGATCGCACTGCCACTTCCCGCATCTACGGCATTGAGCCCAATGAGTATCTGTTCAACCGGCTACGCAATGAGACCATCAAGCAGCATGGTCTCAGCGACATCTACGTTCCAATCAACGCCGCTCTTGAAGACGACAAGGTTTTGGAATCTTGGGGCATAGACACTGGAAGTATCGACACGGTTGTATGTATGCAAGTCCTGTGCTCGGTCTCGGATCCGGCCAGAGCTGCGAAGCACATTTACCGGCTACTGAAGCCAGGCGGGCAGCTATTGTTCTGGGAGCATCAGGCTAGTCGCGATACAGTGACGAGACTGGTACAGGGTGAGTCGACCATAGACTCCCTGAAACGTGCGATCGGATCAAGCTCACCAGTTGTAGGATGCTGGAACATGATTTGGACCCCGCTGATCGGTGGTTGCCACCTTAGTCGAGATATTGAGCGGGCACTGGTGAACGCAGGAGATTGGAAAATCGTGGAACTGGGCTACGACGATGACCAGCCGTGGCAGTTGATGCCGAGAGTTTGGGGACGATTCGTCAAGCCATAGGTCTGCAATTTGCGCTGTCAAGGAAGATAGCTGCGGGCTTTGCTCGAATCGGCTCGGATGAGCTAAAGAGTTGGCAATATCTGGTGCGTGGACTCACATCGCACATTTCCCTCTATCATCTCTGCTCGTCTCGGACCTCTTCTTCGCCGGGAGAGACGCCACGCTTGGCAGCGTCTCGCCGCAACTTGCCGAGGCGCCATCTAGGGAAGCAGGTCAGAGAGATGATCTCGCGAGTTGGTTTGAAAACGGGAAAGGGGGGAATGAATGAGAGGGAAATGTCCTACAAGACGTAGTGGCTGAGTGTCCCGTCATGATCCTGAATCACTTCCCGCCGTGCTTCCCCTTCCCACGGACCTGATCTTGCTCTGTATGTGCTCCCGGACTGTAGCCGCTAGCTTCGGCCTGGGCCAACAGCTCGTCGTCAAGGTCATACTGGCTGCCCAAGACCTGCTCCTTTGACACCTAGAGAACGGTTGCAAATAAGGAAAGGGGAGTCGGCAAGTGTGAAAGTGCTGGATATTGATCTTGGCATCATCTCAGATGAATCAGGTTCATGAACCTGTCAACATCTTCTGGCTGCCTAGGCCACTTCCCGTCAAAGTATGCTGGAAGGAGGCTGTGTCGCTGATTGCAGGCCACGCAGCTGGGCTTACACAATCTCGATCGTCTGTCTGTCGGAAGGATGCTGACTCCACACAGGGGAACTTGTAATGTTTGTCAGGAACATTCCCACTCGGACGAAAGTGTTGGCAGGTCCTCTGGGAAGAAGTAAGAGGCCTCGGAGCGACCATTCACCTCTCCCCGCTCGGCCGTTGCGAAACAGCTTGTGCCCGATTATTGGCAAACAGTCAACAAAGCCGTCTGCGGGACATTCGGACGGCGCGTCGAGCAGACACATGCCAATTTCTCTTGCTTGTTCCGCGCTGTCTTCGCCTGGGTGTGTCAGCTTCTTGTCGTACAATTCAGCTTCGTGAACCGCTCCGAGCAAATCATCTTCAGAGACCCGTGTCATCCACGCGGAGAAAACCTGGCCTCTGATTCTGAGTATACCGCCCGTGACGGGTCCATTAGGTGCCGCCTTCGCATTCTCCTTGATGGTCCAGACGTCCTCGATGTCGATCAAAACATCTTGGTCGTAAGTCATTCCAACTTCTGAATGTCTCCTCTCGGCAAGACTCGGTATTTTCATCTCGATCATACCATCCACACTTGCCCAAGACCAACTCGGTGCCCGATAGGAGCTATCAGACGGCCTCTGTCCCTGTGTCGACCCAGGTTCGATGGACCATAATAGCTGCCAGACAAGATCTGGATTTAGCCACAGGCCAGCCAGGTACTGGTCCTTGGTATGGTTCTGGAACAGCGTCGCAAGAGCTTGCAATGCCACCAACTTGTCACCCGGTGTGGTGAGCTTCGAAGATGTATACGTGCGGACGACCGCGGACCATTGCTGTAAGAGCTCAACCCGATCTCCCTCGATGCGGACGAGTTCACGATGGACTGATTTCCGTGCATCACGCTCCAATGGCACATAGTCTTCTCCGTAGGGAAATGCTTCACATGCAAAGTGACTCTTGCAGTGCCAGACGACCTGCTCCTTGCCAAAAAACAATGTCCGCGGAGAGATGAGTCGCTCTTGCACGACCCAGCCTCGAGTATAAAGAGGCCCACTTCGCACCTGGCTCTCATAGATGCTGTTCATCTTCTCGCAGTGAATGGCGAACAGTGGTCGTCTCGGCCGACATGAGTTGGAGGCTTGAAATGGGGAAGGAACCAGAACTGGAAAGACCACCAGGGGGTCGCGTTGACTGAAACAGCCTTCTCGTCCGTCGATGGCATGGGCGGCGGCAATGGTGCAGAGAGAACGGCTGTAGACCTTGCTCATGAGTGCTGATTCCCGGATCCAATCCTCGTGATCATCCTGCACGATGCAGAGCGAATCAATCCAAAGATAGCGGACGCCAAGTTGTCGAGTAATCGTGATGGCGTGCTGGAAGGTGTTGGAATGGAGGGCTTCGACCGGAATGCCCACCGCAAAGGAAGCTAAACTCGCCTTGCTGACTTGCGCATGCCTGTAAGTTCCCCAGCAATGGCTCAGCGTGCAGTACGGCACACGCTGCTTGAGATGGCACGAATGGACCAACCGAGGTTGGCTCTCTTGCGAGACACCAAGGTCTATCAGCCTGGTGGGCATCCAATCCTTATCCTCCTCGTCAGCTCTAGCGCAACGGGGATGGTGTTTTAAGCAGTCCAAAAGCCACTCTTTTGAAAGAGCCTGGCTGGCCGGCCCATTTGTGGCCTTTAGACTTTGGAAATCTTGTTGGAATTTCGCATCCAACGAGTCGTCTATGGACAATCAGCGCAAAAAGGACACCGGATCGGGGGGATGACCTTCAACCGGTCTCATGACGAGCGAAGATATGTTGCTCGATTCACCTTGCTGCCATATTTCCATCCTCATGCCAACTTGGTGTTCTTCTAGGAAAGGGCGGATGGTTTTGTTGCTCTCGCATTGCAGCAATTGGCACAATTTCGCGAGCTCTGTGCGAAGATAAGATCCTTGATCGGGATAGCGAAAAGACGGTCGAAACGCGCAACGAAGGTCTAAATCGGGAGGAATGACCGGGTCACCTGCTTGCCGATACCGGAGTGTGCGTTTACCTGTCGAGATATACGGCCAGCCAGCCATAGACCGATAAATGAGGTTGCACAGATGGCATCCCACTTGGATAGACCTCTCAAAGCTGGCTCTTGTGTGGGCAATGCTGATTGGTTCTGCGGATCTCCATGCGTCAAAAGGTCTCGGTTGAGAGAATAAGCCGTTGCACACGCCGCAAAACATCTGGCGTCCGGGTGGTGCTGTGCTGTCGATGGTGAAGATTCTTTAATGCCTAAGTTGACGTTCTGTAAGGGTAACGAGGCTGAAGCGCTAGCGTGGCGGGTGGATTACAATTACACCTGCTCCTCACGCCTGCCTAAAACATCGCTGTCGCCCTAGTGGACAGGAAACCTCACCTCTCTCTACCTTTATCTGCAAATTGAGATTGCGACGCCGTCCAGGCAGCAGAAATTAAGCTCCCCTTTCCGGTTGAGAGCAGTAAAACACGAGGAACCAAAACACTTGTTCAAGTATATATCATGAAATCGTGGATATATCACGACAGAATACAAATGACTGATAAACTGCCATGCCAAGCTTTACATATATTGGCAAGCATTGCACATCCTCATCATCAATATCAACATATCACGCTTTCCAGTCCTCCAATTCAAAAAGGCCAATTCACCCGTCGGCGCCATCTTCCAAAACACTCCGGGCATCTTCCAACCTCCGTCGCAGGGCCTTCGTCGCCCTAGCTTCTCCCTTCTTCTCTGCCTTTAAGATCACGTCGCAGACGCTGCCCACAGCCCTCAGCAGATTCAACACAAGATCCTTATCAATATCGGCAAACGCTGTCGTGCCCGAAGGAACCTTGAAATCTGGGTCGGCCAGTTTGATCAGACTCTCCATCAAGATCTCCGTGTTGGCAGTGTGGTCCACGTCCTGCGGACCAACTCCATCGGCGGCGTGGATCTCCGGCACCGGCCCGTCTATCGTCGGTGTGGGCGTCTCGTCATCCACAACCGAAACCGCTTCGTGATTCGGTCGGTTCATTGGTGGAGTCGGCCACCCCGGTGCGGCATCTGCCCTTGGAGGCTGTGGAAAACTCGTGCCGTTGCCCCAATGCAGGATCTCGTACGGCATGCTGTCCTCTTCCTCGTCCTGCTCTCCCTCGTCATGACCTCCCTCCGTGGCGGTGGCGAAGGTTGCCACCGTCGACACCGAGTCCATGCTGTTACTTCGTGTGGCCTTCATCCACGGCTGTGGTGGAGCGAGATATGTTCTGGATGGAGCATTAGAAGGCTGCGGGACGGGTGTTGTTTCCCTCACTCCTTGTCTCTCCTCCTCTTCCTCCTCTTCGGCTCTCTCACCTTTCTCAGCCTTCTCAGCCTCCTCATCGTCGGCCTCATCCCCGGTGGGTGTGCTCTGCGCCGCCCTCCTTGTCGTCACACTGGAATCGTCACTTTCGCTGGGACTAGAACTCCTCAATCCAGTGCCGGTATAATTTCCCAAGGCGCTGTGCAGGAACATGTTCTCATAGTCAAAGGCATCGATTCTGTCTTCATGTCGCTCCGCTCCACCATCGGCGGCCAGAAAATTTCCGGGAAGGTCGGGGACGTCAGGCTCTACTTCTTGCAGGCTCTCTTCCAAGACCTCGTTCAAGTAGATCTGCTCTTCTTCCGAAGCGGCAATGGGCTCGTCGTCGTCCAGGCCCTGCGCGGCATCTTCATAGTGGGATTCTTGTATGATCGAATTCGCATCGTCTGCCTCGGGCACGACATTAATGGCGCGGGTATGAAGGCTCGGCGTGTTCTTGTCGGTCCTCGCCTCGCTGACCTTCCCAGACTGTGTTGTAGCAGGTTGTTCGGGCTCCAGAAGCTTCTGAGCCTTTGGCGTGACTGGATCACCCGTCTGATCACGTAAAGGACCCCAGCGCAATAATCCTGCATTTGTGTCCAGAAGACTTCCTCCTCCGGGGGATCCCGGTGCGCTGGCGTACCATTGCTCCGGGGTCGGCGCGCTGGTGAACGGACTCGGCGTTCTAAAATTTTGCACGCTCCTCCTCCTCATACTGTCGGCCTGGGCTTTGTTCTTCAGATCGGCGATGCGGGTCCGCAAATCAGACATCTGCTCGCGGATTTCTCTCGTGGATCGCGTTGACGCCGCCGATGGAGAACGGACGACACTGACCGGAGACGGGCTCGGGATCGCAGAGACATCCTCCTTCGATACCGTGGCCAACGTGTTGATGCCCAGCCCGTGTGGTGCAAAGTTCTCGGGGGAAGTCTGGCTTGTGCTGGGAGTGTCTTCCTCTTCCTTCAGGACTCGCAGGGGTGAGTTGAAGCTTCGACTGCTGGTGGGAGACTGAGTTCCAACAAACCGTGTCGTTGGTGAGACGTGCATTTGCAAGGGGGACTCGGTCCTTCGGCCATACTCCAGAGCGCTGGTCGATCTGATCTCAGGGTTCATGGACAGCCGTTTCAATCCAGAAGTGTTGGTGGTATCGCTGGTCCCTCTGCTGTGAGCAGTGGGACTGGTCTTGACGATGGGATAGAGTGGTCTCGACCTTCTGGAGGCTCCTGCCAGGGAAATCGATCGATACAACCCGCCAGCAGGTTGGTGCAAGTCGGACATGTTTGGCGACGACCTTGGCGACAGGAGAATGGAATGTCGTGCTTTGGACAGGTTGTCCTCCATGTGCGTCAGTCTCTTCCTCGCGTTCTCCAGGATTCTCTCCGCGCGCTCATTGAGTAGGGCCATCTCGTCCTCGGCATTCGCCATGGTGGTGCTGTTTCTCTTGCTGCCCAGGTCTTCAATTTCCACCTCGTCTGGCAGGTTGGCAACGTCGACGGCCAGTCGGCCGTTCATCATTTTGGACGTATCAAAATCCTCCCAACTACCCACGTCGGAACCCGTGCTGGACGAGGAGTGGTGGCTCAACCTCCGAGACCCGTGCACGCTCGAACCGACTGGCGTGGGCGAGACACGTTCAACGGTGGGTGACGGACTCCTGCTCTTCCTCGTTGCCCTCGACCTTGGTGTCTCCTCTTCTCCAATATCGCTGAGGGGAGCACCGTGCTCGTAGGCTGTGTATGTCGAACTGATGGCAGGTTTCAGGCGCAGGGGCATCCTGACCGTCGTCGCAACGCCCCCTTCCGGGTGAGGGTCCAAGTCGGGGGGCGATGAACCGAGGGACACGCCGGAATCTGGCGACAGTGGCAAGCTAGATTCCTGCACCATTGGCGACGACGCCAGAGGGCTCGGGCTTGACGGTAGAGGATTGTAGGGCAAGATCATATCGGGGTTTGTCAACGTCGGCGACGGAGGCACATCGGTGACGACATCATATCCAGAGCGCGCCCCGGAGAGGGCCTGTGCCATCGCCATACTTCCTTGTAATGGACGTGCGACAGCGACAGGACCAGTCGAGCTCATGAGATCATGCAATGCGCCAGCAGCCAGGAATTGACCCGAGGCGCGCACGGCTCAGCCAGCGAATTGAGCAGCGCTGTCAACTGGAGTAACAGACAGATCACAAACGGCTCCAGCAAAGATGTCAAAATCTGAACGACACTGTGAAGCAACAGGACACCAGTCAATGGAGAGTACAATGGGAAAATTAGCAAAGACAACATGCGACGGAGATCTTCTGGCCGACCAGGATGCCGGTAGAGGAGTGTTAGGAGCTGACCGTCGATCCCTGCCAGTTAGTTTGCCAGGTCCACATTGTTGATGGGCGCGGAGTGCCGCTTGACAGGAAAGGTTCCTTGCTGATTGGAAGACGCCAGCCCCCCTGCAGCCACTCGCCGCCACTGCCACTGACCCAGACATCGCAGTCGTAGCCGGACGAAATCTGCAAGGCACAAGATCAGTCAACACCTTGAACCCCCAGCTGTGGCTGCCAGACCTGTGTATTGGATTGAAGAGAACAAAGAGGCATGTCCTTAGTACTTAATCCGACACCGCCTCACTGTCTGCAAGAGACTGGACAAGAAGGAGAACAATGAAAGATGCCTGCGTTTGTACTCCTCCCTGCCACGCCCAACGACCTGGAGCAGGTCGTACGTCTACAGTTCGATGCTTGCGCCTCTGACCCGGGCTTCACCGTCATCTTCCCCAACGGTCCGACTCCAAGTTCAATTCAGCATTTTGTCCAACAGTACGAGAACGACATGGACCATGATCCGACCTGCCACCTGATGATTGTGCGCGACGCCATGACAGGCGACATTGCCAGTTTCGCCATCTGGCATTTCTACCCAGCCCGCAGCACCGAGGACGTCGAGAAAGAGATGCTGTCGGACGACATCCCACTTCCTGCTGATGCCAATCGCGGAGCTGGGAGAAAGATGATCCACGACGGCATCCGGAAGAGGCATGAGGTCGTGGCTGTTCACATCGGCATGGGCCGTCCATATGCCTGTAGGTTGGCATTATTCTTGTCACCATCCCTTCTCACTCCTGGGCGAACGACTTGACTCACACATGCAGACATAGCAGGAGTCGGGACAAGTCCCAAATACCAAAAGCAAGGCGCCGCTTCATTGCTTATTCAATGGGGCACCGAACGGGCCGACGACCTAGGCATGCCAGCCTATGTCGAAAGCACGCCCGCTGGCGAACGACTATATCAAAAACATGGCTTTCACGAAGTAGACCGGCTGAGGCTGGAAGTGGCGCCTTGGAAAGAGGGCGAGTTTTACAACGGATGTATGGTTCGCCTTCCCGCAGAATCGTAAATATCCAAGCTGATCTGCGCTACTTGCTTTTTGACGTACCCCCATTTTTCTGGTCCTTCTCCTTCTTGTCCTTGTCTTTGTCCTTCTTATCCTTCCCCTTCTTGTCCTTGTCCTTCTTATCTTTACCCTTCTTGTCCTTCTTCTCCTCCTTGTCCTTGCTGACCTTGGCTTCTCCCGCGGGCCGGATCTTGTCTATGATGATCTGAGCACCGTTGTTGGTGGGCTGCAGCTCAGCTGAATGCTGGCTCAAGTACGTGAAGAGTGTGTCATGGTGAGTGAAGTCAGTCGCTTCAAGCATCGCCAACACGACGAACGAGTTGGGCCCCTGGGCCCAACTGATGATCTCATCCTGGCCCTTTCTGGTGATCTGCTCGTAGAGCAAATCGTGGAACTTGAGTCGAGGCTCGACCGTCACAATCGACTTTGTGGCCCGGTCATATCGACCACCCTGAACAAGTGCTTTGAGCATTCGGCCGACATGGGCCGAGTTGAGGGCCGCTGTCACCTCTGATGAATCGTCATTGGCGATCGCCGCGACGGCTTCCAAAGCCGCTTGCTTGTCACCGATACCACCCAAGAGAACTTCGGTCATGAACTGGCAGCCAAAACTCGATAGGGCGAGGGTTCTTGCGTGAGTGGCAATCAAGTTCAGGAGTGCTGGCGACATGGCCGTCAGCAGTTCAGCGCGTCTTGTGTGCGGATCCTTCTTCGACGTCGTCGTTCGGATCTCCCGAATCTCGTTGACAATCCTGGTGCCGTCCTCGGTCATGAGCCATTTTGGCGCGTCAGGTGCCATGAGATATAACAGAGGGATTCGCGCCGTTAAATGTTCGGCCTGGCCGATGAGATCTTGCTCCCGTGCCTCCTGATCGAGATCTCGGCTAAGTAATTCAGAGAAGATGGCTTTTGCCGTCATGACAGTGTCGTCGATGACTTCGTACGCGGCCAGCAGGACCAGATGGCCATGCACGTCCGAGGCAAGAAGCTTTATGTGCGTTTTGAAGAACTTCAAAATCGTCCTCCTGTCCTTGGGGCTGCCGTATGCAAGCGCGAGACAGACCAGCCTCGCGCCAGACTTGGTGAAGGCGAGATTCTTGTAGCAATCACCCTCCTCGTCGTCCCGGAGCATCTCGAGGAACTCGGTCGCCTCTGGACTGCCCGGCTTGCAGTTGACAAAATACTGAAAGAGGGCATCGTGCAGCATGGTAAACCCCGTGGTTTTCTTCTGCACCAGCTGATTGGTCATCTCCTTCAGATGTTGCATGATCGGGCCTCTTTTGGCCGGATTCTGCTGGAAGATCTCGGACAACTCGGCCGTGACCTGTTCATCCCCCTTCGTCTTCTGGGCGTCGCCTCGGAATAGCACAAACTCGGGTCCGTACCATTCTCGCAACAGCAGGGCCTTTTGCTGCTTCGTCGCCAGACTCCTGTAGATGTCGTCCATGATCCAACTGGCCTCGGGGTGCCGGATCAACCGCTTCACGTGGCCGTAGAACTCTGAAACCACCATGTCCCGGATTTCGTCGTCCCCAACGACCATCTTTGCAATCAAGAATTTTGCGTATTTGGACTCGGCCAGTTCGCGATAACTCCGCTGCAGCTCAGCGGCGATCTGCTTCTTCTGCTCCGGAGTCGCATACTTCAACGCACATTGGATGACCCGTACCGAGTCGTGCTTGAAGACAAAGTCTTTGACTCGTCCGGTGATGATCTCAAACAGCTCTTTCGCCAGCTGATCCCGCTCTTCCTTTGGCACGTGCGACTTTCGACGCAGCCGCTCCCATATCTTCTTCGAGCGTACAATCAGGTCGGCGTACGGTTTGGCGGCTTTCCGCTCTTGTGCCAGCGCCTTTTGCTTTGCGTGCGCTTCTCGAGATGACACTCCTGTATGAAATCATCAGTCAGAAGACATTCTACCAAATCCCTGGCCTCTCGGGTGTCGTTACCGTTCAAGAATGCTTGACCGTCGCTGCCAGGCTGGGACTTGGATTTCTGCGGCGTATGGTTTCGCGAAGGATTGGTATTTTTGAAATCAATCTCGTCGTGCCCATGTTGAACACTCGCTGCTGCAATCTCAGCGGCTGACCGCGCCACAGGGTCTCATTGAACTGACCGTCTAGATTGTCGTCTTGCTCGGCTAGTTTCACCGGCTTCCTGTCTTTGGCGCCTGCTGGGTTGACTCGAACCTTGGCCTTTTTGGATGCTTTGGTATCGGCTGCATCTGCCCGCCTCTTGGTGCCAGCCATCTTGGACATGTCAAAGATTGGACTCTGTCTTGCGCTCAGCTAGCAAACAGAAACTCGAAACTTTTTTTGACTCCGCACTGCATCATGGGCTTGGCACGAGTGGGACTCGACCACTAGTCTTCCACTGCCGTCCAATGCACCAGCTCCGGACCGGTCTAAACCGCAGTATTGGTCATGATGGACGTGTGGCAGTCTGGAGGCCATAGGAAGGACAATGGAGATAATCACGTCAAGCCGAAACCAAATGCACATACTTCTTTGGTTGAGAAGGCTGCATTAGTGATAATTCGCATATCCAAATCCCACTACGACTGAACTAAGCACGACTTTGCGCCTGCTCTTGCCTTTGTCCACCCTCGGTCGTTCCATCTGGCGGTCTGGGTTCGGAAGTGGATCTCATGGCATTGTGACTCTGCACCAGCTTCGCTGCACGACGTCCTTGACCCGGTGAAGTCCTCGCCGCAAATGTCTCCTGCGTCAATTGGCCGTGGCCATTAAATCGGAGACCCTGATTCTTCTGTCCAACTTTCATCTGTTCATCTGCCGGTGTAGAGTACTGGATAAAGGTGGCCGGTCCTTGCTGTTGCGTGGGACTGTGGTGTCGAAGGGGGACGTGTTGAAGTGGCGCCGGAGGATAGTGATACGGTGGCGGTGGATAGGATGGATGGAGATAAGCGGTCGGTGGAGGGGGCCAAGCCTGGAGTGGTGGTTGGTGAGCTTTCTCCGCCTCGAGCCTTTCTATCCTCTGTTCGGCCTCGAGGAGTTTGGCCTTGAGAGCTTCAAGTTCTGACATGGGGTCGACGCCGCCACCCGTCCGGGATCGAATGTCGCTCGCGTCCGCAGCAGGCGCAACAATACCTTGCACACGCTCGCCCGCTCGGCTGTTCTTCTTCGACCGCCTGGATTGTGGCTTTTCCTTGATCCCCCAGGTAATGGAATCGCCCGACATGAACCCGGACATCATACCCGGCACGGACGGCGGTTGCGATCTGTCTCCTTTTGAAGGCTTTCCTGCCACTCCCTTGTGAAGCTGATCGACCTTTTCTGCCGGGAATGTGGGCGGATCATGTGCGAGTTCTCGAGGAGCAGCTTCTGTGGTGCCGCTGGCTGTCGGCGGATCACTACCGGCGTGATCTGCAGATCCAAGAAAGTCAATCAAAGGTTGGAGGCTGTCTTCGCGGGCCGTAGTGGACCGGGAATTGTGACCCGTGGTAGCAGGCAGCGGCTCCGTTGCCCGTCGTTTTCGCGGCGGAAGATCCTTTGGGCCTGCAGGCGCTTTGCGCTTTCTCTCCTTGGACGGCGGCAACTTTTCTGGTTCGAAAATCTCCATCAACCGTCTCCGCTTGCTGTCCTTGCGTGGTGGCGGAGCCCTTTCCTCGTATGTTTGGTGAAGAGGAACGTGCTTGTACTGTACCTCTAGCCTCTGTTTGGTCGCCGAGAACTTGACCGCGAGGAGTCCTCGACAATCGTATGCAGGTTTCCTCATCTTCTTCCCGACGGTCCCTGCCCCCTCGTTGGCAGCTCTTCCCTTGTTCAACGTCGAGTCGTTGCAATAGAACGAAAATCTGCTGGCTTCATCCTCCTTGCTCACCCAGTTGTTGTGAAAGCTATACCGAAAGCCATCGGCTCTCTGGATGGTGTCGACCAGGGCCTTTGCAATCGACTTTTGCTTGCGCATCTGCTCTCTGGGATCCATTGTGGGAGCCAGCGCATCGATCACACTGACAGCGGTCTTGTTGAGTGCACCATATAAGTGTGTCTTGCCTTTCTCCCCAGCCATCCCGCTCTTGGAATCTCCGCCGAGGACCATGAAGGCGGCCGAGATGGGAAAGGTAAACTCGAGTAAAGTATGGGCAGGATCTCCAGTCGGGTTCTCCAGGTACTCGCGCAACGTCGTCCCAAAGTCCTCCATTCCCTGACATTGAAATCGGATGGATTGTTCAAGAGGATCTTTGGCCTGTCGCCCTCGTGGCCGGGGAGTCCTTGTCCATCGTTCGTGTGCGATGGGTGCAGACGTGTTGCCCACTGCATGGTCGCCTGGATCGTCAATATCTGTTGCTGAAGAATTTCCATTGCGACGTTCAATGGTGTCCATTGCAGTTGTCATCAGCCCCGCCGACCGGGCTGAATAGGAGTATTTTGTGGGCTGCGGTATTAGTGACGTTGAGTCGGTTGGCTCCCTGTCCGAATTCGAAACCGGGCCGGCCAAGCCTTGACCTGACACCATTGATTGGCGACTTTGATTTCCCAGGAAGTGGATATCGCTTGAGGTTGTGAATTGAGGAACATTCAAGACTGGCCTAAGGATATATCCAACGGCGCATCTCGAAGACTATATCCGTTTTGTCAGTTGTTCTCCTATCGACGAAGCCGTTGGAGCTGCAAAACAGCTCTGATCGAAAGATCATTGCGTATGCGTCTCCCTCCTATGTCAGCTTTTGCCAGTGAGCAATACGTCCGTGGTGGTATTGTCGGTTGAAACCTAAACACCAATTGATCCGGTTTGGTTCAGTCCAGATGATCCTGGGCGAAGGCTTTGCCAGAATGTGGCCATTTCGAATCTGATGCAGCTTCTTCATGGTCAGAACTGGAATAGCTTCCTTGTTTTTGGCCATAATTGTCCCTCGCCCACCCAATGTCCACAGTTCTCGTCCCGGCCTCATGCAGAAGCGGCCATCTTGTCCCCTCTACAATGGCTTTCTGGGTGGTCTTGAGTCAGGATTGGCGGCCTTGTCCAAGTCGACCTCGTCCAAGCCGATCTCTGCTAAGCTGGTCATGCCATTTTCGGGACCATTCAGCTCTTCACATGCCATGCACTTTCGTATTGGTGACCTGGCCACAGGTTGGTCAGTCTACGGCACCTCAATCGAAGAAAGCCGACATCCAGGCACGATCGGCGTTCCGTTCCCTTCCATAGCTAATTAGATCGGAAGTCCTACTGATCAACGTGTCCAAGACTTTCTGTTCCTGGTGCATCTATGTCAGACAGTGAGCCAGAGGCAAGCATTGACCAATCAGATAGGGTGAGACCCTATTGAGCTCACCATCGTACAAGTCTTGACGCTTTCCTCCTCCAATCCTCCAACGCGTGGGCCGAAAGTATATGACGAGTTTGACGTCCTGCCCTTTCCTAAACACTGCTCACTGACTCAGATTGGCCTGTATGGTCTATTGTTGTCTCGGTAGTCTACTTTATCCGTGTCAAGGCGAGAATAGTACCAAATGCATGTGTCAAATTCTGTCAATCAGGAGTCAACTGGTCTTTTTATTGTAGGTACCTAGACGCGTTTATACCTTTGGGCTTCTTAAGCGTTCCCGTTCTGGGCGAGCTACGCGGCTGCATCGTGCTGCCCAGTAGGCAACCAACTCAGGCAGAACCCCTTCATAGGCCTCACGGAGGCTGATAGCATGTTTGAGAATTATAACACGGTCAGTACAATCATCACGGTCGCGATACCGAAGGGCATCAACTACATTGGCCTGGTTCTCTGCTAGTTGTCCACTCTCGCCGTCTTCAAATTGAGCACAAACATTGACATCAGTAATGCCAGTGCTCAACCTATACTTTCGTCCTCTGCAGCTAGGAGTCATAAGACCATATTCGTCTGTATGATGCTCCTGGACAGCGCATACATCATGAATCGTCGGAACCGGAAAACATAGAGTTTCCGTCTCGGCACAACTACGTTAGAAACTCAAATACAGTATGTATTCAATCACTACTTGTCGATTCCTTCGGCTCTCCGCCTGCTGCACTTCATTCCCACTCCCGTCTCTATGGAGACCATAAGCACAGCAGAATGCCTCTGGATTGGCGGATTCAGTTGCACAAGGAACCACAAGGCCAATTTGACCGATTTCGGGTGGTCTCCAGCTCAGACACTTGGCATGTCAGCTAGAATGAATCTCTTCCATACTTTGACCCGGAGATTCTGGGTGACTGATCCTTGGGTCGAACTCGCCGGCTGGAGCTTCGATATTGGACCAGAATTGAATCATGTGACGGTCATGGGATCGCGGATCCGGAGTTATATCGCCCAGGCATTTTCTCTGCTGATGTGGTTGGATGCGGTTGGATGGTGGGAAGCGTGTTTCTCGACTGTAGGCTTGCATATATCCATGCACAGCTTCGATCGTGGGTCTGGTATGAGCCGGAGAAGACGGTCGCTGTTGGAACAGGTATTTGCAGATGGACAAGGGGCCCAATTCCTCCCATCCAGCGACACAGAAACAATGGCTAGGGTTCCTTCTGTGTAGAAGAGGCTAATGTGAAGCCTGGATAATCATCCCTCGCTTCCAGCGAGACACTCTCTGGAAGTTAACCGTCGATCGCTGTCAGAAACGCTTGAAACAGCCCACGATCCTGGTCGGATGGTAACGGATCGATTTCAGCCCTGGGGAAGCAGTGATATCGACCCAGCGTTTGGAACATGGTAGCGTCGAAGTCGTTTCTCAAGAGGAGCCGTATGGATACTGTTGCGCTCACTCGCTTCTCGATTCTTCACCGCTGGTGTCTTCTCTTTCGGCAATCGCCGCCAGACTCTTGACCCGATTGCTCGCCTTAATGATGACTTTCCGTCGCTGTGCACTCCACTTCTGCGTCTCGCCAGCATAGTACAGCCGGTAGGCAACGGCACTATTGTTGACTCCATTCTTCAGCGCGTGAATCGAGTACACCGGTCCCAAGTCTGGATCTAGTTGCTCCAGAACCATTTCCAGTCCTTTCCGGCGTAATTGGGTATTAAGCGACTTCATGGTCTTTGACATTATTTTGCGTTACATGCAAGAATGATTTGAGGCGGATGGCGAGGCCAGTAATATGTACTTGTGCTGTATCACGTGATCGGGGCTTAGTCCGGAGCTCCGAGTTTCCGCCGGACAATGGGTAAAGGTATACTGGGAAAAAAGCGGCTGTGGCGTGAGCCAGCAATTTAATAGTTAGACTTTATGCACAGAGCCAATAGTGTCCATCGGCTTCAACATCCGACCTGACGACAGATTTGAAGTGACAGATCCTGGTCGAGTCATTGAACGGGCGGAAATTGATGGAAGATGGCCTTGTGCTCGTCTAATGCCTCATGGCGAGACAAATCTAATGTCAAGATAAACATTGCCGTGCTATTACACCTCTTGTGGCGCCTTTTTATAATCTGATCTTCGCGCCCAGGCCTCTCCCTTCATACCAAATCTGCTCATTCCAGTCGCCAATCCTGACGCCGACATCAGCCCTGGCATCTAATTTCAATGTCCCACCCAGAGCGTCTCGGATCGTTCCTAAAGCATCCGATCCCCAATTCACGGGTAGTCGTGGGGTCACATTCTCCCCCGAGTCGAGGGCAAAAGGGTAGCCCCAGTCTATCGTGCCAACCTCGGTGCCGTTGTAGTATGCTGCGGCCGCAATGCTCGTGATGTACAGGGCAACGGGTGACACCAACACAAACGTAGCCGTCGACGAGAGCACGTGCATCTAGCGAGTCAGCAGAATCAAGAAGCATGTCACGAACCGTACCGTTGTCTCCTTCAAAAATTTCCCGAACAATCGTGGGGTCGGCAATGTCATTTCCAATCCGATGTCCGGCAACGAAGGGATCGAATGGGCGTGAGTCTTCACCGTGAATGTCGTGTTGTAGCCAGAAATGTACTGCGACAGCCACTCGCTGCCGACGGGGCCAACCTCCCATGAGGCACGCACCACCACATCATTCGGACCAGGAACGATGTCTGCTGAAGCCCACGCATATCCCACCCGGGTCGCATTCACCCACAGGCTCACGTTGCAGCGGGGAATCGACGCCGAATATTCCGTTGGATTCGTGACGTTTACTCTAGCCTGCAGGGTCAACGCGACATCCGACGTATCGACAACTTCCATACCACTTATTTCAGGCATCTTGAATCCTCCCCCCAGAGGTTTGACGAAAATCTTTCCTTCCGCGGGAATGTTTCGTACAACAAACTCTCCCAGCACGGTCAGCGTGCTGACATCCACTGTGGCACGCACGCCCAGGGTGACGCCTTTCTTGCCAAACGCCAGCTCTTGCACCACTTTCGCAAAGAGCGCGTCGTCGGTGATTTCCAAGGGGGCATCGTGGATGATGGATTGAATCAAGAGGTTCTCTCCCACCTTGGTCGCGTTGGCCGGCTGCCATTCTCGGAGATCCAATTTGCCCAGCTGGCCATCGAGATAAAACACATCCGCATCGGCCCTGACTTTGTCGACGTCGAGGTTGACATCGATCTCTGCCGGAAGACCGACGAGAGCCTTGACCACCGCGGATACTTTGGGCCGAGCTGCTGGCGTGTCGGGATCGGCGGAAGGATCCGGCAAACCAAAGTGCACATTGGCCAGTGCAAAGTCCTTGATCAAATTGTCGAACGGGTGGCCTGGTAACGAGAAGGGCAGGGTGGTGTCGGTGAGCAATTTACCAATCCAGCCGGGAGTGTTCTCGTCTTGCTGGCCACCCCTCACGTAGACGGTGGTGTCACGACCGCCCAAGTAATCTGCCAGCAAGCTGTCCAAGGGCGACGAGTTGGATCCAGGACATGCGGTGGTCAGAGAGGTGGGTAACTGTCGAACCATTCCGGTGACGCTGGCACTGACCACCTGCCTCGGCAGGATATGAACAACTTCGGTCTGTGCCGTGCCGAGAACGAGGTAGTCTTCGTGGCAATCGGGAACCAGAATCTCAAAAGCCAGTGGAGGGACGTCAAACTTGATCGGGTAATCGTTCTTTGCTGACAAGACGGCTCTCGCTTTCAGTCCCTCCGGATGTCCAGGAGGACCGTATTCGGCGAATTGCAGCCCGTGGATATCGACATGAGGAACCGCAGGCACATCGTGACCTTTCAAAATCAGCGTCGTTCCATGCACACACGGCCGTCCTACCTTGGAATTGCAGTTTCTGCGTGACAATTTGTGTGCCCAGCTGGATCAATCCACTTTTCAGCGGTACGGTGGCGACCGCCTTCACGCCGAGGCTTTTCAACTTGCCACCGATAAAGTCCTTGGCCAGTTTCCTGACGCCATCAACATCGCCCGGCTCGAGGTCCACGAGGAAGTCAATATGATTGTAATGCCGGTTCCGTATGTTGACCTTGACCGGAGGCACCGTCACCCTGCCGAGGAGGACATGGCCGTATTCTGAGAGATAGATTTCCACATCCGATTCGCCGCTCTCCACTTCTCTCGCAATCCATGTCCCAAATCGGCCGACATCTCTGACCGGTTTCTGGTGTACTCTTGAAGCATCGAGATAGAAATCCCCCTGCACTCGTGCACGAATACCGATGGCGGTGAATGAATCAATCGACAAGTTCGTCGGCTCAAAGACGAGGGCCTCTTTTGCATATTCTTCGACGAGGGGCGGTACCGCGAGGGCGACACAGATCAGCACGATGGCCAGGCACAAAATCGCCAAAGCGATGATTGACGGCCACCTCTTCCCTCGTGTCGGCTGCACGGATTCAGCGGCAGAGGCCGCGGAATTGTTCGCTGGTCGATCCGAACTTGGCTGTACTTCGTCATCCTGCCGGAGGAGAGGTGTACGCTCAGATGCATGTGGGGAGGACATGGTGGAGGTTCAGCAGCCAGCCACTGCACAAGACTGGTCTTAAATCATGGGTAGCATCGATACTGAAGCCACGAGGAAGCATTGGCAACAGTATTGTGGACATGAGTGATGACGAGTGCAGTTTCACTTGGTCATGCTACTGCGGCGCGCTTGGCATTGAAGTCCCTGGGCCATCATTTCAGGATCTTCTCTCACCAGCTCGTTCGTTCTACCTGGCTGTCCAAATCTTCGTTCTGGGATTCGATATCCTCAGCAATTCTACTGATATTGCTGACTTTTTCCTTTTTTGGAATTGACCCCCAATGAGCATTCCCCCTGGACGGCCTTCCTGGAGATGTACGGTGTGCGGACGTTTGATCTTGCCTGCACCATCAGCCGGGTGGAATTTACTTGTTGACTCGAATCATGTTGCGAGAGGCAGCTTTTCGTCAACGACAGAATTCGCACTGAGCGCCATTGCTCGTTTCAACCGGCTTGGTCGAGTTTATTCTTCAACTGTGCAATGTACTGTGGGGTCGTCTTGCAACATCCACCCACAAGGATTCCTTGCCATTGGTGTCGGGCCTGGACATTCTCCACGATCTGATATACTTGTTCGTGCCAGGGCACAGCGACCTGGTCCTCCCCCTTCCATTGTTGTAAAGTCGTGTCGTAGACTTTTCCCGCCGTGCCATCCGGGTACATCACTAGATGGGGCAGCTGCAGTTGGAGTTGAGCAGCAGCGTTTTCAAACTTTCTCACCAACTCATCCACCTTGTTGACTTTGGTGCAATTGAGTCCGATGGCAAAAGGTGGCTGGCCTCCCCATAGCATGGCCTGCACCACCTCTTCTATGGAACTGCCATCGGGCAGGTGGTCGTCGGTTGGAAAGACACACGATATCCAATACGGCTTCTCTGGTACATGGCGCATCAGCTCGCGGATGGCCCGAACCTCCTCCAGCCGAGGCAACGTCTCAAAGGCGACCAAGTCGATTTCTGCCCATATTCCAGGTGACGTGAATGTTGACAGGCGTTCGAGGTGGAATTTCCGCAGATCATCCTCGGACATCGAACCGTATTCTCCACTGTACTCTGCGCTCGGAATCATCGTGGCTCCATACGCCCCGAGACTCAATGCCACCAGGCCGGGCCGGTCGTGAAACGCCGACCGCGCGATGATGACAGCGGAGCGCATGTATGATTCTGCATCCGCCCTTCTGATCGGCGACCCGTTGATCCGTGTTTTGAGGAACCCCTCCAAGCTGGTTTGATATGTCGCCGTGAGGATGACATCGGCGCCCGCTTGAGCAAATGCTTCCTGGACTTTTAGTAAAGTGGATGGCGACTCGACCAAAACATGCGACGACCACAGTGGGGTTGCAGACGAGTATTGAACACCGTGCTCATCCTCAAGAGTCGTGCCCAGCCCGCCGTCCAGAATCAAGATTGGCTTTTTGAGTAAAGCCGCAGCCATCGAGACGAGCTGGAATATTCTGCTTCTGATCATCTAGGTGTTAGCTTCAGGTACCAGCACTCCCGCAAAGCTTCCGGTAAGGCTGTGACGTAACCATGCAGCGGAAGATCGGCTGCTAGTCCGCGCTTCCAGCTTCCAGTCTGCATGGCAATGACTCTGGGAAGAAAAAAAATCGGTTTGGAACAGGTTGACATCGCTGGCGATGCTTCCTAAGATCATCGGCGATATCTAAGATGCCTGCTCTACGACCTCTTTTCCGTCCCCTGCACCGCCGCTGCCTGTCCACTGCCTCCACCCCGCGTCACTTGCTGTCCATCTCCAACCTCTCCAAGTCAGAGTTGGCCACTCTTGTTGACAATGCCACGGCTCACCGTGCCTCCCAACTACCACCGTCATGGCCCCTCCGGTCGGCGCTGTCGAATCAGACCATCGCCATGCTGTTCTCGAAACGATCGACACGGACCCGTGTTTCTACCGAAGCCGCGGTCGTCTCGATGAGCGGGCATCCCATGTTCTTGGGCCGAGACGACATCCAGCTCGGGGTCAACGAATCACTCTACGACACCGCTGTGGTGATCTCGAGTATGGTCTCAGGGATCGTTGCGCGGGTGGGACCACACGCAGACATCGCCAACCTCGCCAAAGACTCCTCCGTACCCGTGATCAACGCGCTCTGCGACACGTACCATCCGATGCAGATCATTGCCGACTTTGCCACGTTGACGCAAACCTTTTCTGTTCCGGCGGACAAGCTGGCCGGACTCAAGATTGCTTGGGTGGGAGATGCCAACAATGTTCTCTATGATATGTGCATTGGAGCGAGAAAACTCGGAATCGACATGGCCGTCGCGACTCCGAAAGGCTACAAGATTCCTGCAAAGATCAAGAAGGAAATCGGCGCCGCCGGAGAGGGAAAGTTCTTGGAGACCCACGTCCCCGAGGAAGCTGTCAAGGACGCCAATATCATCGTCACCGACACATGGATATCCATGGGCCAAGAAGCCGAGAAGGAAAAGCGGATCAAGGCTTTTACAGGATTTCAGGTAACGGAGGAGCTGGCCATGCGTGGAGGGGCGGCAGATGACTGGAAGTTCATGCACTGTTTGCCCAGACATGCCGAAGAAGTCAGTGACGAGGTGTTTTATGGTCGGAGATCACTAGTCTTCCCAGAGGCCCAGAACAGATTATACGCCGCCATCTCGGCGCTGGAGGCTTTCGTGGTGAACAAAGGGGTCATCAAGAAGGCAGACACCTGATGGACGAGATGTGGGACAGATATGACGTGATTCTCAAGTTTAATAATATGAAGTCGATCGATACAGTATCACATGTCAGCGCCCGTCGGTCCAACGACTATCCTCGGCAAAGTCCTTCCTGATGGATCCTAACGAGATTACCGACCCTAGTTCTGAATAAACGAAATTACGGTCGATGAACTGTTGCAGTGTTACCGCCAGTCTCCGCATTATCCTACATTAATCGGTGGGACGGGAGTGACTGGGTGCGCAACAGTTGGCTCACTGTCAGGTGTAGTGGATTGGCGTTGGAAGTGCACTACGCCCGTGATTCACAATTGCAAACCTTGAACAGTTCCAACTCGGGAGATGATGATCTGGAGACATGTTCCAATTGAGAAACCGGTTCACATTCTCTACACCTATTTCTGTCCCTGTTGAATGATGCCGAATACTATCTACCGCAGGAATTCCACTACGCCATAATACCAGGCATTAACAATTACGAGATGCCGCCCACCCTGACCTGGGTCAACAGATCCAATAACTTTACTGGCATGGGCTTGTGGTCTATCAGTCTATCTCAACCTCAATCTCCGACTTCCTGCACGGTGACCTCTGGTAAAGATGATGGCCGTGGCAATAAATCATGCAGTCGGGTCTATACCTCTTCTCGGTCGGGAAATATGTCCTCTACCTCAGGCTCAACCCCTGAGCTGTTCAATAGCATCTCGTCCTGGGCAATCTCTGTGTATGCTGCTTCAGACATGCTCTATACTGGATATTCAGCACTTGCTCTCTCGAGGCTGCGTATCTGTCGTAAGAAGGGCTGACTCCGATGAAAATGTGGCGGTAGTCTTTCGAATATGACTCGAGTGCTGATATTTATTCAGGCGTCTCTATTCGATGTCCATGAGCAACACTGGACCTGTCGAGACAAAGTTTGCGGTACAAGGTTTGGACCCGCCACGGGATTGGTCGGTCTTGAACATGCCTATTTCGAACGAGCTCAAACTCCCATCGACGAGTCCCTCGTGGAACTAATTTTAACCGTCCATGGGCGATATTGTCAGCTTTCGGTATTCGTGTCTATCATCGTCGTGTGTAAACACGAAACTTTTAGCCCTCACTGTATCTCTCTTTTTCCCAAGTCGATATGGTCCCAGAGCATTCGATACCTGGTAATCTATTCAGCATGTCCTCGGTACCCTGGCCCAGGCATTTCACCAGCAAATCTCCAATATCCTTGACCAGCTGTTCCAAGTTGGCGATCCCGTGTTATCTTACAGCACTTCCTGAACCTTGTTGATGGACCATCTGGGGTTGGGCGATCATTGACGACCATTTGGTCCCTGGTGCAATATCCCAGTCTTGATAACTCGCAACTACCGGCTGGTACATCCACTTTGCTGTGTGTGGATCGCAGCTCGATTCACTCGAACCGATGATTGAGCTTATAGCATGGCGGCCTCAGTTTACTCGGGCACCATCGCTGTCCCAATCTGATATTTGTCTCCAATTCTCCTCGTTCAGGATTTCCGTCCAGCAACAAAGAGATGAGCCTTAGCTGGACTCTATCGGCTGCATTGGTCGGCACAGCATTGACGCAACGCTTTAGCAACCCGCCCTGGAATTCGCATTGATGCTCGTCGCCTGTGATATCGGGTCTTTTCACCGTTCACTTGCCAAAATTTTCGGTTTTGGCTATTGCCGAATAAAGGCCAATATCGCCTCACCGGGCATTCTCCCAGTTCTTCCAGCAGTGAGGTCGGACCAGTTATTGTTGACACCAGAGCCATGACTGTTATCCGCACACAGGAGAGCAGAGATTAAACGACCACAGACGCGTGTCAACGTAACTTGACTGAATGAATTTCTGACCTGGTTGTGCTGCTGAAATAAATCCCGTGCTGGCGTCCAAGGCTTGACAAAAGTGGGGATAGCCATGATTGCTCGACCAAAAATGGGACCAATGTTCACATGCCATGATGGCTCGACAGAGTGGGGGCACTCCCACATGTCATGGACTTTGGATTGTACGAAGCTACAATTAAATGGTCTGCTAAGTCTCTGGCCGGAACATTTCACCCGTCTGAGACAGTCCTCCTAAATGAATATATGCAAAGGAGTGGGCATCAAAAATGAGCACTCACTGCATAATGGAGCGGGCGCCTTTGTCAGAGCTCACTGTGACAGACACACAGGGCTTGGTGTGTGACAGGTACAAATTCCTCTCTAAAGTCGTAGTTTTGGAGAGACATCCATCTATCAATAAGCAAACCATTCCAGCGAGTTCATCGCAGCCTTAGTCTCTTGACGCTGAACCGAGTAAAAGGACTCTCGCCAAGGCCGCAAATACCACTCAGTAACCTGATCTTCAAGGATCAGCTCGGGCCAAACCTTGGCAAGCACATGCCTCGGCCTGCAGCCTCAACTTGGGATCGCGACCACATCTCTCGCTCCACACTCACTTCCAGCAGCGCGATTAACAGTATTGCAGCGCCGGCGCCAGTCGGACTGCCACCATCCGAGATTTGTGCTGAAGACCCATTGTATCTTACGCGCGTAAATCTGCTAAACGTTACATTTCCACTCGCTTGAGTCCGGCCAACAGCAGCGGTCATGGAGGTATGTGTCCCAGTGTTAAATATGCCAGGATCGTCCACACCACTCACACTGCTGCCGCAAGTCACCTGTCCTGTCGCGAACTGCCTCTGCGACCTTTGCTCCTGGTTCTCGCCGTCGCTCTCACTCCAACTTGCATCATCTCTCCCTCGCACCGCTCACACCCAAGTATCCGATCGACCCGGCCGACTACGACGCCTACTTTGACCCTGCCACCTCGGAACTCCACACCTCTGCCTCCATTAGCCAGATTGCCTCTCTGCCATCGCCGGGCGGTATTCTCAGCCATTCCGTCGCGCACTCACGCGCCAGCAGCAGACCCAGACTCAAACGCAAAGTGAAATCGACCGTGTCGATCCGCGCTCCAGCAGACCCGGCTGCGGGCGCATTGACTGGCGAAGGATTGGGCCACAAGAAGTCAAGCCGGAATATATACCCCGACTCGTCGTGGCTCGTGCAGACAGGCCTGGCCATCACGGAAGGCTCACGCGAGAGCAAAGGGCAATCTTGGATCTTCAAACGAGATTCATCCACCTCTCTACACACCCTCGACGATCGGCCCCGGTCAGGGCTCCCGACACCAAACATCAGCAGAAGGAGCAGTCGGCGACGGAGCCGACGCGACCTCACAATGATTGCTGCGGGGACGCACACAGAACACGATGGGCCGGACTGGGCCGACAGTCACACACAGGCCGAAGCCGAGGCCGCCGCAGAAGTCGAGAACGAGATCGTTGACGATTTCGATGACGATCCGTACGGCATGCTGGATTTTGAAGGGCACTTTGACCGCTTTGACAGCGAAGACGAGGAAGACGTGCGGAATGAAATATCAAAATACGGACTGGGACACTGGCTGGATGGAATTGTCGATTCGTTCTTGCAGTTAGAGGAGTTTACTGATCCTCAAGTGCAAGAATTGGACCCTAACACGAAAGACACAAAGGATGCGTCGGAAGTACCATCCCAGAAAGATCCTGAGACGGCGAGCGTCACATCTGAAAGATCCGTCGAGCCGCCGCCTGACAGACCAAGAGGTCTTTGGGATGACTTGGCTTGGTTTGGCCGGTTAGTAGCGAGGACTGTGCGATCGTGATATCACTTGAACCTGCGAATCGCAACCTTGGGATAATTCTTCTCAATCAAGTTGCAAGATCTTATCTCTCCGTTATTCGCTCTCCCTTCGAGGTCCTACACTAATCGATAAGGTCCGACATGAGCCTGGAGAGCGCTTCTTGCTCAAATCTGAATGGCTGTCATGTGGGGTCTCTTGATGCTTTGAGCAGCCGCATATTTTCTCTTGCCGTTCCTTTTGTTTCGTCTTCTAACAGAGTACTCTTCGCGGCTGAGATATTAGTCCGGGACATGACGGACGTCAGTCTACTTGTTCTGAGTTGGTCGAAGCAGGTTGCGCTTTCCGTCACTCCTCCAGGCGACCGTTGGACGCAAATTGGTGTAGGAAAGTAATTTGATATGTCCAAACCAGTGTAATGAAGGAGTCGATCTTGTCACGTGTTCGCTTGGTCGGGCCGATCCCGAGGCAGACACACTTTGACTCAATGGGCTTAGCGCAGGCATTAGATTGCCAGAGCGTTTGTGAAGTCAAGTTGACCAAATCACCCACTTTCCTCATATCCTCTTGTGCAAGAAGGCAGGGCTCCCGACGCTGATTTATTCTCAGTTCAGTTTAAAGAGCACTCTTGACAACTGCTCTGCTGATTCTCCCGAATATATGAACTGAGAAGAGGCGGACTCTCTTCAGCCTTGCGCACAGACATCAGTTGTGTGGGCCATCACCTGTTGTCAAAGATCGGTGTGTGAGAGCGCAGCTGAATATCTCACCTCAAAGCATCAAGGGCAGAACAAACTTTGGAGAGCTGCCACCGCTCGATCTCCGCGTCTTGCCGCGTTTGTTTTACCTGCTTTCATGCTGCTCTTCAGCCACCCTTGATACACGTTGTGATCTACGATTTTTGACTAGAATCACCTGTCGCTGGACTCGACGCTTGAGTTGTCCCTTGAATCCAGCGCATATCTGAACACGTTCTTCTCGTCTACAATGCCAAAGTGGAAATTTTCACGATCAAGGGCCAAAAGCCCCGGAAATCAGAATATACTGCCACCACCACCACCGCCGCCGCCACCGATCACTCACAATCCATCTCCACAGCGCCCATTGATTACAGGGCAAACTGGGGCCATCGGCATACCCTCGGTGACGACGTCGACGTCGACGACTGCAACGGCAGCAGGATCAATATCACCCTCTCACAATGCTAGCCATACGACTATAAGAAATCCTGCCTTGCAGCTGGCACTTGAACAACACCTCAACCAGATCCCTGATGACGAAAAGTCTGCCTTTATCCAAGCATCGCAGCAAATGACCGATGAGACGGTGTTGGAACGTGTCAAATCCTATGACCAAGCGCACTCAACCAAGTCACGGTTTCGACCGCAGACTGAATCTTTGTCACGATTTTTAGGGGTACTCAATCGACTCATGGCGGGCGTCGCCACCGCAGTCCAAGCAAATCCGAATATCTCTTCAATAGTGGTCGGGGCGGTCCGGGTCATTATTGACGTGGCGATCGGATTTGTTGGCTTCTTCGACAAGCTATCCGAGATGATGTGTCGTCTGGGTGATTTTCTCGCACCCTTGGCAGAGTACGCGATTGCATCCGGTGAGCGTCCGCTCATTCATGAGTCGTCGGTCAATGTCTATGGCGACCTATTGACATTTTGCCGCTGCGCCCGCCGCGTCTTTGTGGATAAGAATGGTGCAGAACGCAAATTGACGTCGTGGAGGGCATTTTGGCGGCTTCAGTGGATTCCATTTGAGGAAGAATTTGGCCAAATCGAAGCCGACATACAGCATCATCTGAAAGTTTTGGATCATTCGGCGCAGGCCATGGGGTTGAACCAGTCGTTGGAGGCCTCACGTAGCGAGAGGGATCGACGAAATCGAGAACAAGGTCTGTCCATTTCCGAGAAGGTCGTGGCCCAGTAACGCCATGGCCAAGCTGATGACATACAGTGCACGAGCGCGAGGAGTTTTTGAGATGGCTCTCCAGTTACCCATTCGAAGACGTCCACCGAGATACTTTTTCAAAGAAACATCCTGGTACTGGTGATTGGCTGCTTCAAACGCCCCAGTTTCACTCATGGTTTGATCAACCGGGCTCGGCACTTCTATGGTGCTACGGCAAACGTGAGTCTAATATCTCCGGTTGTGGGCACTGTGACTGACGGATCAGCCGGTGCGGGCAAGTCAGTCCTCGCGTACGTTTGTGGCACTATCATACCCTTCTGTTATTGATATCACTGCTCACCGATCTGTCAGGTCCAATGTGATCGAACACATCACTTCGCGGCGTGCTCTCGACAAGACCGTGGGTATTGCTTTCGCATACTATAATTACCAGGCCCCTTATATGAGCGATGACAGTTTTGTTATTTCTGCATTTGTCAAGCAGCTCTGTCGGAAAAAAGGCTCTGTACCTGCGGGGTTTTTGAAGATCAAGCAGGACGACTTGTCGTCATCTCAACTTGGCAACCAGGAGTCGTTCATCACGATTGCCCGTGAATTCACCGAAATATTCCTTGTGATGGACGCGCTCGACGAGTGTCCAATGAGCACCAGATCAAAGATTTTTACTTTCCTCCGCGCGGTGGTGAATGATCTCCCGTCTGTCAAAGTCTTCGTCACCAGTCGTCGTGAGATGGATATTGAGGAGGCCTTTCAGCGGCTCCATACGCCCAGCATCTTGATTGAAGCACACAATGTCGCCGCCGATATTTCACGGTATGTAAGTGATGAGATTCGGCGACTACGAGATGGATCGGACGGGAAAGTACTGTATATCAAGAGTGACGCCTTGGAACGGAAGATTGTCGAAACGCTGACAGAGAAAGCTGAAGGCATGTAAGTGCACCACTCAAAGCACTAAGACGTCTGCCATACCTGTTCACTAATAGCCCGACAGGTTTTTGTGGGTTAACCTTCAACTAATGAATCTGTGCGAGGTGAGCCAAGCTCGAAAGGACCGAGAAGTGGAGAAAGCGCTAGATGCGCTCCCAATGGATCTGGACGCCACTTATGTTCGCAGTTGCGAGCGAATCCTCCATCAGAAGGAATATATGAAAAGACTAGGCCTCCGGACACTCCGGTGGGTCATGTACGCCGAACGTCCCTTGACTACCGCCGAACTCTGTGAAGCGCTGGCTACCGAGGAGCTATCCGACTCAGGAGGAGATGCAGAACTAGACGACGTCGACGTCATTATTGGAGCTTGCGCACACCTTGTTGAAGTAACAAAAACCGGTATCATTCGTATCATTCGTCCAATCCATTATTCGGTACAGGAATTCTTTACCACATCTTCCAGTATCGATCTCCGGGGGCACCTTCTGAACCGCGACCACGAGAATGACCAGATCAATGCAGCTCTTGCTACCACATGCATTGTATATCTTCAATCGAAGTTGGCTGATAAAAAGCCCTGCCTATATGACTGGGACCTTCCGATACGACTTCTCACTTATCCATTCTTATGGTATGCTGCTCGGTCATTTGATGTTCATATCGCTCGTTGTTCGTCTCTGAACCAGGACATCATCGACGATATAGCTAAATTACTTCATCATTCAAGCTCTTTGCTTGCCTCAATGCTACAGATCAAGGCTGTGCCTCCTGTTCTAGAATATCTTCACCGTGCAGATGCACGGCGAGAGTTCGATGCATTTACTGGACCGGTAGATATCTGCACGGTAATATACTCGACAAAATTATACGATGTGGCTGAACTTGGTATCTACTGGAGAGACATGTCGATTCCTCCACTAGCACTGCATCGAGCATGTTCCGCGGGACTACTGACCGGAGTTTCTCGGCTGCTAGCCGACGGGTCTGACATGACCGTGAAAGATGATAATGAACGGACACCTGTTTACATCGCGGCTGCTTCTGGGTCTACAGATATCGTGAAAATGCTTCTAAATAATGGTGGAGACGTGAATGCTCAAGGTGGAAAGTATGGCAATGCACTACAGGCGGCATCACTTGGAGGTCACGAGAAGGTGGTGCAGATTTTGGTCGACAATGGGGCCGAGGTGAATGCTGAAGGTGGAGAGTATGGTCATGCACTGCAGGCGGCATCATATGGAGGTGATGAGAAGGTGGTGCAGATGTTGCTCGACAATGGGGCCGAGGTGAATGCTGAAGGTGGACAGTATGGTCATGCACTGCAGGCGGCATCATATCAAGGTCATGAGAAGGTGGTGCAGATGTTGCTCGACAAGGGGGCCGAGGTGAATGCTGAAGGTGGACGGTATGGCCATGCCCTGCAGGCGGCATCAGCTGGAGGTGATGAGAAGGTGGTGCAGATGTTGCTCGACAAGGGGGCCGAGGTGAATGCTGAAGGTGGACGGTATGGCAATGCACTGCAGGCGGCATCAGCTGGAGGTCATGAGAAGGTGGTGCAGATGTTGCTCGACAAGGGGGCCGAGGTGAATGCTCAAGGTGGAGATTATGACAATGCACTACAGGCGGCATCAGCTGGAGGCCATGAGAAGGTGGTGCAGATGTTGCTCGACAAGGGGGCCGAGGTGAATGCTGAAGGTGGACGGTATGGCAATGCACTGCAGGCGGCATCAGCTGGAGGCCATGAGAAAGTGGTACAGATGTTGCTCGTGGCTGGGGCGGTCACTGGCCAGGATCAAGCAAGTGGTGAAGGTTCTGAAATTGATGATGACTTGGAATCTGGCGAAATTAGCAGTGGCCTGAAAGAGAACAACAAATAAATCAGTATATAGCTACCTATCCAAGGCTATTTTATAGTTGCCTGAGCTCTCCATATGAGAGGAAACTGCTTTTCTGCAGTCTGAGAATTGATGTTATAGCAATCCTAGACTAGCATTTGAAGTACGGACAGTTCGCAGCGAGAAACTGGAAAGGAAGCAATTCGCAAAATACAAGAGGCGCCAAAAGCATCGAATTGGAACTTTGGAATGGTCAAATATGCTGTTCTTGAAAGGGGACCACCTCATGCACTACAGAGCAATTCCACACCGCCAAGCAGTCCACCACTTAACGCGTCCTGTTCTGCCCAAAGTTGCTGTTGACAACAAGAACCTCAACGGCCATCATGTGGCCATCTTCCTGTCAATAGTAATATCGCATCATGCGGCGCATCGCGACCTTTTTGTTGATAAACAGGCCACCCTTTAACCGCTAACTTCAGCACAGGAAGAGGCGTGCACTCGTATCCGCGACTTTCACTCCTTTCACGCTTCCTACCTACCATGCATTTCGTCTTCGTCCTCGCTCTTCTTCCACTGGCCTCGGCCTGGGGGTCGTTGGGCCATCGGACAGTTGCATACCTTGCATCTCTCTACTTCACACCGTCCTCCCACCACTTCATCAACACGCTTCTCAACGGCCAGGACATCTCCGAAGCAGCGCTCTTCGCGGACAAAGTCCGGCGCCTGCCCCAATTCGCGTATTCGGCGGGCTGGCACTACATCGACGCACAAGACGACCCTCCTCATCAGTGTGGCATCAACATGACTCGAGACTGTCTTGATGGCTGCGTGGTGAGTGCGATCGCCAACCACACGGCGCGCGTTGCGGATCCATCTTTGGCTCAGTTTTCCCGCGGCCAGTCCTTGCGGTTCATGATCCACTTCTTTGGAGACGTCCATCAGCCACTGCACACCGAGGCCGAGGATCGGGGCGGAAATGACATCTCGGTCGTATTCGACGGGAAGCATACAAATCTCCACAGCGTGTGGGACACGTTGATCCCAAACAAACATGCAGGCGTTGGATCTGAGGACGAGCTCGAGGCCGCCATGCTCTGGGCGCAGACATTATACCGCGCTGATCCCTTGGACGAGTGTATGCATGATGCAGCGCGATGTGCGCTCCTCTGGGCTGGCGATGCCAACAAGTACGTGTGCAAATATGTCCTGAAGGATGACATTGCTGGCTTGACGGGCGACCTGGGTGGGCAATACTATGAAGGGGCCCGTCCTATTGTTGATGAAATGGTGGGAAAGGCAGGACGTAGGTTAGCGGCATGGATCAACGCCGTGTCGGAAAACGTGTTGCAAACTCAGTAACAGGCATATCCCAAGCCAATGTGTAGCGTTTCTGGCTCTCCTTTCCAGAGACATCTCAAACCAGTTAGTTATCAATTGTATGCGTTCTCTTACCACCTTCAACACACATCCTAGCAATAAGCCACGATCCAAGACACGGGTGATTATCATGTCTCCATCCAGCTACGAACTTGGCTTCTTCTCCCATCGTCGTCTGGTACCTGGACAAGGTGGCAAGCGGTTTCTTGTGAAGTTTCTGTGATCTGACACATCTGGACCAAGGTTATTGTGGTGCGAGTTTGAATAATCATGTATTGAATCAAGAGGACAGAACAAGGGAGTAGCTGAAAAGAGCTCAGCAGCCTAATGCTGCCGCGGAACGATCCGTCCCATTGGACCAATGTTTTGGATTTGAGTTTTGATGGAGACTGACAGCTTCACACTCATAGCAAATGCCGTCCCTTCTGCCGCTGCGGTCTGCTGGCTGTTGGTGCGTAGCTGTTCGTTCAGAACCTGATTTTGATTCAAATCGGTTCTTCACCCAATATGCCGAAATGAACGTCAAAAGCAAAACAAAGGAGAGGCTATGCAACGCCATTTCTGCTCTGATAAGAATGCCTGGACTGCCGCGCTGAGAATCATTGGTACATTTCATTGTGGGCAGTATATTGTAAGCTCGATGGGAGGATTGTCGGTCGACCTCTGTCAAAAAGGAGTTCAGCTCCTGCTTGTCGTGATCACGGTCGGGTCATTCGTAGCATTACTCGAAGATGAAGCTGCAATCAACAAATATTGGCAAAAGGTCAATGCGTTCCGAGGGTTGCTTGCACTTTACAGCCCGCCAGGCACTGCTGTGGCCATCGAAAGAATTGGCTGTAACGGCAACAGCGAAGAGTTCGATTTGTTTTGTCAGTCCGATGCTTCCATCATAGGACTCTTCTGGGGCCTCTGAATCCTTCGAGTCTGCACCCTGAACACATTCAAGTCCAAAATGTGGCATTTTACCCAGTCTCAGACCTCCTCGCTGTTTCCACGACTCCCAGTTAAGTTCTGAATATCGGCATTATGAAAAATATTGCAGAAGGACCGTGTTGGTTGTGTTGGTTCATGATTCAATCCAGGCTGCTGGTTCGATAGGAGGAGGCAATGATACTGCTGTAGTCGTAGACATCGACAACATGCATGTTTCTTATTGCGACCATGTCTGTGGCACACCGTACTCACCGTAGAGAATCGAGTCTGCGCAGTGGCCAACGTCGATGGCGAGGTATGGAGGAAACAGAAGGAAATGTAGCGCTCACAATGTGGCCCACAAATGGAACAATCGTGCCGCAACATGAACAGAATGTGTGGAGAAAGTACATCCTTGTAGGTACATATCCACACCTGGGATGCGGCTCCACGCAACCCCGCACTCCACACTCCACCTCCACCAGGGGAGGACAACCACCAGGGGAGGACAACGCCCCTGCTGCACGATCGGCTTTGCGGCAACGCCATGTGGTTTAATCCCGACAAGATGACCTGCGTTGGACGTCTAATCCTCGGGTTGAACAAAGTCAAAAGTTCCCCACCCTCAATTACGACCTTTCGTGACCAAGCCATGCCTCCATCTCTGGGCGGCCGTGGGTCATATCTGCCGACCACATGGCCCCACGATGTCAACTCGCTTTTTTGCCTTTGGTGGTGAGCCTTGCATAACGGCCGAGCGCAGCCAATTATTAACCACTACCATTGTTGCGCCTTCATTTGATAAAGGAGTGCTCACGCTTCCTCTTGTATATTCGAGTACTGCGGTTCCCCATCAGATCCTTTCCTGCATCTTAGCCGAGCTCTTGCACATGGTCTCGAGAACTTGCACACAAATTGAGCATCTGCTGCTCAGTCAAGAAGTGACTTGAGAATCAACGGTTCGCGTACTTTCAGTTGATCGGTTCAGCATGGGGAAGAATAGAGAAAGGCAATATGAACGGGCTGGCATACCGCTAAAAGTAATCATCGTCGGGTATGATTCGCCCGGCTTTTGTCCCAACGCACGACTCATGATTGAATTTACAGTGCAGGAATTGGAGAGATTGCTGCAGCACTGGCACTCGGTAAAAGAGGTCATGAAGTGCTCATAGTTAAGGCTGCTCTAGAGGTGAGACTCACTTTTCTTCCTCCAGTGCCTCGAGAGAAAAATAACTTGAAGCACAGATTGCCGAGGTGGGAGCCGGGATCCGAGTGGCACCAAATATGCTCCAGTTATTAGACTGTATGGTTTTCCGGCTATCAAACCTCTGCTGACCTGTGGCAGGATGGGGAGTGGGACCAAAGTCCGCCAACCGGCGTCGCACTGGGAGCCATTCACATTTTGCGATGGCAAGGAGGCACGCTTCTCGGCAGCGTCTCCATCAATCAGAGACACGGAGATCAGGTGGTTGTGCACCGGGCCGACCTTCAGATGGCCCTTCTGGAAAAGGCGATGCAGTTGCCGGATGTCACGCTCCGGACCAACATCAGAGTCGTCAATGTCCAGTTCAGCCCTGTCGCAGTAGAGCTTTCTGACGGCACTGTTCTGCCTGCCGACGTCGTGCTGGCCGCAGACGGGATCAAATCCCCGATACGAGCCAAATTGTTGGGCGATGACCAAGATGTGACGATTCCGACGGGCGACGCCGTGTTCCGGGTGGTGTTAAGCCACGAGATTCTCAACAGAGACCCGAAGCTGCGGCCGTTCATTGCGGAGAAAGCCATCCGATGGGTTGGCCCGGGAAGACACATCATTGCATATCCCGTCCGGAACCACGAAATCTACAACATGGCCCTAGCCCACCCGGATCGTGGGCGAGTGGACGAAAGCTGGACCACAGTCTCGTCGAAGAAGAACCTGCTCGCGGAATACGACGGCTGGGACCCGCAATTAGTGAAGATGCTCAACTTGGTTCCCGAAGGCGAGGTCTTGGAGTGGAAACTGTGCATGCACATGCCGCTTCAGCGGTGGGTCCGAGGCTGTTGCGCGCTGTTGGGAGATGCGTGTCATCCCATGCTGTAAGTTGCCGTTTCTTGCAAGGTGTGCGGCCAGGCCGAGGACAGCACTGACGGTCAATGCAGTCCTTATGTGGCCCAAGGTGTCGCGCAAGCAGTCGAAGACGCAGCCTCTCTGGGGGTCGTGTTGTCGTCCATCTTGTCAAAAGAGCAGATATGAATGGCGCTCAAAGCGTACGAAAAGGCGCAGAAGGCGCGGGCAGAGCATATCCAACAGTCGTGTTTGACGACGCGAGACGCTCTGCACCTCCCAGACGGCCCACAGCAGGTCGCCTGCGACCAGAAGTTCGAAGCAATGTCACGAGGAGGGGCCAGTGACGACAAATGGGGCGACCCGGAGATGCAAAGGTTCTTGTGGAGCTGGGATGCTGAGGCCGAAGCTGAAACAGCCTGGACGAGTGAGTACCACCGGTTGAGAGAAGAAGGCATCTGACAAAACAGACTGACCATCTTAGAAACTATTCATGACCTGACACCGTCTCAACATCGACTGTGAGGCCGCCAATTTTTTTCTTCCCTTTTTTCCCCTGAAGAAACCCTGATCTGATCGCGAGCCTTGTTCCTCGAGCTCGGTCCTGCATAGTAAAAGGAGGAAAATGTTCAGCTAGCTTGCGTCAGGAGCTTTCCGCGTCAACTGGCCAGGTTATTGCTGCTAGCCTGCGTCTGTCGCAGGTTGCGATCAGGCAAGAGATCATTGTGGCGTATTCGAGTAGAGTGCCAGGGACTCTCTATACCTGACAAGGAGGTGGCGAGATATTAGCATGTTTGATCAAAGCCTGACCCCGGGGTCATAGACTAATAGATAGCCACTAGCAACGGCAGATATTGTTCTGGGTCTATTCCGCCCAAGTGTGAGATGTCCGTTTGAGAAAGTTCGATTCATACATGGCGCAACACTAACAGCGACCTGGACCCGGCCCCGCTCCCCCGTGGTCCCCGAAGCTGTTGGCCTGTGCTTGGCAGCAGCTCCTTACAGTACTTCGCTCCACCCACAGATATGGTCTGCGAACGCAAAACTCGGTCGCCAGGGACTCACCCACCATGATGGATCATGCGCTGCCTGCATCGAGCCGACGCACGTGTCTGATTCTCGCTAGGCATAGCTGGCCATGATCATGTACATGTGTCATGCCGGAGGGAAGGAAACGGGTCCCTGACCGGTGCCGAAGGTAGTCTGTTGAGTGCGGCAACGGCTTTTCCTCCGGTCGACTCCGCCGCCAGAACAGAATCCAAGGTGAGATCCAGTCATGAGAAGCAGATCCAGCGCTGATGGCTCTGAGTGGGAGCGACAATCGTGAAAAGACGAGCGACAGTGAAAGCCTTGGACCCTGAGCGACCGAGGACCCGTACCCTTGGTCGCGACATCTGCCGAATAGACAGGCCAGCCTGGTAAACCAATGCCAAGCGTGGCACGCCAGGCTGGCAACGACTTCAAACTAACTCAAATGTCATCTCATGCCCGACGGGAGAAGATTACATACATCCGTCCTCTAGACTCGCCCAGGCTGGCCCCATATTGCCCTTGCCCACCCCATATCCAACCCATGCGCCGTGGAGGGACCCCCGCCTCGCGCCCCACAGACTGAGATGATCCCAAGCCAACAAATGCCGCTCAGCCAAATGTTTTATACTAGATGCTGGTCCATGTCCATGGCACAGACTTTTCTTCTCACCCTCGACCAGATTGCTACCTGGATAGAGGATTCAAAATCTGTCACAGCAGACACGCCATGGCCATGGATCACGAAGCGGGCCACCACCACGGGCCGAAGCATTTGGTGCACAGGTATGATCACTCTCGGAGTTTCTCGTGGATGCTGACCCCCCCCTTCAGCCATGCGCATGAAGAATCTATTCCTGGAACGGTCAACCTGCAGGCAGTTGGTAAGGTCTTTCAGTGTATGTGTTGTGAGAGCGTTGACCTGACGTCTCAGAGGGCGATGATACCGGTTATGGCCAAGCTCTGTTTCCCGTACCGGCAGAAGACCCCAATGATCCATTGCAGTGGGGCAACTTCAAGAAGACCATGATCCTGATCATTTGCGCGGCCTACTCTTTCCTCGCAAATCGTCCTTATTGGGGCCCTCGGTGTATATTGGCATCTATGCTGAGTCGTTTGGCATCTCAGCCAATAAAGCGTCCGGACTCATTTCATATGCGAACCTGGCGTATGGTTTCGGTTGGTGGACCCTGGTTTCGCACCTCAGGCCTCTGAATCACTGACCGTCACAGGGTCCTTGTTCTTGGTGCCGGCCTACCTCAAGTTTGGACGCCGGCCGGTGATGCTCGTTTCCATCATTTTTTTCGCCGCCGGGTTAATTGGGGCCTCGCAATGCAACTCGTACGGCTCGCTCATGGCCTGTCGAATCATCCACTCCTTTGGCTCCGGGGTCTGCGAGGCTCTGCCAGTGCAACTGGTCAACGATATCTTCTTCATCCACGAACGGGGTGAGAGACTGGGTTACTACACCGTGTGCCTCTGCCTGGGTGCGACGGGCCCGCTGTATGCCGGGTACATGCTTGCGGGCGGATACTCGTGGAGACTGTTTTTCTATGTCGAATTCGCCTTTGCCTGCGCTCTCTTCATCCTGGCCTTCCTCTTCGTCGAGGAGACGCACTACCGACGGGAAGATGTGAAGAAGAAGCTGGCGCAAAACGCGGCGGCGACGCCCGAGGGTGAGAAAACCGCCGAGGCCGAACTGCACGAGGTCGTTTCCCCCCTTCCCGCTCGAAAGACGTTTGTGCAGACGTTGAAGCCATGGGGCGTGTACGATCGCGAGGCGCCGTTCTTCCTCGCCGCGATCCGCTCGTTTACCTACTTCCTCGTCCCGTCAGTCTTCTGGGTCGTGTGTACGTACGGCATCTACATCGGGCTCGGCGCGCTCGCGTTCAACTACACGTTCCCCCTCAAGATCGTGGCCCCGCCGTACAACTGGAGCCAGACAAACTCTGGACTGATCGCGGTCGGCAACGCGGTCGGCTACATCCTGGCCATTCCATTCACCACGACGTCCGATCGGCTGGCGGCCTACTTGACCAAGAAAAACAACGGGATCCGCGAAGCCGAGATGCGTCTGGGCGTGCTTCTCCCGGCCATGCTGATCGGGCCGGCCGCGCTGATTCTGTATGTATACACGGCGGAGAAGAATCTACACTGGATGGGCTACTTTGCCGGCGTGGCCATGTGCAACTGGAGCGCCTACTTCTACTTTACCTTCACGCTGGCCTACGCCGTGGACTCGTACACGGTCAACCTGTCGGAGATGCTGATTGCCATGAACCTCGGCAAGCAGTCCATCTCTTTCGGCATGGGCTTCTCCCTGCTCGACTGGATCCTGCGCTTGGGCTACGTCAAGGTGATTAGCGGCATCTTCTGCGGCGTGCTGCTGGCCAACAACCTGGCCCTGATTCCGTTCATGCTGTTTGGCAAGCGCATTCGCATTGCCACCTCCAAGACCTGGCTGGCATCCATGCACCGCAAGACGCACGTGGCGGGAGAATCGCATTGACCGCGGAAAGAGAGGATGTCAGGAGAAAAGATCTGCACGCTGTAATATCGTGACGAACGTGTGAATCAGGGTGAGCCAATGTATATTTGTGCCCTGTTCACTGCTTATCAGAGCCCCATTCATACGATGGTTAAGTTGTCGCCGATCCACCCTCCATCCTTGACCTTTGTCGATGTCTTTCGGGGTTGAATTTTGGAGCTGGAGGACGTGCCTCGTCCCCAACAGCTTGTTGCCATGGGCCATGTGCCCCATGCCCATCGTGTGCCCGATCTGCTGGATGTAAACCTCGTTGTCCTACAGGACGAATTGCCGGATCGGAAGAACTAAAGTGGTCGGCCTGGTTGGCCTGCAAAAAGCAAAGGGCCGGCCGGTGTCCTCGGGAATTCTTTTACTGCCGGAGATCCCCAATTCGTGCCAAGACACCCGGAACCCCAAGCCAGTGCATTCCCCGCCTTTTCCCTGCAGGTCTCCATAACTAGTTCCCCATGTCGCGCGGAGAAGACCCAGTGACAGGGCTGGAAGCTGACAGATGAAACACGATTTCGGGATTAGAGCAGCCAGCCGCACCTCCACTGAGTCCCAGATGCGACGACAGACAAGACGAAAGAAGACAGAGGAAAGCCTAAACAGAGGGACACCCCATACGGAGGCACTGCTGTGGACTGGGCTCCCACGACCCTGCCCACACCAGGCCAGCCTGGCAGTGTTGCATCACGCACCTCTCCTC
>Ga0255336_100586_pt1 | contig 49860 bp, 48 predicted proteins | sample MeOH1_35cm_T3_17_FD_189102 | JGI IMG/M metagenome (GOLD analysis project Ga0255336, IMG submission 189102) | Sandy soil microbial communities from University of British Columbia, Vancouver, Canada - MeOH1_35cm_T3_179 | ecosystem: Engineered > Artificial ecosystem > Sand microcosm > Unclassified ... | reverse complement strand
CGAGTTTGGAAGCGGTATTTCGCCTCCCCTGCACACACCGACAATGGCCGGCCGCGTAGATTTCGACGTACCGTGCCGGAAGCCTGCTCGGGCAATCAGTTCGCGACAAGTCAGAACCCACAGGTCTGCGCTATGATCCAAGGGCCTTCAGCAAGACTCCCTCTCATTTCCGTCCATGAATCAATGAAAACGACAAGGGTCGCCCCCACTCCTGCAGGCGATGCGCTCGTAACGGGACCGGCGCAGACTCCGATGCGAGATCAGGAACCTCTGTCGGGCAGCCGCCGCAGACAGCCTGGCGGCGAACTCGACGGCCTAGCGGGCGTGCGAGCCATCAAGCCGCGCCCCACGGGGAATCTGGGAAACGCACCGCGGCGTCTCATCACACTGGCTGGCCATTTTCCCGCTGGCGACACCGCTGCAGGGCACCGCTCTCCGGACGCTGACCATGCCGGACACACGCGGGGTAACGGCCTGGACGCGCGGCGAACGGCAAACGTGGAGCAAGACTCGGCACAGCGGCCGCGACTCGGCCTCAGGCCGCTTGCCGACGTAAGCAGCCATTCGGGGGAAACGCGCGCGGCCATTCAGGTCGCTCCTCAAGCCGTTCCCGGAGCAGACGGCACCGGCACCGTACCTGGGTTACCGCGGCGCAGGACATCCAACATCCGGCCGGCTGGGCCCAACGAGGCCGACAATCGCTCGAATGATTCGATAATCGCGCAGTACAAGGCCGGCAGGCGCGCGCCGGACGAAGTGCTGAAGGTGACAGCCTCGCTTTTGAAAATGAGCGGCAACTTCTCGACGACGATGAAGCTGTTCCGCGCCGTGCAGCAAGCGGGCATTCAGCCGAGCGTCATCACCTACAACGCGGCGATTTCCGCGTGCGACAAAGCCGGGCGATCCGACGAAGCACTCGGGCTGTTCACCGAACTGAGCGATCTCGCCAGACGCGATCCGTCGATAAAGCCGGACGTCGTCACCTACAACGCCACGATTTCAATGCTCGGAAAAGCCGGTCGCCCCGACGACGCGCTGCGACTGCTCAACGAACTGAAGCATCTCGCCGTCGACGACCCGTCCATGCGCCCAACTCTCATCAGCTATACCGCGGCAATCTCGGCGTGCGGGAGGAGCGGCCGTGCCACCGAAGCGCTGTCGCTCCTGGCGGAGCTCAAGCAGCAGGCCACGGGAGATCGGTCGATGCGCCCGAACAACATTACCTATAACGCGGCGATTGCGGCATGCGCGAAAGCCGGCCGGGCGGATTCAGCCTTGGACCTGCTGGAGGAAATGAAAGCGCTCGCTTTCCGCGACCGCTCGATGCGTCCGAACGCGATCAGCTACAACTCGACGATCTCCGCTTGCGGAAACGCGGGCCGGCCGCGCGAAGCCCTGAGGCTGCTAGGCGAACTGAAGCGGCTGTCGGCCACGGATGCCTCGATGCGCCCGGATACGATCACTTACAACGCGACATTGACCGCGTGCGGCAAAGGGGGGCTCCCGCGCGAAGCCTTGGCTTTGCTTGATGAGCTCAAGCATCTTGGCGGCCAGGACGCGTCGATGCGTCCGAACGTGGTCACTTACAATGCGGCCATCTCGACCTGTGAAAGCGCCGGCTGGATCGACCGCGCTCTCGAGTTGCTGCAGGAAATCAAACGGTTGCCGATGGGACCGGACGTCGTCACATATACCGCGGCGATCTCCGCGTGTGGCAAAGGCGGTCGACCGGATGAGGCGATCCGGCTCTTCGCCGAGCTGAAGGATCTGGCTCGGCACGACTCGTCGATGCGTCCCACTGTCATCGCCTACGGCGCGGCCATTTCCGCCCATGGCGAGGCGGGCCGCGCACGCGAAAGCCTCGCGCTGTTAGACGAAATCGAAACGTTGGCGCGTCACGATCCGGCGATGCGCCCTACCGTCGCAACCTATGGCGCTGTGATCTCCGCACTGGAGACGAATGCCTGCGCTGACGAAGCGCTCGATGTTTTCAACAGGCTCAAAGGAGTGGGCCGGAAAGACCCCGCGATGCGTCCAACCGTGGCGATTTACAGCGCGACGATCTCGGCGTGCGGTAGGGCTGGCCGCGTAGACGATGCACTGCGCTTGCTGAATGAAATGAAAGATGCGGCGAGGCAGGATGCTTCGGTAGCGCCGGACCTCGGCGCCTATAACGCGGCCATCATCGCATGCAGCAGGGCAGGCCACCTCGACGACGCCCAGGCACTCTTCGAAGAGGTGGGACATCTCGGGCGTAGCGACGCCTCGCGGCGAGCCGATCTCGTCACGTACAGCGCGGTGATCTCAGCGTACGGCGACGCGAATCGTGCGGCGCCGGCCCGAGCCTTGATCGAACAAGCCATCGAGGAACGGATCTTTCAACCCTATGCTGGGTACAACCCGTCGACCAACACGATGGACTTCCACGCGAACCGCATCTGCGTCAACCCGCCCTCGTCAGACCGACCCAAAGGCGTCGCGGCCGGGCTGGCCGTGTCCTTGCTCAGATATCACCGCGATGCCGGCAATCTGAACAACCGCACGAAATACGTCGTGGGCCATCAAGGAAACAACGCGGTGAAGATCGCGGTGCTGGAGGAACTCAATCGCGCGCAGCCGGGGGCCTATTGCATCGCGCCGAATAACCCCGGCCTCGTGGTGGCGGCATAGCCCGCTTCATACGCCGCTACCAGATCTGTTCACGGCAAGCCACGCTTCTTTGCCTATCGCGTTCACCATTTCAGGATCGAGTCCGGCCCAGACATCATGTATGGACGTGCCGCGGTTCTGTCGCGATAAGGCCATACTGACAATCATGAACTAGATTAGAAGGACCCTGCTTACATCATCAAGGAGTAAAACTGCTCGGCGGTAGATTGATGAGTTCCATGCTCCTTTTCAACTGTCCTTTCCGGATCATATGCATCGTTTCGATGCCCAGACAGGATGAGGCGGGCACAACGAAAATCCTTGAAGCCCTTCATCGGTTTGACCGTCTCCGGCGCGCCATTCTGGTCAATGGCTTTCTCGAAGTAGCGACGCGCCGCAGCCTTGTCTCGATGCGCTCGCAACAGAAAATCAACCGTCCGGCCGGCCTTGTCCACTGCACGATAGAGGTATTTCCAGTCGCCACTGATCTTCATATACGTCTCGGCCATCCGCCAGCGCTTACCGACCGGACGCTTGTGCTTGCGGAATGCTTTCTCGAACAGCGGCACAAGCTTGATCACCCAGCGATGCACGGTTGAATGATCAACCTCGAAGCCGCGCTTAGCCATCATCTCTTCGAGATTGCGCAGGCTCAGCGAGTACGCCACATACCAGCGCACGCACAATAGAATCACCTCCGGCGGATAGTGCAGTCGTATCAGAACCTTCATCAATTCCGCCGGCATGGACTTTCGCAGCATCTTCTTCATCCCAGGCTTCAGAAATTTTGTCCATCGAACTTTATCGCAACGCCTTAGCGCGACAGAACCGTTCTGTATCACGACCAGAAAAGGTTCGTTTATGTCCAAAGCAATTCGCGTACTGACCGATTCCGTGCCGGCTCTCAGATAGAGTTGCGTACAGCAACAATTTTATTGGCACTGGGCCTGTTGATCAGCGATGGAGCGACTAAATATTCAGTTGGCAACGAGCGGAGCACGCTGTCCGTCCGATCTGCAACTGATCGAGTCGATGCTGACGGCTCATCACGAAGGGAGAGGAGACGACGTCGAACGAGCGAACAAGCGACGGCGGCAAAAAACTCGCCGACCTGCTCGGCAACACTACCTCCGAGTGAGGATGACCAAAACGTACGAAGCGTGACCAACAAACTGAGCGACGTGCCTGCCGATGTGCCGCAAGCCGTGGCGCAGCCTCCCCAGTCCGGGCGGCATTCGCGAACTGGCGGACGCACTTGATACGGCGGCCAACGCCGCGGCGTCGCGCTCGACCGTTACCGGCAGCACTGAAGCTCCGGGCCGGCGTGGAGGGACTTCGCGCCGTGGCGCAATTACGCGGCACCTTGATGTAGCAGTGCGCATGTAGCGCGGCGCGCCCTTTTACGAGTGGTGCGCTGCACGCGAGCAGTCGTGTTCAACCCGACGGGCACGCACTTTTTCCCCGACGTTCCGCATGGGGCGGAACGTTTAAATGTTGTACCAATTGTCTTTTTCAAGGATATTAACCATGAGTGCACCTGTTTCCAGCGCAGCAGCCACTAACAGTTCAACCGCCGAAATCTACCAGGCGATGGCTGAAGAGAACGAAATCAATAAGGCCAACACGCTCGCGAAGATTGCGACGATGGGCCTGAAGGCCGCGAAGGACATCGTCGGCTAAGTGCATCGGCGCGCCATCCGGCCGCGCATGGTGCGCCGGTCGGGAATCGTCCGCGATTCCTGACCGAATCCTTAACATGGCTTGATCTCGGACACCTCTCGATCCGGCTCATCGTTGCGAGAAGTTCGCGTTGAAAAAGGACCGGGAGAGCCTGCTGGCCTTCTACGACTTCCGGCCGAGCACTGGCAGCATTTGCGGACGACGAATGCGATTGAGTCGACGTTCGCGACCGTGCGCCACCGCACTACGCGCACGCACAACTGCGTGTCGCGACCAACCTTCCTGGGTCTGGCATTCAAACTGATCGAGGAAACCGAGAAAACCTGGGCCTGCATCAACGGCCCCCGAACAGATCAAGGTGTTACTGGAGGGCATTGCCTTCAGGGGACGGCGAACCGCTGCAAGGCGATCAACCGGTTCAGCAGAAACTCGCCGCCTGATGTCACCGGCCATCAACCGCCCTACACCGGCCTTGACGTTATCTCTCGTCGGACGCGGCCACGCCGGCAACGTGATAACCGGTGAGCGCCGCTATATGGGCGACAACGCGGGCACTCGGCTCGACTTCCTCTGCACGTTGCGCGGCCACCATGAGACGCAGCCCGCGTCGCCGGCACGCACGGCCGAGTTGGCAAAGATCGACGCCGAGATCACCCAGACGTTCGGCGACGACAGCATTTGGCGGCGATCGACGCTGTATGTACTGGAGGCGCTCGCCGCCCAGCGCACGGCCGCCCTGTCGTTCATGCTCAACGCACAGAATACGCAGTCGGTGTCGGGAGTGCGAGAGCTGTCAGTACTAGTTCCGACGTCATCCTGATCGTCGCGATCAGTGCGGCGATATCCACGGGTGCCGGTGCGTGATACGAGCGCGGTGCCCCGGCACTCAGCCGCTCGCGTGCCGGCCCTTCAACGAGGCGACGATTCAACGCTGCCATACTCACGACCCCGACCCCGGTCGTTGCAGGTGCCTTCCGGCCATGCTCTTCAATCGGGCCCACAACGACTCGTTAAGCTTTCCACGATGGACACTGGCGTCCAGATTGCCGAGTTTCCGCTGAATTTCCTCCCAGCGCGGGCCCATCGTCCTTTGCCGGTCGGTCTTCACGTGGATCGCGCCATATGCTTCAAAGGGCAGCGACAGGCTCGCTCTCTCGCTCACGGGCTGCCTGGTATGAACATGGACAAACAAGGGTTCGGCCATGCTACCGTCCGAGAGCGGTCGCGGCTCGACACGCAACTCGAACAGCCTGCCCTGCGTGCCGTCATCGCCTTCGGACGGCAGCATGACCGGCGCCCTCACGGCAGCGATCTCGTGCATGTCGATCAGACGATCGATGTGCTTCGCTTTCGGATAGGCGTTGCGCTTGAGCGAATCCGATTCGTCCGCGTTCATGCGGGCCTCTATCGGTTGGAGCACGACTATCCGTTCGTTCAGGCGAGCGAGGCGCTCGCCCGTTTCTCCATCCTGCGGCAAGGATTCGATTTTGCGGCACATATTATGCAATGCATCGACGCTGCCGAACCACGACTGCGCCGAATTGCGAATGATGTGCGCGATGCTTCCCGGATCCTCACCGTTCCCGGTCATCGCATCAATGACGCTCGTGTCTTTTCCAAATTTGCGCGCGAGCGCGAGCGGGTCGGCATGCACCTCGTCCACCGCATCCAGAGTCAACCGTTTTTCCTTGTTGAATTGCGCATCCGCGAGCTTGAGCACCTCGGCCCGCACCGCAGCCTCGAAAGAGGTGGTGACGTCAGGCGTCGCTGAGAGGCCTTTCGCGCGCGCACGGCGCTGCGATCGCTTCGAGCTTTTTTCCATGCCTGACGATGCCGCTTTGGCGCGCGTCGGCTCAGACTTGTCCGGAACCGCGGGCTCGGCGGAGGACGACGATGCCACCGTGCCAGCCTCGTCGCGTATCGCCGCAAGGAACGGCGACGCGAAAGCGGCGAGCGCGTCCATGTAGTTGAGTGCGCCCTGCCATCGCTGTGGCCCTTCGCCGTCCGGCGACCAATGCTCGGCGGCCTGCTGCGCGAATTGATCCGCGGCGCGCTCGAGTCTGCCGAGCCCAAACCGCATATCCTGTAACAGCTTCGTTCTGGCCTCGGCTGTGCTGGGATCCTTGCTCATGCTCGTTACCGCAGCCGACAGCAAATGGATGTTGCTGAAGATCGGATCCATTGCATCAAGCGATTGCACGACTTCATCCGGCCACTCGTAGGTTCGCAGCCGCGCGCCGTGGGCCGCGGCGGCAAACGCGGCAAAGGCGCCGCGCATGTACCGCAAGGCGATCTCGATGCGCCCACAATTGTCTCGCGTCACCTCGTCGTGTTCCGGGTTGTGGGCGAGCCCGCAGTCAAGGTCATGCAGCGTGGCTTTGGCAAACTGCTCGTGATCGGCGAACTCCGCGATCGAGTCGGCATACTGCTTGAGTTGCAAGTCCATGCGATGCCGAAGGGCTAGCCGTGCCGCCTGGTCGCCGGCGGTGCCGCCGGTTCGGGGCAAGATCGGTCCCCCTTCGAACGATGTCCCCTGCATAAGCCTGGCCACCACCGCGTGAAGCCCTGAAGCGGCGCGTACGCCGATTCCTTCCAGCGTCGTTCTTTGGCTGCCCAGCATGGGGTCGGTGCAAAGCGCCTGCGCTTTTTTGGCATCGTTGAATGCGACCCTGTAGAGGCGGCATTTCTGTTCATCGTCCACGCTTGCTTCGGCGAGATCAAAGGAAATTGCGAGCCGCTTCGATAGTGCCTGCAGTTGCTCGAGCTGTTGCCGGGTCATGGAGGGTGAAGCCGTGGCACCGATTTGCGATGCGCGGGGCAGCACGCCTGCGCGGGGCTGCGGACGGGCGGCGGCACTCGCCGCGGTCCGACTGACTGCGCGCTGCGGCATGCCGGAAATTCCCGGCGATCTGCGTGTGCCGCTACGTGCGGCGCCGGCGGACGGCTCCCGCGAGTCGCTCGATGAGGGGGTTGCGGGTGTGGGCGGAACATTTCCGCCGGACGAGATTCTTCCGACTCCCTTGTTCGACATCTACTTTCTCCAAAACGCCGGACGGTGGATTTCCGGCGAGTATTGCGTTGCCGATCAGCTTAGGGGCCAACGCACCGGCCGCGCTGCGCAGGAAAGCGAATCGACGGCGATTGCGACGAAACTTCGACGGGCAGGCGAGGACGGCGATGCCACACGTTAAAAATCTCCAGCACTGTCGCGAGCTTCCGCGACAAAAAACCTGGTCAATGCAGCGTCCTGATCCGGATTTCTTCCAACGTTTCATCTAGAAGCTGTCGTGCCTCCTCGGCTGACTCTATGCCAAGCATCACGGCTCCAAACGTGCCGTCGTTGTGCATCATCAGCACGTGCGCCTTGGCGGTCTCGCCCTCCTTGAATCGGTGCACCAGTTTCCGATAACCTTTCAATGCCGCACTGGAGGAAAACAGCGCTTCGTCCGGCTTCCAGTTGTCGACATGCCCGCCCCACCAGCGGGTATCTGCCCGGTCGATTAGCGCGACCAGTGCGCGCCGATTCAGTTTTGTTTGTTGTGCACTGGAAAGTGCGTCTTCAAAGGAAAATGTCATGGGCGTTTCTTTGGTCTTTGATCGGACGATGTCGATGGACTCGGGCACGTTAGCATGCCAATGACAGACGGTTCGGGGCCGGAAACGAATTTTCGTATCGCAAACGCGAACGATTGCGTGGGTCGCAGCGTAAGATCGCGTACTCGATGTATACGGCGCGCCGCTTGTACAGTATGTCGGTGAACTGCGCACCCAGCCAAGGCGAGCGAATGCGAATGTGGTGCGCCTCGACTCAGGCGGTTTCCTGTCGAATGCAACGCTGCAGCAGCGGCTCGCTGCCGTGGATTCCAATGGAGGCGCGATCAAGGGGTTACAACGTGGCAGTTACTCCGCCATCTACGTAAAGAATGTGGCCGTTCACAAAGTTCGAAGCGTCGCTCGCCAGAAACACAGCAGCGCCGACGAGATCTTCCACATCGCCCCAGCGTCGCGATGGCGTGCGTCCAATCAGCCAGTTGCTGAACGTTTCATCCTTGACGAGCGCTTCCGTTAGCTCCGTCTTGAAGTAGCCTGGCCCAAGGCCATTGACCTGGATGCCATGTTGCCCCCAGTCGATGGCCATGCCTTTCGTCAGCATCTTCACCGCGCCTTTACTCGCGGTGTAGGCCGCGATGTTGGGACGGCCCAGTTCGCTTTGTACCGAACAGATGTTGACGATCTTCCCGCGCTTGCGAGCAATCATGTGCCGCGCGACCGCCTGGCCAACCAGGAACACGCTGTCGACATTGGTCTTCATCAGCTCTTCCCATTGGGCATGGGAAAACTGTTCGAGCGGCGCACGGCGTTGCATGCCGGCGTTGTTGAAGAGAATGTCGATCGCACCGATTTCGCGCTCGATATCGGCGATCGCCGCGTCGACGTCAGTGGCCGACGTCACATCGAAACTCGCGGCGTGAACGGTCGCCCCCTCATCGCGCAACCGGCTGACAGCCTCAGCCAGCCTGGCCGCATTGCGACCATTCAGAATCACTTCGGCGCCGGCACCTGCCAATCCTTTGGCCAGCGCATAACCGATACCCGTACTCGACCCGGTAACCAGAGCACGACGCCCCGACAGATCGAACATCTTCAGATTGTTGTTCAACTCGACTCCTCTTCGACTCTATGATTCGTCCGACTTCCATCCAGTACCGTTTGGCGCGTCCAGCCATTGCATGACCTCTGCCCGACTGCGCGCGCTGTGCAGCGAAGCGGAAAGGTGGAGCACACCATCTTCACCAACCGGTGACTCCAGCGTTGCGAATTGATCCGCCGCATGCGCTCCCGATAGCAACGTCTCAACGCGGAACAGGACAGCGCGGCCGTCCCATGCATATCATCCACCCGATCGGCGAGGCGGTTCAGCCACGGCTCGCGGTCACTATCGCACAACGCGACCCCGCGACACATCTTGTCGCGGCTTTGCGCACCGCTGCATCACACACTTTCTGCCTCAGGATACCGGCGTGAACTTGAGCTGATCGATCGGCGTGACCTTGTCGGTCCGGGTCAGGCCATAAGGCGTCTTCGGTCCTAGCCACTTGTCGAAAATACCGCTCATCTCGCCGCTCTGCTCCATCAAAGCCAGGGCCTTGTTGACCGCGCTCAGCATGGCCGGCTCGTTCTGGCGCAAGCCCACCGCGATCGGCTCGATCAGCATCGGCTCCGACGCAATCGCCACCGCGCCGTCCGTGCCGTCCACCTGCTTCGCGATCTTCGTGGCCGTCATCTGATTGGTCACGAAGCCTTTGACCTTGTTCTGCTCGAGTGCGAGAAACGCCGAGCTAGTATCGTGAAACGTCACCGCCTGGCCATCCTTGATCGAAATTGGAATCGACTGAGCGGATGTCGAGCCGTCGGCAGCGCTGATTTTCTGGCCCGCGAAATCGATCAGTTTCTTGGCGGCATCGGCCTTCTTCACAACAAGGACTTCCTTGGTGGAGTAGTACGAGTCGCTAAAGGCGATCTGCGTAGCGCGGGTTTTGGTGTAGGCCAGGTTGGCGACTACAATGTCGACACGCCCCAGCTTCAGTTGCGGAATCCGCGCCTCGACAGCCAACGGTTCGAGCTTCGCCTTCACGCCCAACTGTTTCGCCACCGCGTTGCACAGGTCCACGTCCATGCCTTCGAGCTGACGCGTCTGCGCGTTCGGATACGAGAACGGCTCAACGTTCGAATACACACCGCAGCGCAACTCGCCGCGGCCCTTGATATCGGCCAATTGATCAGCATGTGCCGGGGCAATCGACGCAACCGCACCGCCAACGACCAGCATCCCCGCGAAAATCTTCTTTACCTGCATCGTGACGCTCCTGAAGTTTATGTGTAAAGCAATCGACTGCTGATCAACGGTGGTCAAACCGAATCTGAATCTGTATCTGCGCCGAGAAAGCCATACCGCCCTGCTTGCCTCAATGTGAGCGAAGATCGGACAGGAATCGCTGTGCCCGCTCGTGTTTCGGGCGCAAGAAGAATTCTGCCGGCTCCGCCGTTTCGAGAATCTTCCCTGCATCCATAAACCAGACGCGATCGGCAACCTCGCGTGCAAACCCCATCTCATGCGTGACGCACATCATCGTCATGCCTTCCTGCGCGAGGCGCTTCATCACGTTCAACACTTCGCCGACCATCTCCGGGTCGAGCGCACTGGTGGGCTCGTCGAACAACATTGCCGGCGGATCCATCGCCAGTGCTCTCGCAATAGCGACGCGCTGCTGCTGACCACCGGACAATTGCGGCGGAAACGCACTGGCCTTGTTCGACAGACCGACGCGCGCGAGTAAATCCGCCGCTTTACGTTCCGCATCCGCGCGCTTGAGGCCGTGCACTCGCATTGGCGAAAGCGTGATGTTGTCCAGCACCGACAAGTGCGGAAACAGGTTGAATTGCTGAAACACGAAGCCGACACGGCTGCGGTAAGCATTCAGACCCAGCTTCTTGTCGTAAATATTTTGACTGTCGAAGAAGATCTGCCCACGGTTGATCTCCTCGAGCCGGTTGACGGTGCGAATCAGTGTCGACTTACCCGATCCGGACGGTCCGCAGACCACCACGACTTCGCCTTTGCGAACTTCGGCGTTCACGTCCACGAGAGCGTGATATTCGCCGTACCATTTGTTGACGCCGGAAAACTTGATCATGCGAAATACCTCGAAGTGATTGAGCGCCTAGTTCTCGGTGGGTAGCGGATCGGTCAGCGCAACGTTGGCCGCCTTCCGGGTCCTCGATGCGACACCGGCCCGCTTGCGCGTTACGCGCCGCTCCAGATACTGCGCAAGCTGTGTGAGCGCATAGCACAGCGCGAAGTAACTCAAGGCGAGAATCAGGTACACGGAAAAGGGCTTCGTCAGCAGCCGGTTGTTGATCTGGTCCGCTGCGAAGGAGATTTCCTGGACGTTGATGATGTAGCCCAGCGAGGTTTCCTTGATCGTCGATACGAACTGCGTGACCATGCTCGGCACGACGTTGTAAAGCGCCTGCGGCAGGATGACTGCGCGCATGGTCTTCATGTAACTCATGCCGAGCGCTCTCGAAGCTTCCGTCTGTCCTTTCGGCAGCCCCTCGATGCCCGCACGGATGATTTCCCCGAGATAGGCCGAGTCATAGATGACGAGTGCGCACAGCATCGTGACAAACCCTGTAACCGGATAGCCGGTCAGCACAGGCACGAGAAAGTACACCCAGAAAATCACCATCAGGAGTGGGATGCCCCGCACCATGTAGACGAGACCTGTGGCCGGCGCCCGCAGAACCCGGAAAGGACTGATGCGTGCCAAGGCGACCAGGATACCCAGGGGAAATGCGATGACGAGTGCTGAAAGCGACAGCAGGATCGTCAGTACGATGCCGCCGAGCGGGCCATGCGGATACTGCCCGATGAGCAGCAGTGTCCAGTTGTCGCGCAGGATATCGAGCATGTCACTTCACTCCCGGAATGCGGTAGTGCATCGCGATCCTGGCGCCGCACAGCATGATGACGAGCGAGAGCCCGAGATACACCGCCGTGGCGATGAAATACGACTCGAACGAGAGGAAGGTTTCGTTCTCGATCTGCCGGGTGACATAGGTCAGCTCCGCCGCACCGACCGCCATCGCGAGACTGGTGTTCTTGAACAGCAGGACTGCGTGATTGACCATCGGCGGAATTGCATTGCGCAGCGCTTGCGGAAGCACGACGAAACGCATGCCGTTCAGGAAGTTCAGACCCAGTGCACGCGAGGCTTCGTACTGACCATAAGGAATTGCGCGCAATCCGCTGCGGATATCTTCGGAGAGATAGGCCGCGCTGCACAAGCCAATCGCCACGACCGCAAAAATGAACTGGCCGTTGTAGTGGTTCAGCACAGTCTGCAACGATTCCGGCAGAATGTTCGAAATGCCGAAGTACCAGAACAGGATCTGGACCAGCATCGGCACATTGCGATGGTAGGCCACGAATGACGCGACAAACGCCTTCGCGAGGCGATTGTTGGTCAGGCGGATCAGCGTGAGAAGAATGCCCACCACCAGCGAGAGTAGCCACGCCAGCGCGGCCATCGCGAGGGTGAGCTCGATCCCATGGAGAAACAGCGCCCCATAGTCGCCTCGCAGCACCGTCGCCAGGTCAAAGTGAAGTTTCATGTTGCACACGTCCCATGATTCGGATCGAAGCGACGATGCCGGTCTGACTCGACCCACGGCACCATCGTCATCCCCCCGGAAGCCGTCATTGACTCCCGTGTTGAATTGATACTAGCCCGCGAAAAAAGACCGTTTCAGAGGCCTTTCTTCTGGTGCAATAAGTTTCGGGAATGATGAATCGGAACGGCGTCCGGCAGTGCGACAGGCGTGGTTCTGCATGGTGTTTGTCTCCAGCATGTGGCGCCTCTGCGGGTGCCTCATCGGTCGGCGCGCTCCTTTATCGGAGCGCTCGCGCTTGAGAAACGACGGCGGCGGAATTACGCCGGCGCAGCATGCTGCGCTGGTCATCGTTCAGACTGCGGCTGTCGGGCGTGTCAGTACCTGTGGGTTCACCGGTGTCGGCGGCTTGCCGGCCGCTGCGCCGTGCCCTAGAGCGGCAATCAAATTGTCTGCGCAAAGCGCGGCCATCGCGCGCCGCGTGCTGACAGACGCGCTGCCGATATGCGGGGTGAGCACCACATTCTTTTGCGCAAGAAGCGCCGGGCAGATAACCGGTTCGCCTTCGAACACATCCAGACCGGCCGCCGCGATGCTGCCTTCGTTCAGCGCTACCGCCAAAGCGGTATCGTCCACCACGCCGCCGCGTGCGATGTTGGTCAGCGTGGCCGACGATTTCATCTGCTTGAACTCCGCCGCACCGATCGCGTGGTGCGAGCTAGCCGAGTAAGGCACCACGACGATCAGGTGATCCGACTCGCGCAACAGCGTTTCCTTGTCGACATAGCGCGCCCGGCAGTTCTCCTCGACATCCGGCGCCAGTTGCGAGCGATTGTGATAGATCACGCGCATGCCGAAACCGAATGCACCACGTCGCGCAATGGCCTGCCCGATACGTCCCATACCGAGAATGCCGAGCGTCGCCCCATGCACATCGTTGCCGACGAACATGTCGTAGCGTCCGGTTTTGGTCCATTCGCCGGCGCGCAGGAAGTGTTCCGACTCGGTGATGCGCCGCGCCGTTGCCATCATCAGCGCGAAGCCGAAGTCGGCGGTGGTATCCGTCAGGACGTCCGGCGTATTCGTCACCAGCACGCCACGCGCGGTACAGGCTTCCACGTCGACGTTGTTGTAGCCCACGCCGATGTTGCATATCGCCTTCAACTGCGGGCAAGCGTCGAGCAAGGTTGCGTCGATCCGGTCGCTGCCGGCCGTCATGGCCCCCACCTTGCCCTGCAGCCTGGCAATCAGCTCTGGTTGCGTCCAGATCGTGTCGTCCGGGTTGTCGGTCACGTCGAAGTTCGCGCGCAGGCGGTCGACGATATCCGGAAATGACGCACGGGTAACCAGTACCGATGCACGCATGGAAAACCTCCTTGTTGAACTCTGAATTGCACTTACTCGTTCTGGTCGGCGGAATCGCGTTTGATCGTCGTCAACCCGCCCGGCACCTGCAGCGTAGGCAGAATTTCCATGCTGCTGATGTTGACCGCGAGCGGCGCGGCGATCGCAAAGGCGATGGCGTCGGCAATATCGGACGGCAACGGCAGCTCGAAACCGTCGATGAACTGCTTGCGCGCCGCCTCGATGTCGCCATGCACGTGGCCAAAAATATCGGTGGCGACGCGGCCCGGACAGATCTCCGTCACACGTACGCGCCTGCCGGTCGCATCCACTCGCAACTGACGCGACAACGCATGGATGCCGGCCTTCGTCGCGGAGTATATGGAGTTGCCGTTGAAGTTGTAGATCCCCGCGATCGAGCTGATGTTGACGATGTGACCGCGATCGCGGGCAACCATACCCGGCATGGTGAGCCGCACGATATGCAGAACGGCCTGCAGGTTGACTTCCACCTGAAGGTCGATGTCCGCGGCAGCGGCGTCCAGAATCGAGCCTTTGGTCGATACGCCGGCGTTGTTCACGACGATATCGAACTGCACGTCCTGCGTCAGCTTCGTGACGGCCGGCAAATCGCACACGTCGATCGCGTGCGGGATGCAACCAGTTCGCTCCGCCAGCTCGTTCAGACGTTCCGCGTTGCGAGCTAGCGCATGCACTTCGAGTCCTTCACGGCAGAAGCGCTCGACAATCGCAGCGCCCATTCCGGTCGAAGCGCCCGTCACCAGCGCGATCTTGTAGTCTGAAAACGGCATGAATGACCTCCATTTGTAGTTCTGGACTGTCGCTCTTTGAGGCGTGCGATAAGCCTGTTTAGCAATGTATACGTCGTGAAAACGTGGGGCAAAGACGGATTGGCTTTGTGGCTATAAGGCCGGCTTATGGTTGGCCGATGCAGCTTGGTCGATGCAGGTTGACCGACGCGCGCCTAGCGTACGAGCTTCGACACCGGCACGACGCGCCCGCCCGCGGATTCGATCACGCCGCGCACCGTGCGCGCGAGTTCGACGGCGCCAGGCGTATCGCCGTGCAGCAGAATCGATTGGACCGCGACTTTGAGCTTGTTGCCCGTGATCGTCGTGATCGTGCCGTCTTCGAGCAACTCCTTGACGCGTGCCAGGACGGCCGCGCGATCCTTGATGACCGCATCTTCCAGCTTGCGCGGCACGAGCGCGCCCTGATCGTCGTAGGCACGATCGGCGAGAAACGTGTTGGCCGTGCGCATCCCGATGTGATCCGCAGCGCGCTCGATTTCCGTGTTCGTCGAAACGCTGATGATCAGGTCGCGATCGAATTCGGCGAGCGCCCGCACCAGCGGCTCGGCCAGCTCATACGATGCCGCGGCCATGTTGCCCAACGCGCCGTGAAAGCTCATGTGCGTGACGCGATGTCCGGCCCGCTTCGCGATGCCCGCAAGCGCGCCCATCTGATACACCACGTAATTCGCCAGTTCAAGCGGGTCCGCCTGAATCTGCCGCCGGCCGAAGCCCATCAGGTCGGGAAAGCCCACATGCGCGCCAACGTCGATCTGGCGCGCCAGCGCCATCCGCACCGTCTTGTCCATGATGACGGGGTCGCCCGCGTGATAGCCGCATGCGACGTTGGCGGACGAGACAATATCGAGCATCGCTTCGTCTTCGCCCATTTGATAGGGTCCAAAGCCTTCGCCCAGGTCAGCGTTCAGGTCGATTTCCACTCTCCACTCTCCATTCTTTAAGCGGTCTGTGCCGGGCTATCCGCAGCGGACCACACCGGCTCAGTGTCTATCTATCGATATGCGTCTACGCCGACGGCGAGAGTTCGAGCAAGGGCGTTCCGTAACCGACCGTTGTGCCATGCGTGACGCACAACCGCATGACCACGCCATCCGCCGACGCGACCACGGGCACGCACAATTGCGCGATCTGCAGCAAGCCGACGATGTCGCCCGGTTTGACGTGATCGCCCGCGCTGACCAATGGCGTGGAACGCGCCGGATGCGTCGACAGAAAGATGCCGGCCGACTTCGCGGTGATGCTGGCGGCGTGCGTCTGCGTAGTTTCCGCTGCGCGCGCGAGTCCGCCGGGAACCACAGCCGAAACCGCCTGCGCCGGCGCATCCGCACCGGCAGAGCCAGGCGCCTGCTCCATCGTCAACCGAACCGTCGCCCCGGGCTTGCTGATTTCGATGAACTCGATATCGACTTCTGCAAGCCACGACGTGATCTGCCGAAGCTCGCCGATATCCACTTCGATTTTTTGTGTCATGTGTCAGTGTCGGGAAGGGCAAAACAGTGCAACGAGATTGCGCACCCTGACGAGATAACTGTCCAGTTCTTCCAGCGCCGTAACGGCTTCCGCGTACGTCGTCTGAACAAAGCGAATCTTCGTACCAATGCGCGCCTGCGCGAGCCGCCATAAATCGGCTTCGATCACGGTGCCGATCTTCGGATAGCCACCCGACGGCTGCGCATCCCGAAGCTGAATGATCGGCTGTCCGCTATGCGGCACCTGGATCACGCCCGGCACGATGCCATGCGAGCGCTTTTCAATCGAATGCGTCGCGACCAGGATCGGACCGGCGAGACGATATCCGTAGCGATCGCTCTGCGGCGTCACTTTCCACCCGTCGCGCCAGAACGCTTCGAGCGACTCCGGCTTATAGCAATCGTATTCCGCGGCGGGCAGCACGCGCACCACGGTTTCGCCCGCGTCGGCTGCGGGCAGGGATAACGGTGCCGGCAACGAATACTCAGGCGGCACCGTGCCGAAACCCGCGGCGAGCACCGCATCTTGCTGCACGATGCGCCCGGCGAGACCCACTGCCTTTACCACATCCCCCTTCTGCAACTGACGACCGTTGTAGCCGCCGAACTGGCCGCGCAATTGCGTACTGCGCGAACCGAGCACTACCGGTACGTCCACGCCGCCCGCGAGCGACAGGTAGCAGCGCGTGCCGCGGGTCGGCACGCCGATCGTCAGCACGTCGCCCTGTTTCGCCTGCACGGTCCACCACGGCAGCACCGGCCGGTCGCCTAAGCGCGCCGAACAATCGGCACCGGTGATGGCGAACGAAAGATCTTCAAGGAAGCGGATGCGGAACGGAAACATCGGAATTTCGATGCCGGCCGCGTCGTCCGGATTGCCGAGCAACAGATTGCCGACCGCAAGCGCCAAGCGGTCCATCGCGCCGGCCGTTCCGACGCCGTAACGCAGATAGCCTTCACGCCCCTGGTCCTGCACCGTCGCGAGCGCGGACGACGACAAGATCTCGATCATGGAACAATCCTCTCGACCCGAAAACGGATCATGTCGCCAGGTGCGAGCGTGGCCGGGTTATCGCGCGTGGGGTCGAAGAACGACATCGATGTATGACCGATCGTGTTCCAGCCGCTCGGTCCCGTCGATGCCGACACGCCGGTCTGCACCCCGCCGATCGACACCGCGCCGCCAGGCAAGCCCAGAACCGGCACCTTGCGCCGCGGCGTGGCGATACGCGGGTCCATACCGCCCAGATAGCAGTACCCTGGATGGCTGCCGAGCGCATAGACCGTGTAGAGCGGCGCGCAGTGCAATTGAACGACTTCGTCGATGGACAAGCCAGTGTGATTCACCACGTCCTGCAGATGTGGCCCGAACTCGCCGCCATATTCCACCGGCAAGTCCACCACCCTCCCCTCGATCTGCAACTCGCCCGCCGCCGCCCAAGCGTCGCGCAACGCGGCGCCGAGCGAGTCCGGATCCGCGGGCGGCGTAGAAAATGTCACCATCAGATTGGTCACGCCCGGCACCGCCTCACGCACGCCCGGCCATGATTCGACCTCGCGGGCGAGCGTCCAGATGCGGCGCTGGGCATGCAGATCGAGCGCGCCCGGCGCTTCGAACAGCATGGCCGTGGTACCCAGCATGCTGATGCAAAGCGCCTGCTCCGATTCATCCTGTTTCATTGCAAGGACAGTCCTCTGTGAATCCGGACGCAGCCGTTCGACTACATCCCCGTGCGCAATCGACGCATGCTCAACAGTCGGCGTCATGTCTGTTTCCTCTTTGCGAGCCAACGCTCCAGATGATGAATATCGACGCCGCCCTCACCGAACCCTTCGTCCTCGAGCATGGCCTGATGCAATGGCACGTTGGTGCGAATGCCTTCGATGCGCATCTCCGAGAGCGCGATGCGCATACGCACCAGCGCCTCTTGACGGGTTGCACCATGGGTGATCACCTTGGCGATCAGCGAGTCGTAATACGGCGGCACGACCGCACCGCTGCTCATATGCGAGTCCACCCGCACGCCGTTGCCGCCCGGCAGTTCCCAAACGGAAATCTTCCCCGGACACGGAGCGAAGGTGAACGGGTCCTCGGCGTTGATCCGGCATTCCAGCGAATGACCAAGCGTGCAAATGTCCGACTGACGGATCGTCAACGCGTGTCCTTGGGCGATCCGGATCTGTTCCCGCACGATGTCGATGCCCGAGGTCATTTCCGTCACCGGATGCTCGACCTGCAGCCGCGTATTCATTTCGATGAAGTAGAACTGGCCGTTCTCGAACAGAAATTCGAAGGTACCCGCGCCACGGTAATTCGTCTGCCGGCAGGCTTCGGCGCAGCGCTCGCCAACTTGCCGGATCAGTTCCGGGTCGATGCCGGGTGCGGGCGCCTCTTCCAGGACCTTCTGATGACGCCGTTGCAGCGAACAGTCGCGCGAACCGAGCCACACGGCATTGCCGTACGTATCGCACAAGACCTGAATTTCGACGTGACGCGGATGCTCGAGAAACTTCTCGACATAGAGCTCGGGCTTGCCGAAGGCGCGGCGTGCTTCCTCACGCGTCACCGACACGGCTTCGAGCAACTGCTCCGGGCCCGGCGCGACGCGCATGCCTCGTCCGCCACCACCACCCGCCGCCTTGACGATCACCGGATAGCCGATCTCCTGCGCGACTCGCAGAATTTCCGTGGGGTCGTCCGGCAGACCGCCGTCCGGGCCCGGCACGCAGGGCACGCCGGCCGCACGCATGGCCCGTTTGGCAGCGACCTTGTCGCCCATCGTGCGGATGGAGTCGGGCTCGGGGCCGATGAAGGCCATGCCGGCGGCTTCGACCTGCGCCGCAAAATCCGCGTTTTCCGACAGGAAGCCATAACCGGGATGAATCGCCTGCGCGCCGCTCACATGCGCCGCGAACAGGATCGCGGCCCGGTTCAGATAACTCTGCCCCGGCGCGGCAGGACCGATGCACAGCGCCTCGTCGGCGAGCCTCACATACCGTGCATCGGCGTCGGCCTCGGAATGGACGGCGACGGTTTTCAGACCGAGTTCACGGCAGGCGCGCTGGACTCGAAGCGCGATCTCGCCGCGGTTGGCAATCAGTACTTTGTTGAACATGGTCGATCAACCGATTCGGAACAGCGGCTGCCCGGACTCCACTTCGCTGCCGGGAGCCACAAGAATCTCCAGAACGGCGCCGCTGAGTTCGGACTCGATCGCGTTGAACATCTTCATTGCCTCGATCGTGCAGAGCACCTGCCCTTCCTTGATCTTGTCGCCGGGATTCACGAAGGGCGCCTCGCCCGGCGCCGGCGTCAGATGAACGACGCCGAACATGGGCGCACGAACGAGTTGCGCCACACTGGCGGTTGTGGGGGCTGCCTTGGGAGTGTCGATGGATTGCGAAGGCCCGGCGTGCGGTGATTGAGCCCCTTGGCTTCCCTGGGTGCCCGGGGGGGATCTCACGGGTACACGTTCATCGCCCGAAGGCGCGTCAGCCCGCTTGCCGCGCCGTTTCGCCTTCACAAGTTTGACCCGTTCCTCGCCCTCTATGACTTCGAGCTTGGCCAGCGGAGAATCCGCCAACAGGTCGATAAGCGCCTTAATCTTCTGGAGATCCATCTTTGAGTCCGTAGCCGGTTGGACGCGCGCCGGTCGATTGGCGTGCGCGAAGCACCGCTGGGGCTGTACGGCAACCAGATTCAATCTCCCGTTGCCTCGCCCGCGTGACGGCTAGCCTCGTCGCGCCGGCTCACTGCGAACCGGGGCGATCGACGATGGACTCAATGTATCCGGCGCATAAAAAATGCGCCAAGACGGTTTGGCTTTGTAGCGATAAGGCGCGCTTATGTATCGGCGCTATCGGCACCGGACTCGAAGCGCACGTCGAGCGCAAGGTCGCCGGCCAGTTCCAACAGGATGTCCTTGACGGCCGCGGCGGGCTCGGAAAGCGGCAAGTGGTCGGACAGACACACCGAAAGCGGGATCTTGATGACGGGTGAAACGATCCGGCATTGCACGACGTCGCCCGCCGCGGCCACGACCCGTGCGGTGGAATCTGGCAGGATGGTCGCACCGATCCCCGCGCTCACCGCGGCTGACAAGGTCGACGCGGATTCGATTTCGGCCACGACCTTGGGGATCATCTGCACGCGCGCGAAACCTTCGTCGACGTACTTGCGCAGATAGTTGTACGGACGCGGCAGGAGCAAAGGCACGTCGCGCAACTCCGTCACGGCGATCTGTTCCTGCGTGATCCCCATGCTGCGCGGCGCCACGAGAAACAGTTCCTCGTTCATCAGAAGCTGGAACGACAGGCCGTGGACGGGCTTGTCGCCATACAGCACGGCCATGTCCATACGCCCGTTCATGATCAGCTCGCTCAACGTCGTGCCGAAGTTCTCGTTGATGTAGAGAAGAATGTCCGGATGCCTGGCGCGCACGGTCCGCAACAGCGGCAGCGAGAGCGCCGACGCGCCCGTGCCGGGCGCGAGCCCCACAGAAACCTGGCCTGACAGCGTCTGGCCGGCGCTCTTCACGTCGGCCTGAGCCTGTTCGTACTGGCGCAGGATCAACTGGGCGTGGCGATACAGCGTGGCGCCCGCCTCAGTGGCCGTGACGCCCCGCTTGGTGCGCACGAGCAGCTGTTGCTGGAACTCGTCTTCGAGCGTGATCAACTGCTGGCTCAGCGCCGGCTGGGCGATATGAAGCACTTCGGCGGCCTGCGTCAGGCTGCCGATATCGACGATCTTCACGAAATACTTCAAACGCCGCAGGTTCACGGTAGTCGCGTCTCAACGTTCAGTGATGGCGACAATGATAGGGCAAGCGCCACGCCGCGCACAGTGCCTAAAAAAAACTTCGCTCCCGCTCCTGCAACGCTAAAAGCGTGGCCTGTCAGCGTATTCCCGCATGGCCCCCGATCGGTAAATGCCGGACGCGCACGCGTATCGCCCTGTCATAAGTGGATGTTATTGCGCCAGCGGAAAGACGTCTTGGCTTGAAGTTTTTCGCGCGCTTAAGGTGAGGCGTCATCAAATGCCGTTGAGGAGTCAAGTGTGAGTGCATCGCGAATTGCCGCCCGCGTCCAGCGAATCAAGCCTTCGCCGAGCAGTGCCGCCGCGGACCGGGCCGCGGAACTGCGGCGGCAGGGGAAAACCATCGTCAACCTCGTGGTCGGCGAACCTGATTTCGACACACCCGCGCATATTCGCCAGGCCGCTTTCGACGCGATGGAGCGCGGCGAAACACGCTATACGCAAACCGCGGGCACGCCGGCGCTGCGCGCCGCCATCGCGGCAAAACTGCAACGCGAGAACGGTCTTTCGTACGATCCCAAACACATCATCGTGACGTGCGGCGCCAAACACGCGATTTTCAACGCGCTCGCCATCACCGTTGAAGCACGCGATGAAGTCCTGATTCCCGCGCCCTACTGGGTGTCCTACCCGGACATGGTGCTCGCCTGTGACGGCGTGCCGGTCGTCGTGCCCTGCACCGAGGAAGACAGTTTCAAGCTCACGCCCGCCACCCTCGAAGCGGCGATCACGCCCCGCACGCGCTGGCTGATCATCAATTCGCCGACCAATCCCACCGGCGCAACCTATAGCGCCGCCGAACTGCGCGCATTGGCGGATGTGCTGTTGCGTCACCCGCAGATGCTGGTGATGATGGACGACATCTACGAACACATCCGGTTCGACGGCGAGGCATCACAGCACCTCTTGTCGATTGAACCCGAACTCAGCTCACGTACCCTGGTCGTCAACGGCGTGTCCAAGACCTACGCGATGACCGGCTGGCGCATCGGCTACGCCGCCGGCCCCGCCGACCTGATCGCGGCCATGGACACGCTCCAGTCCCAATCCACCAGCAACGCCAGTTCGATCAGCCAGGCCGCAGCGCTCGCAGCGCTGAACGGCGACCAGACATTCGTGCAGCAATCGGTGCGGACCTATAAGGAACGCCGCGACCACGCACTCGAAGCGCTTAACGCGATTCCCGGCATCAGTTGCAAAACACCGGGCGGCGCGTTCTATCTGTACGTCAATTGCGGCGGCATGATCGGCCGCACCACGCCGCAAGGCAAGCGCATCGAGGGCGACGTAGATGTCGTTCTGTACCTGCTCGAACACGCCGGCGTCGCACTGGTTGCCGGATCGGCCTATGGCGTTTCACCTTTCTTCCGGATGTCGATCGCGACAAGCATCGACAATATCGATGAGGGCTGCAGGAAGATTGCCGCCGCGGTCGCCGCACTGAACTGAGAGTACGGCGATGAAGCGAATATGTCGCGTCGTCGCTTTATAAAAAAGACATGCCGCGCTGAGAGGACGTGGCAGTCGGTTTGGAGTTTTCCATTTTTCGTCAATCTGCAAGGGGATCTACTCGTGAAAAAGCATGCATTAGGCACACTAACTGGACTTGGACTGGCAATTTCTGGGATCGCACACGCGCAGTCGAGCGTCACCCTGTACGGCATCATCGACGAAGCGGTGCGCTACGACACCCATCAGAACAAATCCGGCGGGAAGCTTTTCACGATGGGTAGCGGCGGCGAGATTCAGGGTAGCCGCTGGGGTCTGCAGGGAACCGAGGATCTCGGTGGCGGGTTGGCCGCCATCTTCCAGCTCGAAGGCGGCTTTACACCGAATACCGGCGTGACACAGCAATCTACGCCGTCCGGCACCGCCCGCCTGTTCGGCCGCACCGCGATGGTGGGGCTACGCAGTACCGACTACGGCACGTTGACGATGGGCCGGCAATACACGCTGGTGCATGAAATGGGCTGGACGCACGATATCTATGCGTTCGCCAATTACACCGGCACGGTCGGCTTTCAGGGCGCCGGTCTGACTGGCGGCGGCCGTCTGGACAATTCCGTGCGATATACCTCGCCGGCGCTTGCCGGTTTCACCCTCAAGGGCTCGTATACCTTTGGCGGGGCAGCGGGGAATACTCACCAGAACTCGTCGCCGGCCGTCAGCCTTTCTTACGACCACGGCCCCTTGAGCGTTGGCGCGGCCTATCAGATCGTCAACGACATCGGCGGCCTGACGCCTGCGACCAGCACCTATGGCAGCACGTACTTCGGCGTGACGATCCCGGACAGCTCGCAAAAGATCTTCACCGCGGGCGCAACGTATAAGTTCGGCGCGGCGAAGGTGTTCGGCTCGTATATCTACAGCCACGTCTACCCGGCCGACTATCGCAACGACTCCTTCTCCACGGCGGTCCAGTACTTCATCACGCCGTCACTCGTGCTCGACCTGCCGTTCTACATCGACTTCGTCCATCACGCCGGCCGGAGCGGCACGCGTATCACGACCGGTCCGACGTTCGACTATTTCCTCAGCAAGCGCACCGACGTCTATGTCGGCGTGGACTACAACCACCTCACCGGCGCATGGACGACCCTCGCCGCCGCCTCCGGCTCGAACCAGCCGTTCTATGGCTTCAACTCGCTGTTCGAAGCCACGATCGGTCTGCGTCACAAGTTCTAATTTGCGGTATTGACGGTCTGTTGGGCGTCGCCCGACGCCCAACAGAACGCGCCGAAAGCCAAACAGCATCGAAACGCCCAATCCTGTCCCGATCGTCCATGCACGGTCCCGGCATCAAAAGGCGGGCCTCGATCCGCCAATTCCGTCTATCGATTCCTGGAGGAACACTCATGAGAATCGGCATCCCTGCCGAAAGCCGCGCCGGCGAGACGCGTGTCGCCGGCACACCGGAAAACAGTCAAAAAACTCACCGCGCAGGAGCATACCGTTCAGGTGCAAAGCACTGCAGGCGAGCGTGCCCATTTCCCCGATAGCGGCTACGCACAGGCCGGCGGGACATTGGTCGAATTAGCCGAAGTCCGCGTCGAGATGACCAAGATGCCCGACCTCATTGCAGCCATGCACTCGTTGACCGGTCTTGCCGCCAGTTGTATTGCCTATGCGGTAGTCTCCGAGCCGTCCGCTTTCGGACTGGCGACAACCGGCAGCGAACTGCCTTATGGCAATCGCGTCGAGTTGTTCATCGGCACCTTCATCGGCGCGATTACGTTCTCTGGATCCGTGATCGCGTTCGGCAAGCTGTCCGGCAAGTATAAGTTCCACCTGTTTCAGGGCGCACCCGTCGTCTATCCCGCGCGTGGTGATCGTTCCTGGCTACGGCCTCGCGGTCGCGCGCACAGCATGCGCCGAAGGAATTGACCGATAAGCTTACAAACAAGGGCATCGAGGTGCGTTATGCGATTCATCCAGTGGCCGGCCGGATGCCGGGACATATGAACGTGCTGCTCGCCGAAGCGGAAGTGCCGTACGACCAGGTTTACGAAATGGACGACATCAACGCGGAATTCGGCCAGATGGCCGGCATGCCGATTCTGGAAGCCTATAAGGCGCGCACCGTGATCGTCAACGAACGGTCGATGGCGTCCGGTTACGCCGGTCTCGACAATGATCTGTTCTATATTGACAAAACGATGATGGTGTTCTCGGATGCCAAGAAGGTCATCGAGAATATGACCAAGGCGCTCGAATGAGCATCCATAAGCGTCGACTATCGGCCCAGACAACTTTGATCTTTGTCGGCTAGGCCCTGAGACGCTACCGTATAGCGTGCTGATCCCGCATTCACCGTTATAGGCCCTCACCATGCATGCACTTGTCATTCACGCCCCACTCGATCTGCGCATCGAGGACGTTCCCACGCCTGAACCGAAAGCCAACCAGTTGCTCGTACGGGTTCGGGCCGGCGGTATCTGCGGTTCGGATCTTCACTACTTCAACCATGGCGGTTTCGGCACGATTCGCATCAAGGAGCCCATGGTGCTGGGCCATGAAGTCTCGGGCGCCGTTGCGCGCGTTGGATCCGACGTGACGGATATGCCGGTCGGCACACGGATTTCCATCAGCCCGAGCCGGCCGTGTGGCCTGTGTCAATACTGTCAGCAAGGGCTGCAGAACCACTGCCTGGATATGCGCTACTACGGCAGCGCAATGCGTACGCCGCACGTGCAGGGCGCATTCCGGCAGGAGATCGTAATCGACCGTTCACAGGCGCATGTCGTGGCGGACTCGTTGAGCGATGCCGAAGCTGCAATGGCCGAGCCGCTCTCGGTCGCGCTTCACGCCGTTCGGCGCGCGGGTCCGCTGCTCGGCAAGCGGGTGCTCGTCACAGGATGTGGGCCGATCGGCGCGTTGATCGTGGCGGCCGCGCGCAGAGCCGGTGCGGCGATGATCGTGGCAACTGATGTGAATGCGCTGCCGCTCGACAGCGCGAAAAAGGTGGGCGCCGACCTCGCGTTTAACATCGCGGAGACGCCGGACGCGCTTCAGCAATTCGCCATCGACAAGGGCAGCTTCGACGTTCTGTGCGAAGCGAGCGGCAACGCAGCAGCATTGCGCGGTGCGTTCGACGTGCTCAAACCGCGCGGCGTGATCGTCCAGGTCGGCCTGGGTGGCGACATCTCGTTGCCGATCAACGTGATTGTTGCCAAGGAATTCGATCTGCGCGGCGCATTCCGCTTCCACGAAGAATTCGCCATTGCCGTCGAACTGCTGAACAAGGGATTGATCGACGTGAAGCCCTTGATCTCGGGCATTTTCCCGTATCAGGATTCGGTCAAGGCGTTCCAGACAGCGGCCGATCGCTCAAAATCGATGAAGGTGCTGGTGAGCTTCGATTGATCGCACACGTGTAGCGACGATGGCGCGGCAAGCCGCGTTCGTCGCCATACATAAAAGAAAGCGCCCATAAAAAAGCCGACGTTGCGATGCAGACGTCGGCTCTTTCCTTTTCCCCACGCGGGGCTCAGTTATTACATCGCGCTTCAAGCGCATCGATAAACGCGCGGTTCCAGCGGCCTTCCTTCATCGCCCGCATCGTCTCAGCCTCGGCTTCCAGAACGGCCAGCGCTTTTTCGATGACAAGCTCGGCGGCGTCCTGTGGAATGGCCAGCAAGCCATCCTGATCGCCGACGACGATATCGCCCGGATTGACCACCATTCCGCCGACCGATACCGGCACATTGATTTCACCCGGACCGTCTTTATACGGCCCCCGGTGTGTGACCGCACGGGCGTAAACCGGGAAATCCCGGTCGCGGATTTCCGCGACATCACGGATCGCGCCATCGATGACCAAACCGACAACGCCGATGTTTGCTGCGTAGAACGACAGGATGCCGCCAACCACGGCGTTGTTGAGATCGCCGCCCGCGTCCACGACCAGGACATCACCTGCACGGCAAAACTCCAGCGCGCGCAGGTAAGTGAGGTTATCCCCGCCACGCGAGCGCACCGTGACCGCGGTGCCGGCCATCGTCTTCTTGCCAGGCCGTTGGTACGGGTGCAGGCCCACGCTGCCGACGTTGCGATGCATGTTGTCGCTGAGCGCAGACACGGGGATGTCTCGCAATGCGCTAAGGATCGCTTCGGCAGCCTGAGCCGCCGACGGGTTCTTCCTGATGGCTTTGTACATGGTCGATCTTCGCTTCCGGATGTAAGGGGAGCGGCTCATGCAGATCAGGAACGAGTAGGCACGACACCGCTGCAACACGGCTATAACGGTATATCGTTCCTGCAAATCGCGCCAAGACGGGTTCGTTCTTGCGCAATAGGAAACGCTTATGAAACGCTATTGTCGGAGGAGGTGGCGCCGAGATATGTCTCTGACGGAAGAACAGCCGCGGGGCTTCGGTCCGAAAAGGCGTTTCCAGCGAACGGGCCATGCTCTTCGATAAGGAATTGCAATCGCAGGAGAATATAGGCTCCGTCGGCGACATCATGTATGCATCGATCATGATCTGGACGCGGCGCGACAATGTGTTCCAGCTGGCAAGCGAGTCGGCGTGGTGAGCGCAAGCGCATCGGCGTACGACAATGCCGCGACCGCGCTCGAAGCCGGCGCGGCGCAAGTCGATCTGTTCGTGCGCCGCGATGCTTTGCCTCGCGTCAACAAGCTGACAGGTATAGCCGGTTCGTCCTTTCTGCCCATCTCGCCCGGCGCCATGCCGGGCAGACCTCACCGGTGACGACGTGACAGCGTCCGGACTGTTGTCGCCCGTCAACTGGCATCCGAGGAAGCCGAAGGGCGTCAGCGGCATCGGACCAGGTTTTGGCGAAGGAATCAAGCTGCCGGTGCTGGCGAAGTTGATGTTCGCTGAGCGGTTTCTATCTAGTCTGTTCGATCAGATTGCTACTGTTGCGGTGACAGATTCGAAGGAGCACTGCGCGGATCTGGCGATGTTGGAAAAGGTCGACACGCCCGAGAGCTCCAAATCACCCGCAAAGACCAAACAGGCGGATGCGACTGAGGCCAATAGTGGCGTGGTGCAGGCCAAATCAGAAAGCGCGTTACTCGCGGAATGGAAGTCGTCAGACGCCATCCTTGCTTGGGCTCGGGTGCTGCCTCCCGTGGCGGACATCGATCTACGGCCGTAGGCATAAGACTGTGTACATGACTAACAACAAGCAAGAAGTGATGGAAGTATTGAGGGGGCCGCAGCGTCAGCGGCGCTGGTCGATGGACGAGAAACTGGCATGGTGCGGGAGAGCTTCGAGGCAGGAAAAGCCGCGTATCACACGCTATCTGTCGCCCGAGCGGTGGCTTGAGGTCAAAACCTGGATTCAGGCGGTGCCGAAAGAAACGGACCGCGAGCGCGAGCATTACTCGCGCACGTGTTGGCTATTCGCCCTGCTCTATCTGGGTGGCTTACGGATCATTGAAGTGGGTGAAAACACGATGGGCCGATTCTTCCGCCGCCGGGTCGTAAACGGCGAAGATCTCTGGTGGCTGGACGTGCTGGGCAAAGGCGACAAGGGAGCCGCTGGCGCCAGCCACCTTGGAGATGATGGCGGACCTCTCGACATACTGTCGCGAACGGGGACTACCGGCACTTCCATCTCAGGACGAAGACACGCCCCTGTTACTGCCGATCGGGCAGTCGCTCAAACCGTTGACGCGCGCCGCACTGCACCGCATCGTCAAGCAGGTTTTCGGCGGCACAGCCGACGCACTGCGTGCCCGTGGCGAAACGCATGCGCCACGAGCCGATCAACTGAAGCAGGCGTCTGCGCATTAGCTGAGGCACAGCGCAGGGTCGCATATCGCGGGCCAACAGGTCGACTTGCGGCTCGTGCGTGACAATCTCGGCCATGCGTCGCTCACGACCACCGGTCAGTATCTTCACGTGGACGGCGATCGTCGTCATCGTGAAACCGATGAAAAGCACCGCATTAACTAGTAGGCCAGACGGCTGAAGTTCGGCATTTGCCGACGTTCGTTGTTACCTGGATTGCGGATGAATGTCCGCTTGCGGCCTGTTCCGCGTCAGGCAACAACCGGCCAATTCCGGACGGTCGACGTTCGTGCTGAATCGGCGACAATCCGCTGTCCCGGTGCGGGCAGCGACATAGAGCATGAAACTGTTGCGTGTCGACAATAACATCGTCAACTAGCAGTCCCGCCGGGATCCAACGTCACCGCTGCTTGTGAGGCAAGGGTTATAAGGACGTGAACAATTGTGTCAGTTCGGGGGACGTTGCGCGCCACCCGCCCGAGCGTCAGCGTCGGACGAGTGAACGGTGCCGCCCGTCGAGCACAGGTCGGCCATGACGCGTCCCGCCCCTCAACCAGCGCTTCGCAAAGTTTTACCCGCGCTCGTTGGTCGAATTACCGAATGCCAATGGTTCGTGTTCCCTTTTCAGGGGAAAGGTCGCCCTGAGGCCAGCGACCTGGTCTGCTACCCACCTCGACAATCAGAGCCCGCTACTTTTTCCTGATCGTGCGGCTGGCCCAATCCAATCTTGAGTGCCGGTCACCGCCTACTTAACCATCCCTTCCTAACGCTCCAACTCCGACGGCATCCCGTCGACCCATCTTCCTCAATCGACGGAGTTAACCCTGAGTTAGTCAATAGCGAACTCATTTGCTATTGACAATTTCTCGCAGCGCAGCGACCATGGACTTCCCAACGCGAATTGCGTGGAGGCTCGCCGGTCCAGCACCGTCGTCTGGCCGCCTTTCTCGAAAGGTCGCACCACCCCCTTCTATTGTTCATCGGTGTTGGCGTGAGTCGTCGAACTGCGGATCTGAATAATGTTCACCTAAAGAAGGAATAAACAGCTGGTTTATAGATAGGACGCCTAACTAGATGGCTATGGTAATAGCGAACGACAGCGCAGCCATGCTTCGAATCACAACTAGACGGAGACAGATATGCGACCGCAAACGATAGGTAACCAGCTGAAGGGCATTGCCCTTGCGATCGGAACCACCATCGTTCTATTTCACTTGAGCGGCTGCGGCGGTAGCGGCAGCTCCATACAAGCGACAACGCCGCCACCTGCTGGATCGGGCGGAGCCACCGTTGCCGAATTGACCACTAAGTGCGAGTCTCTGAGAGGACAAATGATTGCCGGCGTAACGGTGACTGCAACCAGTCGGGTGGGGCCGATCTCAGGCGTTAGCACTGCAGGGATTTGCAAGGTTTCTGGTACGAGAGCGCCATTCCTCGACATTGAGGTTGACGTGCCCGACAACTGGTCGGGGAGGTATTTTCAGAATGGCGGTGGCGGTTTCGACGGAACGATCTACACCGCGTACACGTTTGACACGTCCAATACCATTACCGCGATTAATCCAACCATCACAAAGTACGGTGCCGTCTACGCTGCTTCGAATGGTGGAAATCGGGCTGCAGTGGCGGCCGAGGCCGCACCGGCCGTTTGGCTGACTGGAACAACACAGGCTCAGGCCTCGATCACCGACTACGCATATCTGTCGATCGGGACAACAACATCGTTCGCGAAAGCCGTGATTAACGCGTTCTACGGAAAAGCGCCAACGAAGTCGTACTTTAACGGGTGCTCAAACGGTGGCCGCGAAGGCTATATTGCGGCGCAACGGTGGCCGGATCAATTTGACGGTATCGTGGCGGGATGCGAAACCGAAGACATGGCCGGACAAACAGCGAAATGGCTTCAGATCGGTGGGACGGCTGGTACCGCTGCGGCGCTGACAAACGCCCAATACACAGCTTCCTATCAGGCTGCGGTAGCAGCATGCGACTCTTCAGACGGGCTTGCCGACGGCTATCTGACGAATGCAGCAGCTTGCCACTTCAGTCCGGCGCTACTGCAATGTGGGTTGTCTACTGCCAACCCGAATCCCGCCCTCTGCCTGTCTTCGACACAGGTGACCACGTTGCAGAAGTATTCGTCGCCAATGGCGCTCTCCGACGGTACCGTCATCTATAGCGGATTCAACTGGTCAGACTACTCAGCGTTTGGAGGGGCCTTCGGGTCGCTTGGTGGTGTCTATGCGTTCCTGGCGACAGGCGATCAGTCGTGGCTCACACCCGCGAGGCAGGCAACCTTTAACCCCGACACCGATTACGGCATTATCGGCCTGGGCCTGAAGCAAATCGGCATCGACAACGACGTGCAATCGATCGCACAGTTCGTTGCTTCCGGGAAGAAGCTGATCTCATGGCACGACATTGGCGATAACCTGCTGTCGCCAAACGAGCACGCGAGAAATGACGCGAGGACGACTGCAATCGCTCGAACGATGGGATTGTCCGATCCGACGACTAATACCAGGCTTTTCCTGGTACCTTCGAACACGCATGGCGCAGGGCAAGACGTCACGCAGATCGATTGGCCGGGTGCAATTATCAAGTGGGTAGAACAGGGCGAGGCGCCCACGCAACTGACTTACACTTTCCGAACGAGCGCAACTGCTTCACGCAGTCTGCCTGTCTGCCTTTATCCCAAGGCACCGCATTACAATGGCAGCGGCGATATAACTTCCACGACTAACTACACTTGCACATGACTTAACGCTTCAATAAGGATAACTAGCAAGAACAGTTGCGCAAACATGGAAGGCCCGCGATCAGGGGCCTTCTTCTCGTCTTTGTCGGCGCATTGGGTAGTCGACGCGAAGAGCATCATGTGAGAGAAACGCCGACAATGCATTCGATCGACATTGACGACGCTCTCAATCCGAGGCCTTCCATGAGGAAAGCATCTCAAGGGAGTTGTCGTAGTTGCCGGTAGCCTGGGCAGTGCGGAAAAATTTGGCGCGTTCTACGATGATTTCCTTCGGCGTGGGCTCTGCATGCAAAAGGGCGAGCGTCTCGTCAAGGAAGTCTTCCAGGGGCATGGCCTGTTCGTCACTTTCCTGACCGAACAACGTGGTGCGCACGCCAGGAGGCGCCAACTCGATCACGCGCACGGGAGTGCTGGCGAGTTGGACGCGCAAGCCTTCGGTAAACGCATGAACGGCCGCCTTGGTGGCGCTGTAGGTCATGGCGATAGGGAACGGAACAAACGCCAATGACGAACTGACATTAATGATGACGCCATCGTTTTTCCGGACAAGTTGCGGCAAGAACGCATAGGTCATGCGAATGGTGCCCAGAAGATTGATCGCGATCGACTCTTCCGCACGCCTCAGCGAGTCCGGCTCCAGAACATTTTCGCTCAACATGATGCCGGCATTGTTGATGACGACATTCAAGTCGGGGTAACGCGCGGCTGCCAGTTCGCTCGCCTGGACGATGGACTTGGCGTCGGCCACGTCGAGTTCGATGGCCTCGATACCCGGGTGATCGGTGGTGATCTGCTCAAGCAGCGCCTTGCGTCGGCCTGCGACGATAACCTTGTTGCCCGCCTCATGAAAACGCACCGCCAGACCGAGCCCTATGCCCGAAGTCGATCCTGTGATGAGGATTGTATTGCCCGAAGCCTTCATGTGTTTCTCCAGAGTGATAAATCGATACAATGTCAAACGGACAGGTGTCCGCTAAGGCGTAGGGTACCGGACAATTGTCCGTTTGGCAAAATACTTCGGGGGGACAAATGGCACAGCCACAAAAGACGGATCGCCCTGCACGCGCTGACGCGCTACAAAATCGCGAGCGCATCCTGGCGGTTGCACTGGCGGAATTGACCGTTTCCGCACATGTGCCACTGAGCACGATCGCCAGGAAGGCGGGCGTCGGGCAAGGGACTTTTTATCGTCATTTCCCGACGCGGGAGACATTGGTGATGGAGGTTTATCGCTACGAGATGTGGCAGGTCGCAAACTTCGCAGAGCACCTGCTCCAGACGCGCCCGCCTGACCAGGCATTGCGGGAGTGGATGAAGCGCCTTGCCGAATATGCGATGACCAAGGCTGGCCTGGCCAACGCAATGCGAGAGGTGTCGTTCATGCGGGACTGTTCGGGAAAGGCGGGCTATGCCCCTGTAGTCGCTGCCGCCCAATTGCTGCTAGATGCAAATGAGAAAGCTGGAACCATCCGGGCTGGCGTCACCACTGACGACTTCTTCCTGGCAAGTGCTGGCATCTGGCAGATCGATTTCAATGACGAGTGGCAGCCGCGACTTGCCTGGCTCATAGACTTCGTGATGGCGGGACTACGCGCGGGCGCGCCGACACGGCCTGTTTCTCAGTAGCCGTTACCTGCGGAACGTTTGCGCCTCATCTCGGCCCACTCGATTAACGCTTGCATCGACGGCCCGAGCGCATATCCCATATCGCAAAGTTCATACTCTACCTTCGGCGGCACTTGTGGATACACCGTTCGCCGCAGGATGCCGTCTTTCTCCAGCTGCTTGAGCTGCTGAATCAGCATTTTCTGGTTGATGCCGTCAATCAGCTTCTCCAGATCGGAGAATCGCAGCGGGCCTTTTGCGGCAAACAGCTGGCAAATGATGACGATCTTCCACTTGCCCTCCAGAACCCGGAGGGCCTCTGTCGTCGCCTCGGCCCATTCAAGCCGCTTTTTGGGATCTTCGCAGTTCCATTCACGCTCTTGAGACACAAACACCTCGGTATGCTACTTACTTTTTAGTCGGTACTTACCATTACCACATAAGCCAGCTAAAGTGGGTGCTGGATGCGACATTGAGGATACAGCTATGAAAATCGGGATCGTCGGAACAGGAAACATTGGCGCTTCCCTGGCCCGGAAGTTAAGCGCGGCAGGCCATGAAGTCCGCGTCGCGAACTCTCGTGGCGTGGATGGTGTTCGAGAGTTCGCCGACGAGATCGGCGCGCAAGCCGTGGATGTTCGCGGCGCGGTCGATGGCGCGGAAGTCATCATCGTTTCGATTCCGCTGCCCGCCATACAGGCGCTTCCTGCAGATTTGTTTGGTTCTGTAGCGGCTGACGCGATCGTCGTCGACACTGGCAACTACTATCCGGACATGCGCGACCCGCACATTCCAGAAATCGACGAAGGAATGCCCGAAAGCGTCTGGGTATCCAGACAGATCGGGCGCCCTGTCATCAAGGCATTCAACAACGTGCTGGCCTACACGCTCGCAGAGTTGGGCCAGCCGGAGGAGACGCCTGGCCGCCTCGCCGTCGCTGTGGCGGGGGATGACCTGCGCTCCAAGGTAATCGTGATGGAGCTTGTGAATCAGATGGGCTTCGATCCGGTCGATGCCGGCTTGCTCGCGGAATCCTGGCGCCAGCAGCCATCAACCCCCACGTATTGCTGCGACTACGATGCGGATGCCACGCGCAAGGCGCTGGCTGCGGCGGCTCCTGGGATTGCGCCCAGGATACGCGACCGGTTGCCGGAGGTTTTCGCCAGCCTCGGCCCCAGTCCCACCCACGCCGATATTGTCGCTGCAAACCGTGCAACCAACATCGTTGTAGGCAAACAGGCGTCCTGAGCGGGCTAGTTGTCATAGAGCACAATATTGGCGAAGGGCCGCGGAAACACGGCGAGCAAAAAGATCGCCGGCGTGCATGTCGCGAATGGCCACGTTTGCAGCCCGTAGACGGCTTATGTGTTCGCTGCTGAACGCCCACGCATCCCTGAAATCGAGCATGGCGCGATCAAGACGATCGATAGGTGCAGCATTGTAGCCAGATGGATAAGTGCTTTGGTTTGCATGAATCGGCGTCACGCGACGAACGACGGGATCTCATCGTAACGATAACGCAAGGTACTTGGGCGCCCGAGCGGAATGGCCGCTTTCGGGAATATCGAGGGACCGTTACGGGTCGTTCACGGTCGGCCCGGAAACCGGTGACCGTCATGGAGCGCAGGGGAATGGTCATCAAAACGCAGATGCACTATGCCATTGGCGGAACCGCCCTCGCGCAGCACACGCATTGCTGTCTCGCGCCAGGATCCTGTCGCTTGTGAGACAGCCCTCGTTTTGGCGCCCTCTCCTGCGTTACTTGGTTCGTCATCTGTTTTCGGCGAAGGCGCGTCATTGCGGCCTGAGGTGCAGATCGTTGCTCACGGATCGCACCCCCGGCACGCCGCGCGTCACGGCAAGCGCTTTCTGGATCTGTACCTCCGAATCCACGTATCCCGACAACTGCACAACGCCCCGATACGTCGCGACGCTCATCGGCAACGCTCTCAACCCCGGTTCCGCGACGAGCGCCCGGTGCACCCTGATGGCAAGCGCAGCGTCGTCAGTGGCGATCTCCCGCGGCGCGGTCGCGGACGGCGTCGCCGTCGACTTACAGCCGATGGTGAAAACGAACGCGGGCAACGCGAGCGCCGCGACGATCAGCAACCGGCTTTTGATGTATGGCGCGTTTCGCATGTCGGTCATGACATTAAATTGGTGCATCAGGCAGGGACCGCGCCATGAAGGGGATCTAAACGCACAACGCATAGCGGGCACTTTCCGTCGATATACAACGTCAACGAAGTGGTTTTCATGGCCTCTTCCCTCTGCGGATGATTCCGTTGTTTCTGCCAGAAAGGAAAGTAGATCGGTGCGAATCCGCCGTCAAACGTTATTTCTCTCTAAAGCGTCAACCGCGGTGCAATCCGCGTAGCGGAGCACATCGACGCATAAATTGGGAGCGTGGTATACGAGCGCGCCAACGACGTCACTTTTCTAGCGGCAAGTCCATTCGACGCACTTCTGCTCGGAAGAATTGGCCAGGGTGGACGATATCAGCCCACACCGGCCATCCGAGACCAAAGAGAATGAACGGCCGAACGTCGCATTGTTCAAGTAGGCGATAGAGACGGGCAGATACTCTCTATCGCCGCGTGGTCACGCTGTCTTAGCCGGACAAACCAGATAAAAGAGCATCCCACACAGCAATAGGAAGGCTGAAAGGATATACATACCCACCTGAATGCCAGAATAACCGATGATCAATGACCCCAATACGCCGGACAAACTACCACAGGAATTGATCAGCGCAAGCCCCGCTGCGGCCGCCGAACCAGACAGGACTCGACCGGGCAACGTCCAGTAGATCGGCATCAAGGAAAGAATCCCAGATGCGGCCATCGTCAGCATCGCAAGTGAGAACCAGAACTGATCATGAAAGAGGGTTGCCAGAAAAAGACCGATGGAAGCCAGTAAAACAGGAACCATTCCATGCAAGCGCATCCGACCAGACCTTTCAGCTTTCTTGGCGTTGAAAAACATGCAGAATGCAGCGGCGCCGAAAGGAATGGCGGTGTAGAGCCCAACGTGAAAGCTGTTGTCGATGCCGGAGTTCCTGAAAAGTGTCGGCATCCAGAAAGTCAAGCCGTAAAATCCGGTGTTGAATAAAACCATGACTACAATCAGCGCATAGACTTTGCCGGATTTAAACGCATCCGCAACGCGATGCGACTTGTGCGCGGCCTCGCGGGCAACGTTGGTCTCGATGATTCTCTTTTCACTGTCGGTGAGCCACTTGACGTCGCTCGGTTTATTCCTGAGCAGCAGTAGAATGACCACGCCGAGAACAACCGAAGGCAGACCTTCAAGGATAAACAGCCACTGCCATCCCTTGATTCCCACCACGCCGTTCATGGATTCAAGAATCGCCCCTGAGATCGGTGCACCAAGCACAACTGCGATCGGCAACGCCATCAGGAACAGTGAATACATCCCGCTTTGACGCTTCGAAGGCAGCCACGTATTCGTGTAATACATCACACCGGGAACAAATCCAGCCTCGCAGACGCCCAACAAGAAGCGAAGCGAATAAAAGACCGGTTCACTCCTGGAAAATATCATCAACATGGACACGATTCCCCACGTGATCATGATCCGTGCGATCCACGCTCGCGCGCCGACCTTTTGCAAAACGAGGTTGCTGGGGATTTCGAACAGCATGTACCCCCAGAAGAAAACGCTGGCGCCGACAGCAAAAGACGCATTGGTCAAACCAAAATCAGCCGCCATCTGAAGTTTGGCAAAACTTATATTTACTCTATCGAGGTACGACAGAATAAATCCGATAAAAAACAACGGTACAATCCGGAGGATGACCTTCTTATAAAGGGCATCCTCCTCTTCAATACTTATGCTCGAACTCATGTCGAGGGCGAGATCTGCTTTCATGGTTGTCATCCTCCGATGAAAACAACGGATATAGCGGCGCGGCAGTGGTCGAATTAATCAACTTGTATGGGCGTCAGGAGAAATGACCGCAGCGTACGACCAAAGAATCACCGCAGTATATTTGTGCGGGCCACGGGCCATCGGTATTCACGAGTCCGTGGACGTTCCTACCTTTGCCGCCGCCAGAGCCAACACCTCAGACCAAACGGTGTCATCCACGACGATTCCGTTTTCGCGTTGCTCGTTTCGCGTCCTGAGGGCGCTTTGTCCCGGGTAGAGCACCTCTCGGCTATCCTCAGCCAGTTCCGAGCTATTGACGTAGTCCGCAACGCTATCTGCGACCTGGTTCGTAAAAGCTTCGCCTCCAAGCTTTCGCGGATCGATCAGAATGAAAATCTGCGAGCAGCCTGTGCAGCTACCCTCTTGAATCTTGTCGATTTCATTTGTTGCCAAACCCTCGGAGAGGACCGCAGCAAGCACATCGAGGATGATCGCGAAACCGGAGCCCTTCCAATACCCCATCGGCAGGATTCGCATCGAAGCCTCGATCGGACCGGGTTTGACCGTGAGATTGCCATGGCTGTCGAAACCCGCCGGGAAAGGCATGTCTTTTCCCTTGAGTCGGGTGACTTGGAGCTTGCCGTAGGAGTACTGGGACATTGCCATGTCGAGGACAATATTTCCCTTTGCTCGCGGCACGGCCATCACGAAGGGGTTATTCCCAACCCGCGTATCCTTGCCTCCCCAGGCGGGCATGCAAGACTCGGTGTTCGTCCAGCTAATCGCGATGTAGCCGCGATCCGCCGCTCGCCAACCGTAGGCGCCACCCCGCATCCAATGTGTCGTGTTCCGCAGCGCGACGATTCCTACCCCCTGCTGCTCCGCAATCTCCATCGCACGGTCGGTGGCAAAAAGTGCGTTCAGAACCCCAGGCCCACGGTTGCCATCGTAGACCTCAATCGCGCTCAGACTTTTAACCAGCGAGGGCTTCCCTTCGAGATTGATCCACCCCTTGTTCACGTAGTCCACAAATCGAGCGACACGATTGACGCCATGAGAGTTGACTCCATCACAGGTCGACTCGGTATGGATGCGAGCACACGTCTGTGCGTCCTGCTCATTCATACCGGCGTTCAGAAACGCTGACGTGATCATCTTCTGCATCTCCGCCAAAGGAATGCGGCTCATATTGCTTGTCTCCAGTGTTGCTCGGTGCAACTTGCATTCGAACGTAGGTAGGCGCGCAACGACGCTAGACGTCCGCGAGAGCGGTCCAACGGGATGTCCGCACAAATGGCGCACCGCGTCCGCTCACCTGTTCTGATCTACCATACCAGAATGGTGAATCGCAGCAAGGGTTTTGTGTGGCCTGCGTACGGGATCGTTCGACGGCGTTCCTCTGTCAGTCACAGAAGTTGCAGCCGCCCTACCGCCCCGCACTCCGCATGGCGCTTAGGGTTGCCGACCGGCGTCAGATCGAAATACTGCGGCTGATCTCACGAAAAGTCCTCGCGCAGTTGTTCTCGAATTCGGGAAAGTCCTTACGTCGAGACAACGGCGGACAAGCTCAAAACCCCTTGCACAAACAGCTTTTACAGAGAGGAATCCCAGTTTCGATTATTGTCAGGCTTGTATGGTAAGGATGCGTATGATGGGCAGCGGGCTCATACATTGCAGCGAAAGTCGAGATGACGAAGATGCGCGAACTCGTCGCTGCTATGCACTGGCTGATCGGTCTCGCTGCGGTCGCCATTGCGTATGCGGTCGTCGCCGAGCCTTCGGCGTTCGGGCTCGCGCCTCCGCGCGTCACGCAGACGGCCCGCTTGGGCAGTGCGGCAAATGGGCGGCGAGAATGAAATAGCTGCTGCGCGCAGGAAAGACGGCAACCGGCTTCGCCAAGACGCTGCAAATCACTTGCGTATGCAGCGGGTAAGCACGCTCAGGCTAATCGGCCTTGCTCACCAAGCTCCACGAGCGTATCAACGACGTGCCGTACTTTTGGTCGCAAATGCGCCACCTTCGGCCAGACAGCATGCACGTCGATGAGTTCGTTTGAGATGTCATCGAGCACGGAGCGAAGCGCCCCTGTCTCCAGGTGCGGCCTCAACAATGACATCGGCATCTGGCAGAGCCCTAAGCCAGCAAGAGCCGCCTCGACGATGGAGTCGCCATCACTTATCTGATGAGTTCCGGGAGGTGAGAAGCGCTTCGCTTCACCGCCGATGCGTACTCGCCACGACAAAGGCTGTCCACGTCTATAGCCGACGATACACGAATGCCTATCGACGTCTTCAAGCTGGCCAGGTGTGCCTCGCTGCTCGAGATATTCGGGCGACGCCGCAATCACCATCCTTTGCCTGGTAAGGCGACGTGCGACGAGGCCGCTTGAGCTTTGAAGTTCTCCGAAGCGGACTACAAGGTCGACGCCTTCCTCAATTGGATCGATGAGATGGTCCGAAAACGTCATCGTGAGCTGCAGGTCGGGATGCTTCCGCGCGATGTCCAGCAAGATTGGAACAAGTATGCGGCGCCCAAACGCTGCTGGCATGTCGATGCGAAGCCGACCGACCGGACGATGGAGTTCCGGCCCGAGCGCGGTTTCTGCCGTGGAAATTTCGTCGAGGGCGGAGGCGCACGCGGCGAAGTAGGCTTCGCCATCGGCTGTGAGGGAAATGCTCCGGGTAGTGCGATGGAAGAGCTGAGCGCCCAGGCGCTCCTCCAGCTTCGCAATCGCCTTTCCAACAGCGGACTTTGTCAGACCGAGCTGCTCGGCGGCGTCAGTGAAACTGCGTGACCGTGCCGCCGTGACGAAGATAACGATCCCACTGAAACTGTCGACCTGTGCCACATCCAGCCCTATCGAAGAATTTCATTCTTCATATAGGGCAGTAAGCCGCCCATTGTCAACCCGGCATGACCCATGGACCGCGCAATGCGGCGGGATTGTTCAGATTCTCACCGCGCAGCCCGAATTTGCTGCCTGGATGGCAGCGTTCGCGATGCGCAGCGCGCGGATACCGTCCCTTGGCGTTGCCGGCATCGGACCGTTCTGTCCGAGAGCCATCAGGAAATGGTCGAGTTCGACCCTGTAAGAGTCCGCATGTCGCTCAAGGAAGAAGTTGAGGAGCGGCTCGCGGGCTTCCGTCCTTTCGCTCGTCCAACGGCGCAGGCTGGATGGGCGATGGTTTTCATTCAAAACCATTCCCTTTGAACCGAAGATTTCAAGACGTTGGTCGAAGCCGTACACAGCCTGACGCGAACCGTTTATATGACACTGCTTGCCCGACCCCGTACGAAGTAACACCATCACGCTGTCATAGTCCGGGAGCTCTTCGAGGCCGGGGTCGACCAGTCGATTGCCCATCGCCATCACCTCGACCGGATCCTCGCCAAGCAGCCAGCGAGCCGTGTCGAAATCGTGGATGGTCATGTCACGGAAAATGCCGCCGCTGTGCCGAAGATATTCGCGCGGTGCAAGCCCTGGATCGCGGCTGGTGATGATGACCTGGCGAACGTCACCGACTTCACCTTCATCGATAGCCTGCTTCAGGCGCATCGCGTCGGGGTCAAATCGACGATTGAATGCCAGCATCACGCGGCCATTGAGGCGCTCGATTTCCTCGACAGCCGCCAGAGCGCGGTCAATATCGAGGTCGATGGGCTTCTCGCAGAGCACGGGCTTACCCAGCCGGACCGCTTGCAATGTCAGGTCAATGTGGGTGTCGGTCGGTGTTCCGACAATAATGGCATCGACGTCTTCGCGGTCAACCACTGACTTGCAATCGAGCGACGCATCGCAGCCGAGGTCAGCGGCGAGCGCCTCGACGGCCTCTTTGTACGGGTCTGCAACGGCGACGAGCTTCACCCGGCGGTCTGCTGCGACATTAGCAGCGTGGATTTTTCCGATGCGGCCAGCGCCGAGAACGGCAATTCGTAGCATTTGAGTCTCCAGTCATTCGTCGACGCATCGAGGTGCGCCGACTGTTCAATGTTGCTTACAGAAGCCTAGGACGTCCGTCGTCGACCTGTACTCAGTCTTGTCTCCACCGGCGCCCGTGCCTCCAGCCAACCCTCGTTCGGGCCAGCCCCTGCACCGTCGGAGAGCTGTCGGCTAAGACGCAGGATGTCATCGAGGCCAAAGTCCTGGACGTCGGGAAGCCGGTCGCCGCGCGCTGCGGCCACAGCTATCGCAATGCGTAATCCATTCAAGCGCTCGCGCATCAACAATTCCAGTGCTTCGACGAGAAACGCTCGCTCCCTTGGCGACACGTTAGAAGCGAGGAAGCGGTCATAAGCCGACATGCGCTGGTCCTCTGGACAATGTCTCTGTGAAATCCGTTCGCGACCCGGCTCGCTCAAATGAGGCTGCGGATACTGCCACCATCGACACCCCACACCGCCGACGTGACGAACGACGCGAGGTCTGAAGCCATGAATACGATCACATTGGCTACTTCATCAGGCTGCCCCAGTCGGTTGAGCGGCAGGTGGCGCAATGACAGTTCGTGCTCGACAGCGTCCTTGGGCGCCATACCATGGAACTTTCCCATCGTGTCAGCGAAGCCGCCTTTTTTCGTCCAGAACGGCGTCCAGACCGGTCCCGGTGCAACGGCGTTCACGCGGATCTTTGGCGCCTCAGCCCGGGCAAGGCCTTTCGTTAAGGCAAGTACCGCGGCCTTCGATGCGGAATAGTCAATCGGGACAGGCTCAGGCTGCCGCGCCAGGTCCGACGCGTTGTTGATGATGACCGCCTTCTCACGGTTTCGGAGCACGGGCAGCAGGTAGCGACATGTCCGCACGTAACTCATGAAGTTGAGATTCATCGTGAAATCCCAGTCCTCGTCCGAGAGCTCGTCGAACGTGCGGACCTTACCGGCGCCGACGTTGTTCACCAGAACGTCGACCTGGCCGTTGTATGACTTCAGGGCTGCATCGACACCGCTTTTCACCCCTTCGGCCGTGGACAGGTCCGCCTGTGCAATCGCTACTTTCACGCCGAGCGCCCTGAGTTCCAACTCGGCTTCGTTCAACGCGTTAATGTCGATGTCGATGAGGCAAAGCCGCGCGCCTTCGCGTGCAAAACCCAGTGCGGTAGCCCGTCCGATGCCTTGCGCACCACCCGTGATGAGCACGATCTTCCCGTCCAGTCCTGTCCGCATGATGTCTCCACTCAGATGTTATGTTCGGCGCGAACTCCAGAAATTGAGAGCTTCGCCATCCGGTTTGCCCTCTTCGAGGACGAACGCTTCCCACTCCTGGCATACCGCGAGGAGCACCTTGACCCGAAATAAAGCAATCGTGTTAGCGGTTGTCTACCCGCTTGATGAATGGCCTGATATCGACCGACGCCCAGATTCCTGCCTTGTTGAACGGGTCCGTATCGACAAACTTCTGGATCTCTTCGATGCCATCGGCTTCGTAGAGAAAGAAACTTCCAATCATCGTTTGCCCGTCCGATTTCGTCAGCGGACCGGAAATCAGTGTCTTCACCGGCGCGGTCTGCAGGTACGCTTTGTGGGCGTCGTAGTTTTCAAGGCGACGCTCGACCATGTTCGAATGGTCGAGGCAATAGACGGTGAAATGCATTGTTGTCCCCCTGCTTCGGTGCTTGGGTCAGGCCGAGGCCGCACGGGGTGCGACGCCGTCAAAAGCATTCTGCAAAAGCTTGAGAAGCGCGTCGTGCTGAATCGGACGCGGATTCCAATAGGGGTTTGAACTGGCAATGTCCGCGGCCTTCGATACATCCTCAGGCGACATGCCGATGTCTTTGAGCGCCAGCGGTGCACCGCAGCGCTTCGCGAGTTCATAGACACCGATGGCGGCGTCCTCCGAACCCAGCGCACGTGCAATCCGTTCCATCGCTTCCGGTGCAGCATGTCGGTTGTAGGCGAGCGCGTGTGGAAGGACGATAGTGTGCGTCTGCGCGTGAGGAAGATTGAAGCTTCCGCCGAGCGTGTGACACAACTTGTGATGAAGGGCCATGCCAACGCTGCCTAACACCGTTCCGCAGAGCCAGGCGCCATATTGAGCGTCGGCACGAGCCTCAACGTCTTGCGGGTCGGCGACGATCGCGGGCAAGGCACGCGCGAAAGCGGCGATGCCTTCTTCCGCCATCAGACTGGTCACGGGGTTTGCATCGCGCGAATACAACGCTTCCGCCGCATGGGCGATCGCGTTGATTCCACTGGTGACCGATAGCGCGATCGGGAGTGACATGGTCAGGTCGGCATCGTAAATCACGATCTTCGGTAGAACCCGCGGGTCTGTACCGGTCTTCTTCAAGCCGGCGTCGGTGATGCCGTAGATGGGTGTCATCTCACTGCCGGCGTACGTTGTCGGCACGGCAATAATCGGAAGGCCCGACGCCAGCGCGATAGCCTTGCCCAGGCCAATCGTCGAGCCGCCACCAACAGCAATCGCACAGTCTGCGTTCAGTTCGCGAGCCAGCGCACGACCTTCCTTCGCCAACTCGAGCGGCACATGCATGACCGCCCGGTCGAATACTCCTGCGGCACGTGCACCGAGGCGGGTCGCCACGGCTTCGCCCATTTCCTTCTGTTCGGGGCTGCACAGAATGAGAGCGCGCTCCGACTTCAGCTCGAGCATTTCCCGCTCAAGGTGCTGCAGGCTACCGGGGCCAAACACGACTCGCCCAGCCCGCGCCTGATATACAAACTCACGCTTTTGCATGAAGAAACTCCGCTTTAGGCTCGGCGCTCACACCAGCGTCTGCCAGGTAATCAACCTGGAATCGCGCGGTGCGCAGATCCCCGAGCTCGTTGCGCACGCGCAGGTGTTCCGGATGCGACGCGTACGCCTCCAAGGCTTCCTGCGAGTCGAATTCGGTGACAAGAACCGCGTCGCATGCGTAGTCGACCCGGCTATGGTCGAGTCCGACTTCAAGGTGACTCATTCCCGGAATCCGGCCCCGCAATCCTTCGAAGCCCGTTTTCACGCGGTTGGAAGCGGCCAGACGCTCGGCCGGCGTGTCGCCCCGAACGCGCCACATGACGATATGCCGAATCATGCATGTACCTCCGACGGGTTGAGCACGAAGTCATATTCAAGCGAGTACCACGGGACAGAGATGTCTCGGCCATCGGGTGCGACGCCCGGTTCGTGTCGCTTCCACTCCGAGATGAGCGACGAGCGCACACCGAATACAACGTCCGAATCGAGGTACTGGTCGCCGTCCCGGAACACGTGAGTGATGAGTGTCTGGTAACCGGGCGCTTCAATCATGAAATGCAGATGCGCGGGACGCCATGGATGGCGGCCGACCGCCGAGAGCATGCGGCCCACAGGCCCATCATGGGGAATGGGATACGCCTCAGCCAGAATAGAGCGGAAGTTGAAGAATCCTTCGGCGTCCGTTCTCAATCGGCCTCGCGCGCTATGGACCACGTTGCCAGCTTCATCCTGGTTCTGCACGTCATAGAAGCCGTCCTCGTCCGATTGCCAAACATCGAGCTGCGCGTTTCCGACGGCTTCGCCGCCTGCACCACGCACCTGGCCGCTTACATAGCAAGGCGCGCCTTTGGCTCCGTTCGAGATGTCGTCGCCGTTACTGTAGAACGGAGCGCCCTCGACGTAGAAAGGCCCGAAAACCGTCGCTTCCGTGCAGTTCGCAGGTTTGCGATTGTTCTGGGACGTGACCAGCATCGAGAGCCCCAGCGTATCGGACAGAAGGATGAACTCCTGTCGCTTGTCGTCAGTGATATGACCGACTTCCGTCAGAAACTTGATTGCCTTGAACCACTCGTCCTCGGTAAGGTGGACATCGCGGGCAAAGGCGTGGAGATGCTGAACCAGGCTCGTCATCACCGTCCTCAGTCTCGGGTTCCCGCAGTTCGCGAATGAGGCAATGACGGCTTGTGTAATGGTGTCTTCGTTGATGTTGCGCATCGTGCGTGTCTCCGTTGTGCGCTCAGGCGTCTCAGAACGAAAGGTAAAGGGTCGCTTGGGTAAATAAAATGCCCAGAAGTGAAATGACATTTCCTCCTGAAGGAAAAATAGTTCGCATGCGTGGGAGAGCGCGAACTACCGAACACCAGGCCCTCCCGTTTTGCGTCGAATTGTAGAATTTTCCTCTACAAATCGAGGACTTCCGGTCGGTTTATCAATCGCCTCGCCTCCGGCATATTTGGCCTCGACGAATTGGAAGAATCACACCTGATTCTTCCAGTAGAACTCGAAGAGGGTGACGATGGACCGCTGGACGCAACTGCAGCTATTTGTGCTGACCGCTGACTTGGGTAGCCTGTCGAAGGCCGCCGAACAACTGGACATGTCAAATGCCGCAGCAAGTCGAACGCTCAGCTCTCTCGAAGAGCGTCTCGGTGCGAGGCTCATAGAACGAACTACGCGGCGCATGTGGCTTACTGACGCCGGCCGCGAGTACCACCGCCGATGCACGGCTGTGATTTCCGAGTTGGCCGAAGCTGACTCGATTGCTTCTGAGGAGGCGCTCAGTCCAAGAGGCGTGCTCCGGGTGACCAGTTCTGTTTCTTTCGCGATGATGCACATTGCGCCGGCGCTTCCTGAGTTTGTCACGTGCTACCCCAATCTGTCGGTTCAGATTGTCGCGGCGAATCAATACCAGAACTTCATCGAGGCCGGGATAGATATCGCCATACGTACGAAAGAGCATGAAGGAGATTCGGGCATCACGATTCGACGTCTGGCCGAGACCAGACGAGTGATGGCAGCATCGCCAGCCTATCTCGCGGCCCACGGACGTCCTGAGAATCCAGAGGACCTCCAGCAGCACAACATGCTTGTCTACAATCTCGCCGTCGACCCCTATCTGCTTCACCTGCGTCGAGGAAAGGAAGAACGCAATATCCCGATTGAGAGCGCTCTGGACTCAAACGAAGGTCAGGTCATCGTCGCCGCAGGGCGAGCAGGTTTGGGCATCGTCGTTCAGCCTCTCTACATCATTCATGATGACATCGTGTCCGGGCGTCTTATCCCAGTGCTTGGGGACTGGCAGTTGCCACGGCTGACCATCAACCTGGCTTACCAAAGCCGGCGATATCAGCCCGCGAAAATTCGAGTGTTCACCGAGTTCCTGATTGAGCGCGTGAAGAGCCTCAAACTTGAGGAGCGCTGGATGACCTTTGCAACCTAGGTTCATCCGTGCTGTCGATCACGGGATGCCGTCGGGACTCGCAGGCGGGACGTTCTTCCTTCAGGCAACAGTCGGTGCGGCCACGGTCTATCCGGGCTCAAGATGACGAAATACTGACGCGCTCTTCAGGAGCACGTCGGATCGCGTCGATGCGAGCAAAAGTCAGACGGGCGCGGATGCCTTTCTGCGAGCGAACCGGTCCAGCGGCGAGGCCAATACCGCACCCAGACGCCCGTCAAGCAAAACCACGATGAGCAGCAACAGCCCATTCACGAGAAGAATCTGTGTGGACGTGGCACTCAACAAACCCAGGCCGTTATTCAGGATGGTGAGAATGAGAACGCCCATCGCGACACCGAGTGGTGAACCGATACCGCCGCCCAGCGCAATACCGCCGACGATGGCCGCTGAGGCCGCCTGGAGCAGGATGTTGCTGCCCATCGTCGCGGAGGCGGTCGCGAGGCTCAGCGAGAGCAGCCCCCCACCCAGTGCCGACAACCCACCCGAGATGACAAAACCAACCGTCAGTGCTTTGCCGACCCGTGCACCACTCTGAATCGCCGCCTTTCGATGGCCACCTGAAGCGTAGATGTCGCGACCGAGCGTAGTGAAGCGCAGGAACAACGAGATCACGACGAAACAGGCGATTGTAATGAAGCTTCGAGGCGAGAAAATGCCTGCCACGTTATGGTCGAGAAAGTCGCTGACGTCCAGATTGCCGTAGCTCAAGACGCGCCCCCCTGCGAGCCAGTACCCTACGCCGGTCAGAAACATCATCGACCCAACGGTGGTCACCAGCGAGGAAACGCCGAGCCGTGGCAACAAGGCTGCGTTTGCAACGCCCACCACCACCCCGAAGACAACCGCGTACAGAATGCCGAGCAAAGCACTATCGCCGCCGAACTTCACAGTGATGAGCCCGGCCACCGTCGAGATTGCCGCTACGCTCAGGTCGAATTCACCAGCAACCATCGTGACCGAAAGCCCGAGTGCGATGATTCCAAGGAACGCAAACGCCTGGAAAATCGCGTAGAGGTTGGCCTGCGAAAAGTAGTGATTGACGCTGAGGCCGAAGATAACCGGCATGCCAACAAGCAGGACGATCCGAATCGCCAGATTGAGAAGTCGTTGAGATTGATGCATTTCCGAGTCTCCTGTTATTTCCGTCCCGGACCGAGCCGGGCGAGCAACGCGCCGAATACCACCGCTGCGAGAACCACGATGCCTTTCGCGACCAGCTGGTACTCGTAGCTCACGCCGCTGACCAGGAGGATGTTGCCGATGACCGCGAGGAAGATGGCACCGGTGACCGCATCCGAAATATGGCCACGCCCGCCGCGAATCGAAATGCCACCGACCAGCACGGCTGCGATCGCGTTGAAATCGAGGTCGATGCCGTACGTCAGATTGCCTTGAGCCGACGATGAGGCGATCAGAGAGCCGGCCAGTGCCGCTGCTGCGCCAGCGAACGCGTAGCAGACGAGTGTCGCGGCCATCGTCCGGAGTCCGGCAATACGCGCAACCTCAGCCCGCATTCCGAGCAATCGGATTTCGCGTCCAATGCGCGACTTCTGGAGGATGAAACTCGCAATTGCAGCAAAAATGGCCAGCACGAGGATTTGAGTCGGCAGCCAGCCGAACAGCTTGCCCTGACCGAGCCACGTGGCATCGCCTTTGCCGATAACCGTCAGGCCGCCGGTGTAGATGACGCCTGCACCGATGATGATTGACGAGGTGGCAATCGTCGTGATGATGGGGTTCGCCTTCCCCAGAGCGATGATTCCGCCCTGCACAATGCCCATCAGCAGGCCGCTCAATACGACGAGCAGCAGCGTCGTACCCAAACCCAAATGAATGAGCGCTGCAAACATAACGGTGGAGACCGCGGCCGTCGCACCCATCGAAAGCATGAACAGATTCCCGCTGAGGGTGACGAGCGCCATACCGATAGCGCCAATGCCGACTGCTGCGACCGAGTACATTAGCGACTGAACGTTCCCGAACTCCGTGAAGTGCGGCACGATGGCTGCTGCGACGACGATGAGGACAAGCGTAGCGATTCGGATCGACGCCGCATGAATGCTCGTCGTTCCAAAAAGTGCAGATGCCCACCGTCGCAACGCCGTTGGCGACACCTGTGCAATGGGTTCCAGAGCGGTCTTATGCATTATCCACCTGCGCAGGTTGATTTCGGAAAGAGACGTGGCCGTGAGATGCGTCGCTGTCGCCCGCGACGATGTCGTGGAGCAGCGTGTCACCATCGATTTCGAATCGAGGTTTATGGCGGACCATCCGGCCACGGAAAACAGTGAGAACGGTGTCCGCGAGTTCGAGAATTTCTTCGAGGTCTGTCGAGTAGAAGACAATCGCCAACCCGTCATCCGCCATCTTGCGAAGGGTCGAATAGATCTCCGCGCGAGCGCCAATGTCAACGCCTCGGGTAGGCTCGTTCAACAGCAACAGCCGAGGTGCGAGCGCGACGGCTTTAGCGAGCGACACCTTTTGCTGATTGCCACCGCTGAGCGTCGACACTTCATGAGGAAGGCGCTTCGGGTCGATAGCGAACATCGATGCGAGGCGTCGGGCCTCTTCCTGCTCGCCGGCGCGCCGCATAATGCCAGCCTTGCTGAACTTCGCCATTACAGAGGCCGTGATATTGATTGCTATCGGCGCATCCAGAAACACGCCCTTATCCGCACGGTCCTCGGCGACGTATGCGATCCCGGCCTTCAGGGAACTGCGGATGCTGTCAAGCTTGATTGCCTGTCCGTCGACCTTGACTGAGTTGGAGATGTCGCCGCGAAGTCCGGCGAGCGCCTCGACAAGGACTTCGGCTCCCGAACCAAGCTGACCGACAACCGCGAGAATCTCGCCTGCCGCCACATCGGCCGACAGGTCTTCGACCTTATCTGCAACCGTCAGGTTGGAGACCGACAGTCGAGGCGCGAGGTCAGCGCGCCTCTCGGGCGGCTTGGCCCTGCTATGCACAAGTTCACGCCCGATCATTGCCTTGATCACTTCAGCAGTCGTCATGTTGGAGGTACGTTGCGTCAGAACGTGCTGGCCGTTGCGGAAAACCGTTACCCGGTCCGTCAGCGCAAAGACCTCGTCGAGCCGGTGACTCACGAAAATCATTGCGGTGCCCTGGTCACGCAGCCTGCGCGCGACGTCGAAGACTCGCACGATCTCCGCATCCGACAAGGTCGCAGTCGGCTCGTCGAGGAGCAGCACCTTCGCCTGCCGCGACATGCCCCGCGCGATTTCCACGAGTTGGCATTCGGCAAGGCTGAGCCGGGACGCCGGCGCATCCAGCTTGACGTGTGACAACCCCACCGAATCGAGATGCTCGCGGACAGAGTCGCGATACTGACTGCGTCGGTAGATTTCGCTCTGGTCGGCGCCACCGAGAAGAATGTTGTCGAGTACCGACAGCGTCGGAACGATTGCAAGCTCCTGGTGAACGATGGAGATCAGTCGGGGATCCGTGCGATTCCCAAGCTTCAGATGGTGGCCGTCGACGGTGATTTCTCCGTCGTCAGACTGAACGAGGCCACCGAGAATTTTGATGAACGTGCTCTTGCCCGCGCCGTTCTCTCCGCACAGCGCATGAATCTCGCCCGGCGCCAGTTCGAGGCTGACGCCTGTAAGCGCTTTGACGCCACCATAATGCTTTGTGAGATTGCGAGCGCAGAGCAGACTCTGGGCAGCTACCGGCTCGGTGCCGGGATTCGCGTCTTGCAGCATTGTCTTCCTCCAAACGCGGAGACTGTTCGGTCATCCGCTGTCAAGGGCTGATGCCTGTCACAGTGGCCCACCTCCTGCGCGTAGCTGGTCGTGTGTGGGTGACGGCATACATCTCGATTACCGATGTCCTGCGTCGATGCTGGGCATTTCGCTGTCCAGGGCTTCGAACGAGCCAGGAGGCGCTGCGGCATCAGCGACGCTGCTGTTGGTGGTCTTTGAGGAGAGAAATTCGCAGGGAATCGCTGCGTGCGCAGGAACGCATGTCGTCTCCAGCAGAAACTCGCGTCAGCGGCTTCGGTATTGTTGAGTAACAGGTTATTAGTTCGCCTGGAAAAGAAAAATGCGCTGCCGCGAAATGATATTTCCGGTGGAGGGAAATATCCGTATGTAGTGGTCCAATGACTCTGGACACCTCTAAAGGGGATAATCTCCAACCGAGGTGAGAAATGAGCAGACGGAACATAACCGACGAATTCAGGGCCGAGGCGGTGCAGCTGGTTGTCGCGCAGGGCT
>Ga0255336_100585_pt1 | contig 49956 bp, 33 predicted proteins | sample MeOH1_35cm_T3_17_FD_189102 | JGI IMG/M metagenome (GOLD analysis project Ga0255336, IMG submission 189102) | Sandy soil microbial communities from University of British Columbia, Vancouver, Canada - MeOH1_35cm_T3_179 | ecosystem: Engineered > Artificial ecosystem > Sand microcosm > Unclassified ... | reverse complement strand
CGCCGGGGATAACAGGCTGATCATTGCCAAGAGTTCATATCGACGCAATGGTTTGGCACCTCGATGTCGGCTCATCGCATCCTGGAGCTGTAGAAGGTTCCAAGGGTTAGGCTGTTCGCCTATTAAAGCGGTACGTGAGCTGGGTTCAGAACGTCGCGAGACAGTTCGGTCTCTATCTGCTGTGGGCGTAGGAGATTTGAAGAGGGCTGTCCTTAGTACGAGAGGACCGGGATGGACGAACCTCTTGTGTTCCAGTTGTCTTGCCAAAGGCACGGCTGGGTAGCGAAGTTCGGTTGTGATAACCGCTGAATGCATATAAGCGGGAAGCACGCTCTAAGATGAGATCTCCCAACCCGTAAGGGAAATGAAGGGCCCAGGAAGACCACCTGGTTGATAGGCTGGAGGTTGAAGCGCAGCAATGTGTGTAGCTTACCAGTACTAATCGCCCGTTCGGCTTGTCCATAGAATTTACTCTGCGCAGTGAGTAACATTGTTCATTGTTCAAGAGTCATTCAACACAAGCTTTGTAGTTATACGAGATATAACTAATACGTTTTGGTAAATGTCTGCTCAATCTATTCAGTTGTGGAAGATCGCGTGAGCGATATTCTCAAGTTTGCCGGTGAGTTTACCGCGAGGGTCACACCCGTTCCCATCCCGAACACGGAAGTTAAGCCTCGTTGGGCCGATGGTACTGCACGCGTAAGTGTGTGGGAGATTAGGTGATCGCCGGCATAATTTTGAAAGCCCCATCTTCGGATGGGGCTTTTAGTTTTAACCAACCAAATCAAACGATGGAAGACGATGTCTTTGATATGAAGTGGTGACCCCTGAACTATGCCTTAGGAGCTGCGTTCTGGACTTCTTTCAGTTCCAACTTTTGCTGCGTTCCGTACTCCGTGTCCCATCCAGGAAGTTCTTGTGATCCGGTTATGAGGCGCGCTCCATCCTGGAAGGTTAGATAGGTCCATGCCCACTGGCGGAAGACTGCCAGTCGATTACGGAAACCGATCAGGAAGAAGACGTGGATGACAAGCCAAACGATCCATGCAGGGAATCCGCTCCAATGGCCTTTAAAAGGCCACTTGATGTTTGCCACAGCAGCTTTGCGACCGATGGTTGCCATGTCTCCTTTGTCGAAGTAATGAAATGGCTCGCTGAGCCCTGTCCCATCGCTGCCCATGTCGCGTGCGATAAGGCGTCCAATGCGCTTTGCGGCGTAGCTTCCCATCTGCATGGCGGGCTGAGCCACTCCCGGAACCTGGTGGCCATCTTCTTCGACATGTGCGAGATCGCCACAGACAAAGATCTCCGGGTGGTTGGGAGGGTTGAGAAAGCGGTCCACAATGACACAGCCTCGGCGGTCCAGAGGGACTCCCAGCAGCTTGCCGAGGGGAGAGGCCTGCACGCCTGCTGCCCAAAGTGTGACGGTAGAATCGATGCGTTCGTCCCCCACCATTACGTATCCGGGTTGAACGTCGGTTACGTGAGCGTTGGTGCGGATGCTGACTCCAAGATCTGCCAGCTGTTGTGCGGCCTTCTGTTGAAGATCTGGTGGATAGGCTGCAAGTACTCCGGGAGAGCCTTCAAGTATCTGGACCTGGGCTGAGGCTGGATTGATGTGGCGGAAGTCGCGGGCCATGTAGAGGCGGGCGATGTCGCTGATGGCGCCAGCCAGTTCGACGCCGGTGGGACCGCCACCGATAATGATGAACTTCAACGGTGGGTGGGTTCCGATCTCCTGCATCTGCCGCTCGGCGAATTCGAAGGCCAGCAGAACGCGGCGCCGAATCTCGGTGGCGTCTTCGATGTTCTTGAGGCCTGGGGCCAGCTTTGCCCAGTCGTCACGTCCGAAGTAGGAATGCGTGGAGCCCGTTGCAAGGATCAGATAGTCGTATTCGAGCTGCGAGCCGGTTTTGAGTTGCACGCGCTGCTGCGGCAGATCGAAGCCCGTGGCCTCATCCATCAGAACCTCGATGTTCTGGTGGTCTCGAAGGATGGAGCGGATGGGTTGTGCTATCTCCGCAGGCGAGAGCACGGCCAGAGCGACCTGATAGAGAAGAGGTTGGAAGGTGTGATGGTTTTTGCGATCAACGAGAGTGATATCTACGGGAAGTTTTGCCAATCCTATTGCCGCATTGATACCGGCAAACCCACCGCCGATTATGACTATCCGCTTGCGTACAGTGTTGCCAATCGCCGCCATTGCTCGTTGGCTCCTTTAGAAGTACATCATTTACCTGTCTTTATTTTGATGCATGAGAGGGGCCGCTGGTGACGGTTGTTTGGATCAGGGGGTGCGTTCGAGGGCAAAGGAAGCGAAGCCCTGGGTGCCGGTGGCGGCGGCGATGTGGGTGATCTCGGGTTTGGTTGGGAGATCCAAAGGTTGCAGCGTTATGGTTCCATCCAGATTTGAAATCAGGGTAGAGGTCGAAGAGTCATATATGGGGGCGATGGGGCAGCGGCCTTGACCAGTGCATGGAGGAGACCAGGGTTCGACGGTCTGATGGATTATTACCTCGGCCCCGGCCACGGGGTTACCTGAGATGTCGGTTACAAGAAGGACGACGGGAGCGAAGAGATCCGCAGCTCTGATAGATTGCTGCGATCCGCTTACAGCTACAAGTCGCAGGTTGGAATCAGAGACGCTATTCACTGTGAAGTTTGTGCAGAGTGTGGTCCAGGCACAGGCTGTTGCCATGGCTTGCATGCCTCCGGGGATGGGGCCGGCAGTGGCAGAGCTTTGCGCTATAGAGTTCGCATCGGTGGTGGAGACTGGTGAATCGAATGTGATTGCGCCTGAAGTGGCGGTCCACTGAACGGGCAGACCTGTTGTCGGGCCTGCGTTATCGAAGAGTGAGACCTGCGGGGTCCAGGTGATGACGGCATGCTCAGCCAGATAGAGCACAGAGGTTGCTGCGCTGATGGTCTGAATGTGGGCGATGGCGTTGAAGCTGGCTGTGACCGTTCCTATGCTGCTGGCTGCGGAGAGCGTGATGGCTCCTGATGTAAGTGGAGTTATGGTCGAGGTGATCGTACCCGATGCATCGGTTGAGAGAGTGCAGGTGGTTTGCCCGCAGACGTCGAATCGAACTTGCCCAGAGGTAGTGGATAGGGTGATGAGGGTGTTTGCGAGAGGAGTGGTTCCGTCGGCCGAGAGAGCTTTGACGGAGAAGGGAACGGATGCGGGGACTTCGGTGAACACTGCGCCGGAGGGTGCGGAGACTAGATCGAGTTCGGGAACAGAAGCCTGGTAGGTGAGCGCAGAGATCATCGTGGTTACGCCTCCGGTCGAGAGGTCACGGACGACGATATCGACGGGAAGAGGAGTGCTGGTATGGATAGAGGGTGCTGTGGCGGTGATGGTATTGGCGGTCCAGCTGGATACGCTCGCGGCGATGCCGTTGATGGTGACGGCGTTTCCCGGACGGAAGCCCATCCCGCTGATGGTGATGGTTCCTCCTTTGGCTGGGATGGTCGCAGGTGCAATGGAATCGGCATAGAGGACACGAGCCTGATAGGTGTAGTCGGGACGGCCATCTCCACGCTGATCTGTGATTGCAATGCGTAGTTGCTGCGGTTGAGAGGTCTGTGTGGTTAGTGTCGTCATGCCGATGGTGGACGAGTTGAACGCTCCCGAAGTGGAAGCCACGGTGGGAAGTTTGCCGGGAGCGTCGGTTGCATTCCAGAGACCGATGACAGGCATGGCTTTGGAGGAGGAGGGGAGAGAGTTTTCGTCCTGCGCTGTGACTTCGAAGGTAAGGCTGCGGTTCGCTTTGACCGGAAGAAGGGACCACGCTGCGTGGTTGTAAGTGCATACATTGGATGTCCACCATCCTGTGGGAGGGATCGTGGTGGGAGAGGTCTCGGTGCCATCCTGGGACGTCTGGCAGCCGGAGGCGGCATCCGTGATGTTGAAGTTCATGAGCGAGTAGGTATAGGACTGTGCGACCAGGAACTCTTTCGTCGTGGTCGATCCGGATGGGTTGACCGTGTTGGAGTCGTAGGGACCGACGGCGTAAGGGCCCACATAGAGAGGGTTGATGGGCTGCGTCGAGATGATGAGATTTTCCCAGACATGGCCGTCCATGATGGGGAGACTGTAGATGTTGTAGGCGCCTTCGACGTTTGTGGCAGGAGACCCCATGTTCGTCATGGGGGAGGATGCGATCTGGTTGATGGGGGTGGAGCTGCGCCGTCGAAAGAGGATTCCTGAGACTGCGGAGGCAGATTCCCACGGCTCGGGGACATTCCATGCTGCTTCGAGGCGATGGACGACGACGTTGACTCCCTGCATGCCTTGTCCATTGGGAAAGGTGATGGTGCCGTAGACGCGGGTTGTGCGGGCGTATGTGTCGGTCTTACCCGGAATCGATGGAATGCCGGTATTTGGTCCCACGGGATAGAGCTGCGCCAGGCCTGACAAGTCGTCATCCCGAAGAGTAAAGGGGGAGGGCATGCACTGATATGTGTAAGGACCGCAGATGATGTCGATGGGATGCATGACAGGCCAGTGCAAGGCCTGCTGGACGGTCGGACGCGGGCTTCCGGTAAAGACGTTGTCGTTGGTTTGAGACCAGCCGAGGCCGAGTACACGTCCGAAGGCACGCATGAGCTGATACTGAAGTTGTAGCTGCTGTTCGGGAGCGGGACCGGTGCAGCGGCCGTTCAGCACGAGGATTGCGTGCTGGATTTTTCCAGCGGTGGAGATGGAATCCACACTTTCGATGACAGCGTTCTGGCGGCAGCCTGAAGGAGAGCTGGCTCCGCTGCCGAGCATGAGGTCGATGATTGAGCCGTCATAGTCGTAGAGGACAGCAATCTGTTTATTGAGGTAGTTGGAGCTCTGGATATCCGAGGGGAAGACGAGGCCGGTGCTGGCGAGATAGGTGTTGGCGGAATTTGCATGTTCCGCTAGTACCCCTCCATAAAGCAGATTGAGGCTGGTTGTAGGGACGGTCCAGACGTTGGCGGCAGCGGCAACAATGGCGTCAGCCGCGGCGTGATCGACGTAGGGGCTCAGATCGCCGGGGTCAGTGAAATAGCGCGGACTGGTTGTGTACCACGCGACGATAAGGCCCTCCTGTGTGTAGTAGGGGCGGCCCGTAACCCATCGCGGTCCAGCTGCGTGGCTTGCGATCGGTAGAGCAATGAAGAGAGAGAGCAACAACCGGCGGGCGATTCTACTGCAGATCATGGAACCGCCTGTTGCCAGTTGGTAAGCATGTTGACGACAACAGCGACGGAGGTCTGTTCTGCGGCGACAGAGCTGTCACCGGCGGAGGAATCGGATGTCGAGGCGGCGATGACTTGGCCGGTCGTAAGGGATGTGGAGGCTGTATAGGGAAGATTGCGTAAAAGCCGCGTTCCTATCCAGCGGAGATCTGCGACAGAGGAGGCTGAAGCCGGAGCGGAAGCCGCAGACGACACCAGAGAAGATGCTGTCCCGGCGCGGATAGGGATTGCGCCATTCATGCCGCCCACCGGAGAGGTTATGCCGGCGGGGTTGAGGGGATGCAGCAGCATCAGGAATCGCTGACCGGGGCGATAGCGCTCGTCACCGCCCTGCCACAGACCTGCCCACTCCCGCAGGGTGAAGGTAGCGCCGGAGTTGCAGCCGCGAACTGCCTGATCGATACGGAAGTCGACCTCGACGAGGCCTGATGCTCCCTGCTCGCCTGTGCGATGACGAACCGCGGTCACCTCTCCTACAAAGATGATGCCCGCCAGATCGGACATCTGATGAAGGGCGTCCTCAATGCTCCGAGGGGATGGAGCTGTCTCCTGTGAATGAAGTGAGGTGGCGATTGCCAGTATCGCAAGCGCGCCTGCAAGGCGGAACCTATGCGTTCTGTGGTTAGCCATGATCTCCCCCCTCGGTACCCTTACCTTTTCGTCGGGAATGACTCGGGGTGAGACATGTGACCTATTTCGATACAAAGAGATGCGATTGGAGGGGGGATTTAAAAGCGGATGAGGTTGGCTCACAGGCGAACTGCTGGCAAAATCTCTAATGGAGGGTGACGGCTGGCAGTGAATTTTCTAAATTTCTTCGCCGCATGCAGCTAGAAATCGTCAATTTTCACACTCACCTTTTTCATTTCCGTGCATCCTACCCCAATACAATAGTGCGAACAGGAGATATGTACATGGCCATCGAGCCCACCACGCCCCAAATCATCGACCCGCTTCGCTCCCTTGATCCCGCCGCGTTTGTCGCATTTGACCCATTTCCTTTTGACGAGCTCTTCGTCGCAACCCGCAGCGTCGACGATGACGATGAGGATTATGACGATGAAGATGAGGAGGATGAAGAGGACGACGAAGAGGATTTCGAGGACGACGACGAAGAGGATGAAGAGGACGACGACGAGGAATTTGAAGACGACGACGAAGAGGATGAGGACGACGAAGAGGAAGAAGACGAGGACGAAGCCTACTACGACGACGATGAAGAGGAGGATGAGGAGGAAGACGAAAGCGAGTTCGACGAAGATCTCCCCCGAATGCCTCGTGTTCGTCGCATGTAGTCATCTTTCGTGAGGCGGGGTGCCTGGTTTTTCCAGGATGAGACATTCGAACTACGGGCCGCGCTGTGTGATCTCCGGCGCGGCCCTTTCACGCTCAATAACCGGCGTCGGTAACGATGTTCTCGAGCGGTTGCCCGGCTAGATAACGTCGTACCTGGGCGGCTCCGAACCGGAAAGCCCGGTGGATGAACTCGGGAGTCGAGCCTGCGATGTGGGGGGTAATCATGCAGTTGGGGGCTGACCAGAGAGGGTGATTCTCTGGCAGGGGCTCAGGATCGGTCACATCGAGAGCGGCGCGAATTTTGTGCTCTGTGAGGGCCTGAACGAGAGCGTCGGTATCGACGACGGGGCCGCGAGCGGCGTTGACGAGCAGTGCTCCCGGTTTCATGAGGGCTAGTTCCTGTGCCTTGAACATTCCCTCGGTCTCGGGAGTGAGAGGGACGATGGCTACGACGATATCTGCCTGAGGCAAGAGGCTTTGAAGTTCGGAGATTGCAAAGACCTGAGGGGGGTTGCGCGCGCTTCGGGCTACACGAATGAAGTTCGCTCCAAAGGGGGTAAGGCGCGCTTCGATGGCCGCTCCGATGGAGCCGTAACCCACGACAAGAACGGTCTTTCCGGAGAGATCTTCACTCAGGATCCGGTATTGACCGACCTGTGCTCCTCCTTCATTCATGAAGCCATCCCGCACGGAGGCCTGGCCACCCCACTGGTGCAGGTTCTGCATGTCGCGATAGAGCGGGAAACGCTTGAGTGTGGACATGATGGCTGTAACGACCCACTCCGAGGTGGAGATGTCGTGGATGCCACGGCCATCGCAGAGAGTTACGTTCTTCGGGAGCCATGGAATGATCCAGTCGACGCCAGCCATCATGGACTGAACGACCTTCAGGCCGCGCAGGCGGGAGAAGGTTGCAGCCGCATCTTTACGGGCAAAGGGAAGAATCCAGAAATCAACCTCCAACTCTTCGGTCGAGTTGCGGGGAATGCGAACAATCTCGGCTTCTGGAGGAAAGTCCACTAACAGTTCTGGAGAGAGAGTCTCGTCGATACCAACACGCACCATCTTTTGAGTGTCCCCGAAAAGTTTTTACAAAGCAAAGGGCCAATGCTCTGTTCCGACCGCTCCATCTTATTTGATGTTCGCCTGCAAGGGCCGCTTGAAAGCCGATCGGTGGGAAGATTAAGCTTCGTTTGTCCCCGCCTGCCCTGATGGTTCAGATGATTTACACTGGCCACGTCATTGTTGTGATTGGGGCAAGGTGGATTGCTTTCTGTGCAATCCCGAAAATATCGTGGGGCTAAGCTAAAAGCAGCTCTCCGGATGGAGAGCGAAGGAGTTATCTATGTCGGCAGTTGAAACTGCGCTTTCCGGTCTCTCTTTGATTGGAGACAGCACTGCTTCGCCCGGTCAGGCGACCTTTCATGGAGTGAATCCGGCTACCGGAAAGAATCTTGAGCCGGTGTTTTACTCCGCGACGAAACACCAGATCGGCGAGGCCGTGGAACTGGCGAAGGCTTCATTCTTTGCCTTTGCAGGAATGCCGGGAAAAGATCGAGCCGCGTTTCTTCGCAAGGTGGCCAGCAGTATCGCAGAACAGGGAACGGCCATCGTCGAGCGAGCCAATCTGGAGACCGGTTTGCCGCTTCCTCGGCTGCAGGGAGAGCTTGCGCGCACAACGAATCAGCTGATTCTCTTTGCTGAGGTTCTGGAAGAGGGATCGTGGGTAGATGCGAGGATCGATGAGGCCGACCCTGCACGCAAGCCTTTGCCGAAACCGGATGTCCGGTCGATGTGGAAGCCGCTTGGTCCGGTTGCCGTTTTTGGTGCGAGCAACTTCCCGCTGGCGTTTTCTGTTGCAGGCGGCGACACGGCGTCTGCCCTCGCGGCCGGATGTCCTGTGGTCGTCAAGGCCCACCCAGCGCATCCCGGGACGAGCGAGCTTGTAGGGAAGGCCGTGCAGAAGGCTGTAAAGGAAAGCGGGCTTCCTGCAGGCGTGTTCTCTCTGCTCTTCGATGCGGGCATTGAAGTTGGGGTCTCGCTGGTGAAGCATCCCGGGATCACAGCGGTTGCCTTTACGGGATCGCAGATGGGAGGCAAGTCCCTGATGCGTCTGGCCGCCGAGCGTCCGGAGCCGATTCCTTGCTATGCGGAGATGGGAAGCACGAATCCGCTCTTCATTCTTCCGGGAGCGATGAAGGAGCGCAGAGATGCGCTGGCGCAGGGATTGCAAACCTCCTTCACGCTGGGGTCGGGGCAGTTCTGCACGAAGCCGGGATTGGTGTTTACGCCCGCGGAGCAAGCAGAGCAGTTCACAGAGGTTTTGCGCACCGGTGTCGATGGATTGAGCCAGCAGGGAATGCTTACGCCCGGCATCGCGAATAAATACAAGGCAGGAGTGGCGGAGCGCCGGAAGGACGGTCATGCTCAGTTGATTGCCGGAGCAGGGACCGAGGTCAATCCGGAGATCGCTACGGGAGCTGCGACTCTCTTCAGCGTGGCTTTGGAGGAGTTTGTCGCCGAGCACTCGCTTGAAGAAGAGATCTTTGGGCCTACGACACTATTGGTGCAATACGGTGAAGTAGATGAGCTGGTAAAGGCCGCGGAGAAGCTGCATGGGCACCTGACCGCGACGATTCACGGCACAGAGGAAGATATCGCCAAGGCAGGCGAGTTGATTCGTGTGCTGGAGACGAAGGTTGGGCGAGTGCTCTTCAACGGATATCCCACCGGAGTAGAGGTATGCCATGCCATGGTGCATGGCGGACCGTACCCGGCGACCTCGGATAGCAGAACGACCTCGGTTGGAACGAGAGCGATCACGCGGTTTGCGAGGCCGGTGTGTTATCAGGATTGTCCTGACGCCGCTCTCCCAGAGGAGTTGCGGAGGGCAAATCCTCTGGGAATCATGCGGCTGGTGAATGGAAGTCTGGTGCGCTCCTAGGAGCGCACTCAGGCGACAGGATTTTCCAGTGTTCCGATCGGTTCAATGCTGATGCGGACGATGTCGCCGCTTACCAGGGTGAAGTCGTCTCCCGGAACGATGCCTGTGCCTGTCATGAGGAAGGCTCCGGCAGGGAAGGTGTTATCGCGGAAGAGATAAGAGGCCAGAAGCTCGGGATCGCGCTTCAGCTCGGCGAGGGTTGTCGCACCGGAGAAGACTGTGGAGCCGTTTCGCAGGACCTGAAGCTCGATGGGTGTGGTGCGGGGCAGGGGATCGGGGCTGAGCAGAATGGCTGGTCCGAGGGCGCAGCTTCCGTCGTAGACCTTGGCCTGCGGAAGGTAGAGAGGGTTTTCGCCCTCGATGTCGCGGGAGCTCATGTCATTGCCGATGGTGTATCCCGTGATGGTGCCTGCCGAGCTGATGAGCAGGGTAAGCTCGGGTTCGGGAACGGACCACTTGGCGTCCGAACGAACACGGACGGGCTGTTTGGGGGCGATGACGCGGCGGCCTGTGGCCTTGAAGAAGATCTCGGGGCGTTCGGCGTTATAGACGCGATCGTAAAAGGTTCCGCCACCGGCGTCTTTGGACTCTTCGATACGGGCATCGCGGCTGCGGAAGTAGGTAACGCCCGCTGCCCAGACCTCCTGACTGCCTACCGGGGCGAGGATCTGGCTTTCGTCGGGTGCCGGAACGCTCTTGTTTGAAAGAGCAGTTTTTACGCGGTCGTAGACATCTGGGCTGGAGATCAGTTCATCCCAATCCGTGGTTGCGACTGGAAAATAGCTGCCGCTGTCTTCTGCGTAGAATCCGGCCTTCGTGCGATAAAGCTTCATATCGTTTCCTTCTCCAAGGTTGAGTTCTGTTGTTTTAGGGATTCCTGACCTAGATGCAGGAGTTCGACGATCGAATCCGTGTCATAGACGCAGCCCCCCCAGATTCCGCCGCTTGCCTGGACGAGAGCAGCCCACAGCTTTGTTTGTGTTGGCAGCATGGGATGAGGTGCGAGATCCTTTCGAGGACGACGAGCACTGAGACGGCGCTGCCCTTCTTCGGGGGAGAATCGCTCATCGCCCTCGCCGATGAGATTGACGCTGCCGTGCAGGGCATTGCGATCCAGGGTGATCTCAATGACGTCTCCTTCGAGCACGCGACCGATGGGGCCACCGGCGAGGGCTTCGGGAGAGATATGGCCGATGCATGCCCCGGTTGAGACTCCACTGAAGCGGGCATCGGTGAGGACAGCAACGTGTTTGCAGTCCGGGAGGTTCTTCAACGCGGAGGTGATCTGGTAGATTTCCTGCATACCGGCACCGGCGGGACCACCGCAGATCAGAACGATTACGTCTCCTTTACCGATGGAGCCCTGCTTGATAGCTGCAATAACGGCTTCTTCCGTGGTGAAGACTTTGGCGGGGCCTACGTGATGATATCGATTCGTCTCGTCGAGGAGGGAAGGATCGATTGAGGTGCTCTTGATGACAGAGCCCTCAGGCGCGAGGTTTCCGACGGGAAAACAGACCGTTGCGGTGAGGCCACGCTCGCGTGCGCGATCCGGAGAGAGGATTACATCGTCTGCATCGACGCCGTCGAGTGTTTGCAGCCTGCTTCTAAGAGCTCTGCGCCTTTCACTCTGTTCCCACCAGTTGAGGTTTTCGTCGAGAGTTTCGCCTGTGACGGTTCGAACGGAGGTATCCAGCAATCCTGCACGCCGAAGATGCAACATTACCTCCGGTACTCCTCCGGCGAGAAAGACCTGCACCGTGGGGAAATTGTTGGGGCCGTTCGGAAGAGCGTCGACAAGACGTGGAATCTGGCGATTTATATGTGCCCAATCGTCTGCGGAGGGGCGTCGCAGTCCAGCCGAGTGTGCAATGGCCGGGACGTGCAGCAGGAGGTTTGTCGACCCCCCAAATGCGGCATGGAGGACCATGGAGTTACGAATTGACGCGTCGGTCAGGACATCGTTTGTTCCCATGCCGAGGTGGTACATGCGCAACATGGCTCTGGCTGAGCGTACGGCGCTGTCCAGCCAGATGTCCTGTCCGGAGGGAGCGAGCGCAGTGTGCGGGAGCGCCAGTCCTAAAGCCTCCCCAATCACCTGTGAGGTAGCAGCGGTGCCGAGAAACTGGCAGCCGCCCCCGGGACTGGCGCAGGCTCGGCAGCCAACCTCGGCGGCGTATTCGAGCGTGATCTGGTTCTTTGAGTAACGAGCGCCGATGGTCTGGACCTTGCCCGCATCTTCTCCCTCTTCGGCCAACAGGGTTACTCCGCCGGGAATGAGGACGCTGGGGAATGGGCCGCAGGAGGCGAGAGCCATCATCATCGCGGGAAGGCCCTTGTCGCAGGTCGCGATTCCGAGGACGCCCTTACGTGTCGGGAGAGAACGGATGAGGCGGGAGAGGACGACGGCGGCGTCGTTGCGGTAGGGAAGTGAGTCCATCATGCCGGCGGTCCCCTGAGTTCGACCATCGCAGGGATCGGTGCAGGCTCCTGCAAAGGGAATGGCGTGCAGATTGCGAAACTCGCGGGCTGCCTCAGCGACAAGAAGGCCGACCTCCCAGTGTCCGGTGTGGAAGCCAAGTGCGATAGGCGTGCCGTCCTGGGCGCGCAGACCGCCATGGGTGCTCAGGATAAGGAACTCAGGATCGAGCAGCCGCGAAGGCTCCCATCCCATGCCGGCGTCCTGGGTGAGGCCGAAGAGATTTCCCGAGGGCTGGGTCAGAAGCATCTCGGGAGTGATGGGGAGACTGCCCTCAGGACCTCGTGCGTGTGTCTTTACGGTCTCGAAGAGAGAAGGACTGCTTTCGAGGATGCTGGAGATGGTGATGGTGCTCTCTGGCTTCATAGTCAATTTTGCAGGATATCCGAATGAGGTGGCTTAGGCAGGAAAAGCAGGATTACGGCAGACAGCATAAGTGAGATGGACATGAGCAGGAAGCCGGGGCGCGAACTTCCGGTCAGTGCCTGTAATAGTCCTACCAGATAGCTGCCGGCGAATCCTCCCAGGGCTCCGCAACCGTTGATCAGGCCCAGGATCTCCGCCGTTACGTTTTTGGGGAGGCGCTCGGGGATGATCGCGAAGAATGGACCATAGGGTGCGTACATGCAGCCTCCCGCAACTACCAGGCAGACGAATGCAGCGGCAAAGCTTTTTTCCGCGAGCAGGAAGGAGCCCATCATGCAGATTCCAGACAAGAGTAAAAATGGCCAGACAAGAGCTTCGCGCCGAAGCATTTTGTCGGAGAGGTAAGAGACGACGATCATCAATATGATGGCGGCGAGATAGGGAATTGCTGAAAGCAGTCCCGTCTGCCCCATCGATAAGGAACTGCCCTGCCGCACGATTGAAGGAAGCCACAGAACGAAGCCGTACACGCCCAGGCTCCAGCAAAAATACTGAACCGAGAGCAGGATGACATCGCTTCGAAGCATCGCGTGCTTTAGGGACTTCACTGGATCGAGGACAGTTTGTTCTTCAGCCAGCTTTTGTTCCAGGCATTGCGCGGCCTGTTCGTCGAGCCAGGGAGCGTCCGTCGGTTTGTCGCGGATACAGAGGATCCATATGAGCGCCCATGCCACCGAAGGAATGCCCTCAAGAATGAACGTCTTCTGCCAGCCAACCGCCTGTATCAGATAGCCGGTAATGGCCGACATCCAAAGGACCGTGGTCGGGTTTCCGAGGATGAGGATAGAGTTTGCGCGCGAGCGCTCCTCCCGCGTGAACCAGCGCGTAAGAAGCAGCAGCATGGCAGGGAAGATGACGCTCTCCGCGACGCCGAGAAGGAAGCGGTCGATGGCCAGCAGCCAGAAGTGGCGAATGACGCCTGTAAGAGCGGCGAGGGATCCCCAGACAATCAGCGCCGTGAAGACGAGCCAGCGGGCACTGTGGGTTCTAGCGAATCGGCCACCCGGGATCTGAAATGTGAAGTAGCCGAGGAAAAAGAGGGCTCCCAGAAGAGAGGTCTCAGCGCCGGTGATGTGCAGTGTCTCCGACAGCCCGGCGGCGGCTCCAAAACCATAGTTGGCACGGTCGAGGTAGGCCAGACTATAGGTAATGAATGCAGCAGGAAGCACATAAAACCATCGCCTCCTTAGGCTCGCGGAGAGCTTTGCTGCCGATTCGGAAGATGGCGCGTCGTTGGAGAGTAATTCCGACATAAGAAGCGGGCTTTCGTTTCTCTGGGTTCTGCAACTGTTTGTTGACGATGGCCAAAGCGAGCGGCTTTTCTAGCTCATGTACCAGCCGCCATTTAAGTTGATGGTTTGTCCCGTGACATAACCGTTGGATGCCAAAAAAACGATAGCATCTGCAACCTCTTCCGATTGGCCAAACCTGCCAACTGGTATGAGATCGGGGCGGATGGCCTTATTGTTGCGGATCATATCCGTTTCGATGAGAGCCGGAGCCACGGCATTCGAGGTGATGCCTTCTTTGGCAAGCAGATTGGCGTAGCTATGCATCATTCCCAGCATGCCCGCTTTGCTCGCGGCATAATGCGGTCCCACCACACCGCCAGTTTGCGCCGCGATGGAGGAGATAAAGATGATCCGGCCCCATTTCTGTTGACGCATGTGGGGAATGACGGCCTGAGAGACGAGGAACGCAGAGGTGAGATTTGTCTCTATCGTTCGAGACCAGTCGTTTAAATCGAGCTCTGCGAAGGGCTTTGTTGGGTTGATCCCGGCGTTGTTGACTAGAATATCGATCGTTCCGAACTCATTCTTGACGGTGTTTACCATCGCAGCGACTTCATTCGGATGGGAGACGTCTGCGCGGATGGTACGAGCCCGCCTGCCGGATTGTTCGATTGCCGCAGCGATAGAGGATGCCTCGGACTCGGAGTGAAGGTAGTTGATCGCTACATTACAACCGGCTGCTGCCAGCGCGAGCGCAGCTTCACGGCCTATGCCGCGCGATCCGCCTGTAATGAGTACAGTCTTCCCGGTGAGCGATTCCACTGCAGACCCCATTTTCTTATAAGGCAAAGGCAGGCCTTGCCGTGGTTATCAAGGGGTCCGGTGGCTAGAAATCCCGCTCGACAAGCCTCTGGAACATAGTGCTATTATGGCCCACGCTTGCGCAAGTGAAATTGCGGATTGAGCAATGTGGTTTGAAGGTTTTATTTGTCTGGCGAAGTGGTTTCAGTAGAGGACTGAGGCATTTACCTCCATGTCGACCTCGATTCGGAAGTTGGGTTTGCGTCTGCGTTCGCCGATAACTCTGGCGATCCTCGCCGTCCTTGTAATTGTCTCGGCGGCGGCCTGGTATTTGATGAGAGGAAAAGCTTCCGCTTCGGAGGGAAAGACTTTAAATGCCGACTATGTTGACCCACAGGTCTGTGGGACGTGTCACGCCAGTATCGCCAAGACATATCGAAAGACCGGTATGGGGCGATCTTTTTATCGGCCGACCGCTCAGAATGTGATTGAGGACTATACCAGGACAAATACCTATACCCATAAAACCTCGGGAATGAACTATGTCATGACCGAACGGGATGGCAAGTTCTACCAGCGCCGATTCACTCGTGGTGAGGATGGGAAAGAAGAGAATGTTCTGGAAGCGCAGGTGGATTACATATTAGGCTCGGGCAATCAGGCGAGAACCTACCTTCACCGGACACAGCAGGGAAAGCTTATTGAACTGCCGGTGAGCTGGTACGTCGAAAACTCCGGTTACTGGAATATGAGTCCTGGCTTCGATCGTGTGGATCAGCCGGATATGCAGGGATTCATCGGTTCCGAGTGCATGTATTGCCATAATGGGTATCCCAGAAATGTTGCGATGAAGCCCGGGAGCGACGATTCGATCTTTCCGGAGAAGATGCCTGAGGGAATCGACTGTCAGAGATGTCATGGACCCGGAGCCGCGCATGTGGCTGTTGCCAGCAAAGGAAAGGTGTCGCTGGAAGAGATCCGCAGCAAGATCGTCAATCCGGCAAAGCTTCCAAGAGATCGCCAGATGGAGGTGTGCATGAGGTGCCATCTGGAGACGAGTGCGCGTCATGTCCCGAGCGGGATTATCGCCTATGGACGTGATGTGTACTCCTTCAAGCCAGGGGAAGAGCTGGGGAACTACAAGACGTACTTTGAGCGTCCCAAAGATCCGAAGAGCGATGATTTTGAGGTCGCGCATGCTGGTTATCAGTTGCTCCGATCCGCTTGTTTCCGCAACACTCAGATGACTTGTCTAACTTGTCATGATCCGCACGATATCCCACGAGGCGAAGAGGCGAAGAAGCAATACATTTCGGTATGTGAGGGGTGCCATAAGGAGGTCCAGCATAAAGGAGTGGCGATGACAGCAGGCAACGACTGTCTCACCTGTCACATGCCGAAGCGGAGAACAGAAGGTTCTGTCCATATTGTTCTTACCGACCACTACATTCAGCGTTTTCGGCCACTACGTGATCTGACTGCTCCCTTTCCTGAATCCAGGCTTCCTGAAGATCGAACCCCGGTGGAGATTTACTATCCCAAGTCAAAAGAAGCTACCTCCAAGGCCGCGCTTTATCTTGCCGTTGCGAGAGTCGAGGACGTTGGGATCGATGGAAGAGGCCAGTTGAAGGCACTGCTGGATCGCCAGCATCCGAAGTGGCCCGAGCCTTACATTGCTCTGGGAAAGGCCTACTCTCACGCTGGAAGACTGGAAGATGCGGTACGAAGTTTTGAAGAGGCATTGCAGCTCAGTCCCGACGATCAAGTTACGTTGCGCGAACTTTCCGCAGCCTTATTGCGGGCAGGTCAGTTTGACCGGGCGATTGAAAAGCTTCAGCGTGCAACGGCTCGGTATCCGGATGACGATGAGGCGATGGCCAATCTGGCGAATGCCTACTTCAGGATTGGGAAACTGCCAGAGGCCCAGGAAATGTTGACGCGAACTCTGGCTGCAAACCCTTTGCGTGCCGATGCTCATAATCTGGCGGGTTTGTGCGCTGTTCAACAGGCCGACAAGGTAGGGGCGGAGCAATCGTTTCGTGAAGCGATCCGCCTGCAACCCAATCTTCCGGAGCCTTATAACAACCTCGCGAATTTGTTGATGGGAGAGCGAAGCTTCAAAGATGCGGAGCTCCATTTCAAGAAAGCTCTGGAACTGAATCCTGAGTACGGGGATGCCCATCATGGCCTGGGACTGCTCTTCATTTTGGAGAGCAACTATGCGGGAGCAACGCAGGAGCTCCTGGCAGCGGCCCGCACTGCGCCTAACAATGCTGTAGTTCACGCCGATCTGGCGGACCTGTTGAGCGCTCAGGGCAAGTTGGCCGATGCTGCTGCGGAGTATCGGCGGGCTTTGGCCGTGGATAAAGCCCAACCGGATGCGAATCTCGGACTTGGCCTGCTTCTCCTGCAGCAAGGACAAAGGAGTGAGGCCATGACCTATCTTCAACAGGCATCTCAGAGCGCAAATCCGGAAATAAGCCAACGTGCACAGGGCATTCTTCTGCAAGTTCTTCGATAAGCTCCGCCTCGGGCACATGTTGATATTGATTCTTGACGATGCTCGCTTCGCATTGCTACTATTCTGGTCCGTAATATGCAATAGATATTGCGAATTACGCAATGATCAGGAGGGATGATTTTTCTCTCTCCGGCGGAGGATTCCGTGAGCGGAAAAGGTACGCTTTCTCGTCGCGAGGCGCTTGTAGGTGCGGCGGCTCTCGGCGGGCTTAGTGCAATGCGGGCCTGGGGCGCGCCCAGGACTCTTTCGCCTGCGGATAAAGCCAATATCGCCTTTATTGGCATTGGCAACTACGGTGCGACGAATCTTACAGAGCTTGCAGCCGAGAATATCGTGGCGGTTTGCGATGTGGACTGGCGCACTCGAGCACAACTGCCGGGCCGTTTTACACCGGCTGTGGAGGTGGCGGCCGCTCATCCGGGGGCAAAGCGGTTCGACGACTGGCGCGTGATGCTGGAGCAGATGGATAAGAGCATTGACGCCGTTGTCGTCTGCACGGCGGATCATGTGCATGCCTATGCCGCGCTTACCGCGATGAAAATGGGCAAGCACGTTTACTGCGAGAAGCCTCTTGCTGCGACGATGCATGAGGTTCGCGCTATGGTGCAGTCCGCTCGCCGACATCCGAAGCAGGCTACGCAGACAGGAATTGTGGGCCACGCCTCGGAAGATGTGCGCCTGATTGTGGAATGGATTCGAGCCGGAGCCATTGGAACGGTGGAGAGGATCGATGTATTTCAGACCGACTGGGCCGCTGGTCAGCGTTATATCAATCCCTACTCGGACTGCGATCATATCGACGATAGCGTTGAGACTCCGGCAGAGGTGAAGTGGGACCTGTTCCTTGGTCCGGCACCCGTGCGGAAGTACAACTCGATGTACCTTCCCTTGCGCTGGAGAAACTGGCTGGATTTCGGTACGGGAATCCTGGGAGATCACGGTCCGCATTTTCTCGATCCTCTTGTGTGGGCTCTTGATCTTGATTATCCGGAGACGCTGGAAGGCGATGCGGACACGGCGTATACGGGCAAGGTCGAGCGGGAGATGTTTGCTCGCGTGTCGCATGTGAACTATCGATTTGCTGCAAAAGGAAGTCGCCCGGCGCTGACGCTCAAGTGGTGGGGGTACGATACGCCTCCCGCGCCTCCGGGATGGAAGAAGAACGAGCCACTCCCAACGGGCGGTGGAATCGTCTACGGTACCAAGGGAGTTCTGGTCTACGGTCCTGTCTACAGCAGCAAGCCCGGTGTACAGAAGCAGGTATGGCTGCTGCCGGAGGAGCTTGATCGACAGTTTCAACGACCGGCCAGGACGATTGCACGGCCTTCGAGTCATTGGGCGGAGTGGATTGACGCTGCGAAGCAAGGGAAACAGCCATCCTGCAACTGGGAGTATGGAGGACACGTTACCGAGTTGTGTCTTCTTGGAAATATCGCGATCGCACATCGAGGAACGACATTGCGCTTCGATTCAAAACAGAGAAAGTTTTTGAACTCCGAGAGTGCCAATGCGCTGTTTTCGCGGCCTGGCCGCAAAGGATGGGAGTTACCGGGGTGAGGCAAGACTGTCCCCGGAACGCCCGAAAATTTATTACTGAGGCAAAAGGCAGGAAGATGCGACGAGTTTCATGGAAGATCTATGCGGGAACGTGTGCGGTTGCCGTCGGAGCTGTTACAACGCTGTCCCTCCGGCATCCATCGCGTGTAGTCGATGCGGCCGCCGCTACGCAAAAGGCATCGTACACATCGTGGACGGCCTATGGTGGATCCAACAGTGATTCACAGTACTCAGCGTTGAAACAGATCAATCGTTCCAACGCAAACCAACTGCAGCAGGTGTGGTTTTATCCCGCGGGAAATAATGGCTTCCGCTATGGGTCGAACCCCTTAGTCATCGATGGGGTGATGTTTGTCTACGGGAAAGACAACACCGTCGTTGCTCTGGATGCGACAACCGGTAAGGAGATCTGGGTTTACGACACGCACAAACCAAGATTGATCTCACATCGCGGCATGACCTATTGGGAGAACAAAGACCGTTCCGATCGCCGCATCCTGTTCTCGATGAATAACGAGCTGCATGCAGTTGACGCGAGAACGGGGAAAGATATCGCGTCGTTCGGGAAGAATGGAGCAGTCGATCTTCGGGAAGGACTTGGGCGCGATCCATCTACGATTCGTCAGATCCAGTCCAACACGCCGGGCAGAGTCTTCGAAAACCTCTACATTACCGGTTCGGCGACGGGCGAGGAGTATGAGTCGCCTCCGGGAGATCTCCGCGCCTTCGATGTCGTCACCGGAAAACTTGTCTGGCAGTTCCACACTGTTCCTCATCCAGGCGAGATGGGATACGACACGTGGCCGAAGGATGCCTATAAGTACATTGGTGGAACGAATAACTGGGGCGAGTTCTCTATCGATGAGAAGAGGGGCATCGTCTATTTCCCGCTAGGTTCGCCTACTTATGATTTCTATGGCGCGGATCGTCATGGCGCCAATCTGTTCTCGGATTGCCTTCTGGCTCTGGATGCCAGGACGGGTAAGTATATCTGGCACTTTCAGACGACTCACCATGATCTTTGGGATTATGACCTGGAGACCGGTCCTAAGCTGATGACCATCAAGCATGACGGAAAGATGGTCGATGTGGTGGTGCAGGCCGGCAAGAATGGTTTCGTCTACGTGTTTGACCGCACGAACGGAAAACCGATCTGGCCGATTGAAGAACGGCCTGTTCCGCAGTCCGATGTTCCTGGCGAACAGAGCTGGCCGACCCAGCCGTTTCCGACGCATGTTCCTCCCTTCGCCCGGCAGAAGTTCACGGCGGATATGGTGAATCCTTATATCGCCGATCCTAAGGAGCGGGAGGCGATCAAGAAGCAGGTGGAAGGCGCGCGGCAGGAAGGTATCTTTACGCCTCCGTCACTTGGGACCACGATGGAGACGCCGGGCAATAACGGTGGTGGAAACTGGGGGTCCGGTGCGATCGATCCTGAGACCAGCACTTTTTATGTCGTCTCAAAAGATGCTCCCTCGTTGTTGCATCTGGAGGCAAAGCCGCCGAAGCGCCAGGTCCCTGGTTCGCCGGAGACTCAGGGATTTGTGGTCTATCTGCAGAACTGCCAGGCGTGTCATGGAGCGCAGCGGCAAGGACAGCCTCCGGCGATTCCCTCGCTGGAACATGTTATCGAGCGAGCAGGAGAGGATCGTGTTCGCGAGGCGGTACACAATGGATTGCCTCCCATGCCTGCCTTCCCCGATCTGGACGATGCAGATATCTCTCATCTCCTCGCATATCTGAAGTCGCCGGAGAAGGCCAACCTTGCCCCTGACGCGCTCGCGCGAGCTATGGCTCCACCGGCGAAGACCTCGAAGCTTGGTCCAGGGGGAATGAGGTATTGGACTGGATACGGCTATATGAACTCGTCCGAGGGACTGGCCGCTATATCTCCTCCATGGTCAACCCTCACCGCCTACGACATGAATAAGGGCGACATCAAGTGGCAGATCCCGTTGGGAGAGGTCGCCGAGCTCATCGAGAAGGGTATTCGCAACACCGGAAGTTATTGGCCGCGTGGCGGAGCCGTGATTACAGCTGGAGGGCTCATTGTCGTAGGAACGAGATCCGATGCGAAGCTGCATATCTATGACAAGGAAACGGGGAAGCAGATCACGGAGATCCAGATGCCCGGTGGTCCGGAAGGTATTCCAACCATCTATGAGGTAGATGGAAGGGAATACATTGCACTCAGCGCACGGCTCAGCTCCGATAAGGTCGTCGGAGATCAGCCCAAGCCAAGTGCGGCCTCGGCTCCAGCGAATGAAAAACAGACGCAGGGATATTACGTTTATGCTCTGCCGGAGTCATCTTTGAAGAAATAGCTATTCAGGATGCCGCTATATAACGAGAGGGCCGCCATTGTGGCGGCCCCTCTCGGTTGCTTTTGAAGAAGTACTACTTACCTACCCACCCACCATCGACGTACAGGGATTGCCCCGTCACATAGGCGGCTTCGTCAGAGGCGAGGAAGGCCGCTACTGCACCGATCTCACAGGGCTGCCCAGGGCGGCCGAGAGAGATTTGCGCCACAACATGAGGCAGGATGTCCGGGCTCTCCAATACCCAACGGATCATGGGAGTGTCGATCAGGCCAGGATGAATGCAATTGACCCGGATGCCGTGGCTGCCCATCTCGGCCGAGATGTTACGGGTCAAAGCCTCGATCGCAAGCTTGCTGGGGGCATAGTGGGTGCGGCCCGGCAGTACGCGTGCAGCCTGTATCGATCCGATGTTGATGATGGCTCCCTTGCGTCCTTCGGCGATGAGGCGTTTGCACAAAGTCTGCGAGCACATCCATTCGCTCTTCAGGTTTGTCTGCGTGACATCGTCCCACTGCTGATCGGTGATCTCGGTGAAGGGAATGATGGTCTCTATTCCCGCATTGTTCACGAGGATATCGACCGGCCCCATCTCTTTCCAGGCCGTCTCGAAGAGTCGTTCAACGTCTTCTCGTTTCGCGACATTCCCAGCAACGGTTATAGCGCGACGACCTTTAGCCTTGATGTTATTCGCGACCTCTTCTGTGCGGGCATCTGCTGTCAGGTCATTGATAACAACATCGGCTCCTTCGTCTGCGAAGGCTTCTGCGATGCCTCGTCCAATTCCCTGGCCTGCTCCCGTTACTACGGCGATCTTGCCCTTCAGCTTCATGTTTTGTCCTTTGAGTTGTCGCTCCAGCGAAAATATACGCGTATCGAATCGAAATCCTATCGCTCGATAACCCGTAACTAGTGAATCGTCCAGCCTCCATCGACCATGAGCGTGTGACCAACGATCATGTCGGAGAAGTCGCTGGATAAAAATAGAACTGCACCTACGAGGTCTGCAGGCTGGTTCCACCGTCCACGCGGAATCATCTCCTGTGTGGCCCACTCCTTATATCCGGGGCGCTCGAGAATATTTTTGCGCGATTCGGTCTCGGTAATGCAGGGAGCTACGGTATTTACAAGAACTCCCTGATGAGCCCACTCAAGGGAAAGGGCTTTTGCCATGTGATGCACCGCGGCCTTCGCCATGGCATAGACTGCCCGCTTTTTGAAGGCGATCTCGCCGAAGTTGGAGCCGATGTGGATGATACGGCCTCCACCCTGGGCCAGCATGACCCGTCCGGCGGCCTGAGAGGCAAAGAAGACGCTTTTGACGGTTGCGTCGAAGGTCTTATCGTATTCCTCTTCTGTGACGTCCAGAGCGTCCCCTGTGCCGGTCCAGCTTGCATTGTTGACGAGGATGTCGACGCGGCCGAACTTCGCTACTGTCTGGTCGATCAGGGCTCGACAGTCTTCAACCTTATTAACATCGGTTATCACAATGAGAGCCTGTCGCCCCAGCGCCTCGATCTCGCGCTGCAACTCCTTGATCTCGTCCATACGGGGACCGGGATACTTCGCCAGCACCAGATGGGCGCCTGCCTGCGCAAGCCCCAGCGCAATCGCGCGTCCAATGCCTTGAGATGCTCCGGTCACTACCGCAATCTTGTCTTTAAGGCCAAAGCTGGAATAGTCCGGCAAGGCATCCTCCCTTTGCATTCGTGTGGACCCTCTGAGGGCAGCCCTGGATGTTCTTATTAGAAATCATGTGTTGCACAAAGCGAGAATGAAATTGCGCATAATGCAAGCACGCGGAAATCTTATCTTTCACATGGGTACGCGTCAAGGCGCAATACACTTGCATCCGGCGAGAGATGGATGAAGAAAATTATCCTTTGATAAGGGGGACGTCCTTGACAACGATATCTCGAACGTTGCAGATTTATTGCGTGCTGTGCAATATAGTTTGCGATTTATGCACCATGTTCCCCGACTTCTGAACGCTGGGCGCATCTCCTGGAGGTAAGGCTTGAACCACATTTTGACACGTCGCAATTTTCTATCGCGCGCCGCGCTGGCATCGCTGGCATTGGCGGCCGAGCCCAGTTTCTCCGCTCCGAAAAAGAGAAATATCCATTTGGGGTATACCGGCATCACCTGGAGAAACACCGAGGTGGATGACGCAATCAAGGACGTATCCTCCCTTGGGTTCTACGGCTTCGAAACATTTGGAGAGGTCCTTGCGAAGGCCGAGGACAAAGGGGGGCTGAAGCTTGTCCTCGAGAAGAATCATATGCCTCTGATCTCCGGCTATTGCACCGTGAATCTCACGGATTCATCGCGCAAGACAGATGAACTGGCGAAGGCGGTCAACTGGTGCGGATTGATCAAAAAGGCGGGCGGTAGGATCTTCGTCGTCGGCCCTAACCAGGTACCACGCGCCACTTATGATTTTGCAGCCAATAAGGCCAATATCATCAGCACCTTGAACGAACTGGCCAAGACGGTGACCGATCAGGGGCTAACCCCGGTCCTTCATCAACATACAGGCACCTGCATTGAATCGCGGGACGAGACCTACGCCGTATTGGAGGCTGTAGACACGACCCATCTGAAGTTTGGCCCGGATGTGGGGCAGCTCACGAAGGGCGGTCAGGATGCCGTGAAGGTTGTCAAAGACTTCCTGCCTCTCGTCCAGCACATGCATCTCAAGGATTTCAATGGGAAAGACGATCATCTTCTTGGCTATTGCCCACTGGGGCAGGGCAAGGTTGATGTCCCTGGAATTCTGGATCTGATGGAAGGACGGAAGATTAGTGGTATGGTAATGGTCGAGCTAGACAATGACTTTAGAAATCCGTCTCCAATTCCTTCGGCTACCCTGGCCCAGCAGAGCAGGGATTATCTCAGATCGATTGGAGTCAGATTCCGAGCGTAAACGGCGGGATCCATGCCAAAGAAAGTAGCCCAAGTACCATTCATCCAAAGCCTCGATCGTGGACTGACCATTCTTCAGGCTGTTGCGACCTCGAAGCAACCTGTAACCCTCGGTGAGCTGTCAGAGCTGCTGAGAGTCGACCGAAGCAGCGCCTTTCGTCTGGCTCAAACGCTCCGTCGCCGAGGGTTTCTCTCAACGCCGGCAGGGCGTAAGGATTACATCCTCGGCTCTGCCATGTGGACGCTCTCCCGTCAGTACGACTGGAGCAACATGCTTGTCCGCGTGGCGCATCAGGAGTTGAAGGCGCTCGCTCATGGATTGAACGAGACGGCTCACCTGGCGATTCGAGAAGGGAGGAACGCGCTCTTCATCGACTCTGTTCACGCTCGCCATGTGATTGTTGTTGCCGGGCAAACGGGCGAGTTGGTGCCGCTCTACTCTACAGCTCATGGAAAAGCCTTGTTGGCAGATCTGGACGAAGGGGAGCTGAGAACGATCTTCGGTCCCGAGCCTCTGCAGAAATATACGAAGACCACGATCAAGACGATTCCTGCGCTGGCCAAGGAGTGCGTCGGGATCCGCGAACGTGGATATGCTCTGGATGAAGCCGAGTTTCTGGAGGGGATGCGTTGCGTCGCGGCTCCCATCCGTCTCAACAGTGGAATGATCGTGGGCTCGATCGGAATTTCGGCGCCTGCCTCCCGTTTCCTGAAGGAGCACTATCCGTCGCACTCGAAGTCGGTTATACAGTGCGCCAAGAAAATTGGGGAGTTGCTCAGCGCATCGGAAGAGATTACAGCCCAGAGTGCATGAGCTGATCGATCTGAAATGAGCGTCCGATCTCGGACGCTTTATTTTTTGATGGATTCGTACGGTGGGCTCTCGTCTTCACTATATTCTTTGTGCTAGTCTTGCAATCTGCGTTGCATAGTATGCAACGCAGATTGTGTAATAGAACCGACGCAAAGGCGGGAGCTAACGAGGGAATGCGGAATCCAATTCTTGATTTCGAGATTGATAAATCTAAACTCCAATATATCGGTCACAATTTACAGCGGCCAGAGTGCATCCTCGCAGAAAAAGATGGGACGCTATGGTCGGCAGATTCGCGCGGTGGAGTTGTGCGAATGCGCCATGACGGCACCCAGGAGATCATTACTCAGAAGATCTCCTCTCATTTTTCTGAGGCCGATAGCGAGGCAACCCGGTATCTGACGGGGACGCTTCCAAACGGCCTCGCATTCGCAGCCAATGGCGATATTTTGATCTCTAACTTCGGCACGGATCGGCTGGAGGTAATGACGAGGTCCGGCGAGTCCAAGGTGCTTGCCGACAGCATCGACGGCGAAGCGATCGGCAAGGTGAACTTCGTATTGCGAGATTCCAAGGGCCGCATATGGATCACGGTCTCGACCCGGATCAAGAACTGGATGCATGCTCTGAAGCCGGATCTTCCGGATGGTTATATCGCCCGGTATATCGATGGAAAGTTCCACATCGTGGCTGATGGCTTCCATTTCACGAACGAGATTCGGATGGATGCCAAGGAAGAGTACATGTACGTTGTCGAGACGACTGGCGGTTGCATCAGCCGTCTGCGCGTACATGAAGATGGATCCCTTGGAGAGCGAGAGGTCTTCGGTCCTTCCAGCCTGGGCAAAGGAGCCTGGCCGGATGGAATTGCCTTCGACAGCTTCGGAAATCTCTGGGGAACATGCGTCTACTCCGACAAACTGTTTGTGCTCACTCCTGAAGGGGATCTGAAGGTTCTTCTGGACGAAGGGGATCCCGGAAAAGTGGATGCTCTCGAGAAACAGTTTTTCGCAGGAGCGGTTACAGAGGACGTTTTATTCGCGACCGGCCGTGGAGTTGCTCCCTGGATGGCAAGTGTCACTTTTGGAGGCCCCGACCTCCAGACTGCATATATCGGCTCTCTCCGGGCTCCGAATATTCCATACTTTCGCGCGCCCGTTCCAGGGCTGCCGATGGTGCACTGGAACGACCGGTACTGACTCCAATCTCTTTGAAGGTGATTCTTCCTGCAGCTATGCAGTCATAACGATACCGTTTGACTGCATAGCTGTAACTGCTTCTTGAACTGCCTCGATTGAGGTATATCGAGGAGCGTATTGCAGCATCCTGCGAGCCTTTGCGATGCTGCAGTTGGGCGAGTGTGCGATGTGGTCCCAGGTTGCCCGGGCGTCCTTCTCGCTGACCGATGCCTTCCATTCCTCCCAGGCCAGAAAAGAAAGATTTGCCGGTTGCCCAAACCAGGCAGCCATTCGTTCCGCAAAGCCACGAAGCGTCATCGCAGCGGGGGAGACGACGTGAAAGCTCTCTCCAAGAGCCACGCTTCTGCTTGCCATGGCGCACATAAATGCCTGAGCAACATCATCGGCGTGTACATGGTGCACTGTTTCCATGCCGAAGTTGGGAAGTGCGAGCAGTTTTCCCTGCGCGAGATCGGAGAAGACCGATGGATTGAAGTTGCCTTGGGGATTGATAGGATTCCAGCCTGTTCCAACCAGATGGCCGGGATGCAGAATCGTTGCGGGGAAAGAGTCTCTCCGCGCCTTCGACAGTAAATATTGTTCGATGGCGTGCTTGCGAATTCCGTAATCTCCAAAGGGAGACCGTGCAGCCTCCTCGGTTGTTGGAACTTCTGCGCTGTGACCATGAACCCATATGGTTCCGCAATGAAGCAGATGCTCTATGCGCCCTTCTAGAGTTCCTGCCAACAGTTCGGCGCTCTCAGGCTTATAGCAGGTCAGATCGATGACTACCTGGGCATCCAGCGAGGCAATCTTTTCGCCAAAGTTTCCGGAGCTCTCTTCGGAATCGCGGTCGAGTGCGATGTTTTGTATCGTCTTCCACGCGGAGTGGGGGCGGTAAGGTGTCTTCATTCCGCGGCTGATGCAAAGAACTGTGTGACCTGCCTCAACGAGCCTGGGGGTTAAATAGCTTCCGATGTGGCCCGTTCCTCCAATTACGACAACCCGCATAGTTCTCCCTGGAATGCTTGAAGCATGGAATATGTGAAATTTGGCATACTTATGCCGTGTTTCCGCGACAAACGCATTGTTCCATCTTGACGATGGTTTGTCTTGCTCCATATACTTTCGGTCTAATTGTGCAATGGTAATTGCGTATTATGAAACATAACTCTTTAAAGAGAGAAGGATGAAGCGCATGAGTCCCTCAGCCCTCGTTGCCACCGAATCTGGAGTACCGAATCGTGAGTTGTATATGCATCGAGACGCAATGTTTCGAATGGGATTGCTCAAGCTTCTTGCGATCAAGGATTCGGACATTCGTATCCTGACGCTGGGGCAAAGCCGCGATGCCATCGATAAGGGGCTTCACGCGGGAGGTGCATTTTCTGCCACTTTGCCGTTGGTGACTCTCTTCTACGGTGGATTCATGCGGTTGGATATCGCCGATCCGACACGGCAGGGTCAGGACATGTTCACGTTGAGCAAGGGACATGCTGTGGCCGCACTCGCGTCGATTTATGCGGAGCTTGGCTACTTCGATGAAAAGGTTCTTCGTCATTCCCGTTCTCATGAAAGCCTGTTGAACGGTCATCCCGGCCCCGTGCTTCCGGGGGTACAGATCGCGACCGGCCCAATGGGGCAGGGGATCGGGGTCGCCCAGGGCTTTGCGATTGCGGGAAAGGGTAGCCCGCGATTTGATTCTTACTGCATGGTGGGCGATGGAGAGCTTCAGGAAGGCTCGTGCTGGGAGGCAGTGATGTATGCGGCCCAGCATAATCTGGACAACTTCTGTGTTCTGGTCGATCGGAACAATGGCCAGCTGGATATTCATGATCGAATGCTCTTTCCGATGCCTCCGCTTGAAGAGGTCTTTCGGTCTTTCGGATGGAATACCTATAACGTCGATGCGACTCAATACGACAGTGTGTTCTCGGCATTGAACAGCTTCCGCTTCGGAACGAGAAATGGACGTCCGACCGCGATCCTCTGCAATACGAAGAAAGGTTTTGGAGCCTTCTCCGATTTTTTCAACAAGCATAAGGTAACGGTGTCTGATGCTGTGCTGAATCAGGAGCTGTCCCTTCAGCAACAGCGCAGAGCCATGCGCGTCGAAGAGTTCATCGCTTTTCTCGACGAGCTCTCCGGAACGTCAGACGGCGAGACAATGCGCGAGATGCTGTTGAATGAAGCTGAGCGCATGCATCTCACCATCGGAAAGTCTTCCGACAAGAACTTCCTCGACTCCGTGATCGGCCCTGTGCTCACCAAGCGAGTGCCGAGGCGCGACAAAAAGATCCAATACGATCCTGCGGCACTTCCGAAGCTGGACAAGAACAAGAGCTACAGCGCCGCGGAGATCATAACCTCGGGAATGAAGGTCTTTGCTCGCGACAGGCGCGTTGTCTCCATCGACTCTGATCTTGCATCGACCAGCGGCCTGGAGTCTGGAGTAGGAGCTGCCGATCAGGCCCGCGCTCTCAATGTGGGTGTGGCCGAAGCGAACATGATGTTGATCGCGGAGGCTTTTGCTGCCCTCGGGTGCAATACGTGGTGCAGCACATTCTGCCCATTCTTCAACTGGCAGGTCATGAGGCGTGTTGCCGTCGGCCATCAGGAGAGAGTGGAGGCAATGGCCGCGCAGGACGGCTGGCTCAGCGAAGGCCATGGTCTCGATATCACTTTCCTTGCGACTGCGGCGAACTTTGAGACGCGCACAAACGGCGCCACGCATATGGGGAATGACGATGCGACGACCTTCGATGCAGTGGCCCAGCTCAAGATCATCGATGTCTCGTGCCCGCAGCAGATGCTCTCCATCATGAAGTGGACGATGGAAGGAAATCGTGGCTTGACCTATGTGAGGGTCATGCGTACGGGCTCCGCCGTTCTCTACGATGCCGACTATCAATTCGAGTTCGGAAGAGGGTACACGCTTCTGCAGAGCGAGACGGACCGCGCGATCCTTATCAGCAGCGGACGTGGAGTGCATGAGGCGCTGAGCGCTGCGAAGCTTTGCTCAGAGAGCGGTGTCAACGTTACAGTCGTCGATATGCCTTCCGTCGATGAAGAGCTTCTGATGAAGCTGTATCGCACCGGGTTGCCGATGATCTTTGCCGAGCAGAACAACGGATATCTCTGGCAGAATTTCTTGAAGGTGCTCTATCGTCATCGTGCCGATGGAGATCTAAAAGGGTTGAATCACGTATCGACAATCAATACCTTGGACGCGGAGGGGCAGAAGCAGTTTATCCACTCTGCGACTTATGAGGAGCTTGTCGAAGTCTTCGGTCTTACCCCGGCGGCGATCGCGAGTGCAGTTCAGAAAGCAGTCAAGGCATAGAAAGAGAGATATCTCCATGGCAATACCGATCGTGGACGAGACCACAGTAGAAGAGCTGGATCTTCCGGGAAGAAACCTTCGCTGGGTGGTCACGAAGGAAAATACCGGAGCACAGTACTGCACGATGGCGGTCATCCGGGTTGCTCCGGGGCAGAGGGTTCGTCCGGCGCACTCTCACCCGAATGGAGAGGAAGTCATTTACATCCTCAGTGGACACGGCCGCGTGTTGGTAGACGGTGAGGTCGAGCCTGTAAAGGCGGGATGCGCCGTCCTGTTTCCTCAGGGAAAGATTCACATGCTTCACAATCTCTCGGATGTGGAGATGAAGGTCGCTTGTTTCTTCGCTCCTCCTGCAAGCCTCGAGAACTATCGCTTCTTTGACGACGTCGACTTTCCGGATGATTCGCCGGCAGGTTAGAGTTCATGACAGGGCATGACTCTGTGCTGGTTGTATAAAAGAGAATATTCACGATAGCCTTTACAGGCTTGGGCATGAAGTCGCTTGACTGGGCTTGCCTGATTTCTGCGAAGAGAGATTGTTCTGCGATAGAGGAGGATACGGCTGATGAACCGGCGGAAGGTACTCTTAGGCGGTATGGCCGGTGCGGCCGCAAGTATGGCCCCATTGGATCGGATATGGGGTATGCAGGCTTCTCAAACCTCCCGCACCGATCAGAGTGGGCTCACTCCACAGAAGATCGTCGCAGTGGAACTTCTGGAGCTGCGTGGACATTACGAGTCCGAGGCGGGAGTCAACGGTCAGAAACAGGTAAGCCCGCTTGATATCTACGACGAGCAACGTTCTCCGGTCTATAAAGACAAGCCTGCTGGCACAAAGAAAACGAATACCTCCGCCATCTATCTTCGAATCAAGACCAGCAGTGGGCTGGAGGGTTTGTATGGACCCATCGAGCGAGAGCCTGCGATGGTCATCTATGAAGATCTCCGCCCGTTTTTGATGGGCAAAGATGCCCTGGCAACAGAACTTCTGTGGGATCAGATGTACCGCTCCAATCGCCATTCGCGCGATGGCTTTTTCATCATGGCAATCAGCGCGGTGGATAACACGCTCTGGGATATCAAAGGGCGTTTCTTCGGTGTTCCCGTTTACCGGCTCTTGGGAGGACCGACGAGGGAGTCGGTTGAGGTCTATGCCAGTTGTCTCGGATTCTCGCTGGAGCCAGAGGCGGTCCGTAAACGATGCCTTGCTCTGAAGCAGGAGGGATACCGATATCAGAAATGGTTTATCGGCGACGGTCCCGGGTCAGGTGCGGAAGGGATGCAGAGGAATGTGGAGCTTGTGCGCATTCTTCGCGAGACCCTTGGAGACGATACGGAGTTAATGTTCGACGCCTTCAGCGGATGGGACCAGACATACGCTCTGGAGTGGGCTCATCAGGTAGAGAAGTATCATCCGCGCTGGATGGAAGAGATTGCACATCCAGAGAAGATTGAGTCTTTCGTCAATCTTCACCATGGCACAACGATTCCAATCGCATCGGGTGAGCATTTTTATGGGCGCTGGGAGGTGCAGCGCTATCTTCAGGCTGGAGCTCTCTCGGTAGTCCAGGCCGATCCCGAATGGTGCGGTGGAATCTCTGAGTTGTTGAAGATCGGTACCGTCGCTTCGCTCTACGATGTTCCTGTCATCCCGCATGGGCACAGCATTCATGCGGCGATGCACGTGATCGCCAGCCAATCACCGATGACTTTTCCTCTTGGCGAGTACCTCATCAATAAGATGCGTCACTACTATCACTTTGAGAAGAATGCTCCTTTCCCGAACCGGGCTCATCTGTCTCTGCCAACGGGGCCGGGATTCAATATTGAGCTGGATCCTGCAAAGATCGATTCGCAGAAGGTGCTCAGTTGGGATTAGAGGTTGAGATGCAGGATGAGGCCGGGGGCGAACTCAAGGGGATGTGTGCCGTAGTCCTTGGAGGCACGTCAGGAATCGGCCGGTCACTTGCCCTGGGCCTCGCTCGCCAGGGAGTCTCTGTCGTTGCATCGTCGCGTACGGAAGAGTCCGTCGACGAAGTCACCTCTGAGATTGAAGGTCTGGGAGTTCGCACGTTGAGGGTATGTAGCGACGTGGCGGATCGAGCTTCGCTGGTAAAGGTCCGCGATGCTGTTCTGGCGGAGTTCGGTGCTGTCGACATCCTTGTAAATTGCGCCGGCATGACGAAGCGCACTCCTACGTTAGAGTTGGACGAAGAGACGTGGCTCCGGATCATGGATATTAACCTGACCGGGACTTTGCGTGGCTGCCAGGTCTTCGGAGAGGCGATGCTGGAGCGTCGTTTCGGACGGATCGTCAACATAGCCTCGCTATCGACGTTCGTGGCGTTTCATGAGGTGGCCGCTTATGGTGCCAGCAAGGCCGCAGTCGGTGCGCTGACGCGATCCCTTGCCGTCGAGTGGGCTCCCTACGGAATCACGGTGAACGCCATCGCGCCGGGTATCTTTCCTACCGCTCTGAATCGCAAGATCATCGACAGTCCGCGAGGCCAGGAGCTCCTGCAAAGGACGCCGATGCAACGATTTGGCGAGCCGGACGAGCTTGTTTCAACGTTGCTCTATCTCGTCAGCCCCCGATCCAGCTTTACTACAGGGCAGATCGTCGTCGTGGATGGCGGCATGTTAGCCAGCGGCGTGAATCAATAATTTGCCGAGAGATGGTCTCCTCCATTAGTATGGCCCAATAAATTCGGGATCAAAAATAAAGGGAACGTCATGGCCATCTTGTCCAAAGTACTTCGTCCGATAAGGTTTGCATCCACCCTCTTATTCGTCGGGCTCACACCGAGCCTTCTTGGATATGGGCAGCAGGCCGCTCCCAAACAGCCCTATGAAGATCCCTCATTGCCCATGGAGCAGCGCGTCAACGATCTGGTGAGTCGAATGACGTTGGACGAGAAGGCCCAGCAGCTGATCAATACGGCCCCGGCAATCCCTCGTCTGGGAGTTCCGGCCTACGACTTCTGGAGTGAGGGGCTGCATGGCGTCGCCCGCTCCGGATATGCCACGCTTTTTCCGCAGGCGATTGGCATGGCAGCGACCTTCGACGAACCGTTGCTGGGCAAGATCGGTGAGGTCGTATCCACCGAGGCCCGGGCAAAATATAACGAAGCCGTCCGCCATAATGTTCACTCGATCTACTATGGGCTGACCATCTGGTCTCCAAACATCAACATATTTCGTGATCCCCGGTGGGGAAGAGGGCAAGAGACCTACGGCGAAGACCCATTTCTTACCGCGCAACTTGGGACCGCATTCGTAAAGGGTTTACAGGGGACCGATCCCACCTATTTTCGTGCCATCGCCACACCAAAGCACTTCGCCGTGCACAGTGGCCCCGAGAACGATCGTCATCGCTTCAACGTCAATCCCAGTGCCCATGATCTGTGGGACACCTATCTGCCTGCTTTTCGAGCAACCATCGTTGATGGTCAGGCCTACAGCATCATGTGTGCCTATAACGCGGTCGACGGGAAGCCAGCCTGTGCAAGCGATCTTCTGCTGAAGGATATTTTGCGGGAAGAGTGGAACTTCAAGGGCTTTGTCACCTCCGACTGCGGTGCCATCGATGACTTTTTCCACCAAAACGGTCATCATTATTCGCCCGACGCGGAGCATGCGTCTGTTGCCGGTATCCGGCTGGGGACCGACACCAATTGCGGAACAACCTACAAGGCTCTTGCAAACGCGGTTCGAAGCGGCCTGATTCGCGAGGACGAGCTGGATGTCTCTCTTCGTCGTCTCTTTCTCGCACGGTTCAAGCTTGGACTCTTCGATCCTCCTTCGAAGGTGAAGTACGCTTCACTGCCGTTCAGTGAAAACATGTCCCCGGCGCATACGGCCCTCGCGTTGCAGACTGCGCGCGAATCCATGGTTTTGCTGAAGAACAGCAATCATGTACTTCCGCTCGCCAACAAGGCTCAGAAGATCGCCGTCATCGGCCCCAACGCGGCTGAGCTCTCTGCGATAGAGGGAAATTACAACGCAGTCCCCAGAAATCCTGTCATGCCGGTGGATGGCATTATCCAGGAGTTCCGATCGGCAAAGGTGCTCTATGCGCAGGGCTCTCCCTACGCAGAAAATGCCCCGATCGTTATTCCGCGTACACAATTTCGCACGGCGCCGGACTCCACCGTCGAAGGCCTCAAGGCGGAGTACTTTGCGAACGACAAGCTTGAAGGAAAACCTGCCCTGTCCCGGATCGACAAGCAGATCAACTTCGACTGGAATTCGACTTCGCCTGCTCCTGCCCTGGATCCGAAGGCATTTTCAGTTCGGTGGTCGGGAACTCTTCAGGCACCCGCTCCGGGAGACTATGAGATCACTGCGAATCTGGCTCACTGCTATCCCTGCAATGACGTTGAAAACTTTACCATCCGATTCGACGACAAAGATCTGACGACATTTCACGTCGGAGATGAGCTGGATCATCGCGAGTCCTCAACTCCCCGCGTGAAGCTTCACTTCAGCGACAATAAGCCCCACAGCTTCCAGCTGACCTACTCTCATAAAGCCCCTTTGTTCGGTGCGGGACTTACCTTGAAGTGGGTAGCTCCGGTTCAGCCGTTGCTGGATCAGGCGATGGAGGTCGCAAAGAATGCCGATGCGATCGTTGCCTTCATGGGGCTTTCTCCTGACCTGGAGGGAGAAGAGATGAAGGTGCAGATTCCCGGCTTCTCCGGCGGAGATCGTACCGACATTGCACTGCCTGCAGCTCAGCAGCAGCTTCTCGAAGCCTTGAAGGGAACTGGAAAGCCATTGGTCGTAGTGCTGCTCAACGGGTCCGCACTGGGAGTGAACTGGGCGCAGCAGAACGCGGATGCTGTTCTGGAAGCATGGTATCCCGGCCAGGCAGGAGCGCAGGCCATCGCAGAGACCCTGAGCGGAAAGAATAATCCGGCTGGTCGCCTTCCCGTGACCTTCTACCAAAGCGTAGGTGACCTGCCTCCGTTCTCCGATTATTCGATGTCCAATCGCACCTATCGTTATTACAAGGGACAGGCTCTCTATGGCTTCGGATATGGTCTGAGCTACGCGACCTTTACCTATTCGAACGCCAGGTTGAGCTCGGGTAGCCTGGCCGCCGGCGAGACGCTCAAGGTAGATGTCGACGTGAAGAATGCAGGAAAAGTTACCGGTGACGAGGTGGCGCAGCTGTATCTCACGCCTCCTCAGGACGGGGTAGTGCCGAAGTATTCTCTTGAAGGATTTCAACGTGTTCACCTCGCTCCGGGAGAGACCCGCCACCTTCAGTTCACTCTCGATCCTCGCCAGCTCTCCTACGTCGATAAAGACGGAGTGCGTGCAGTTCGTGCGGGGTCGTACTCCATCTCTGTAGGTGGATCGCAGCCCGAAGAATCGAAGGGAGCTGTCGTCGTGCTCTCAATTACTGGAACGAAAGAACTGCCGCATTGATAGAAGGGGTTTCTGCGCACTTATGAGGATTACAGCAGCCAGACTGATCGTATGTTCGCCCGACCGCAACTTTGTCACGCTCCGGATCGAGACCGATGAGGGCATATATGGACTGGGTGACGCCACTCTGAACGGCAGAGAGCTTGCCGTGGCCGCCTACCTGGAAGAGCATGTCATTCCCTGCCTGATTGGGCGGGATCCATTTGCGACCGAGGATATCTGGCAGTACCTCTATCGGGGAGCCTATTGGCGGCGCGGTCCTGTCACCATGACCGCCATCGCCGCCGTCGATGTGGCGTTATGGGATATCAAGGGCAAGGCTCTGAATACACCCCTCTATAACCTGCTGGGAGGGAAGAGCCGTCAGGGAGTGCTCGTCTACTCTCATGCAAATGGAGCCGATATTCCCAGCGCTGTAGAGAGCGTGAAAAAGCACATGGAGGAGGGCTATTTAGCCATCAGGGTGCAGTGTGGAGTTCCGGGAACAGCCTCCAGTTATGGTGTGCCGAAGGGAGGAAAGCCCTACGAGCCGGCTGAGAGAGGCCTTCCCGGTGAAAGTCTGTGGTCGACTGAAAAATATCTGAATTTCGTTCCTCAACTCTTCGAGACCTTGCGGAAAGAGGTTGGAGAAGATGTCCACCTACTTCACGATGTGCATCACCGCCTTACCCCGATAGAAGCGGCGCGCCTCGGCAAGTCTCTTGAGCCTTACCATCTCTTCTGGATGGAAGACCCAACTCCGGCAGAGAATCAGGAGGCGTTTCGCTTGATACGCCAGCATACGGTCACCCCCATCGCCACGGGCGAGGTCTTCAACTCTTTCTGGGACGCGCACGACCTCATTCGCAATCAATGGATCGATTACATTCGCATGACAATCGTCCATGGTGGAGGAATTACCGCTCTGAAGAAGGCGGCCGATTTTGCCGCGGTCTACCAGGTGAGGACGGGGTTCCATGGAGCGACAGACCTTTCGCCCGTGACGATGGCAGCGGCGCTGCACTTCGGTCTGGCCATCCATAACTTCGGCATCCAGGAACATATGCCCCACACAGAGCTCTCCGATGAGGTCTTCCCGCACGCCTATGGCTTTGACAGTGGCTACATGTATCCGGGAGACGCACCGGGGCTTGGGGTGGAGATCAACGAAGAGCTGGCTGGCAAGTATCCCTACCAGAGAGCCTATCTCCCCATCGCCCGCAAGCTGGATGGAACCCTCACGGACTGGTGAGGCAGTCCATTCTCTTTACGGTTCGATGCCCTTTATGTTCAGACGAATGCTGAAGACGGAGTCGGTTGTCGTCGCGTAAAGGGTCTTTCCGTCGGGGCCTCCCCAGGCAACGTTAGCGGTATTTTTAGCCGTAAGAAGAGTGGCAAGATGTTTCCCCTCCGGGGAGATAATCCATACTCCACCGGGACCCGAGGAGTAGATGTTCCCTTGCGTGTCCAGCTTCATGCCATCCGGTGAGCCGGCACGGTGATCGTTCGACGCGTCGAGAAAGACGCCGCCGGGTCCTAGGGTGCCGTCGCTCTTCACGGGATACCTCATCCACTTCTTCGGATCCGTATTGCTGACATAGAGCCATTTGTTATCAGGGGAGAGAGCGATGCCATTCGGACGTTGCAGATCGCTTACAAGAAGTTGTAAAGCATTGCGGTCCGGGGCGGCACCGGGCTTTTGTGTTAACGCATGAGGAACCCGGTAGACGCCGTTTATTTTTAGCTCCTTCTGCGGATCGTTGTCGCTTTGTGTCCGCAGACCATAGGGCGGATCCGTGAAATAGAGAGAACCGTCATGGGCGTACACCAAGTCATTAGGGCTGTTCAGCTTTTGTCCCTTGTAGCTGTCCGCAAGTATCGTGACTGCGCCGTGCGGATCCATGGACTCGAAGCGCATGATGTTCCTCGCCGCGTGGCCGGCCACAGTAAGCCGTCCCTTCGGATCAAGGGTCATGCCGTTGGTGCCGGGCTCTTTGCCTCCATAGGGCTCCTGGCCGCGATATCCGCTGGGTTGCAGCCATAGAGAGACACTGCCGTTCGGTTCGGCTTTACGGATGCTGTTGCTCGGGATATCGGCAAACATGAGGTGGCCGGAGTGAATCCAGACTGGTCCCTCGACCCAGGTAAATCCTGTCGCAACTCGATGCCAAGTGGGGTGCTGCGGAAGGATAGCGTTCGCTGCGGGATCGAGTCGTTCGACCTGGGCTGGGAACTCCGAGGGGCTATCTTTCGATGCGTCATTTGATGCTTTACCGCTACTGGTCCCCCAAATTGCTGCAGAAAAAAGAATGCCGATTGTTGTGGTGGTAATCGCTCGAAACATTTCGAAGGGTCCTCCCGTGATTCACTCTCTACTTTTAGCAATTTTTGTGAAAAAGGCTCTCGACAATTGTGCCTGCCCCAGTGCTATTATGGCTCCGCTTCAAAATTGTTTGTTGCATAGTATGCAAAATAAATTGCGAAGAACGCTCTAGGCTACTGGTTTCGAGGTCCCGTTCGATGTTTATGTCTCTGCGATTGGTCGGTGCTGGCATTTTGATGCTGACATCGTTTGCGACATTGAAGGCGCAATCTCCAAGTTTTGCGCCCGATGCCACCTTCCAAGGATCGTCTCTCACCGGCTGGACTCAGTTCGGGAGTGCCAAGTGGTCTGCGGATAAGGGTGAAATTACAGGGGCTGGAAACGGTTTACTCGCACTAGAAAAGCCTTCGCAGGACACTGGTGTTTATCTCCAGTTCCGCTGTGAAGGCGAATGCAATGCTGGAATTTTATTTCGACTCGAAAAAAATAGCAACGGGATGAGTGGTGTGCTCCTCTCCATTCAGCAGCAGGAGCTCGCGGCCTATCGGCTCACCCTCGATGCCTCAGGCAAAGAGACCGGACGTACTCCGTTGCGCAATGCCGGGGGGCAGATAAGGTTTGCTCCTCCCTCCCCACCGGCCGGAACACCTTCGAGGCCCTTCCGTCGTCCCGAACCTCCTCCTATGCCCGGTGGAATCGCCTCTCCTCTGGAACATCCCAGCCGAGGGTTGCATAAGGACGATTGGAACGACGTCGAAGTTCTCCTGGACGCCGACATCCTTCGCGCATTCTTCAACGATGGTGGAGATGCGGTCAGTGTGGCGACCGAGGATATGAATGGCTTTGGTCCATTTGCGTTGTATACGAATGGATCTACCGTTCACTTCCGCGAGATTGCCTACAAGGACATCGGAATGAAGTCCTGGCCCAAAGAACAGGTGGGCACAGATTTCCGCATGCAGCGGCTCAACGAGTTCTATTACGGCTGGTCCGCTGCTGCGGCCGACTTCGATCACGACGGCAAGCTTGATATCGTCTCCGGTCCTTTTATTTACTTCGGACCCGACTACACCCGCTCGCGCGAGATCTATCCGGCTCAGATCGTGAATGCCTCAACAAATTACTCTTCTGACGACTGGGTTCAACACGCAGCAGACTTCACCGGCGATGGCTGGGCCGATGTCCTGACGACGAGCCATGCGGATGGCGGCAAGGTCGGCGCTGTCTTGTATGTCAACCCTAAGGGAGAGTCGAGGCGCTGGGCAAAATACACTGTCGTCGCTCCTATCGATAGTGAAGAGACCCTGCTGGCAGATGTCGATGGCGACGGCAAGTTAGAGCTCGTTTATATGGGCGGTGGCTACATGTGCTATGCCAAGCCCGATCCCTCGGACCCGACTGCCAAGTGGGTTGTTCATCGGGTCAGCGAACATGGTCCCTGGCCGGCGCACGGCGTAGGAGCAGGCGATGTGAACGGGGACGGTCATGTCGATATTCTGGGTGCCTATGGTTGGTGGGAGCAGCCTGCACAGGCGGCCTCCGATGCCAAGTGGAAGTATCATCCCGCTCCCTTCGGGCGCTGGGGACGTACCTCTGCCGGTGGGTCGAAGATCGGTGTCTACGACGTCAATGGAGACGGTCTGGCGGATGTTGTGACCACCATGCAGGCGCATGGCTGGGGCATCAGCTGGTTCGAACAGAAAAAAGCTGCGAATGGGGATATCAGCTTTGTCCCCCATGTTGTGATGGGCCGTAACGCAAAGGAGAGCGCAGGAGGAGTGGTCTTTACTGAACCTCATGCCTCGACCATCGCCGATGTCGATGGAGACGGTATCCCCGACTTCGTCGCAGGAAAGCGGTACTGGTCTCATCTGGATGACTTTTACGACCCGGATCCCTACGGAGCCCCTGTCCTCTATGTGTATCGCACGGTGAGAGACAAGAGTGCTCCTGGAGGTGCGCGGTTTGTGCCCGAGTTGGTCCATAACTATTCCGGCGGAGGATCGGATGTTCTTGCACTCGATCTGAACGGCGATGGTGCCATGGACCTTGTAACTTCGACTCGCAGTGGAACCTACATCTTCTGGGGAACGAAGAAGGCGAGAAAGGGCGGCACGAAATGATTTTTTCCAAAGACAAAAAAATAGTTTTACGCAATGAACTTTGGACGTGGCGCCCAATCTCTTTTAACCGTTGCAAAAATGCAGCTTCAAAACATCAACTTTGGCAGGTAAGACTGCCATTCTTGGGAGGTACGAATATGCGGGTTCTAAAACTCGTAACCCTATGCACACTTGCTCTGTGTTTCGCGGCTTTTGCCCGGGGAGCATGGGCGCAAAGCACGACTGGTTCCGTTGTGGGCACAATCTCAGACTCCACTGGTTCTGTCATTGCTAACGCAACAATCACCCTGACGAACAACGCCACGGGTGACAAGCGCACCGTCGTAACCACCGATTCTGGCGATTACCAGTTCCTTTCAATTTCACCGGGTCAATACACCCTTGCCGTGGACGCTCAGGGCTTTAGACGCTATGTCCATAACCCTGTCGAAGTACAGGTCGAACTTGCTACCCGCGAAAACGTAGAGATGGCTGTCGGTAGTGCTACCGAACAGGTGACGGTCACCTCTCAGGCGCCGATTATCCAGTCCGAAAATGCGGCTCTGGGACAGGTCGTGCAAGGCAAAGCGGTAACCGATATCCCCCTCAACGGACGCAACGTACTGGCGCTGGTTGGACTGGTTCCAGGAGTTGTACCGCAGGGCAGTTCTTCGGGTAACCTCACTGGCCAGAACGTGTTTGCCGCCGGCAACTACCAGATCGGTGGTGGCAGCGCCAATCAGAGTGCGACCTTATACGACGGTGCTCCCGTCAATATCTCGTATGGAAACATCACGGCTCTCGTTCCCACGCAGGATGCGGTGCAGGAGTTTCGTGTACAGACGAACAACAACACGGCCGAATACGGAAACTACACCGGCGGTGTAATCAACATCACCAGCCGGTCCGGTTCCAATGCAATTCACGGTACGGTGTATGAGTTCGTCCGTAACACAATCTTCAACTCCACCCCGTACTTTGCGAAGCACAATCCGGCCCAGATTCTGAGCAAGAATCCGTATCACCAGAATCAGTTCGGAGGCAACGTCGGTTTCCCCATCATCAAGGACCGTCTCTTCGGCTTCTTCGACTATCAGGGATACCGCCAGGCTCAGCAGCGTCTCTACAACTACACCGTGCCTACCCTCAAGATGAGGCAGGGCGACTTCTCGGAACTTTGCACTGCCGGGCTCAATCCCGTAACGAACACGTGCGCGCCGCCTCCAGGGGCTGATATTTCGAAGGGGATCCCAGGGCAAATCTATGATCCTTGCAGTGGCACAGTCACGGCAGGTGGACAAGGTTGCCCGGATAATACCAAGGCACGTACCCCTTTTGCGGGAAATATCATTCCAGCCGGGCGGTGGAGTAATGTTGCCAGGAACCTGCTCAACTTTCCTTACTGGGCTCCTCCTACCGGACCCGGTCTTACAAATAACTTCGTCAAATACGCTGGCTCCGGCGGTTCGAACGATCAATATAACGGTCGCATCGATTTCACTCTCAGCGACAAGCAGCGCATCTTCGGCAGATATACGCAATGGAACTCTAAGAACAAAGGTTCCCAACCCTATAACAACGGCCTGATCTCAGGTGATCCGATCTCTCCGGAGGCCTTCAAGACCTACCAGACTGTCGTCGGAGATACTTACCTCTTCAACCCGACATTGATCGGTGATCTTCGTGTCTCGTTTACACGATGGAATTATGTGCGTACACCAGGAACCTTGGGCTATGACGAAACCCAGCTCGGATTTCCTTCGTACATGGGAACGATCTCTGGTTTGAATCGTGTTGCCAACTCAACGACGGTCCCTGCCATCGCCTTGGCGAATCCTACGGTCAACGGAATTGGCACAGGGTACCTCTTCTCCATCAACAACAACTACGTGATTGCACCCACGATCACCAAGACCTTCAAGGGGCATACGGTCAAGGCTGGTGCCGATCTTCGTCGCCTCGAGATGAACTACTTCCAGAACAACAGTCCTGGCGGTTCCTTCCAGTTCAGCCCGTTCATGTCCTCCCTTGTGAATAACGGTACTGGTGGTCATCCATTTGCGTCGTTCCTAATGGGCTATATGGTCGATCAGTCGTCTACTGCCAGCGTTGTCCAGATCGCTCCTCCCACCTACAGCACCATCTACTACCAGGGTTACTTCGTGCAGGACAATTGGACGGTCAATTCCAAGTTGACTCTCAATGTCGGTCTCCGCTATGAGATTCCAGGTGTCTGGCGCGAACGTCACCAGCTCATGGCGACCTTCAATCCGACGGAGGTCAATCCTGTTCTGGGCAATATCACCATCAACGGCCGCCAGATTACGGGAGCCTACGACCTCGTCAATTCTCCACAGCATCCCGATAAGGGGCTGCGGAGTGAGAACTTCTCTAACTTCTCGGCGCGTCTCGGTCTTGCATTCCGGCCTGACGACAAGACCGTTATCCGTGCAGGATGGGGTAAGTTCGTAATTCCGGCGTATCTGCAATTCCCGGAGTCACCCGTACAGTCGCCTCTCTCCTACATCACCAACAACCCCGTAGCTACCATAAATTCGGGTCAATCTCCGAATGCCACGTTGGATAATCCACTTCCCAGCGGAATTACAGCAGCTCCTGGCCGTGACCCACGGTACCAGCAGCTTCTTCTGGGAGGCTCAGCAAACGCATTGTCGGCAAGCGAAGACAACGGTGCTTCCTATCAATGGAACTTCGCGATTCAGCGGCAGTTGCCTCTTGGTATCGCTCTTGAAGCGGCATACTCGGGATTGCACGGCTCCCATCTTCCTGTCAGCCGTTCGATCAATCAGGTCTCTCAGACCTATCTCAACCAGGCGCTCTCGGATCCGAATTGCGTGGGTCCGACGGCAAATCTTGCAACTCTCTGCTTCCTGACGCAACAGGGTGTACCGAATCCATTCGCTCGTGCCTTATTTACCCAGGGGAATCAACAGTACGCGAACATCAGTGCAACTCAGCTCTATCGTCCGTTTCCCCAGTATGGGGGCATCACGAACACTGGAAACTATATCGGTATCAGCAACTACAACTCTCTGCAGATGAAGGTTGAAAAGCGCTTCTCTTCGGGTGGTGTTTTGCTCGGTTCCTATACGTTCTCCAAGCTGATGGCCAATGCGGAGTCGTTGACCTCGTGGCTTGAGGCGACGGGTGCTCCGGGATACCAGAACATGAACGATCTCAGCCAGGAGTACTCGCTGTCGGGTTATGACTCTCGTCAACGTCTGACCGTTAGCTATGTCTACTTCCTTCCCTTCGGTAAAGGGCAGCATTGGGGAGGGGGAGTCTCAGGCCTTCTCGGCGGACTCGTTTCAGGTTATGGCGTCAACGGTGTGACCACCTTCCAGAAGGGATTCCCGCTGGGCTTCTCGATGGCTCAAAACACGGTCAGCACATACTCCCTGGCCGGTACGACTCGTCCAAACATCGTACAGGGATGTGCGAAGCAGACATCCGGATCAATACAGTCACGCCTTGGGGATAGTTCTTCCAACATGAAACGAATGTTCGATCCGACTTGCTTTGCCGCACCGGGTAACTTCCGATTCGGAAATGAGTCGCGAACGGACAATCAGCTACGTGCTCCAGGCATTGCTAATTTCGATTTAGCTCTGTTCAAAGACACTCACATTACCGAACGATTGGTCTTGCAGCTCCGTGTCGAATCGTTCAATCTGTTCAATCGTGTCCAATTTGGCGCCCCGAATACATCAATCGGGTCAAATCAAATGGGACAGATCACAACGCAGGCTAACGATCCTCGACTGCTGCAGCTGGCAGGACGTATCAGCTTCTAACCAGAGACCATCTGAAACACTTAGGCCGTCACCAGATTCTGGTGACGGCCTTTTCTCTGCTTCAAAAGCATCGGCGAACATGGGAGGAGCCGTGTCCGCCAATTAGCAAAGTGCCGAATTACCACTGCAGCAATACAAGCTCCGAGCAGAAGGCAGGACCCATGGCAGCCAGGATGCTATAGGAACCCGGCTCACCTGGATGGACTTTGAGATAGTCTTCCAGCACTGCGAGGACAGACGCCGCCGACAGATTGCCGACCTCACGCAGACTCTTCCATGAGGGAGCGAGTGCATCCGGTGGCAGCCCTAGCGAATTCTGCATCGCTTCGAGAACCTTCGGGCCTCCAGAGTGAAAGATGTAAGTTGAGATGTCGTCGCGTGTAAGGTTATTGTCGGCAAGGAATCCTTCTACATTCCCCAGCAGATTCTCCTCGACGACCCTGGGTACATCGGGCGAGAGTACGATCTTGAAGCCGGACTCTACGATATCCCAGCCCATCACGCGCTCCGTATTGCGATAGAACGTCGAACGTGTATCGAGCACACGAGGACCGCGTTGCTGACGGGCAAGCTCCGTCTCAGCTCCTGCAATGACCACTGCCGCAGCTCCGTCGCCGAACAAGCCGCAGGAGATGAGGTTGGCGATGGACTGATCGTCGTCCTGCCATGTCAGAGAACAGAGCTCGACTGAAAGCAAGAGAGCGTAGTGTTTGGGAAAGGCTCGGACATAATCGGAGGCCCGCGAAATTCCGGCGGCTCCTGCCACACAGCCCAGGCCGAAGATCGGTGTCCTCTTGATGTTGACGGGGAAGGGAAGCCGGTTGATAAGCCGAGCGTCCACGGTCGGGCTGGAGATTCCGGTTACGGAGGCGAAGAAGATCGCCGAGATGTCTTCCGGAGAGATTCCGGCATGGTCAAGAGACCGGCAGATCGCCTGCTGGCCGAGATCGACGGCAGCCTTGATCCACGCATCGTTTGTCTTGCGGAAGGTATCGAGGGAGGGATATTGCTCCAGAGGAAAGACCGTATGGCGGTATTCGACGCCACAGTTAGCGTGGAGGCGCGAAATAAGGCGAGGCTCCTCCATCTTGTGCTGCCAGCGATTCCGAAGGGCTTCGGAGATGACGTTCTGGTGATAACGATGAGAAGGGTAGGCTGTTCCGACAGAGGAGATGCGCATGCTTATGTGGGGCCTTTGGTTTTATTGGAATATGAGATCGACAGATGTTGCAGGCTGTCGATAGAGACGCATTTAGCGTACATGCTTTAGGCCTAAGTAAGCTGCAAAAGTTTTGTCATCTATTTTTTACATCAGCGAATAAGAGCAAGCTGGCGGTCATAAAGAGCGTTCTGGGGGAACTCACGTTTGAGGTCGAGCAGGATGGAACGAGCTTGTTGGGGCCGGTTCTCCCGAAGTGCGGCTACTGCGAGCATCATACGTGCGAAGGGCGCAAGGTAGTAGCCCTGTGCCGCGGTGAGGTTTAACAGCCGGATGCCCTCTTCCCGGCTGGTTGAGGCTCCCGTCAGATTCAGGAGCCAGCGCACCGGAGCGAACTTCAGGCTAAGCATGTAGTTCTCGACTCCGGAGGCCAGATAGGCGTCGTACATATGAGGATTGATCGCGAGCGCCTGCTTGGAATAGGCGCTCGCCTCCTTGCTGTAGTTCAGCGCGGCAAGGTCTTTCTTTTCGATCATCAGAGCGTAGTCGGAGCGCATACCGCTTACGAGAGTCTTCACGTAGAGCGCTCTTGCATCGTGGAGGTTGCGTTTGAGCGCAGTATCGGCCAGGCCGGAAGCTTGATTGAGGCGATCCTCAAATGATTTGCGGATGTTGGCATCGGGAGTGAGGCGGCTTCGATTGTCGAAGCGATCCTGATTGGCAAAGAGCTGGACGTCGATGATCTTGAGGCGCTCGAACTCGCTGAAGAGAAACGCCGCGGCATCGGAGACCGGGCCCATCGGATCTTCAGGATGAGACAGGATCCATTCCTGAAACTTGGTGTGAGCGTCGGAGAAGCGCAGGTTGTACATGTCTCGATAACCGTCATCGAGGGGCGTTCCGGTAAGCGGCTGGCTGGCGAATGCTGTTGTGCCAAGGCTGAGCAGAAGAAGCACGACGATGCTCACCACGGACCGACGGTCGTTTTTTATGTGTGGAAACATAACTGCCGTCATTATCTCTTGGCTCAATGTCTGAATACCCTTCTCTATGGGATGCCTAAAAGATATCCCTGCCAACGGTTGGACGAAGGAAAGCAGCTTAAAGACTGCAAGCTCGTCGGGGCTGTTGGCACTCCCATCGACTTGGATGCGCAACCCCTTGCGCATTGCACGTGATCTCCGCGCCAAAGTGACTGTATTTGAACGCCCCTGCTTTGGAAGAGCAGGTGCAACTAGCTACAGCATGAACATTTCGACCGCGATGAAGACAGGGAAGCAGCTGGAGTCTCTGTCTGCTCGAATCGCGTTCGAAGTGGGATTTTTACGAGATCAGTTGCAAGGCTCTTGCGAAGGATGCGATCGCCTCGAAACAGGGCATCAGTCGCAGGAACGTGTTTATTTCCCAGGCAATACTGTGGGCTTAATTTCCCACTTCGATAGGCAAAGAGTTGCATGTCTTGTTGGGTTAGCCCTAGGTAAATGATTGATTTTGCGTAGCTTGACTTTGGCTTGTTATCTGCATCTACGGAGGCCAAGAAAGACTCATCGATAGACAAAAGAGTTTTTCAGGGCCCCAGTCTCAAATTGTTTGTTCGTGAAGTGGCATGGATTCTCTGGACGACGCGGTTTAGGAACCAAATTCGATTCCAGCCGTGCATGTTGGACGGCATTTGTTACAGGAGGAAACTCAATGAAGCTATTCTCGAAAATCTCGGCCCTGGGAGCGGTTTTGGTACTTTCAACCGCTTTTGCGACAGCGGACACCGTCTCCATCGGAAGCTACGGTGCTCTCGTTGGTAACGGTGGAGCTGCACTCGGAACCACCCCGGATAACACTCCGGTTATGTACGGTGGCGCTAACACCTACAACATCGGTTCAGGCTCGGCATGGACGCCTGCCGTTGGTAACTCGAGCTGGGTGTCCTTTGACCCCAACTCTGGCCCGACGGGCGGTAACGTCGACCCGAACTCAATGTATACCTACACCACGACCTTCAACGTCACCGGTGGAGTATATGGCGGCTTCCTGACGGTGATGGCGGACGATACCACCAACGTTCTCTTGAACGGTGTGGAAATCATCCCGGCTGGAGCACTTGGCGGCAACGGTCACTGCGCTGATGGAACCCCGAACTGCACCACCCCTTTCACGGTGGATCTGACGGGCATCACGCTGAACGCCGGCCTTAACACCCTCACCTTCAACGTTGACCAGACCAACTTCGTTTATCAGGGTCTGGACTTCGCCGGAAGCTTCAGCTCAGTTCCCGAGCCCAGCACTCTGCTGCTTCTCGGTACTGGCTTGATGGGTTCCGCCGGCGCTCTCCTGCGTCGCATGAAGGCTTCTTCTTTGAAGTAACTGTCTAGGCCCGTCTCTACAGCAGGTGCCGGGAGCCCTGCTGTAGAGAACAAAACGGTCCGAAAACAGATCCAATCACGAGTGGGGAGATTTCTCCTCACTCATTTTTTTTGCGCCTGAATAAGGGAACCCTGACCGGGTGGATTACCCCCCCAATCGTAATCTTGCAAAGTATCTGTTTTGAATACTTTACAGGTATACCGTTCCGTCAAAGTATTCAAAATAAACAGCTTCGCGTAAACCATTGCAAGCAGGATGTTTGCTCTGAGACGTCTCCTCGACTTACTACTTCTAGTTTAGCCAGTCGATGGAAACTGATCGGCGGATAGACAAGGTTTGGTCTGTTCCACTTACAGGATTTTGCCCTTGACCGGTTTTTATTCCGGGCATGAAAAGGGGGTCTCCAAGAAGGAGACCCCCTTTCCCGATAACAGGTGGGTGAGTTAGCGGCTTATTTGTTCATGGCCCGGTCACGCTCCGTGGCCACTCTATCCGCGGCTCGCTCGGCTTCGCGCAGGCGACTGTCAATCTCAGAATTCGAGAGCTGATGGCCACCCGGGCTGGTTGCAGAGCGGCTTCCGTCGGGACCGATCGAGATGTGGGTACCGTCTTTCCCCTGGTAGGTCTTCGAGCCGTCGGCGCCGGAGGTATAGCGGGTTCCATCGGCTCCCACATAGATGCGCGAGCCATCGGCTCCTGTGGTGAGCCGTGTGCCCTTGTTCATATAGACACTGGAGCCATCCGGCTTTGCGGTGATGCGAAGCCCATTCTTGTCGATGATGACGGAGGAACCGTCGCCCGTCTTGATGTTGACACCATTCCTGCCGACGACGACCGACGAACCCTGGCCATCCCGAACTGTGGAGATGGGGGCTGGCGGTTCCGGTGGCTCCGGGGGAATCGGCGCTATGACGGCCTTCTTGATTGCGATGTCCCCCTGGCTGGTCGTGACACGGACGAGCGGACCACCTTTGCCCACAGCTCCGTTATAGCTTTTACGGTTGCTGTCCTCCTTGCCCTGCTGGGGAAGGGAGAAGTCGTTCTCGAGATCACCGTTGGTTGTTTCGGCCTGTACTGAGAAGTTTGCCTTCTCGGGCATCGTCAGATTGACAGAGCCATTGCGGTTTTCGACGGTGATGTTGCCGAGCGGAGGTGCGCTGGTGAGATCGACGGAACCATTGCGATTGGTGATGGAGATGTCGCCGGAGATGCGCTCGAGGCTGACGTTCTTGTTCCCGGTCGCAAGAGTAAAGGGGCCAGCGGCGCGGTCGGTGGAGATGTCGGAGGAGCTGATCTCGGTTTCGCCGTCAAGGCGGTTGAAGCGAAGATCGGTGCGGCTGGTGTGGAAGCGGATGTTTCCGGTGATGTGTTCCAGGTGAGTGGTTCCGAAGAACTCACCGTTCATGGAGGCGGGACCGGTGATCTCGGAGAAGGTAAGATCGCGGGCCCGGCCTTCGACGGCGACAGGGCCGGTGACGCTGTGAGCCGAGAAGGAAGAGTCGCCGTTGTTGATGCGGGTGTTGATCGGGCCGGTGATGGCGGTCAGAGAGATGTCGCCATGGTTGGCCGTGACGGTAACGGGAGCCTTGATGGAGGCGATATGAATATCGCCGCGGTTGGCCGTGACGGTGACGGGGGATGCCGCTGGGAGCGTGATATTGAGATCGGCGCGGGCGCCCTCGATGGAGGGAACGGCCAGATGCAGGACGGAGGCTTCGGTGTTGACCTTTGGAGAGAGCTGCTGGGCCCGGGTGTCGGCCTCGGAGTCGGATCGGGTGTAGACCTGTTTGTGGACATCGATGTGGATCTGGCCGTCGTCGCTGGTTCCGGCTACGACGACATCGCCGCGCGGATTATCGACGGAGAGGGCAGTTCCTGCAGCGAGGGTAAGGTGGATGGTCTGGTCGCTCTCATGCTTGTCCCCGAGGAACTCGTCCATGTTGTCGGGATTGAGATGGAAGGATTTGCTGAATGCCCCACCGCGGAATCCGCTGAAGAGGAAGCCAAGGACCGCGATCAGAAGCAGGAGCGAGAAGACACCGCCTCCGAGGGAGCGACGACGGAACTGGGGTTCATCGTCGTGAAAGTACTGATCCCAGCCCCACTCGAGCAGCATGATGGCACCGGCGCAGATGAGCAGGAGGGGCCACCAGCGTCCGTACCAGTCCCAGAAGAAGCGCGCGGACATGTGGCCGGTCTGGATGAGGAAGAAGACCACGCCGATGGCGATGATGAGCAGGGGCCCAACGACCGAGGTACGCCGGTTACGGCGATACTGCGCACGGTAGGCTGCCTGCTGGGCGCGAAGGTAATCGCGCTGGAGACGGGCCTGCTCGCGCATGATACGGCGCTGGTAACGCCAGTCTCCCTGAGGCGGAGGGTAAGGCGAACCTGGTGGTGGAGGATAGGGCGGAGTCTGGTTTGCCATGATGTCAGCGCCCTTCCTGATTGTTGCCGGAGTTGTCCTGTGGAGGAGGCGCGGAGGTCTGTGCCGGAGGAACGGTGGGTGGAATCGGATAGACGGGCGGCATGGGAGCCGGACGATAGGAGGTTCTTTCGGCGAGGATCATGACACCGGCGACGATGATGAAGAGAGGCCAGCTTCGTCCCCAGGAGAGGATATTGAAGGACGACAGCAGGAACATGACCCCAACCAGAATGACCCAGATAGAGGCGCGGAGGGCGCCGAAGAGACGCACGCGGTAGAAGGCTGTACCGTCGTCGGCAAGGGTGGCTCCCGAGGCGGTCATCTTATGAATGAAGAGCCAGACCCCAAGTCCAATGAGGAAGAAGGGGAAGAGGCGATCGACCGGGAAGCCGTGGAAGAGGCCGGTGTTTCCGATCAGGAAGATTGCGCCGAGCCCGATGAGCCAGATAGCTCCCGTGGGGAAGCGGTTTCTGGGATAGGCGGCGTTGGGATCGAAGGCCGGAGGCGCAGTGTAAGGCCCCGAGTAGGGCGCGGTGTAGGGGGAGCCGGTGAAGCTGTCGCTGGGGGCTCCCCAGGTCGCTCCCGGAGGAGGATAGCTGGAGGCAGGCGGCGGATAAGCCGCTGCGGGCGGTACTTCGGGAGGCGGGACAGGGGCGTTCGGGCTGGAGGTCCATGACTTGCCGAAGCCGAGCCGTTCGCCGAGGTCGTTCAGGCCGAAAGGATTGGGCAAGGGAGTGTCGTCGCGGCGGGCGCGGGCGGTCTGGTAGGCCTCGAAGACCTGGTAGAAGATCCAGCCAGTAACGAAGAGGCCGAAGATGCCGTGTTCGTCGGCGAGACTGATGAGTACGGCAAAGATGATCAGGTGAACGACCCCTTTGGCGTACTGGCCGTTGTACATTGCGCCAACGCCGGGGATAAAGCCGAGCATAGCGGCGAGGCCGGGATTGGGTGCTCCTGGAGTGGGAGGCGGGGGAATCGTCCCATTGACCGCGTAATTGAGATTCTCGGCGCTTCCGGTGTAGCTTCCGCTGGAGGCCGGGGGAGGAGTGGAGGTTCCGGCGATCCGAGCTTCGAGGCAGGGCTCGCAGAAGACGGCGGTGCCGACGATGCGGGCACACTCCTGGCAGAGAGCCTTGCCGCAGTTCTGGCAGAAGGCAATCCTTTCACGCTCTGGATGATTGGCGCAGTTCATGCCTGTCCCCCTTGCTTGATTGGGTTGAAGACCGTGGGTGTAAAGATAACAAAGCCTTGCCGTGGCGCTAGACCGGGCTCGGGGGAGAAGCC